>JAEAMG010000301.1_pt1 | contig 65840 bp, 51 predicted proteins | sample 8958741 | NCBI WGS metagenome assembly JAEAMG01 (sample SAMN16933256, study PRJNA681125) | bioreactor sludge metagenome | isolation source: anaerobic bioreactor treating anionic surfactant - SDBS | place: India: Bengaluru | collected 2019-02-28 | reverse complement strand
CGAATTAGAAGTAAATTCTTCATTTTTAATTCCTAACTCTTCCTTGGAACGTCTCCTTTTAACGAAGGAGATTTTTACCTGTGAGATTGTCAGGAATCCTCCGATGTCATATGATGACATCCTTTATTTCAAACAAAAGCCATGCGAAAAGCGAAAATCAAAAGGTTTGAGCGGATAGAACACTATCTGGTCCGTATCATCCAACAGCCTGGTGCGGATCAAGGACATCCTTGGCCGGTCCGTGCTTTGCTTGTTCTTCTCAAAGGAATCTCTCTGGTTTTCACGGGTGTCGTGTGGTTGCGTCTGTTCGGTTATAACATCGGCATCTTTCGCAGGTATCCGCTGGGTTGCCAAGTGATTAGCGTCGGCAACATTACGGCGGGAGGTACGGGCAAGACACCGGTGGTCGAGATATTTGCGAGAGAATTGCAAAAATCGGGGCGTAAGGTGGCTGTGCTCAGCCGCGGGTACCGTAAAAAAGAGTTGCCGTGGTATCAGCGCATTTTCCGTGAAACGATCGAGCCGCCCCGCGTGGTGAGCGACGGCAAGCGGTTGTTGCTCGACAGCGAGATGGGTGGTGACGAGCCCTACATGTTGGCGAGTAACTTGCCGGGTGTGGCGGTTCTGGTCGACAAAAACCGCGTCAAGAGCGGGCGTTACGCGGTGAAACGTTTCGGATGCGACACGCTTATTCTAGACGATGGGTTTCAATACCAGAAACTGCGTCACCGGCTGGAGATTGTGCTGGTCGACAAGACAAATCCGTTCGGCAACGCCAATATGTTGCCACGTGGCGTATTGCGTGAACCAATCCGCAACTTGAAGCGGGCCGATTTTATATTCATCACGAAGTCGGACGGAAAATCTGATGCTTTGAGGGAACGCATCCGAGAACTGAACAAGACGGCGGAGATTATCGAATGCCGTCATCGGCCGCGATATTTGCAAAACGTCTATACGGCCGAACATGTGCCGCTCGAATGGCTTAAAGGACGTACGGTCACCTCCTTGTCTGGGATAGCGGTGCCGCAAAGTTTTGAAAACTCGCTGCGGCTGATGGGCGCGAAGGTGATCTATTGCGAACGGTACGCGGACCATCATCGCTATCACGCGCAAGAGATCATCGATGCCGTGAACAAAGCCGCTGACCTGCACGCCGACGCGTTGCTGACTACCGAGAAGGACGCGGTGCGTTTTCCGCGGTTGGAGACAACCCCCGTGCCGGTTTACTATGTGCGGGTAGACATTGAATTGATGAGCGGTTCCGAAAACTTCCACGATGCGGTGGAGCACATCTGTTTCCGCAAGAACAAGACTGGCAAGCTGGTGAAGGCCTCTGCCGCTAAGAAAGCGTGATCCCCCTGTGAACCGCCCCCAGACACAAGTTGAAGAAGCTCAGTACCCGCGCGTATTACGCTCCGTTTCTGTGGTCAGTTTCATGACCGCCATCAGCCGTGTCTTGGGGTTGGTGCGTGAAATCGTTATGGCCTATTTCTTCGGTACGTCGGCTCTCAAGTCTGCTTTCGATATCGCGTTTATCATCCCGAATCTGTTCAGGCGCCTGTTCGGGGAAGGTGCCCTTTCGAGTGCGTTCGTGCCGGTTTTCAGCGAGACGCTGGTTAAAGAGGGCAGAGGAGAGGCTTATCGTTTTGCCATCAGTGTGATCAGCCTTCTGGTTTGCGTTCTTGGCGTGCTTACGGTGGTCGGTATTTTATTCACCTATCCTTTTGCACGTATCTTGCCGCCGGACAGCCGCTGGCTCATTCCTCTTCCCATGTTGCGCATCATGTTGCCTTATGCGTTGCTCATCTGTGTCGCGGCATTGCTTTCGGGTATCTTGAACACGCTTGGTAAGTTCGCCATTTCGGCCCTGACGCCGTTTCTGCTGAATTTCATCTGGATCGCCACGCTTTTCCTGGTTTGTCCGTTACTGCGTGATGATCCGGCCAAACAGATCCTTATGTTAAGCGTGGCGATTCTTTTAGCGGGTTTGGCCCAGATCCTCTTCCAATTGCCCGCGCTCGCTAAACAGGGATTCCGTTTCCGCCTCCGCTTTTCAGCTTTGTTGCAGGACCAGAAGCTCCGTCGTGTGCTGACGCTGATGGGGCCAGCCGCGTTGGGTATGGGGCTGATCCAGATCAACGTGTGCATCGATAAATTCCTCGCGTTTTGGGCTGATCCTGCGGCGCCTGCTGCGTTGGAATACGCCGAACGTGTCGTGTATTTGCCTCTCGGCATGTTTGGTACGGCGTTCATGACGGTCCTGCTCCCCACGTTCTCCCGTCAGGCTTCAAGCGGCGATTTCATGCTGATGCGGGACACGCTGGAGCGTGCGATCCGCAATCTTGCGGTCATCATGGCCCCCTGTGCGGCTGCGCTGGTATTCTTGGCTCTCCCTGTAATCGAAATGATCTATAGCATCAAAGGTGGAAGGTTTGACCACGAGTCGGCGGTGCTGAGCGCACGTGCGTTGGCCGCGTATGCGCCTGGGTTGCTCGTGTTCAGTTTGCAGAAAGCCTTGATACCCGCCTTTTATGGAATGCAGGATTTGCGTACGCCCGTCTTTGTGAGCCTGGTCGGCCTATTGATGAACATCACGCTCAACGTCACCAGCGTCATCCTGTTGCCGCCTGGTTGGAAGCATGTCGGCATCGCCGGCGCGACGGTCCTGACCAGCGCCGTGAATGGCGTCATGTTGGCTGTCATTCTGCACAGGCGGATCAGTGCTCCGCGTTTGTTCACGATTCTGCGGCCTGTGACCAAGGCGGTGTTTTCCGCGCTGGTCATGGCGGGCGTCGCTTTCTTCACTTATGCGGAGTTGTCTCGGGTTATGATCAGCGAAGGATATCACATCAAGCTTGCCCAGATTCTTTCGATGGGACTGACGATGAGCCTTGCCGTAGTCGTTTACGGCATGCTGATGGCGCTTCTCAGCCGGCAGGAACTTAGTGAGATGGTGGGCGACTTTCGCCACAGGCGGAAGCGGGCGGGGGTGTGAGATGGAACGAAAAACATTTGCGGTTGCATGTGGCGGTACGGGTGGACACGTGTTTCCCGGCTTAGAGATCGCGAACGAGTTAAAGCGGCGCGGACATGCCGTTGAGGTTTGGTTGTCCGGTCGCGCAGTCGAAGGCTCTACGCTGGGCTGTTGGGATGGCCCTGTATTTTCTACCGGTGCCAAACAGCTCTCTTTGCGGACATTGCCGTCTGTGGGACGGGCCTTCTTTACAAGTTTGAAAGGGGTGCGGCGCCTAAAGCCAGACGCCATGGTGGCGATGGGCAGTTACTCCAGCCTGCCGCCTGTGCTGGCCGCGCGTTTCTGCCATGTTCCGGTTGTCTTGCATGAGGCGAATGCGGTGCCCGGTAAGGCCGTTGAGTTTCTCTCTCGCTATGCGGTGTTGACGGCGGTCAGCTTTGAAGAGACTGCTGCGTGGCTGCCTGGCCGAAGCGTGCGTTGCACGGGCTTGCCGGTGCGAGGCGGCTTGGTTGGGCAGCGCCGGTTCGATGAAATTCCCGAGGGCGCGTTCACCGTGTTTGTTACCGGCGGTAGCCAGGGGGCTCGACGCGTAAACGAATTAGTGTCGCAGGCCATGTGTCTTCTAAGGCGGGCGGGGGTAGAGGATTTTTTTGTTATTCATCAGACCGGTGCGGCTGACGAAGCTCGAGTCAGGGCGACGTATGCGGAGGCGGGCATTCCAGCGCGGGTGTGCGCATTCCTCTCCGAAATGGGGAGAGCCTATGCATCGGCGGACCTTGTGATCTGCCGGGCGGGAGCGTCCACCTGTTTCGAGTTGTGTCTTCTAGGCAAGCCGGCTCTGCTGATCCCTTTGCCTACCGCCATGCGTAACCATCAACATTTGAACGCCGCAGCTCTTGTCCGGAGCGGTGGTGCAGACGAAGGACAACAACAGGAGCTCTCTGGGCGGTCGATCATGCGGTACGTGCAGAATAGGAAAGAGAACCCCGGCCTTCTTACGCGCATGAGTCAGGCATTGAAAAACATGTCGATTCCCGATGCCTCTGCGCGTGTGGCTGATGCGTTAGAGGACGTTGTGAATAAGTGACCGGAGGAAGCCCTACTGCTTTTCCGACGGCGTTTGTCTGTCCATTAGCTGTTTTGCGAACATTTGAAAGAACAGCTCCTGCAGCACTTCGCGTCCGTCACGATTCATGCGTTGCAGGGTTGCGATTTCATTGGACTGGAAACGAAGGGAGGCGGTAATAGCCCGCTCCGTCAAGCTGATTCCGAAAGTCGCGCCGTCGCCTCCGGTTGGGAGCAGTCGCACCTGCTCGGGTTTCACCTCTGGTATGATCGACACGACATAGCGCACAAGGCTCATGAGATGTAGCGTGGATCCTGCTTTCAGATTCTCATTTAACGCCGGATCCTGCCCGCTGATTTTGCGGTGTAGACTAAGTGTTTTCTCAGGGAAAGAGAGGGACTTTAGTTCGCCATCGAGCGAATTTTCTGTCCCGATGACAGTGATGAGGTGCCCGTCGGCCACTGCTGTTTCAAGAACGGCCCGTTTGAGGAAGAGCGAGAGTACGGTGAAAACGACGGAGGGGTCAGCCGGTTGACTGCCACCAGCGGCTGTGGGCGGTTGCAGAGTGATGGCATAAGTCTCAACGGGTACGTTGGCGGTGCTGCGCTGAGGCTTCCGCGTCAGAAGCACGGTGCCGTCTTTATCCACAGTGTGGAGTTTCTGAATCGCGTCGCGGACAGGAGCGGCATTTGTAACCGGTTCAATTTGCACAAAACAAAGCCCCGACTTGTTTTTGTTAGCGGCCAAGTAAAATAGCCGTTCTCCGGCAAATGCCGCTTGCGGAGCGAGGTTGGCTACCGGGTGTAAGAGGCGGGAGCGGATCTTGCCGAGGTAGGGTTCCCAGAGGTCCGGTTTGTCGCAGGCTGCGAGCCACATGAAGAAGGCATCATCGGGTACGCCATTCCAAATTTTTTCCGAAGGTTTTCGCCATGAGTTTACCAGCGAATCGAGCTCGGTATCCTTTTTGGGCGTGCCCCGAACGGTAAAGGCCAAGGCCTGTCCGTCCAAAGTGAGAGAGAAGGAGAGCGATTCAAGGTCTCGGATCAGTTTTTCGATGTTGAGAAAGTCAGCGGCCTTTTCGCTCCGCGAGCCCAGCAGATCGGCGAACCGCTGAGGATTCACCAGCACGCGAAAGGTTCCGGGAATGCTTTGGGCGGGCGCTTCGATAAATTTCGAGCGGTTCTTCCATGCCCAGGCGAGCGCGTCACTCGAGGTGGACGTCATCAGATGGCGATCGCTGACCGCGATCGCGACGCGTGGCGGAAGGTTCGTGTCAGAAGGGTTTTCAAAGAGGATGACGGTATCTAGCGCTGTCTGCTTTTTGTAGGCTGCGGCGAACGCTTCGCGTAAGGTCTCGCCGTTATCAGCGAGTGGGATCAGCGCCACATTGGCGGGGTTGTCTGCGCCCAAGGGCAATGCGGGGTCGACGGTTTGCACGATACGCAACATCTCTGATGCCGCGATGCCCGAAAAGGAAGGTAAAGACAGATATTTTGACAGAGAGGTTTGAACCAGCTCTAAGGCGAGCGGCAAATCTGCAACCCGGCTGAAGGCGGAGGCGCCGTAGATAATGCTCTGGTAACTGTCCGCCTCCAAAATACCCACGAAAAGGCGTTCTGCTAGCGTGCTTTGTGCCGCCAAAAGAAGCAGGCCCGCGAAGGTGGTACGTCTGAAGACAGAGGGTTGTCGGGGTTTCATAGATCCATTGTGTTTAGCGCCGCCGTCTGGGCTGGGGGTGATAAAACATCAGAACCACATTCTTCAGGTACTCGGCAAGTTCCGGATCGCTGCCGTAAATGTCGTCTTCCGATCCGCAGGTCTTACTTTCGACGTTGGCGGAAGCGAAGATAGCCTCGTTCGTGTTAACGCTGTCTTTTTTTTGTCGGTCTTTGAAGAGGCCTCGGTCGACCAGCATTTGCATCAAGGAGACGACCTCCTCGCGGGGAATGGTGATGCGCGTCTCTCGGACATCATTCCAATTCGGATCATTCGAGTCTTTTGCGTACGGGTTAGAGACGAGCAGGCTGCTGCCCTCTCGGACCGTGACAATGCCGTTGCCGTCAATCCTCACGCTTACGCGTTGGACGGGGGTGGAAGAATAGGTGTAGTGACGGATGGAAATCCAGTTCAGTCCTGATTCCTTCACCGTGAAATAGGGGTCATTGATAAAACTCTGGCATCCGCAGAGCACGGCGATACTCAGAAAAATAGAAAAGTGAATTGAGTGACGCATGTGGTAATAATGGCGGGAATGTGCAAAACGGGCAAGAACGAAGTGTCTTTTCTTGAAAAATGGTACGCACCCGGCAGAGCCCCCAGAACATTTATGCCGTCGACGAGCGCCCCGTGTCCTCTCCACCGCAGATTCTGCAGCGTCGCTCTAAAAAGCGATGTCGAGAATGAGAGGCAGGTGGTCTGAGCCGATGTCTGGTCCGGTGCGCTTGGCGAGAATCCGTACGCTGTCGCTGTGGAAGCAGTGATCGAGCGGGATGCGTATCAGCGGCAGTGCGGATGTTGGCCAAGTGGGCTGCAGGCTACGTCCCTGTGCGCTGTCGTGAAGTCCGCTGGCCTTAAGGAAAGCACGGAAATGCGCCGACCACGGCGTGTTGTTGAAATCGCCGGTGACCACTAAGGGGCCTTCGACTTTTCGGAGGTTTTTAGCGAGTTCGAGAGAGAAGCTGTTGCGGCCGCGCCACATGTAACTGTTGTAAGGAGCGAGTGTGTGCGTCCCGACGACCGTGATGGTCTTGCCGTCAACATGGACACGAGCAAGTGAGGAAGGTGCTCCCTCGGGATCGCTCAGTTGGAAGATGTCTGCGGAGAGGGCGTTGGGCTTACAGTAGATCGCCGCACCGAAATTGTCGTCGCGCGGCAGCGCCGCGAAAACGGGGTAACTGTTGGTGAGCGTAGTGAGTTGGCGCAGCCACCATTCATCCGGTTCTTGCAGTACCACAACATCGGGGTTTTCGTTTGCGACGAGCTCAAGCAGGGCGGGTGCATTGGTGTTGCTGGTGAGGATGTTGGCCTGCAAGATGCGGAGGCGTGCGGGGGTGGACGCAGTGGGCGTTGCGTACGTTTCGCCAGAGAACATAAGGAAAAAGACGGGAGTGGCGTTGATCGCCATAAGGGCGAGGCCAGCGAAGACGTGCCGGTGGCGGCGTGCAACAAGTTCGAGACACGCGTAGACGAGAAAGCATAAGGCGAGCTGAGGTTTGAAATGCGTGAAGAGTTCGAGGAACCACACGTAGCGTCCCAGCAGTCCCGCAAAGGTAAATAGAACGCCTAGAAATGCCGCGGCTTCGGCGAATCGGTGCGGACGTTTAAAGGGAGTGAGCGGGATCATGATCGTGGAGGGGCGCTGCGATGGTCGTCGGTGTTCAGCCCCGAGTGGCGCAAGAGTGCGTCGATGGAGGGGGCGCGGCCGCGGAAGTGGTGGTACACGTCCATCGGATCATCTCCGCCGCCGAGTGCGAGCAGGGTGTCGCGGAACTGGCGGCCCGTGGCACGCACCGCCTCATCGTTATCGAGACCCGCTTCCTCGAAGGCCGCGAAGGCATCTGCGGAAAGCACTTCTGACCACTTGTAGCTGTAGTAACCTGCTGCATATCCGCCGCCAAAGATGTGACCGAAAGAGCAGAGGAAGCGGTCTTCGGGCAACAGCGGCGTGGGCAAGTACCTTTCGGCATTGAGCCGCTTGACCGTGTCGGCATCGGGCCACTCGGGCCGCGGATAGCGGGCGTAGAGGTCCATGTCCGTGGCGGCGAAGAAGAGTTGCCTCAGCATGGCGCTCGCAGCACGGTAATTCTTGGCGGCCACGAGTTTTTCGAACAGTGCGTCGGGCAGTTCCGCTCCTGTCTCGACGTGGCGGCTGAGACCTTTGAGCGTGGCACGGTCGTAACACCAGTTTTCCATGAACTGGCTGGCGATCTCAATGGCGTCCCACTCGATGCCGTTGACGCCTGACGCGTTGGGCTCCTCGACGGTGGTGAGCATGTGCTGCAACGCATGGCCGAACTCGTGGAAGAGCGTGTTGACCTCTTGGAATCGCATCAACGGAGGTTCGTTGCCCACTGGCACGCTCTGGTTGCAAACCAGAAGGGCCATGGGGATTTGGAGGGTGCCGTCAGGGCGTCGGTCGCGCGTGCGGAAATCGTTCATCCACGCACCCCCGCTCTTGGTCTCGGGGCGGCTGTAGGGGTCGAGGAAAAAGCAGGCGAGAGGGGCGCCGTCCGCATCGGCGACGCGGAAGAAGCGCACATCTGGGTGCCACACGGGCGCTTCGTGGTCGGCGGGCGTGATGGTGATGCCAAAGAGCCGCTCAGCGAAACTGAAAAGACCATCGAGTACGCGAGGGAAGAGGAAGTAGCGGCTCAATTCCTCGTCGCTGTAGTCGAACAGGTGCTCACGCTGGCGTTCGGACCAGTAGGCGATATCCCAAGGTTGCAGGGCGGATTCCATGAATCCATGGGCTCGGGCGAAGGCCAGCAGGTCAGAGGCTTCGCGCTGGCCTGCGGCGTGCGCGGCATCGGCGAGTTGTGTGACCAACGCATCCACGGCGGCGACTGTCTTTGCGGTCTTGCTGGACAGGCTGAAGTCTGCATAGGATGGGAAGCCGAGAATGCCTGCGAGTTCGCGGCGCAGGACGAGAATCTGCTCGATCAGCGGTGCATTGTCGGTTGAGCCGGAAGAGGCGCGTGTGGCGGAGGCCCGGCAGAGACATTCGCGGGCGGCTCGGTTGCGGCTGTGCATCATGAAGGGCACATAGACCGCGGTGTCGAGCGTAATCTTCCATGGGCCGTCCGCAGGCGTGGCGCCGGCCTCACCCGACGCTTGCGCGGAGACGGCGAGCAGGGCGGGCGGTAGGCCGTCCACATCCTCGCGGGTGCGGAACGTCAAGGAAAACGCCTTGGTTGCGTCGAGCACGTTGTTGCGGAAGGCGGTAGAGAGTCGTGCGAGTTCCATCTGGATGGCGTTGAAGCGCGTCTGCTGTTCGGGGGACAATCCCACCCCGGCCTGCTCCGCGCTTTGGATCGTCTTCGTGAGAATGCGGCGCTGGACAGGCGTAAGGCTCGGCTCGGACCTGTCGGCGTCGCGGAGTGCGCGGAACCTGTTGTAAAAGGCGCGGCTTTGGCCGACGCGTAGAGAGAATGCGACAATGTCGGGCTGGACATTTTCCTGGATACGGCGCCAAGCCTCGCTGTTCATCACGGAGAGCATATGGCAGAGAAGGCTCCAAGCGTCGTAGAGCGGGTGGCAGGCATCGTGCAGAGGTCGCATCAGGCCGGGCCAGGAAGGCTCGTTGTTTTGTTCCAGACCGTCGACAGCGGCGTGAGCCTCCGCAAGAAGCTGTGCGAAGGCCGTCGAAGCGTTCTCCGGCGTCATCTGGTCAAAGGCTGGATAATAGGGGATGTGGTAAAAAGGGGACATGGGAGAGCGGATTACGGTTTACACGTTGCAGGTTTCAAAGGCTGGTTACAGATTGCGGGTTGCGGCACGCTGACTCACGGCTTAACGGTTGGGGAAAAGGGTGCCCCGTGTTTACGGAGTTTGTCGGCGACGGCTGGCACAGGGTCGAGCTGATGGCTGCGGGTCCAGAAGGCGACCGCCTCGCTTTCACGGCCCACAGCAATTAAGGCGTCTCCTGCGTGGTCTAGAATAACGGGCTCCTCCTTGTCGATTTCAGCGGCTTTGAGCAGGTATTGGAGCGCGTCGAAAAAACGGGATTTCTTGAAAAGAACCCATCCCTTGGTGTCAAGGTAGGCGGCGTTGTCCGGCTCTGCCAGAAGGGCCTCGTTGATCAGTCGGTCGGCATCGTCGAGCCGCTTGCCTTTCTCTGTCCACATGTAGGCAAGGAAATTCTTGATCTCGTGTGAGGAAGGATGGACGGCCAGAGCATCCCGGAAGAGACGTTCGGCGTCGTCGGCCTCCTTTAAAGTTTCCAAAAGGGATCCGAGCCAGAGGTAGAAGCCCTCTGCAGGGAAATAGCCGGTTCTCATGCGGCGCGAGTAAACGTCTTTGAGCGTGGCGGCTGCCGCGGCGTTATCGTTGAGCGCCTGTTGCGTGGCGGCGAGGATTAGCAGTGTGGCGAATGGGTCGCGCTCCCGTTGCGCCTGACGGGCGAGCCGGTTCGTGCCGTCAGGACGTAAGGCCCAAAGTGAGCCGAGTCTTAAGATAGCAGTGTTGACAGAAGGGTTCTCCCTGTAAGCTTGTTGAAGCGTGGCCATAGCGGCATTGGTCTGGCCGAGTTGGAGTTGGCTTTCGGAGGCGAGGGTGATCAGTGCGGCACGCTCAGCAATGTTCGTGCGTTGCGGGATAGCAAGATCAATGCAGGCGAGTGCTCGCGCGGGATATTTGCCCTCGCGGGTGAAGTGGATCGCCCACTGCACCGGAAGCGCTGAACTGATTTTGTCGTGGAACCGTTCGTGTTGCTCGCGGATGACTCTCAGAGCCGCATCGACCTGGTCGGACTGGAAATAGAGCCGGGTTAGCGCCTGGGCAAGTTCGCGGTTCTCAGGCTCTTTGGTGAGAATTACGGCGCAGTGACGGGCTGCATCGACGGAACGGTCGGCCGAATCGGCCATGCGGGCGGCCTCGAGCCGCAGTTCGGTGTCGTCCGGGTGACGGGCCAGATAAGGCTCAAGCGCAGCCAGCGCTTCCGCATAGCGGCCGCTCTCCGCAAGGTTGCTGCATAAGGCTGCGAGTGGACGGCGGTTGTCGGGGTCAAGCCGCACGGCCTGCTGGAAGGCCTCGGATGCGGCAGCCTTGGCTGTGTTGGTACTGCCACCTTCGCCGCTTTCAAACAGGAGGCCCTTCGCATAAAGCGCAAGCGCGCCGGCTTGACGCGCGTCCGCATCGGAGAGGGATAAATCAGTCGGGTTCTCAGCGGCTTTCGGGAATATGCACCCCGAAAGAAGGACTGAAAAAAAAGGCATAAACAAAATGAAACAAACTCCGATTGGCCGGAACTGAACTTCTGACCGAATCGGCTTCATTTTGTCTCTCCTGCTGGTGACTAGAATTGGCCTTGTAACCAAAAGAAACAAGGCCGGAATTCCATAAAGGCACCGTCCCGGAAGTTTTTACCAGTCTCGCTTGCGGGACAGTCGCAACGCCCGTGCGAGCCTTACTTGTTCTTATGGCGCTGGGACTTCAGGCGTTTACGGTATTTATGCTTGGACATTTTCGCACGGCGTTTTTTCTTGATGGAACCCACGTTCATTCTCCTGGAAGTGGCATGCCCGTCCGACGTGGACGGTCATGCTGGTTTTGTTCAAAAGATAACTTTGTTTAAAGGCAGTTCAATGATGCCCGTCGCGCCTGCGGCGCGTAGGGGCGGCACAATGTCTCGCACGACTTTTTCTTCGACCACAGACTCGACCGCATACCATTCGGCGTCATTGAGTTTGTTGATGGTCGGAGCATGCAACGAGGGCAGTATCGATGAAACGGCAGCCAGTTTTTCGGCAGGCACGTTGAGCTTGATCAATACACGCGATTCGGCAGCCAAAGCGCCCTGCAGCAGCAGGGAGAATTGTTCGATCTTAGCGCGCTTCGCCGGATTCTCCCAAGCCTTCTTGTTGGCGATCAGGCGTGTGGTGGAGACGAGGATCGTGTCCACAATGCGCAGGTTGTTGGCCCGTAGCGAAGAGCCTGTTTCGGTGAGTTCAACAATGGCGTCGACCAGTTCCGGGGCCTTGACTTCAGTGGCGCCCCAAGAGAACTCGACCTCAGCCTGTACGCCGTGTTGAGCGAGATAACGATTGGTAAGGCCGACCGCCTCGGTTGCAATGCGTTTACCTTGGAGATCCTTGACGCTTTGGATCGTGGAGTCGTTCGGCACGGCAAGCACCCAGCGTACGGGACGCGATGTTGCTTTGGAGTAGCACATCTCGGAGACTTCCAGAACGTCTGAGTTGTTCTCGTAGATCCAGTCATATCCGGTAATGCCCGCGTCGAGCAGGCCAAGTTCAACGTAGCGCGAAATTTCCTGCGGGCGGATAAGACGGCATTGTAGCTCTGGATCGTCCACACTCGGCACATACGAGCGGGATCCTGCCTGAACATTGAAGCCGGCCTTCTTCATCATGTTGAAGGTCGCTTCCTGCAAACTTCCTTTGGGCAAACCCAGAATCACGGGCATAGTCTTCTACCTTGTTTTCCTTCACCTTCAGTTGAAATAGATCATCTATATTATCGGATTCGGTGGCCGGTGGCAAGGGGACAGGTGCATTTTTTGGATAAAACGGTACTTGTGCCCGATTGTTAAAAAGGTTATTTTTCTAATTTTAAGCTGTGGGGAGGTGTTTATGTGTGAGGAATACAAAGGAAGTCGGCGTTCATTTGTTGCGTGCTGTGTGTGTGCTGGATGTGCGGGGATGGTGGGGGCTGCTGAGCCCTCCAGTCGAAACACGAAGAGTCTGAAGGGAAACTCCGCCACGGGTGGCGTGGCGGTTGCCACGATGGCCGCAAAAAAAAGTTGCGATATTTCCTACTGCGGCATCACCTGCGCGGCGTGCGAGTTGCATCTGAAAGGCAATAAGACGGGGAAGAAATGCAAGGGGTGTACGCATCCCTCGATGGAGTCGAAGTGCGAGGTCTTTAACTGTGCCAAGGAAAAGAAGGTGGCGAACTGCGGCCTGTGCGAAAGTTTCGAGACGTGCGAGAAGTTGCAGAAGCATCACGATTTTGAGCAGCGGCTCTATCGCAAAGCTGCTCGCCGCACCTGCGCCAAGATTAGATCGGACGGCATGAATGCGGTGGTTGCGGAACAGAAGACGCGTTGGACCTGCAAGTCCTGCGGCAAACTCTTCCCGTGGAACACCAAAGGCACGTGTCCGTCTTGCGGCAAGGCGGTAGATGCGCTCTCGGAAAAGGATGCCTGAGTCACATGTGTTCGGACCGCCTGTTTTTACAGCTAGCTCCCTTTTTCATTTTGCGCCCGCGGAAACGCTATCGGCAAATTGTTTGGCTCTCTCGCCGGCAAGTTGGCCATACTTTGTGTCCGGGTTCTTTTGCTCAATCGATTCCAATTCTTTGACCAGCCGGGGTTTGTCGCGGTCGCTGGCTTTTTTCATTCGGGCAAGGGTACTCTGGTAGGCGGTTTCGGCGCGAGCCTCCTTCTGCATGGCGGGCTCCTGTCGAACCTTTGAGAGCAGCGGTGCGATCTTTGTGGCGGACGGCAAGGTCGTTTTAAGATCTTTGGTCATCTGCGTCAACTCCAGCAGCGCGTCGTAGCGGGCGGACGAGGGCTTCAAAGTGTCGCTGAGGATGGACACACGTTCTTCCAACCGTTTCTCAATGATGGGCTGAAGGTCGGCTTTGAGTGCGACTGCGGCTTGGCGCTCCTTGGGCTTGTTGAGCGAGGCGTTGCACAGCAGCAATGCTTTCTCAGCCTCGCCCATTTCGGCCATCCGGACGAGGCCGATCATGGAGGGGTCGTATTGTTTGTCGGAAGGAAGCACGGTTTTGAGTTCGCCACAATCGGATACCAGCTTGGGATCAGCTAGAACAAACCGTTTACTCGTGCCGCCCACGAAATACGATAAGACAGAGCCTTTGCGGATGATGGTTCCATCGGAGCCGACAAGTACGTAGCCCCAGAAGTCATCGTCATCGGCTACCTGTTTGTAGTACTTTGCCTCCGTGTCACATCCGACGACCCACAGGCTGAGGTTTGCCCCTATGGCTTTGAGATAGTCTTTGGCGGAAGAGACGCTGCCGCCGTCGGTTTTGATGGCGATCAGGGCTAAACCCCTATTGTTACCGTGAGTCTTCTGAAAATCCGCGAAGAAGTCGTTGCCAAAGCTGCTGCTGAGACCGAATCGGGACTTGAAGAAGATGATGAGGACCGCTTTGCCCTTGAGTTTTGCGAGTGTCGGTTGCGGGCCCGAGCTGTCAAACTCAACGGCGGATCCGAATTCGGGCAGTGCCTGTGTTGTCACGTCTGCGGCTGAGAGTGCGAGAACGCTGGATAAGAAGAACAAGCGGGTCACGCATTTCATAAGAACACCTTTCTTGTATAATAAGATACCACTTGTTCTGTTCGTTCTGTAAGCTGAAACTTTCTCATTATTCTTATTATTCTTGTCCAGTTTCCAGCCCTCAGGCCATCAATCTGTGCAACTCCGTGGCTCTGCGTTAGAAACTACAACACAAAAAAAAGATTGCCTACAGTCTAAAGTGTGTCTCTGGCCCTGCGCCGTTCCATCCGGATGTGATGCAAAGCACCACGGACAGGGGCAAGGTATGAATGAACTAACGAGCGAAGAAACTCCCAGCCGTGGTCCAGGTGATGCTGCGGGCGAGGAGTTCGCGGAAGTTCGGGTTGTCGAAGGCGGAATGGTCGTGGCCGAGCTGCAGGAAGACGATCCGCGACTTGCCCTCGGTCCGCGTCCACATCAGCGGGTTGCCGGATTTGGGGTGCGTGGTGGTGAGCAGTGGATGCTCGTCTTTGCCGACTCGGCCCCCCCCCCCAGTAGATCTCGTCGCGGACGCTAACGTCCTTAAGCCCGGACGTAACGGGATGGTTTTTGTCCGTAATGACCACGGGAACCTCCACATCGTGCTGATAGCCAACCTTGTCGTTGATTTTCGGTTGCCCTTTGGGTGGTTGAGGCCAACGCCCTCCGATGATACGCTCGTAGTCAGGCCAATCCTGAAATGAAACCAGCGCGTGGTGCAGGACGACGAGGCCGACCCCGCGTCCGAAGAGCGTAAGGACCTTCGCCTTCTGCACGTCGGTTATCTTCATAGGCATGTCATAGAGTACGATCGCGTTGAAGTTCTTAAGGTCTTCGCGATCCCATGCGGTGGCACTATCCTTGGCATGTTCGGCGGCGGAGAAGGTGATCATCGTGTTGTCGCTGAAAATTTTAAGAACGGCTCACGCTCGAACCCGTGCCCGCCCGTGATGATCAGGCCCCTTGTCTTTTCAGAAGAGGCAACGTTCTGTCCCGAGACGACAAGGGTCGTTATTAGGCCGAAGACCAGAAGCAAGACGTAAACGCGTTTCATAAGCGCTCTCCGCGAGTTGCTGACGGGTGGGGTGGAACATGGTGTGGGCGAGGTCGCGCCCCAGATACTTTTTTTAATAAAGCGGTGATGGATCTTCAAGCGGGGGCGCCTCGGGTGCTGTCTCGCAAAAAGTTAAGGAGCATACTTGCTAAAGCTTCTGAAGTTTGAGCTTGTTGCAGCACGGGTTTTTAGGCAACATGTTGCCCCTTCAAGAGGACCGCAGGATATGGCACAAAATATTGTTGAGAAGATCCTTTCCGCACACCGTGTTTCAGGAGAACTCGTTCCCGGCAAAGAGCTCGCGATCCGTATCGACCAGACGCTGACGCAGGACGCTACAGGAACCATGGCATATTTGCAGTTCGAAAGCATGGGCCTCGCTCGGGTAAAGGCGGATCTGGCCGTGAGCTATGTGGACCACAACACGATTCAGGTTGGGTTCGAGAACGCCGATGATCACGCCTATCTGAAAAGTGTGGCGCAGCGCTATGGGATCGTGTTCTCCCGGCCGGGTAACGGCATCTGCCACCAGTTGCACCTCGAGCGTTTCGGCAAGCCAGGCGCGACGCTGTTGGGCAGCGACTCGCACACACCCACGGGCGGCGGCATTGGCATGGTTGCGATCGGCGCGGGTGGCATCGATGTGGCGGTCGCAATGGGCGGTGGGCCGTTCTACTTGACCTGCCCCAAGGTGACGTTGGTGCGTCTGACAGGCGCGTTCAAGCCCGGCGTGTCGGCCAAGGACCTGATTCTGAAAGTGCTCTCCGTTTATGGTACGAACGGCAACGTTGGCCGCGTGTTGGAGTACGGTGGACTCGGCGTAATGAGTCTCGGCGTGCCCGCGCGTGCGACCATCACCAACATGGGCGCTGAATTGGGCGTGACCACTTCGGTCTTCCCGAGTGATGCGGTCACGCGTGCGTTTCTCAAGGCGCAGGGCCGCGAAAAGGATTGGACCGAACTCGTGGCTGACTCAGACGCGGCATACGAACGGACGTTGGAGATCGATTTGAGCGCGGTGGAGCCCCTGGCCGCGTGCCCGCACTCGCCGGGCAACATCGCGACCATTGCATCGCTGGCTGGCCGCAAGGTCAATCAGGTGCTGATCGGCTCTTGCACGAATTCGTCGTATCGTGACCTCAAGACGGTGGCGCTGATGCTGCGCGGCAAAAAGGTGCACCCGGACGTTGAGGTCGGCGTGGCGCCGGGATCGCGTCAGGTTGTGGAGATGCTTGCTAAAGAAGGGCTACTGACCGATCTCGTGGCCGCCGGCGTGCGCATGCTCGAGAACGCTTGCGGGTTCTGCATCGGCAACCACATGTCGCCCGGCACGGACGCGGTGAGCCTGCGTACCAGTAACCGCAATTTCGAGGGCCGCTCGGGCACGCAGTCCGCACAGGTCTTTCTGGTGAGTCCCGAGACCGCTGCCGCGGCTGCGCTGACCGGAGTGTTCACCGACCCTCGCACGTGCGAGTCTGTTCCTGCGGAAGTGGCTGAGCCGGACGTGTTCGATATCGACGACAGCATGTTTCTCTTCCGAGAGACGTCGGGCAAGGGCGTGCCAAGCACGGCGATCGTGCGCGGCCCCAATATCGGACAGGTGCCTTCTGGTAAACCTCTGCCCGAAAAGCTGAGAGGTGTTGCGGTGATCAAGGTCGGGGACAAAATTACGACCGATCACATCATGCCTGCGGGCGCACGTCTGAAGTACCGCTCGAATGTGCCTCAGTACGCGAAGTACGTGTTTGAGCATGTGGATGCAGCGTTCCATGCGAATGCCTCAAAGAACCGCGACGCGGGGCTGCACAACGTGATTGTGGCTGGCGAAAGCTATGGACAGGGGTCGAGTCGCGAGCACGCGGCCATGTGTCCGATGTATCTCGGCGTGCGGGCGCTGATGGCCAAGAGTATCGAGCGCATTCATCTCGCGAATCTGATCAACTTCGGCATCGTGCCGTTCATCTTCGACAACCCTGCGGATTACGATGCGATCGCGAAGGGCGATAGGCTTGAGGTCGAGGGTTTGCGCGCGGCGTTGGGGGGGGATGGCAAGGTGAAAGTCCAGAATCTCACCCAGGGCACGGAGTTTACGGTTTCGACGACTTTGAGCGAGCGCCAGAAAACGATTCTGATTAACGGTGGATTGCTGGCGGCTGTCGCAGCGGGTGCTGTGTGATAAAACACATTGACCGTTCGGTCAGACAAAAGGTAACATATCAAAACCATGAGCGAGAATGAAGAGGCGAAACCTGCTGAGCAGGACAAGGGCGGGATAGTGTTGGATCTGAGTTTTGCTCCGAGTTGGGCGCGTACGTCACCGGATGCGAACATACAACGCTATCAGAATGAGCGGTTTGATGGTGATGACGGCGATGGCCGTCATGGCGGGCGTGACGGTGGTCGTGACCGCCGTCCGAGACGCGATTTCGATGATCGCGACCGCAGGAAGCCGGAACGTAAACCGCCACGCCGTGAGTTAGACCGTGGCCCTCGCTCGAGTTCCGACATGCCGCGTCCTGAATCGCGTGCCGCTGTGGCGGATCTTCGCACGCCGCGTCCCGACTCCGGGCCGCGTCCAGAAGGAGGATTCCGTCCCGAGCGCCGTGATTTCCGTCCTCAGCGTCCCGAGTATCCGCCGCTGCCGCTCGATATCCGCGTGTTGCCCGAACAAAAGGCTCTGGGCGCGGTGATCCGCCGCATTCAGACCTCGCACCACGCCTTCCCTCTGCGCGATATCGCCTGGCTTTTCCTCGACAATCCCGCTTCGTGTCTGATCCGCGTCGAGCCGGTCAAAGATCAGCAGTTGCCCTTGTTCCAGTGCAAGGTGTGTGGCCTGCCTGCGCTTACGGAGGATGAGATCCGTGCGCATCTGGTGAACCGCCACATGGACGACTTTTTCGATGTTGAAGAGGTAACCTGCGAACCGCCTGCTGGCGCGTTCGTTTGCGTGGCACGCTGCGGGTTGAGCGGTGAGCTTTTGGGGCCTCCGAACCATCACAGTTTCAATTCCAAGGTCCACGAGATGTTGAGGACTCGGTATCCCAACATGGCTGAAGAGACGTACCGGTCGCGTATCGAAACGGTTCGCGAACAGGAGGTCATCGAACAGTGGCGGCAGCAGTGCACCAAGAAAAGGATTTACCGACGCAAAGGCGCGGCGCCCACGGTCATAGAGCCTCTACCCGGAGACGGGCAGGCGGATGGTGTGCCTGCTGAGATGGCGGCAGAGACCGAACCCGCACCGAAAGCTCCTCCGATGGAGCGCGATGTGGCGGAGTTGGTCTTCATGCGCGAGATCCTTCCGGAGCAGATCTCGAGTGTGCGCCATTTGATCTGTACGGCGGCGGTCGGTATGCAAACTCCGAGCCGTCCGCTCTATTTCGCCCTCAAGGACACACTCAACCGCGAGCGCCGTTTCCCCGCCTCGCTCTTCTTCGCTTTGCGTGGCGCGTTCCGGCATCGTAAGCTGCATCTGTTCCGGGTGAATGATCCTAAGGGACAGGATTTCGTAAGTCTCAAGCCCGGAGTGTCGCTCGAGCCGGCCCATACGGTCCAGACGCTTCGCGATGTTCTGATCTATGTGAACGACCATCCCGCTTGTACCAAAGTAGAGATGGTGACTGCGCTGGCGGGTGGCGATGAGACGAAGATAAAAGAGACCTTGGTGCAGCTTGCTTGGCTGGTGGAGAAGGGGCATGTCATCGCGTTTTACAATGACGTGCTCAGTGCTCCTCTCGACTACCCCGCGTTTCGTTTTCTGCCCGGTGAAAAACAAGCTGCAGGTCCGCAGGTTGGAGCTCGTCGTCCAGACGTTGCGTGTTCGGCCGCAACGCCTCCGAAGGCACCGTCTGCGGAGCAGGTCGAGCAGCTAAGCGTAGAAAGTCCCTCCGAAGCGACGGTGCCGACTGATTCGGTGTCTGATATTTCTGAGGATGCTCAGTCTGTGCCTGCCGAATAACGGCCTCGCACTGTCCCATAAATGTCTGTAGGTCGGGATCGTAATCCCGACCTTTTTAATTTTAGGGGTCGTCAGGGTCGAGATCTTGTGATCTTGGCCTATGCGATAATTACGTGTCGTCCCTCTACCGTCAACCGACCTTCAGAAAGTAGACGCAGGGCTTCTGGATAAGCCTTGTGTTCTTCGACCTGAATCCGCGCATGCAAGCTTTCGGGCGTGTCTCCTTCTAGCACGGGTACGGACTTTTGCACAATGATGGGGCCTGTGTCGGTCCCCGTGTCAACAAAGTGTACGGTACATCCGGCCACCTTCGCACCATACGCCAGGGCCTGTTCCCATGCCTGCAAGCCGGGGAAGGCGGGGAGCAGAGCGGGGTGGATGTTCAGCACGCGCTGCGGGAATGCTCTCAGCAAGCCTGATTTGACAATCCGCATGAAGCCTGCGAGCACGACGGTGTCAACGCCGCAGTCTTTCAGCATCTCGATGCAGTGCTGTTCCGCCTCTCCGTCCAACTTGGTCTTAAAGGGCGAGCAGTCCAGCCATTCGCACGGGACGCCGTGTCGTTTGGCTCGGTCGAGGATCTTGGCGTTCGCGACATCGGAGAGGACGAGGCGCAATTCCGCGTTCAAAGTGCCGGCTCCGATCGCGTCGAGCACCGACTGCATATTTGAGCCGGAACCGGAGCCTAGCACGCCGATTTTCAAAAGGGTTGAAGGTGTGTTCATGGCAACAGGTTAATACAGCGGTGCGAAACGTCCAAGCTGAAAAACAAAAGACCGGCGGCAATCTTGCCACCGGTCTTCAAGCGGAATGGTCTTCTGTTATTTCTTCAGAGCGCCATCGAGCTTCTTCTGCAGGTCGCCGGCTGCCTTGTCGGCATCCTTAGCGGCAGCGTCAGCTGACTTCTGAGCGGATTTGACAGCCTTGTCCATTTTCGTTCCGACGGATTCTTCCTTTTTGCAACCGACAAACGCGAACGTTACAGCGGCCATCATCGCAACCATCAACAGACTCTTCATTTTGCATTCCTTTCTTTCGTGCTTCATACACGATACTGCCCCTCACTCGAGGCAACACTTATATATTATCAAAAAAGGTATCAGGTAACAAGCCCTCTGTGGTTACAAAAGGTTGGCACGTTCGCGCTTCTGCGAGAGGGTTTGTCAGGGGAGAGGTTCGAGGGTGATGGCGCGGAATTCGACAGGCCCCCCCTCACTCTGCAGGCAGATCTGGCCCGCGTCGACGTAGGCGTCGGTACCCTTGTTCTGCAGGACACCGTTTACGCTTACCTCGACGGTGTTGCCCTTGACTTTAATGTCCACGCTGTTCCATTCTCCATCAGGCTTTTCCGAAGAATCAGCCATTTTTTTGACCGAACGGTTTTTGGGATTATCGAGTCCGTTGATCGTGGCTTGAGAAAGCAGGACGAAATCGCCCGCGCTGCCTTTCTTGAGCTGGGACTCGATCGCCTTGGGCAGAAAGTAGGTGTCGGCCCCAGTCTTAAGCACGAAGATGCCGCTGTTCATCTGCTCCGAGGTGCCGTACCAGCGGTATTCCACATGTAGCTTGAAATCCGAATAGGTCTGCTGAGTCATCAGGTAGCCGAATGGTTTGCCAGTGCAGCGGATCACGCCATCGGCGATCATCCAGGTTGCGTCGGGGTCGCTGCCAGGCTCGCAGGTGATGACTTTGGTCCAGCCCGCAAAGTCCTTGCCGTTGAAAAGGCTGATTTTCTGTGAAGGCTTAACAGGGATGGCTTTGACAGCCATTTCTGCGGCGGGGACGTTCAAATAACTAGCTAACAGCAAACAGGGTATAAGCGTTCTCATGTAGTTCTCCTTAGTTAAAAAAGATCAAAATTAAAACAAAGTGCTTTGCAGATGACAAAGGTTAAAGGTGTAGTCAGGAATAGACTCTATCCGCTGCGTGAAACGTTGTTGGTTTCGAGTCACGCGGTTCCGGTGGCAGCGAATGGGGCGTGCGTGCGATGACCCAGATGCAGCGTGAACGGGCCTTCCCTCCCTTGTAGGCCGGAACATGGAAGCGTCGGGAAAAGAGGTTCGCCTGCCGCAGGCGGCGTTCAAAGGCGTTCTCGATCGAACCGGACCAGATCGACAGGCATCCTTTTGCGTGCAAAGCCCGCATGCAGGTCTCGAGTCCCTCCCGGCTATAAAGGCGGGCGTTGCCCGCCGAGGTCAGCGCTTCGGGTCCGTTGTCGACGTCCAGCATGATCGCATCGAAAGCCTGTTCCGTTTTCTGGATGAGGTTCATGACATCGCCGAGTTTCAGTATCACGCGCGGGTCGCGCAGCGGATGTCTGTTCAGTTCGCCCAGGAATTTCCGGTTCCACGTTACGACATCGTCGATGAGTTCGCTCACGACGACCGTTGCTCCCGGCTGAAGCAAATCAAGCGTCTGTCGCAGCGTGAATCCCATGCCGAGCCCTCCGATCAGCACCCTGGGCCTCTCTTGCGACAACAGGCGCGCGCAGCCCAGTCGCGCGAGTTCAAGTTCCGATTCATGCGCTCGGCTAGTCATCAGCTCTTGCCGTTCGACCTTCATGGAGAAATCGGCGTCGTGCCGATACAGCGTCAACACCTCTCCGTCCGGGGTTTTGGTCGATGCGATCTGAAGGGTCGGTTTCATTAATTTTAAGCTTAACCCATCAGCAGGTGGGAACGCAAGCATCCCGTCGGCTAAATGCGGCACGAGCAGCCTCCTTTCGCTGCCATTTGAAAGAGCGGGGGCGACCCCTTATTTTTCACCTCATTTTCGCACTTGTCAAACCGGAGGGCGATAGCGTACGCTACTGTCATCGTGATGCAACCGAAAGGCGCTCTTTTTAGGTCTTTGGCCGTTGGCGCCGATTGCTGGTTCCGGTCTTTACCGGATTCAAACCGACACGATAAGAAGTGAGTTGGCACATCGCCGCATCGCTTGCGAGGCGGCGAGACTATGAATATCGCACAGTGTGAAAGACCCAATCGGGTCTTCTCTTCAACAGGTCAAAACGACCTGACGTCTAACAACGCGAAGTTCTTCGCTTATCCGGTTCAGTCAGAAAGCACGCATCGAGAAAGTTCCAGCGTCGGGTACACCCTAGGGAAGGGTGTCTCTGAATATGGGGATTTCAATCGGTTCGCCTTTAAAGCGCTTCCCCTTGTCGATAAGCATGGACTGTATATTTCCGCCCATCTTGTCCGGAGGGATGACGTTTTCGATCAGGTATGGGCCATCTACACCGAAGCCTTTTCCGATTTCGAGCGGCGTTCGCTCTTCGAGCAGATGCACGTCATGCGTCATCCGCATTACCGTTTCTCGGCTATTCGGCACGTGGAGGAGGTTGTGGGCGTGGTGGGTTATTGGGAAATCTCCGGTTTCTGTTTCGTCGAGCATGTCGTCGTCTCCGCCTCGCATCGTTCGGGTGGTTACGGCCGCCGGGCGATCCAATTGGTGCAGCAGAACGCGCAGGGCCCGATCCTTGTCGATGTCGAGCCCTTTGGAACCGATCAACTCGCCGCGCGCCGCGTGGCGTTCTATAACCGGCTGGGGTTCCACTATTGCGGGACTCCAGTCACCTTGCCGCCGTATGCGGGCAAAACAACCGAGCCGTCCAATCTGATGGCTTGGCCCATGGCACTGAATCTTGCGGAACGCGAGCAAGTGGTCGAGACCATCAAGCGGGACGTCTACGGACTGCAGACCTTCATGCCACGCCATAACGCGGTATAGAGGGGGACTGGAACGTAAGGAGTCAGACGGAACCGGTCGATTTTCGCGCCGGCCTCGCGCGGGCGCAATGTGAGCGTGACTTTCCCTTGCGGCAAGTCGAGCAAGGTTGCGCCTTTTTTTCCGGGAAGGGTGATGTCTCTCCATGTCCAGCTCTTGAAAACGCCCGGCGACCACGTGGTTTCAGGAAGGATCACCGTGCCGTCCCAGGCCGATACAGAGAGAAAAAAAGAATCGTCGTCGGGCGTCGGCGTCAGCACACGTCCGGATAGCGTATAGCTTCCGGCAGCCGTGACCGTGAGCGCGTATGTCGCATGTCCGCCGCCGCCTCCACCGCTCTGTCCGTCGATTTCCGGTACCCAGAGATAACCTCCGCCGCTTGCGGTTGCATCATTAGTTGACGCTTCGTACGGAACGGTAAAGCAGGCCTGTTCCGCTTCCCACTCGGTCGAACGTCCGGCTGATACGGTTACCGGAACGCCTTGCCGTCGACTTTTCAGGTAAGACTGGATGACAGGGCTTGTTTCCAGGATCGTACGGCCGACTTCCTCTCCGTCGAGGCCAAGCACGGTCCGCGGCGGCGCTGGAGAGGTGAGCGGGTCGCGGTCGAACGATGCTTTTGCGGTGACGCAAAGCGGTCGGTTAACTCCGGGCACCCGAAGGCTGAAGTTATCCGGTGTGATTTTGACCTCGGCGGCCGCAGTCGCAAAGGCCTTGCGGAAGGCGGCGAAGGACTCGTCGTTTTCGATACGACTTCCCGTCCGCAGCCAGAAGGCGACGCCCGCAGGTATGCGCGAGGGATGTTTGGTCGGGTCCAGCCACGCGTGCGAGACCGTCAGGCGTGCCGCGCCGAACGAGTTGTTGTCGTCAGCGAGGATGATCGGGCTCGCAGATCCGTCCTGCCCGCGCGTCCAGGGCACGCGGATGCCGATCACGGCAGTGCCCTGCCTGAGAAACACGGCTTCGTCCTGCTGGACAGTGTGCGTGGTGGGTTTCTTGTTGTCCAAAGTGATGCGCGTCTCATTTATCCAAAGCGAGTCGAGACGCTTGCGGAAGAGCAGGTGCGAGTCAAGCGTGCCGGTGGCGTCTTTGAAATCCGAATCGCGGTAGACGGCGACACCCAGTGCGTCAGCCTTGTCCTGGACTCCCGCCCACCAGGGAGAGAGGTGAAAGGCTTTGGCGTGGGTCTTGCCGTCGAAAACACGCAGTTTGCCATAGGGGTCGCCACGCCCGTCAGGAATGAACGAGAGGCGCGGCAGGTGTTCCTCGCGCGTGCCGGGCAGGTCGACGCTGAGCGCGATGTCCATGCGTCCCGAATATGCTCTCCAAGCTGTGCTGAGGGACACGTCGGGGCAGACATAGTGAGTGCGGCTGCAGAAGGGTTCAGCTCCCCAGGTCTGCTCCACGAGGCGCGGGTAACACGTGGTGTAGCGTTGCCGGAGATCGCGCGGCGGCTGCCAACGGGTGTAAAGCGGAGTAAAGGTGGTGAATCCGAATTTTACGGTGAGCGGCAACCAGCCGCAGGCGGATAGGATCTGGTCGAGTTCGCCGAGTCCGAAAACGTAGTCGTAGGTGCGGCTGTGCGCGCCGGCCAAACGCTGGGCCGGGTCGAACCAGTTGAGGGCGATGTCGGTCCAGAAGAAGGAGGCCAAGGTGCGTGCGGTTTCGCGGGTCGCCTCCTTCTGCGCGAGCGCCTCCAGCAGCATCATGGACTCGACGTCCACGCCGTAGTACGTGGGGCTGACGAACTCATGGACCCCTTCTTCCCAAAGTGTTTTGATGAAAAGGTTGAGACGGCGCTCGCCTTCGGTCACGGCCTGTGCGTCGCCGAGCGTGTCGCCGAGCAGAATCAAGTCGGAGGCGTTAAGCAAGGCGATGTTGGTATAAGTAGTGCGGGGCAGGTGCTTGACGAGGCCTTTGAGTCCGAGCGTGAGCAGCGTGTGCAGGCGGTCGCGCGTCGCGGGGTCGAGCGCGTCGCGGTGGAAAAGCCAGAGGAGCGCGCCGTGCTGCATGCAGAAGTCAACGGCGTTGTAGTCCATGACCTCGGTATCGCGCGAGTACCAGCGGAAGTTGCCGTAGGCGCGGTGAGCCGGATCGCGATTCTGCATCTTCTCGGCCACCGTCAGCATATCTGCGACGCGCGTGAGGTTGGTGCGCGCTTCGGCATAGGCTAGCATGGCGGTGAAGAGCTCGCGACAGCCGTAACTGGCGTTGGGCTTGGTGAGTTTCACGTACGTGCTGTCTGCCCGTTTGACGAGATCAGGCAGAATGCGTTCTCGCGAGACAGGCGTGAATAATTGCGCCTTCGCGCAAAGCGAAAAGCAGATGACATGCAAAGCGATGCGGTTTGAGTAGAACATAGCCGAAGTGTATGTGGAGGTTATTCGAAAGTAAAGCCGGAGGTGATGGCGTTGTCGTTTGTGAAGAAGCCCGCGTCGGCGGGGGACTTGATGGGTTTGCCTGCGCGGGTGCATCCGGAAAAGCGGATGGTGTCGATGAGGGGTGTTTGTTTGGTTTCCGCAGCGTGCTTCCTGATAATTTTCGGCAACATGATCATGGCGGGAACGCGCTCGTCGTTCCAATGCACATTTTGAAAGGTGATGTTGCGTATTTTACCGAGAGGCGAATAGGTTCCGTGCTTCTCTGTTCGGGACACATAGAACACGAGGCTCCGTGACGGATCGATCAACGTGCGTTCCCGGTTCCGTTCACAGCGCTTGTCGTAGTACTGTAGAAAATCCTCCATCCATACATTACGGAAGATCATGTTTTCGTAAACCGCGCCTTCGGTGGTGTCGAGGCGGATGCCATCTGCGCCGTTGAGGATGTAGATGTTCTCGAAGAGAAAGTTGCGCATCGTGATGCAAGCCGATTCGCTGCCGATACGGATGCCGTTCGCCTTATGCGCCCAAATAACGCAGTTACGATATGTATGGTTCTCGACGATGTCGCGTCCAGCGCGGGCTTTTGGCGTCAGCCCATCGTCTTCGCTGAAGATGAAACAGTCCGACACGAGTACGTCCTTGCAGCTTTCGATGTCGAGGCCGTCGTGATTGGAGAGCCGGACGTCGCTTAGGATCTTGACGTTCGTAACGGTGAGACCGTCCACAAATTGCGCGTCGACGTTCCACGAATATGAATCGCGGACCGTGATGCCTTGCACGTTGACGTTTATGCCGTTTTTGATGAAGAGAGCTCTTCCCGGCTTCTTTTTGATCTTCTCAGCCTGTTCGAAATCGCGCCGGATCTTAAAACCGTTGGCGTCGAGGGTGCCGTAGCCCGTGATGCAAAGATTGGTCACGCTCTCGGCGACAAGAAAGGCGATCCTGCTTTGTGATCCGGGGATCGGTTTGATGTGGGTGTAGTCAGCCATCGCCTGCAAGAGCGCGCCCGGCGCGAGGTGCAGAGTCATGTCAGATCGCAAGAGCAGCGAGCCGGAGCGGAAATGCCCGGCCGGGATAACGAGTGTGCCGCCGCAGGGCAGCGCGTTGACTGCGGCCTGTAAAACAGCGGTGTTGTCAGTCTCGCCGTCCCCGAGTGCTCCGGCTATGACGGCATCAACCGCGTTCGGGGCAGGCGGTTCGGCCGGCGGCTCGATGAAGAGGAAAAGTTTTTCGAGAAAATCGATCTGGACCACGAGTTGAAGCGGGCGTGTCACCGCGAAGCGCACACGGTTGCCGTCTATGATTGCGGGGATGCCATGGGGTGTCGGTTGTATGCGGGCGCGGGTGGCGATACCGCTTTTCAGAATGACCTCGACCTGTCCTGTTTTAGAAAGAATGAAGTGCGCAAAGTGGATATCTTTAAAGGCGTTAACCGGTACGGGCGTGCCGTCGACACACAGCTCAAATACGGGACTGTGAACACCCGGTAAAGCGATGGGTGATACGGTGGGTTCTGAGAAAGCTGAGAGATTGAATGACGGCAACAGGAGAATCGGCAAAAGCCGTGTCAGGTTTGGTTTCATGAAGCGTTTCCGATTAAGAAAAAGCTCAAAGGACAACCCCGCAATGCTCAGGGAATGGCGTACGGGCAACGGACAAGGCGGTCATTGCAGGGGAGCAGCTCCGGGGACGTTCTGCCGCAGTTTGGACGGGCTACTGGGCAGCGGTCATGGAAGCGGCACCCCTGGGGGAAGTCGCCGGCTGAGGGCACTTGTCCGGGAATGGACTTGAGCCGTTTGCCGCGCGTGGCGGCGGAGGGCATGGCTTCGAGCAGGGCGATCGAGTAGGGGTGGAGAGGCTTAGTGAAAAACGCCGTGGCATCGGATTGCTCGACGATCTGGCCCGCATACATCACCGCGATGCGCGTGGCCATCTGCGAGACTACGCCCATATCGTGGGTAATGAGCAAAAGCCCCGAATTCTTTCGGTGGAGCTTACGCATGAGTCCGAGAACCTGGGCTTGGATCGTCACGTCCAGTGCTGTGGTGGGCTCGTCGGCGATGATCAAGTTGGGCTCGAGAATCAAGCCCATGGCAATCATCACGCGCTGCTGCATGCCGCCGGAGAGTTCGTGCGGATAGGCACGTGAACATTGAAGCGGATCGGGGATGCCCACACGCTCCAGCCATTCCAACGCGGCAGCTCTTGCCGATGCGGCTGACACATCGCGGTGGAGGTGGATCACCTCTTCTAGCTGCGGCCCGATACGGTGTAGCGGCGAGAGCGAGGTCATGGCGTCCTGAAAGATCACGCCGATTTTCGCGCCTCGGATCTTTCGCAGTTCGGGCAAGGGGAGATCAAGCAGATGGTTTCCTTCGAAAAGCACGCGGCCCTGTGTGATGCGCGCTGGCGGCATGGGTAACAAGCGCGGGACGCTCATGGCGGTTGCGGATTTACCGCAGCCCGACTCGCCTACAAGGCCGAGCACCTGACCATACTCAAGACTGAGCGAAACGCCTTCCACGGCGCGGGTTATTCGCCCTTCGGACTCGAATTGGATGTGGAGGTCTGTGATTTCAAGAAGCATCGTCTATTCCATTTTGGTCTGCTGACGCGGGTCGAAAGCGTCACGGAGTCCTTCGCCGATCAGGACGGTCAACAACATCACTGAAAAAAGCGCGACGGAGGGAAACAGGATCAGCCACCAGGCCCAGCGGAATTGCTGTGCCTGTTGCAGCAGTTCACCCCAACTCGGGGTGAGGGGCGGTAGTCCGAAACCAAGGAAATCGAGGGCTGCGAGCGAGCCGATGGCACCGATGAGGCTGAAGGGGAAAAGGGTGATCAGGGGGGTGAGGGCGTTGGGCAGGATGTGGCTGAAAATGATGCGTGCGGCGGAGAGTCCTTGGCATCGCGCCGCCTCGACGAACGTGTGGGAGCGCAGGCGCAGGAACTCGGCCCGCATGTAGTAGGAGAGGCCAATCCAGTTGAAGAGGCTGTAACAAATGAGCAAAATCAGAAAACTGCGCCCAAGGGCTGAACCGATGAAGATCATGACGTAGAGGAAAGGCAGGGCACTCCAGATCTCCGTGAGGCGCTGTCCCGCAATGTCAACCCAGCCCCCGAAATATCCCTGCACCGCGCCGATGATCATGCCGAAGAACATGGCCCAGAAGGCGAGCAGGAGGCCGAAGATCATGGCGATGCGCATGCCGTACAGCACGTGTGAAAGAACATCCCGGCCTGCTGCGTCAATGCCCATCCAATGGTCTCGTACTGGCGGGTAGGGCCAGGCAATCTCGCTAAGGGCGCAGGACACGGCTGCACGCCGCTCTTTCCACACGATTTGTGCAGAGGGAGCTGTCCCCGCGAAAGCTTCAATGGCGAGCTTCAGGATGTCTTGTTGGTGCGCAAACGGGACCTTCTGCCACAAGCGTTTTGTCACGGGGTAAACGACGCCGTCCGCGGTGCGTCGGAAACGGAGTTGGAGCGGCAGGTCCGGTGGGGTGGTCTGACGGAACATCAGACGCACCGACGCGGGCGGCGCGGTTAGCTCTCTCACCTCAGGGAGTGTGACACGCGCGATTAAACCAGACTGTGATAGGTGCGATAGGATAAAGACCTGCTCGGAGGCTGCGCGGCCCGCGAAGCGGTTTGCCAGTGCTGCACGAAAAGCGGAGGGCAGTGACCAGTGCTTGTCGAGGTGCTCCCCCTCGATGCGAGGGGCCGCGGGGAAGAAAGGCTCGACGCTTTCCGGACGGATAACCGTTTGGTCGGGCAACAGGTTGAGGCGGCCCACATGGACTTCCGGCACGACTGAGACTTTGACGGTGCGATATTCTCGCAGCGTGGCGGCGTCGATCACATCGCCGGGACTGTAGGGCACGGGTGTCCAGACCACACGGTTGCGCGGATCGGCGCGGAAAGCGTCCGAGTCGATGAAGGCATGATAGTTTAAGCGCGTGGCGTCTGCGCCGTTACCGAGAAGATCCTTCCGCGTCAGGTTCTGGACGAAAGGGAAAAAGGTCTTGCCATTGACACGCAAGTAGAGCGGACGGCTGTTGCAGAGCAGTTCGGCGACAAGGCTGACTGCGAAAAGCGACGCGAGGAAAGCGAGCGACCAGCGCGCGCGGCGGATACGCAGAAAATTCTGAAGCCGCTTTTGCGTCAGCGGCGAGAAACGTATGGAGGGGAGAAGTTTCATGACTTGCCGAAGTGGATGCGCGGGTCGATGAGCAGGTAGCAGAAGTCCGAGAGGAGGTTTCCTGCGAGTTGCATGACCGAGGTGAGGGCGAGCAATGCGAGGAAGACGGCATAATCGCGCCCGATGAGGGCATCCCAGCTAAGCCGGCCCATGCCGGGGATCTCAAAGATGCTCTCGATGATGATTGAGCCCGCAAAGAGCACGCCGAGGATCGAGCCGAAGCCGGTTGCGATAGGTATGAGCGCGTTGCGGAAGGCGTGGCCCCAGATAGCGCGTTTGCGAGTGGCGCCCTTTGCCAGCACGGTACGCACATAGTCGCTGGAGATCTGGTCAAGCAATGAGTTTTTCATGATGAGCGTGAGTACCGCGAAGTTCCCTGCCACGTAGCAGGCAACGGGTAGTGCCATGTGCCAGGCGCGGTCGGCTATACGCTCGCCCAGTGAGACGGGAACAGCAAAGTCGGATTCGAAACCTCCGAGCGGAAAGATGTCCCCGAGGCCCTCGACCGTGCCGCAGAAAAGCATTTTTAGCACCATGCCGAGCGCAAATGCGGGAATGGCGTATCCGATGAATACAACAAGGCTGGAGACAGCGTCGAAGCTCTGGCGATGGCGCAAAGCCTTGGCGATTCCGAGCGGGATGCAGATGAGGTAGCTCAGTATGAAGCTGGTGATCCCGAACCAGAGCGAGACGGGAATACGTGAGGAAATGAGCTGCCATGCGGTCCGGTTGGGATAATCGTACGAAGCGATTCGCATGCCCATACGCTTGTTGACCAGCCAATCGAAATACTGTTGATAAACGGGACGGTCGAAGCCGAACTGCTTGTTGAGTTCCTTTCGGTACTCTTCAGTGACTTGCGTGACGTTGGCCGAAACCCGGTCGTTGACGCCGCCGATATTGCGCATCTTCATAAGCTGAATATCGACCGGGCCGCCCGGTAGAAGCCGCGTGAGCGCAAAGCAAACGATTGTGATTCCCAAAAAGGTGGGGATGACGAGAACTACGCGACGGATAAGATAGGAAAGACGATCCATTGGGGAGGAGTTTATAAAAAAAGTGGGGGCTGGACAATGCGGGAGTTTCAGGTCTTTCGCAGCAGGACCGGAATCAGCGCGGCGAAAACCAGAACGCCACCGGCCAAGAGAGCGGGAAGACCGGTGTGTTCGCCGAAAACGAGGAGCGAGACAGCAACGCCCAAGGGGATCTTAAGGTTGTTCATAACTGCCAACACGCCAGCGGGAACGTGCCGCGCTCCGCTGTTCCAGAGAAAATAGCTCAACCCTGAAACCATCACGCCGAGATAGAGCAATGCTGCGAACTGCGACGCTGTCGGATGCGGAGCAAGGCTCAGGGCGTCGCGCAAACCGAGAGGGGTCAGCGCGGCTAAGCCTCCGAGGTAGAGCCAAAAGAAAACGTGACGGTCGGCGAGCGGTTGGTCCGAATGACGGCACAACACTTCACGGTAGGCGAGCTGGCCGAGCGCAAAACACAGGTTTGATGCCTCGACCAGCAAAAATCCGATCAGCGGGGCCTTTGTGGAGACGCCCTTCCAGAGGATCACAACCGCGCCGCAGACCGCGAGCAGAGCGGCGAACAGGTTCGTGCCATTGAATTTCCGGCCAAGCAGGTCGTTGAGCACGGCCACGTAAACGGGCGTCATGACCGTGAATAAGACGACCTCGTGGGATTTGAGGTAATGGAAGCTGCTCATGTAAGCGAGAGACATGAATCCGAACTGCACGATGCCGATGCCGATGAGCGCAACGCCGGTTTTCAAAGGAACTCGGTGGGCAAAAGGCATGAACACGGCGGCAGCAATGGCAAGCCTTAACATGGCAAGCCAAGCGGGCGGCAGACCGGTGAGCGTGTTGCCGATCAGTCCAAAAGAGAAACTCCAGATCAGCGAGGCTGTGAGCAGATAGAGCATCGCGTGTTTTGTACCATATCTTACGTGTGATTGCGAGACCCTGTGCTTTTCATCCGTGCCGAGGAAGATGTCGCTAGACAAGTTGTCGCCATAACGACTCGGAACATCTTGCTACTTCTGTCAGTTTGGCCTAACGTGGAAACAATGTTGTCCAGTGTGGGGTCGTTTTGTTCAACGATGGATGGATAGTTGCTCGTTTCGGCGAACAGCCGAACTGGAAAATGGCCGAAGCGCTGGTCGCGCAACCGGCGGTGGACGACCGTATGAGTGCGCTTCGCGTTACGTTTTTTGCCAGATTCACGCAGCCTAGTGTTCGAATTGCTGCCAGTAGGCGGTCTTGTAGGGGTTCTGCGCGGGAACGTTCTGCGGGCTCTCGTTTTCCATGCAGGGCCGGACATCGGTCCACCAGGCGTCGTAAGCGGTTCTCATGCGGGCTACCTCGTCCGGGTATTTTGCGGAGACATCCTTCTTTTCCATCGGGTCAGATGCGATCTCGTAGAGCGCTGAGTTGTTGTCGAACCGGAAACGAGAGGTGCGCACTGCGCATTGTACGTATTTGGACGAGTCGGGATCGGTTCCGGGTTTCCAGCGGCCGACATGCGTGAAGAGCATCCGGTCTTCCCAATGTGCCTGTGGCGACTGCATAAGCGGCAGAAGTGACCGTCCGTCGAGTTTCTTGTCGGCTGGTGGCGTGGCTCCGGCGAGCGCGCAGAAAGTTGGGAAGATGTCAAGGTGCGCGGTGAGTGCGGGGCAGTCCACACCTTCGGGAAGTGTTCCTTTCCAGCGGGCGAGCAGTCCGACGCGCGTGCCACCTTGAAAGGGCGATCCTTTCGCGCCGCGCATGCCGCCGTCAAAAAGGCGCCGCTGGCAGGTGCCGTTGTCTCCGAGGAAAATAACCAGCGTGTTTTCGGCGAGGCCCCATTCGTCCAGTTTCCCAAGAAGCTTGCCGACGTTCCAGTCGATGTTCTCAACCATTCCGCAAAAACCTGCAGCATCGTCGTCCAGCCCCGCTTCCACGTGACGCTTCTTCCATTTGTCAGGCGCGTGATAAGGGGCGTGCGGCGCGTTGGGCGTGAGGTAGCAGAAGAATGGATCGCCCGTCTTGCGGCGGGTGTCGATCCAGGATAACGCCTGGTCGAAGAAGACATCGGTGCAGAAGCCCTTGGTTCGCACGAAGGTCCCGTTGTGACGTAGGACGGGATTAAAATAGTCGTTGTTTGGCGCATCGCCGCAGGAGCCGGGATAGGTCTGCCCGATGCCGCCGCCGCCGTGGACGAAGACTTCGTCGAAGCCGCGCCGCGCGGGCTGGTAGGGATCCTCGTCGCCGAGGTGCCATTTGCCGAAAATGCCCGTGGCGTAGCCTGCGGACTTGAGCGCTTGCGGCAGGGTGAAGGCTTTGAGGCTCATGCGCTCGCGTTCGAAAATTGTGTGCGTTATGCCTGAGTAGAACTCGTGGCGGCCTGTCATGAGCGCGCCTCGTGTGGGCGCGCAAGTGGGGCTGGTCTGAAAGTCGGAAAACCAGAGCGACTGCTTGCGGAGCGTGTCGAGGTTGGGAGTCTTGATATGCGGATGTCCCGTCCATCCCATGTCGCCCATGCCTTGGTCGTCGGTCATTACGAAGACGATGTTCGGACGGCGTCCCGCGAGGGAGGCTGTGGCGCTCTGCGCGGAAGTTGTGCAGGCCGCAGTGGCTGCTGCGAGACAGAGAAGTCTCAGGAAGTGGCGTAAGGTAGTCATGGCGGTCTCCTTCAGTTTGTCGTTTTGTGTCGGTCGAGGAACATGCAAACACCATTAATAAGTTAGGAGGAACCAGTTTCGCTGTTCCATGTCTGAAACGCAACCGGATTTCGCGCTTTGCAAAAAACAGCTTGAACCCTTCGCGTAAGTGTGGATAATCACTCTAAAAATCAAGATTGCCGTTCATATGGAACGCATGCGTGTGATCGGCCCTGGCCCACCCGAAAACAGAAGGGGAGGGAGAACGTTTGTCAGCTAAAAGGAGGGAGATTATGATTTCTCGAATCCTCAGCGGATTTGCCTGTGTTATAGTCTATTTCTACTTGCCCCTTTGCCCTTTTGTCGTGACGGCTGAGAGCAGGGAGGCTTGGCAGCAACCGTCGCGGGTGATGAGCGATCTCGGCCTGAAGCAGGGGACCAGAATAGCAGATATCGGTTGTGGCGACGGGTATTTCTCTTTACGTTTGGCCAGGGCCGTGGGCCAAGAGGGGTCCGTGTTCGCTGCGGATATCAATGAGCGTTCCCTCTCCTCGCTCAAGGCACAGTCTGAGCGGCAGCATCTGACCAATGTGGTGATCGTCATTTCGGAATGTACAAACGCAAGACTTCCGTCCGCCTGCGTTGACGCGGTGTTGATCTGTGATGTTCTGCACGAAATGCCGGAAGCGCAACGTCTGCCCATGATTAATAGCGCTGTGTGGGCTCTCAGACCGGAAGGTTTTCTCTACCTGATCGATTACCGCAAGAGCCGGGACGTCAAGTTTGACCCTTACGAAAAATTGATCTCCAGGGATGATTTGATTCGCGTCTGCACGGAGGCCGGACTCACGCTGGATGCGGAATATCATTATCTCAAGTATCAGGTTTTTCTTCGCTTCCGCAAAGCGGGGAAGTGAAATTGTGAGCGGTCGAGACTAGGGCGGCGGGTTTCTCGAACCCGCCGCAAAGACGGAGCGGAAGACGTTCATCGTGGGAATCATAATTGGGCTGGTTTCCATCCTTGGCTCGTTTATAAAGGCGCTTATGTATAGGCGGCGATTGTTTACCCTTTCCATCTCGCTACGAACCTCACCTTGGTCGTGCTGCTCCGAAAGGAGCCGAAACTGCGCCGCCCTTACCGCTCTTGGAGCAGCATGGGCGGCAGGGGGTCGTTCATGGATTTCTGAAGAGCGACGAGGCGGCGTTTGAGTGCGATCAGTGTTTCCCGCTGCGCGGGGTCATCTGCGAGGTTGCGCGTTTCGTTCGGGTCCGTGGCGAGATCGAACAACAGGCAGACGTCGGGCTGCGGATACCAGATGAGTTTCTTATCTCCGACGCGCACCATGCGCTGGAGCTTCATATAGGCTCCATAGACCGCATCGTAGTGTGAGGTGCTCTTGCCGCGGATAAGCGGCAGAAGACTCTTGAACTGGATGTGAGGCGGGACCGTTGCGCCGGCCAGTTCGAGCGAGGTTGGAAGGATGTCCTGCAAGTAGACGGGCACGTCAATCCGCTTACCTTTCGGGATACCCGGACCCGCGGCTAGAAGAGGCACCTTCATGCTGTGCTCAAACATGTTCTGTTTGCCCATGAAACCGTGCTGGCCTACGGAGAGACCGTTATCGCCGGTGAGGAAAACGACCGTGTCTTTGTCGCGACCGGACTTCTCCAGAGCGTCAAGCACGCGGCCAATCTGCTGGTCGAGATAGGTGATAAGCGCGTAATATTCAGCCCTGTGAACTTGTACGGCGTGCGGGGTGCGAGGATCTGGTGCGAGCTTTTCATCACGCAGCGTGTGCTCGCAGCCGATGACGTCTTTGTATGGGTTGGACGGCAGGAAGTTGAGCGGCAGCGCGATCTTGTCAGGGGGGTATCGGTCGGCGAACTCTTTGGGACTTTGCCGGGGATCATGAGGCGCGTTGAAAGCGGCATAAATGAAGAAGGGCTTGTTGTCCTTTTCTGGGGCCTCGATAAAAGCGATGGCGTCGTCCGCTGTCACGGCACTCCAGTGTCTGCCTCCCTGCCAGTGACCGCCGCGAGACTCGTCCCACGGTTGCCACAGGTCGGGCTCACCCTCTTTGGGGCGTTCATAGGCCGCGTCGCAGGTGGTCGGCATGCCGCCGGGCCGAACGTTACGCGTCTCGTCGAAGAGGTTGGCTGGCGTGACTCCTGTGATATGCCACTTGCCGGACATGCAGGTGCGATAGCCAGCTTGACGCATGAGCTGGGGCCACAACCGATTCTGTTCGGCTTCGGCCTTGAGGCTCTTCTCGATGGCGCAGGCCTCCCAAAGGAAACGACCGGTGTTGAGCATGGTGCGGCTGGCAACACAGACTGCACCGTGCCAACCGCCTTGGTTGTAGCAGCTTCTGAAAACGGTGCCGGAGGCGGTAAGGCGGTCGAGGTTGGGTGTCTGGATTTCGCTGTTCCCCAAGGCTCTGATCGAATCGAAAGTCTGATCGTCCGTGTAGAGCAAAAGGATGTTGGGCTTGCTAGGCGTCTCGACGGCTCGAACTGTTAAGCAACCCGCGCTGGAGAGAGCCAGTGTTTTGAGAAAGTCGCGACGTTTCATAGACGGTTCTCCGGAGGTGAGAAATGCCCCTGCACTTCAGACACAACCCACACCCATTTTTATTATCTTCCCGAACAATACTAAACTCGCTATGGCGAGGCAAGCGGTTTGTGCCGGGCTAAAGCCATCGCCTGTGGAGCGGGGAAAAACGCCAAGGCAACTTGGAGGTTGTCGCCAAAGGGGGAATGGCGCATTGCCAGAATCGGTATGTGGGCTCTGAGCGTCTGATGGCATGATTTTGTCGAGTACGCCGCGACCGCGCATCCTGCGGGACCGGATTACGCTTGGGATCCAGCGGAAATTGGGCAGGGTGGATTTATAGATCGGACGGAGCGGGCCGATAGGACTTGGCGCATCTGTAGCGGTATCGGCAGATGGCTGCCATTTCGTCATCCGACTTGAGGTTATCGATAAGGCAGGGGTTCCGTCAAAATTTTACGCGTGGACACCTCTGGATAGTCAGCCGCCAGTTTGGTCATGGACTCGCGTGTCGTCGCGGAACCGATTCGCTCCAGTGCCACGGCTGCCGCATGGCGCGTGTCGGTCGCATTGCTGAAATCGCCGACCACCTTGAGCAACGCAGGAATGGCCCGCTCATCACCAATACGGCCCAAAGCCCAAGCCGCTGCTGCCCTCCAGCACGGCGTCAGGTCATTGTGAACAAAAAGAATGCCAGGGCCGAGCGGATCAGGAGACCCTTCGGAGAATTCTGAAGGCGACGCCAGCGCGTCAAGCAAGGTATCGATCGCCCGCGCATCCGCCAGTTCGCCCAGCGCACGCCCAAGGTAGAAGCACACCCAGTGGCGTTCTGGCAGTTTCATCACCACGGGAATGCCTTTGTCAAAAACACGCTGAATGTCATTGGTCTTTGACGCAAACCGGGCATACGCGGCTTGAATGCGCGGCACGTGCTGCCTGTCGCGACAAGCGAGAGAAAGGATCTGCGCGGCACGGTTCGTGATATCGGGCGTTCCGGCCCAGGCTCCAGTGACACGCGTTAGCGCGGCCTCCACCTCTTGATCGCGCTTGGCTTGAACGTCACCCAGAATCGACAGGCAGGTTTCCGTCACACGAAACTCGGTGCGTTGTCGGCGCAGAACACGGCCGATCAGCGTCTCGCAGTCGTCGTTTGGAAGAAAAAGAGCTCGGTCAGGGTCGGTCGGGACACAGCGGATCAAGTGTGGCAGAAGAGCTGCTGCATTCGTGGAGGCCATGCCGTCCAATGCCTCGACGATGCGCAGATGTATCGGTGACGCATGGCAGGCCATGAGCGCGGGATGGTCGCCGTACCAATTCGTGAACAGAGGATAGTCTTTAAGGCCTGCAAAGGTGTCGATCAGCGCAGCTTCAGCCTCTCGCGAGGCGATCAAGCCCAAGGCCTCGGCAGCCGCCTCAGCAAGAAAGAGATTTCCCGTTGCGGGTTCGGCATGACGTTTGAGCGTCTCGGCGAGTAGCGGAACCGAAGACAGATCTTTCAGTCGACCGAGCGCCCGCGCCACCTCTTGTACCGTTCGAGGATTAACAGGGTCCGTCGCGAGAAATTTGGCCCCATCTCCACGGTGTGTCTTATGCCACTCGATATAGGCCGTATCATCGCGCAACCTAATCAACGTTTCACGCAAGACCACACGCGCCGCCTCGCTCTTACCGCTGTGTCCCAGCGCAACCGCCGCACGGCGGATCGCATCACGGTCTTCATGGGTTAGCCGACCGACCAGTTCGCTCTCGATGCGATCCCAGTTTGTGGAGCGAAACCACTCCGACCAGTTGCCGGAGGCCACATGACCGGTCAGATTCTCTAACGCGACGGCGGACGCCTGTCGCACCATTGGATCGGAATCCGACACGGCGGCCAGCAATGCCGGAACCGCCTCGCGCGTGCCGCACGAGGCCAGCGCAAGCGCCGCCGAAACACGCACATCGCGGTTCCCGTCCGACAGGCAAAATGAGAGCGCCTCACTTGCCGCTGGGGATCGTGCAAGCGCGAGCCGGTTTGCGGCTTTGCCGCGCGCGGCTGGATCGCTATCGCGCAAGCGGCGGAGCAATTCATCGACCGTCATAGAGGCTCGGTTCAGCCCGGCCACTTCGCGGAAACGGTCAAACTGTAGCTCTGTCAGTCCTGTCACAGCCGGATTATTTCCCCGGAACCGGTGTGGATCGCCAGCGGCCGTCAACCGAAGCGGTCGCGAACAGGTGGCCAAAGGGACTCTTTTTGACATCGGTGGAGCCGTTTGGCGAACCGCATGACAGCCGACACACCCACGGTTCTCGCCGGGACGAACAAAGATCCATGACATCTCGTTGAGTTCAGAACGTCCCTCCGCATCAACGGCCTGAAATGCAATCGCTGTATCCGCGGGAACCTCAACCGAAAATGATCCGTCCGGCGCGAGGGGAACCGTTCCCAACTCCACCGTCTCATTGCCCGCATGCACAATATAAGAATGCGATGATCTGACCGTCAGACCGCGTCCGGCCAAGACCCGGATCGCACGTACATGTGGCCATCCAGCCGCGGTGTTGCGCGTGAGACGCGCGTCTTGACAATACAGGACTCCCGTCGTTCGGCTTTGCTCCATCCGTGAAGACAGCAACGGCGGACGCTCGCGGGGGCCAAGATAAAGCGGCGAGTGCAAGGGCCCGTTTGTCGAAGCGTATATCAAAATCATCTTCCCCTCCTTCTGTTCAGGATGGACCAGTCCGATTTTGTCAAAACCCGCAAACGGATGCATTGAGGACTTCTGTTTTTTGCTCCGTCTCGTCAGGAACGTATCCGAGGCGCCCATGGTACAAAGCAAGCGTCCATCCGGCAACGCCGCAACATCGCCAGCAGCCAGAGGCAGATTGATGAGATCGCGCTGCGCGCAACCAGGCCGGCCCACTGCGATTCCCGAGCCCGTGAGATACGCCACGCTCCCGTCCGGCATCGGCGCGGGACTGCCACAGTTGAACGCGCGTAGGCGACTGCCATAAGCGGGGCCGAGATCGAGACCGAACTCCGTATAACCTTCTGTGCCGTCCGGATGGATGGCGTGCAACAGCGTCTCCACTTTGCCGCGATCGAAAAAGTTGTCAGACCTGATAAACAGAATGCGCCCGTCCGCCATAACCTCCGGCTCGTTGTCGAAGATGAACGTGCTGGTCAATAATCGAATCGCACTGCCATCCGGGTTCATCGTGAAGAGCGACCGCGACGGAGTATTGTGATACTCTTCAAAATATCCACACCGCGTCGACACAAAAGCAATGCGCCCGTCCGGGAGTTCAACCGGGTCGATATCGTGAAAAGGCCCATGCGTCAGAGGCTGAAGATCGCCTCCGCCTACGGGCATCCTGTAAATGTGAAAAAAGGCATCCTTTTCTTTCGCCATTGAAAAAAACAGCCATTGGCCGTTAAAAGAAAGCGCCGGTGAACCTAACGCGCCTTGGCCCGCGTCGAACAGCAGTCTCGGACTTACCCCGGGTTTGGCAGGCACGAGCGCATAGAGTGTGCGTCCGATTTTAATCGGTCCCGGCAGGTCATGCTCGGGGAAAGCACGCGTGTGCCCAGGATTGAAGGTCGTCACGTTCAGGCTTTGATAAGCCGAACCTCCGTGAGTGGGCGACCGGGTCAGGCTGCAATCGTCTCCCACAAACAAGATGCCTTGCGGCCACGCGTAATCGGCCGGAGCTGACAGTTCGTGCACATCGTCATTTTTACGGCTTGGCGACTCGGCTGCGGCAGGCATCGTGAGTTGCCCCCACGGGCCGCCGCCATACGGCGCTATTTCATTTGCAAGGGGCCACTCCTGATCGTTGTAATCTGGTTGCTGCCAGTTTGGCTCCTCGGTGGTCCTGCAACGCCACGAACCGTCCGTAACCCGCTCGACAATCTGGCCATCGCTTAGCACGACCAGCAACTTGAGCAGCAGGCCCGCAGGACCGGGAATCGTGTTCTCGGCTTCGACTGCGATGACGTTATCACCGGCTGTCAACAAGGATGTGACTGTATAGCGCTTGGGTCTTTTCCAGGCGTTCGGTTCTGACAGGTTTGCTCCGACGGGTTTTCCGTTGATGGAAACCGCGAAAAGATTGTCCGCGGTAATCAGCAGATCCGCAGACACGATCCGCGCCTGTTCCGTCACAGCCATGCCGGCGCGGTAATAACTAACGCCTTCCGGCAAACCGCTGAGCGGCGTTCCGGGTTCCGGCACACACCAGATCCACTTAGCCCCCGCCAGTTGCAGAGAAGGGCTTTCGGCCGAGTGCGCCTGACACAGCAAGAGTGAGACAATCGCAGAAAAAAACATGCCCTGTCTTGTTTTCATTCGATCTCCCGAGATCAGGAACATCCTCTAAACACTTTCCGGTGACACACGCCGAACTTAAAAAGACACGGGAAAACAGAAATTGTCACACCACTTATCCGCCACAGCTTTAAACGCTCACTGCTGTCTGAGTGCGGCAAGCAGACGGCAGGCTTCACACCCCGGCTTCGCATTCAGGCAAAAATCAAGGCGGATCTGGAGTAAGCCCTGCTGAAGCAGGCCGCTGTCCATGTAGAGCGCGGGGTTATGGTCTCGTCCGAAAAGATGAAGGGCCGCCAGTCGCATCGGCGCGGAGAGGTCCTCCGGCGGCAAGTGTTCGAGGACGCCGCTCGGCAGCGACTCTTCTGCGGCAGCGAAAGGCAGCACCACATTCGTCAGGATCGCGGCGGCGCGGGACTCGCCGAGCAAGGCGATGTTCTGTTCCGCGTCGGGCGCAGAGGAGAAAGCGAGACGTTGGTTCCAGAAGGGCCAGCGGCAACGCGCATCAAAACAATCCCGCACCTGTGAGTACCATCGCAGTCCGCACTCGCCGGAAAGACGGTCGAGGTCATGGCGCACCGTGGACAGGCCGCTGAAGAGGCTTGCGGCTGCGGCCAGTCGGCGCATAGGCGCGTTCTGAGGTCGGAGGTTGTGGAGCCTCCAGGTGACGGTCTCCGGCAGCGTTTCACCTGCTTCGAGCCACCATAAATCCCATAGCGTCCGGATAACGCGCTGTCCCTCTTTGTCAGGTGCGACGTCGGGCTGCGGCAGCAGGCGCGCGGTACCGAGCAGTCGTGCCAGAGTCGTGTCACGCATCGTGCTCAGCATTGTGACGGGGAGAAGACGCGCGAGGATACGGAAGGTCGTTTGGTTATGCTTATAGCCGAGCGCGGCCATGATCTCTTCGTAGAACACCTGATGTCGGTCTCCACTTTGTTCGAGCCGCAGGCGCAGGCGATCCGCTTTGGCCCGCAGGCGGTAGTGTCCAGCGGAGGCGAGCACGGAGCGGGCGTGGTCAGGATCGTTCTTGAGCAGGGTTTCGCACGGGCGCGGCGTGGCGGGCAAGACGGCGTGCGGATAGGCTTTAAGGTCGATATCGTCGAGGGAAATGCCGGGTCGGGCCAAGACCGCTTCGGCCAGAGAGAGAGACTGGACGCCGGCTGGCAGGGTGTGGGGCGCCGGGCCCGAGAACCAAGTGACGTGCGCAATCACATGCGCGTAGGCAGGGTCGTCCCGGTGGTTATGCGCGTCCCAGTCGGAAGGATGGACGTGAATCTCCACATCACCGCGGAGCTGTCGCGCGCCAGGCTGGATGAGCAGGGTGGCGTTCAGGAAGTCGGGGCCCGCTTCCAGGTTCCACTGGCCGGGATCGAGCACGGCGAGCGTCTCACCGCCAGGCAACGGAAAAGCCTCCGGCCGGTATTGGGCGTCGAACCAAAGGCATTGCAGGTGTCGTTCGGTCCAGTGAAAAACAGGGCGGTAGCTGGAGTGGCACTCACGCACGCTGAAAGGGTACAGGTCTAAGAAGCGAGCGTAGCAATCGGCGAGCGGAAAAAGATCGTTCTTCATTCTCTTAGCCGAGTCACTCTTAACGCAGAACGCTCAACTTTCAACGAATCCATGAAAATTGAGCGTTCTGCATGCGACATTATTGTTTTGTCTAGCCAGTGTCAGGCCTTGGCTTGCCCAAGCATCGTAGCGAGCGCTTTTTTCCAGGCTTCCTCAACGTTCTCTTTGGGCCAGCCGCATTCACATGAGACGCCGCCAGTGTAGCCGATGTCGAGAAGCGCTTTAAAGAAACCGCTCAGGTCCTCGCCCTTGGTGCCAGGTGCTTTGCGGCCGTCCAACTCGGCGATATGGCAGTGGCGGATGCGCGCGCCTGCTTTGCGTATCGCGTCCGGTCCTTCGCTCTCTTTCATCATGTGGTAGAAGTCGGCCAGCAATTGGATACGAGGACGGTTGATGGCGTCCACATACTCAATGCCCTCGGTGACCGAGTTGAGGATGTTTGTCTCTCCTTTGTTCAGGGGCTCCAGGACGATTGTGACCTTGAGGTCCTTGATGCGGTCTCCCAACTTCTGGCAAAACTCGATGAACTGAACCTTGCCTTTGGCGGGGTCGAAGCCGTCTGGCACCCGCCGGGCGCCGCCGCTGCCGAGCACGATGCACGGGATACCCGCTACGTCCGCACGCTGGCACGCTTTGAAGGCGTACTCCAGGGCACCGTCGTGCAAGGGCGCGGGGCCCGTGAGCGGGAACGTCTTCGGGATGAACCCGTTGCAGGAACGCATAGGCAGTGCGCTGGCCTTAAGTTTGGCCAGTTCGGCTTCGAATTCCGCGTCCGGCTTGTCGGGCTTCAACGTGCCGGAGACGCCGCCTTCAATGAAATCGAAGCCGATCTCCTTGAGCTTTGCGGCCTTGTCAGGTCCCGCACACAAGCCGAACTTGATTTTCATTGTAAACTGCTTAGCGTGTGCCATAACGGCACCTCCCATAAAGCCGGCAACCGCCAGCGCCTGCATGAACGATCTGCGGTTCACGTGCATGAGTTGATCCCTTAAGATTGTTAGATTGAGGTCGGTTAAACTGTCAGGAGAGCGTTGCAAACGGGGTCTGATCCTCCTGACAGCCCGTTTCTCAATAGCCCTTGAACACCTTGCCGCCGGCGACCACCTGCCTCGCAACCCTGTCAAAGGTGGCCTTCATACCCGTGCGCAAGGAGGCGTTGGACATGATAAGTGCCACGGCGTGGCTGTAGCCCGCCTCGATGGGGGCATTGGGCTGTTTACGAGAACGGACGCACTCCATCCAGTTGCGCATATGCGCGACTTCCATATTGCCCGCGCCGGTGTTTGCGGCGGTGGCGGCGACTTCCGTCTCGGCGAGTTTCTTGGTCTCCTCCTTGGCCTTTTCGACGCCCTCGTTGGACACTGTGCCCTTGATCAGGTCGATCGTGCCGATGGTGGAGTGATACTTCTCGACGTTGCCGCGCGCGGCATTGGTCTGGCGCGAACTGAAAACGGCTTGGAATCCCTTGGTCGAATCATTCTCGGGGCCGTATTCGAGAATCGTGGTGAAGGTGTCGCAACTCTGCCGACCGTCCTTCCAGGCGTAGATGCCTCCGCTGGCCATGGCGGAGCGAGGGAAATCATAACCAGTGAACCAAGCGACCGTGTCGATCTGGTGACACATCCATTGGCCGGGGATACCGGAAGAGTAGGGCCAGAAGAGTCGGAACTCGAGGTATTTTCGCGGGTCGAATGCCACTTTAGGCCGATCGAGGAGCCATTTGCCCCAATCCGTGTCGGACTCCTTCAGGCTGGCGACGAGTTTCTCGTCGCGGCGCCAACGGCGGGGCTGGTTTACGTTCCAGCAAAGGTCAACGTAGGTGATGTCGCCGAACTTTCCGGAACGTATGTAGTCGTTGGCGATATGGTAAGCGGGGCCGCTGCGGCGCTGAGAGCCGACCTGAATCACCGCGCCGCCCCGATTGTTGGCTTTGCGTGCCTCATTGACGGCGTCAAGCACGGCGTTTGCGGCGTCCATGTCTTCCGCGCACGGCTTTTCAGAGTAGGAGTCCTTGCCGGCTTTGATGGCATGTACGGTGTGCCGGGCGTGCTGGAAGTCGGCGGTGGAGATGATCACGGCGTCCACGTTCTTGGCTTTCTCGTAGAGCTCCTCATCGCTCTTGTAGAGGTCGATGCCATGGCCCAGTTTCTCTTCAAGCTTGGCTTTGCCCTCTTCGCGGCGCACGCTCCAGAGGTCTGCCAGCGCAACCATATCGAAATTCATTTCTTCTTTGGACTTTAAGAAGGATGGCAGCAAAGCGTCTTTGAACCGGTCAGAAAAACCGACGCAGGCCACGTTGATGCGGCTGTTGGCTCCTGTGACGTTTTGGGACGGGGCTTGCTGGGCCTTGATGATGCTGGGCAGGGCGGCAAGCGAGGCTCCGGCTGATGCGGATTTTACGAAAGTACGGCGGGTCAGATGTGTCAATTGACTCAATTTCATGCGATCTCCCTCGTGCTTCATCTCACGGCGTGGTCGGACACTCGACGCGCCCGCACCCACCGGCGGATTTTACACAGTTAAAGAATTATTCAGTATAGCAGGAAACAGAAGCGGCTCAAGCGCGAAGTCCATATCCGTAAACGGGGTTTGTCAGTTACAGTTCCGGAACGGGCGGGACGACAAAAGGCATCCATTTGGCGGGTGGCGGCATACCTTCTTCGGGGATGGCACAGTTTCTGAGAACCGCGTCCGCAAAAGCCACGGCGCGCAGCCCTTCCTCCACCGTCATGAAACTGGGGGCTCCGCCCGCTGAGGCGGCTTTGCTTTTCGGTGCGTTCAGGGACTCGGTGAATGCACGGTAAGTGGCTGCCAGCGCCTCGATATAGGCGGCATTGTTGCCGTAGGGTGCGGGCGTTGTCGAAAGGGCGGGGCCCGCTGGAACACCACCCGTAAAGATCTGCTGCGAACCGTCAACACCCCGCAGAATCAGCTGGTCGGACGCGTTTTGCGCCCAAGAGAGTGCGCCTTTGTCGCCGAAGACTTCGATCGAGAGCCCGTCATTACGGCCAGTTGCGATCTGACTGGCCAGGAAACTGCCGCGCGCGCCAGTCTCGAATCTGACCAGTATGCTGCAGTCATCGTCCAGGATGCGGCCCGGAACCGTCGGGCGCAGATCAGCGCACACCTCGCTGACCGATAGTCCGGTCAGCCACTCCGTGAGATAGAAACAGTGGATGCCAAGATCGACCAGACAGCCGGCAGGGCCACACCGCCTGGGGTCGGACCGCCAGCCGGCCTGTTTGTTCCCTGCTGTTTCCAGGCGCTGGGCCATCCAGCCGAGCGGATACCTGCTGACTGTTTTCCGGATCGTTCCGATGGCCTTGCCTTCCTGGATCATCTCCCGTGCTTGCCGCAGCATCGGGTAGCCGGCGTACACCATCGAAATTCCATAAAGGAGCCCTCGGCTCTGCTGCTTACGTGTGAGGTTAAGAGCCTCGTCCATATTGCACGTGAAGGGCTTTTCGCTGAACACGGGGAACCCCGCGTCGATGGAAGACATCGCGACCGGGTAGTGCATGGCGTTGGGTGCGAGGACCGTGACAAAAGCCATGCGATCGTTTTCGGGAAGCGTGGCCTCGCGGCGGAACATGTCGCGGTAAGTCCCATACACGCGACGCGTGGGCAGTTTCAGCATCTTTCCGGTCTCGAACGAGCTTTGCCGTGTGGAGCCGAACGCGCCACATACCAGTTCGACGCAACCGCTCTGCTCGATAGCCGCACGATGGATGCCTCCCATGAAAGACTCCGCCCCACCTCCTACCATACCGACTTGGATTTTTTTGTTCATGTGAATTCCAAAACTTTCCTTCGAAAAGAAACCAAATCACATTATGTAATGATCATATCGAATCGTGAGAAAAAGAGGCAACACTAAAATTTGTCAAAGTTCCAAAAGGCAAAGGACGCCAAATGCCGTCTCTTCGATCCGCCCGTCCAAATTGCTTGCCTTCCAATACCCGCCGCCGTCAGGGGCTCGTCGCTGGGTATTGAGTATGTGTTTTGCCAGGTCAGAACGCCAGTCGAGCGGCCTGTTGTCGCGAACGAGTTGGCCATGACTCGACCGGTTGATGAGTCGTGCTAGTTGCCACGCGTCCGCGTTGTTGGTCAGGACCGGGGGCCAAGAGGCCGCGATTTGCGTAAGGCGGTTTGATGCGCAACTGTCCGTTTGGACCGACGAAGCCATCCCTGCCGCCGCCAGAGCCTCGTGCCAGAATGTCAGGGCCTCGGTCGACGCCCCGGTTTCGGCCGCGAGCGCCTGTCCCGCCAGGCGTCGTAATAAGGTGGTTCGCGCCGGTTCGTCAGGAAGCATGTAAGTGATCGCGAGGAGTCGCCACGCGTGGGTGCCGAGGTGGTCAATACGGTTGGTGGATGAGCCGTCCAGCCAGACGGCGGCACGGGCACACGACTCGGAAGAGGCGGGCTGACGCGAAGCCTTCAGCGCGAGCAAGGTCATAGAGGTCAGTCGGACACGGTTTGACTCGCCCCACGATCCGTCCTGATGTTGTTGCGCGCGAAACCAGATGGCGGCCTGATGTAGGGCGTTGTCTACTTCATTCCGCAGCGATGTGTCTAGGGATGCTCCAGATGGGCGAACCGAGGTTACGGTGACATCGGCGCTGATGGTCAGTGCGCAGCAAAAAAACATCCAGGGGAAAGGGTTCATTATGGACAGACGGAGAGCCATGCTCTATTCTCCTTATCTTTCTCAAGAGGTTACCCGATTTGTTGACGGAAAGGAAGCTCCATTCTCCCGCGAGAACAGGGTGAAGGCATGAAGGAAAAATCAAATCTATGTGGCGACGATAATACCTGCGGCTGGCCTGCTGAGCCTTTCGGGGCAAGGCTTCAAGGCGTGATTGCCAGATTGCCGCAGGACAACGTAAGCGTGGCCGAGATTCGTGATCTTGTCGGTCCCGATGGATTGTTGCTTCTGGCCGTACTCTTAACACTGATCTTCATGGTGCCCGTTTCCATTCCTGGCGTCAGTACGGTGTTCGGCGCCGCCATCTTGCTGATCGGCATCAGCCGCCTACTGGACCGGACCTTGTGGATGCCTAAACGTATCGCGCAACACGCGTTGCCGTCGGGCAAGATCCGGGACGGATTGGCGCAAGGCAGCAAATGGCTACATCGACTGGAACGCGTGTGTCGTCCCCACCGGCTGAGCGGTTTGGCGTGCAACAGGCTTTCGACGCTGCTGAGTAACGGCGGGCTCGTCTTGGGAGCGATTCTGCTTATGGCGCCTTTCGGTCTGGTCCCGTTCAGCAACACGCTGCCCGCGCTTGCGCTGCTGTTTCTTTCCCTTGGGCTGTTGCAGAGAGACGGCCTCTTTATCCTGCTTGGGCATGTCGCTAATCTCGTCACGATCCTCTATTTCAGCGTGCTCGTGTTTTTTGGTCTTGAAGCCGTTCGCGAGGCGTTCCGGCACATTATGGAGAAATTTTAGTGGAACCTCTTTCCGAGCAAACGGCTTCAGCGGGTTCAATTGCGGCCGAACGGCACGGTCGGGGACTTTGCCTGCTGTCTGGGGGACTGGACAGCCGTTTAGCGATCTGTGTGTTGCGTGAACAGGGGTTGCATGTCGAAGCCGTGGTGTTTGCCAGCCCTTTTTTCAACAGTACGGTGGCCAATCATGCGGCGGAACAACTGGGAGTAAAACTGCTGGTTGTCCCTTTCACATCCGACATCCTGGGGCTGGTGAAGCATCCGCCGCATGGCTTCGGAGGCGCGCTTAATCCTTGCATCGACTGTCACGCGAGAATGATTCGGCGGGCGGGGGAACTGATGGTCGAAAAGGGGTTCGATTTTGTGGCGACAGGCGAGGTCCTCAACCAGCGCCCCATGTCCCAGAACCGGCACTCTCTGGGGATCGTCGAGAAAGACGCGGCTTTGGGCGGCCGGCTATTGCGGCCGCTGAGCGCGCTCTTACTGGAGCCGACGTTGCCTGAGACGGAGGGTGTTGTTGACCGGACCCGTCTGCTGGGTTTAAACGGACGGTCGCGCAAACCGCAGATGGAACTCGCCAAGAAATATGGCTTAAAGGATTATCCGTCGCCCGCGGGAGGATGCCTGCTCACGGAGAAAGGTTTCTGTCGCAAATTGGCAGATGTGCGGGATCATGAGGGTCTTGATCATGAGCGTCTGGTGTGGCTGTTGCTCTACGGACGTCATTTCCGGCTGCCGGGGGGGGCAAAGTGCATGGTCGGTAGAGACTCGCGCGACAATGCGGCGCTGAAAAAATCGCAAATGAAGGACGATGTCCTACTCTATACAGTGAATGTGCCAGGCCCGACGGCGCTCATCCCGTGCGGGGCCGGCGAAGAGGACATTGCCTTGGCTGCGGGAATCTGCGCCTCTTACGGAGACCACGGCACACGAACCGAAGTGACCGTCAGAATCGTTCACGGGGACTCCCTTGAAGAACGTGTCGTAGCCCCGCTTGCGAAAGATCGCTTCCTCGAATGGATGCTCTAAACGCGTTATTTGCGATTAAACCGGGGCTTGCGCGCCGGTCAGCAACCTTGTTAACAACAAGACAATGACCAGAAGCAAAACGAAGATGACGGCAATCCAGATCTTGTTGGAGTTCGATTTCTTCCCGAACTCTTTCGGCGTTTCAAGGTTACGCTTCTGCTGAATGATGATCGTGGTGCGGGGGATCGAGTAGGTCCCAGGCTTCTCTGACTCGGGCACATCGTCACCTTCAAGCATGACGGGTATTTCTCCGATCAGGAGAATGTCATTACGAAAAATGGGTTTCTCTTTAACCGGCTCGTTGTTGACTTTCGTCCCGTTCGTGGAATCCAAATCGCGGATCAAGAAACCTGTGCTATTTTTCTCGATCTCGCAATGGGCTCCGGAGACAGAGCCATCTTGAAGAACCCAATCGTTCCCCTCCCGACGCCCAACCCGGGTAACGGGGTTCTCCAGTGACACACGTTGTCCCTTAAGGGGACCGTCCATTACAGTCAGACATGCCATTTCAAAACACCTCACATAAGATCACAATATAAAGAGTTTAGTCATCGGCGGGAATTAAGTCAATGCGGTTTAAGCGTGCCTCAAAAAAAGATCAGCGCTCACCGGCATATCCCATCTGTTGCAACAACCAGAAGTTCTTCATCCACTCTTTCTCGACCTTCACCCACAACTCAAGGCTGACTTTCACGCCAAAAACATCGGAAAGCTCCGGCTCCGCACACTGCTTGACGTATTTAAGGGTCCTGCCTTTCGGGCCGATCACGATCCCTTTCTGCGAATTGCGGTTGACGTAAACCGTGGCTGAGACGGTCCAGGCTCCGCTCATTTCGTCGATCTGCTCCACTTTGACGCCCAACTCGTGTGGCAGTTCATCGTGAAGGCGGGCGAGGAACTTCTCGCGGATCACATCGGCGATCGCCAGTTTTCGGGGGTAGTCGGTCACAATGTCTTCAGGGAAAAGATACTCCTCCGACGGTTTCGCAAGGGTGTAGAGCAGGTCAACCAGATCCACTGCTCCTGCCGGATGGATGGCTGAGGTTTTCACCCACATGACGTCACGCTGGATCTGCTTCTCGGCCTGAATGCCCTGCCACAGGTCCTTGAAAGCCTCTTCGTAGAAAGGCGACTGGTCGCTCTTGTTGAGTGCGAAGATCACGGGTTGCTCGGCGTGGAGGGCGCGGCGCATCCACCCGTCATCCTCCAGGTGCGGCCGGCTGCCGCCGTCGAACACGACGAGCAGGAGGTCCACGCCAGCCGAAGCCTGGCGCGCCATGCGGTTCATCAGCGTGCCGAGCGTGCCTTGCGATTTGTGGAGCCCAGGCGTGTCAATGAAAACGAGCTGCCCCTTATCGTCGGTCAGAATGCCTCGTATTGTGTTGCGGGTGGTTTGCACAACCGGACTGACGATGCTGACCTTCTCGCCGACCATGCGGTTCAGCAGCGTGGATTTGCCGGTGTTCGTGCGACCGACAATGCCGACCACGGCGCAACGTTTGGAAGGTGACACGTTCAGGCCGCTCATGGCATCGCTCCGCCGTTGCGGCCATTGCCATTCGCGTCGCCGCCGAAGTACATGGTCTGCCCGGTCGCGTCCAAAACCGCCCGCCACAGATCGCTGTTGAGATTGACTTTCTGTCGTTCGATGGTTGCCAGCCGGATGGGCACGAGCGTATACCAGTCATCCTGGTTGCCGACCACGCAGTTGGTCCGTCCCGCCATGGCGGCGTGGACGGCGTTTCGAGCCAGCATGTAGCAGCGGATCGCGTCCGTGCCCTTTGCCGGTACGCTACGGATCGTGTAGCTCGGGTCGAAATACTTGACCGACGCTTCGCGCTTACACGTTTTAAAATGGTCGGTAATACGCTGTTTCAAATACTCTCCAATGTCTTTCTTAAGGAGGTTTCCGGAAGCATCCTTGCGCTCTGGCTCGCCCGCGATGTGGCGCTGTCCCGCACCTTCCGCTACGACGATGACGGCATGATCCTTGAACCTGTCAAACCGGAAAGATAAAGCGGCCAGCAGCCCGTGGGGGCCGTCCATTTCAAAGTCGAGCTCAGGGATGAGGCAGAAGTTCACGACTGGGTTCGCCAGCGTGGCGTAGGCCGTGATGAAGCCTGAGTCACGGCCCATGAGCTTGACGAGACCGATGCCGTTGAACGTGCCCTTGGCTTCGGTGTGGGCGGCTTGAATGATCTGCGTGGCCTCTGCGACGGCTGTTTCGAACCCGAAACTGCGACCCACACAATGCAGATCGTTGTCAATCGTCTTCGGGATGCCGATGACGCTGACCGCGAGTTTACGGCGTTTGCACTCATCGGCGATGTCGCGTGCGCACCGCAGGGACCCGTCCCCGCCGACGCAGAACAGGAGGTTGATGTTCATGCGAGCGAGCGTATCAACAACCTCGCCGGTGTCCTGCTGTCCACGCGAAGACCCCAGCATTGTGCCACCCTGCTCATGGATGGTGTCAACATTGTCGGTGTCCAGCATAATTGGTTTGTATCCGAAACGAGGGATCAACCCCGCGTAGCCGTAGCGGATGCCATAAATGGTTTTGATCCCGTAGTCAAACACAAGGATCTCGACCAGCCCTTTTATGACGTGGTTCAAACCGGGGCAGAGACCTCCCGCCGTCACGATGCCGACACGGCTCCAGGAGGGGTCGTGGAAAATTTTTTGATGCGGTCCGGCACGCTCAAAAGACGGTGTGACGCCAAGATGCTCAGTGGCAAGCTGAAGGTTCTTGATGTTTTCGGTCACAAGAATCCGCTCGTCGTCTCCGATGAAGTCTCGGTTACGGATCGGCGATTCGATTTTACATTCGCCCAAAGTCTCAACGTTGAGCGTAAATTCTTTCGGATTTGAGACAATTTTTTCGATGAAGGTCATTTCTTTCGGCCTTTCTATAGCGAATTAAGGGGGAGTATACGGCGATTATGTGAGGAGGTCAATTGACACGTAACGAATTATTTGGTTAACTATAACGATATTTTTTCGCGCATTGGACCATAGCTCAGTTGGTAGAGCACGACACTTTTAATGTTGGGGTCGCGGGTTCGAATCCCGCTGGTCCAACCATTCGCGAAACACAGGAAGACCGCATGGACATTGAGTCCGGCGGTTTTTGTGTTTTAGACCTTGGCGCGCTCTTGGACGTTTGTAGAATTGCGCTATCCAAGGGGGCGAGGTCTTTTACATTGTCCCGTGCGAGAGGTGAAAGACCGACGCCGTCCGGAACAGTCTGTTTTGCGGGTTGAAGGTTGACAAGACCGTCAAGCGGTAAGACAATGACGAGCGGAGAGGCCAATTGGCGAATGAATTCGAGGCCGCTCTGAAGAAGGGGGGGCATGAAGGTGAGACGGACGGACAAATGGCTGTGGCTCGCATTCATTCTCAACGTCGTTTGCTCTTTTGTTTTCGCGGGAAACCCCGAGGAAATGCTCATCATCCGGCAGGGTTATGAAGCGAAGATCGGCCAGATGAGGCAGGAGGCAACGGCTCGGGAGCGACCGGTGCATGAGGCGTACCTAAGAGATTTGGACCGGTGTTTGAAACGGCTTGAGCTGGAGGGCCGAGTGGAAGACGCGGCAAGTGTGCGGGCTGAGCGGGCTCGCGTACTCGGTGCTGTGGGGGGCTTTCCGGCTTCCGTCGCCGAGACGGCGATAGTCGGGAAGGCGGCGCAGGCAGAGAGCCCGATGCCCGTCATAAAGGCGAGAATACGGGGCCAGGAGGAGTTGCTTGCCCAGGCCAAGGTCCGGCTGAACGCTCTGCAATATGCGGTGGCAGAGAAGTTGACCTTCAAGGATTTCAAGTGTGAGGCCTCCAAGGGAGCGTCTTTTTGTGAGGTGTCCTGTGTGATGACGGCCGACGACGACTTGTTCCAGTATGCCGATTTGAAGGCGCAGGTGCGGTTCTTGATGGATGCAGGGAAACACCCGCTTGTCTTCGACAGCGGAGAAGTCGGGCTGGAACCCGCCGCAAACAAGGACTCTGTTTTCGAGGGGTTCCGCAAAGGGAAAAGGTGCGTCTTTTATCGCAGGGAGGGCGGTGTGATTCCCTTAAGCGCACGCATCACCGTTCTCTATTTTGAGGTGCCGATTTACGAGGCGTTGTGGACAAAAAACGGCAACCCATCCCGGTACAATCGGGAAGGAGGACTCCCCTGGTGGCAAGACAAGCGCGGCGGCAAACTCGTCAATGTCAATACGGCCACGGAAGAAGAATTGATGAAAAAGCTCGGAATAAAAGGACATATGGCGCGCAGTTTTGTTGAGAACCGCCCTTTTATTGACATTAAAGAGATAGAAAAAAAGGTTAGCGGAGTCGGACCTGAAACGTACAAACAACTCGAAAAAAACATCGGGGTAAGGTAGGTAGGGCTGAGGACAGCGGCGTCATTTTTTAGTCAGGGCCTCCTGAACTTTCTTCGCCAAGGTTTCGCGGGTACACGGCTTCTGAATGAAAATAATGTCTTTTTCACACAGCGCATGACCCTCAAGCAGGTTGGCGGCATGGCCCGACATGAACGCATGCTTGAGATTCGGTTTGAGCTGCAACAGTTGCCGGACCAATTCGGGGCCGCTCATGTCCGGCAACACCACATCGGTGATCAGCAGGTCGATCCGTTCGCCCTGTTCCTCGAAGAGCCTGAGAGCTTGCAGGGGCGAGTTCGTCGAGAGAACCTGGTAGCCATAGCTTTCGAGGAGTCGCCCGGTTGCCAGCAGGATGCTTTCCTCGTCGTCGACCAGCAGGATGGTTTCTTTAGCGACGGAAGCCGGAGCACCGGACACCGCAGGAATCTCGGGTGCGGTTTTGTCACCGGTGTAATGGGGCAAGAAGATTTGGAATAAGGCACCCTTTCCGGGTTCGCTGTCCACGCGGATGTGCCCGCCGTTCTGTTTGACGATACCGTAGACCATGGAAAGACCCAACCCCGTGCCCTGTCCGGGGGGCTTGGTGGTGAAGAGAGGTTCGAAGATCCTTTCGAGGATCTCCGGGGCCATGCCATGGCCATCGTCGCGGATAGAGAGCACCACATAGGTCCCCGGGGACATGTCTTCGAACCGGAGGTCTTCGGCCGAGGTGATCTCCAGATGGGAGGTCTCGATGGTGATATGACCGGACTTGCCGATCGCGTCACGCGAGTTAATGCACAGGTTGACCAAGATCTGGTCAAACTGCCCGGCATCCATCAGCACAGTGCCCACATCACGCCCCGGTTTCCATTCCAGGTGGATGCCTTCCCCGATGAGGCGGCGGAGCATCGTAGTCAAATCTTCAACGGTTTCGTTAACGTTGAGCGCCTTGGGTTCAATGACCTGCTTGCGCGCAAAGGTCAAGAGCTGGCGGGTGAGGTTCGTTGAGCGCTGTGTCGTCTTTTTGATTTCCAGAAGGTCTTCATGCAGGGGCTGTTCGGCCGGCACCTGTTCGAGGGCCATTTCGGTATAACCGAGAATGACTTGGAGCATGTTATTGAAATCGTGCGCCACCCCGCCGGCGAGGCGACCGATCGATTCCAGCTTCTGCGCTTGTACGAGCTGCATCAGGAGCGCCTTGTTCTCCTCTTCGGCGTGCTTTCGTTCGGTGATGTCGCGTGTGCTGCCGTGCAACTCGAGATCGCCGGTCTGCGGGTTCAACCAGAAGCGTGCAACGGCCTCGGTGATGACATGGGTGCCGTTCTTGCGGGGCTGGATCAGTTCGAAGGTGAAGAAGGTTTCGGATGTGATCGTGCCCGCAAGGAATTCATCGGCGTGCTCGCGGATCATTTTTCGCACCTTTTCACTCTGATCCGGGACCAGGGAGTCGGCCAAGGTGCCCCGCTTTACCTCTTCGGGAATATAGCCGAGCAGTTTCTCGACGGACGGGCTTATGTAGAGGAACCGGAGTGTGTCGACATCAACGATCCAGACGACGTCCTTCATGGTCTCCGTCAGAATGCGGTATTTCCGTTCACTTTCACGCCGGGCATCTTCCGCGCGGATACGCTCGGTGATGTCCGTGCTGGTCCCCCAAGCGCCGCGCAGGTTTCCCTGAGCGTTGCGCAGCGGAATGCTGCTGCTAACGAACCAGGCGATTCCTCCCGACTTGGTGGTCACCGGATGCAGCACATTCCGGAACGGTTCGCCCTTTTCGAGGTATCCAAGCATCTTCACTTTAAACTCTTCGCGGCCTTTTTCCGGATGCAAATCGTAGAAATGTGTCCGCAGGGTCAGCTCTTCCGGACGGTACTGGGCCGTGGCAAAGGTTGCATCACTCAGGTTGATGTAGCGTCCGGTGAGATCGACCTCCCAGGTGACGGTGCCGTTCTGCTCGGCCAGCAAATCGTAGCGGTTCACGGCTTCGGCCATGGCTTCCTCGGCTCGCTTGCGGTCGGTGATGTCGATCGTGTAGCCCGCCAGGAGGTGTTTTCCTTCCAAGACAATGGGGAACTTGATGGTGGTGTAATAGCGGCCGTGCAGTTCCTCATCCATTTTGAGCACATTGCCCTTGGCGACGACAGCCTTATCATCCTCGGTGATTTTGGCCGCGAAATCCTTCGGGAACAGTTCCTCCATGGACTTGCCTAACATTTCCGGCCCCGGGATGCCGATCATTTCTTTGAAATTGTCGCTGGCCATCAGCACCCGGCTTTGGGTGGCCGTGACCTCCTTGATGTAAATGAAGATTGGGGAGTGGCGCATGAACAACAAGAACAGTTCATGGCTCTCCCGAAGCGCCTTCTCGGAGTTCTGAAGGGCGGCGGTCTTGTCATGGATGCGACGGACGAGGAACACGTGGCCCAGCGCCAGCAGCAGGATGGCGGCGACGACTCCGATGATCCAAGGGCTCCATTGACGGAGGAGGTCTTTGAACTGGAAGGGTGTTCCCGTCCACTTCCGGTCGATGGCGCGGTATTCGCGCCGGGAGATCTTGTTGAAACCGTCTTGCACCAGGTGCAACAGATCTGCGCGGCCCTTCTGGACTGCCCGGTGGAAATCTCCTTTGTAGAGCACGAAAGATTCGCGAAACTGTTCCGCGATGCCGTGCTTGTAGAGGAAATAGACGGCTGCGGGCTGGTCCACGGAGAACACCTTGATTTCCTGTTTCTTTGCGGCCAGGATGAGCGCTTCGTAACTGGGATACTCCTTCAGGCTGTCAATGCCACGGACCGTCAGATAATCGATGACGGCATCGCCAGCTTTGACGCCGACCGTGAAGCCTTTCAGGGACAGGACGTCGCTTATCCCGCCGAGGGTCTTGTGTGCATAAACAGGCACTTCAATGCGGGCGTAAGAAGGGGTGAAGTCAAAAAGCTTGGCGCGCTCATCGGTGTAGAAGATTGTGTCGATGACATCCGCCCGGCCCTCTCGCATGAGGCGCTGGGCTTCGGTCCAGTTCATCGCCTTCAGGTCAACCTTGACCCCGGTCTTCTGTTCCCACAGAACCCATTGATCCGGAAGGATCCCCCGCAAAGTCCCACCAGAATCGCGGAAAGTATAGGGCGGGTAATTGTCGTCAAGCACCACGACGAGAGATGTTCGGTCGTACGGTTTCTGTCCGCACGCCTCTTGCGGTCCAGCGGCTGTTGCCAGCAGGAGAAGAAGCGTCAGAAATTGTCCGAAACGAATTGCCGATTGATAGAAATGCCGTTTCATGAGTGATGATTTCATCCCAGCAGAACCAAGTCCCCCTCCAGAAAATGTCTTCATTTTTTGAATGTTGAAAGGATAACAGGGCCTGTCTAAGGATGCCAGCACATAACCGACAGGATTCAACAGGAAATTGTTCAGTGAACAACGATCTTCCTGCAAGCGGAGTGGTGGCGAAAAAATGGTCATTCACGGGGGGCGGATTGCTGACGGTCGGCACGTTCAAGACGCGCGGACCGTTCAGGGCATGACGAAGCGGCGCTTCGCATCGCGCACGACCAGCACCGAGCAGGGAGCCTTCCTGACGACGCGTTCCGCCACGCTGCCGATCATCAGGTGCTCAATACCGGTACGTCCGTGTGACCCCATCACGATCAGGTCCGCCTCCTGCTCACGCGCATAGCGGACGATCTCGACAAATGGGCTTCCGACCGCCACATGGAGCGAGGTTCGCTCCGAGATCGGCGCGCAGAATTTGTCGCGTAACCCGGCGAGCTGTTTTTGCGCCAACTCGGGCAATTGCCCCTGAAGGTTGTTGATTTCCGTAAACAGCGAGCCTTCGCTATACGCCGCAATGGGGACGGGGAGAACGACCGTGATCAACAGCAGTTCGGCGTCGGCCTGTTCAGCCATCATAACAGCTTGGGAAAGCGCACGCTCGGACGGTTCAGAGAAGTCGACCGGGCAGATGATTTTTTTGAATGAGTCATTCATATCAAACCTCCTTTTAAGTCGCTCCACACTTAACCATCCGTAATGTAATCCGACAGGATCAGTCTGGCAAGACCTCTTTTCAACTTCCTTTGCGAATTTCCGAAAGGAGGAGGGGGGAACGGGGACCGGGTGGACGAGGTATTAATAACACCGAATAACAAAGGCATTGCGCGTCGCTCCAACTTGGAACGGTTCCAAGTTGAACGGTGGCGGAGAGACAGCGAAAAGGATGAAGGCTAAAGGAGAAAATGAAACAGAATGAAACAAAATGAAACACTTTTTTGAGGTTATTCTTGCAGGTGAACGCGCGAAACGTTGATTATGCAATAATCATAACTACATGAAATTAAAACACTTATGACATTACAGACGGGACGCGATGTTGATGCCTGTTCTTTTTCGTGACGGCGAACCTGTCTCAACGGGCAGGGACCCGCGCAGGTCGAGCATGCCCCAGGCCACGTCGCAGCCGTTGTCACAGGCTTTCCGCATGACACGTAACTGGCTTAAGGGGAAGACTTTATATTTGCGAAAAACTTGGTCTATTCACCCACCTTTTTTTGTCACATAGCCGCACTGGCACTTCGCCAGAATTTGCGGGTGGCCTGCGACCGGCAGGGCCGCCGGCTTCACGGCCACGCGGAAGGTGCGCGTCGCGCTCAGGCTGGGCAAGCCGTTATCCTCGACAGACACGGTGGTGGGATCGGCCACTCCCGCGCCGACCTACACCCGCCGAAACGCACGGCCCGTCCACTTTCATGCCAACCAAAAACGTCTACTTTTGATTTAATCCCGACATCCTCTACTATTGTTGTTGCATTTGGCGTTAAAACTTATCATCATTTCACGAAATTGTGTGGTATGGTGTTCTGATCAGAATCGGATGTTGTCTAAAGGAGAACCATGAAAAAATCGGCGTTGGATACGATGATGAACGGCTTAAAGGTGGCTCTCTCGACGAGAAATATCGGTAGGGCGTGGTGTCTCTCGGCTGTTATTCTGATGGCAGCTGCGGTGTCAGCCGCCGAGTTGCTGATGAACCGATCTTTTGATCAGGACGGCTTGTATTGGGAGGTGGCACCGACTGGCAGCGTAGCCACGGTATTCGCCACGCCAGGAGAGGCGAATTTGCATATCCGCGGCGGCGGATGGACAGGCACTGCCCTGTGGCAAAATGTGAATTTGACCAACGCGGGCGGAGCCACTGCCGCAGCCAGCATCACCCTGCACAAGGTCAGCGCGCCTGCGGGCAACACGATTGCCGTCTATCTGGAATATCTAGACGCCGGAAGCGTTACCAATCGCCTTCGTCTGTTCAACCCAGATAATGCCGCCGTGTCTTCCAGCACGACGTTTAGCACGAATCTCACGCTTCCCCCCGCGGCTCAGCGCATCGTCCGTTTATCGGTCGACAAAACCCTTTCGGGGGAGTTTCACGCAGAGGAGTTCAGCTTGGACGTCACCGTGGCGGCCCCGCCGTCGCCCTTCACGTATGTGAACACCAACGGCACGATCACCATCACCGGGTACACTGGCCCTGGCGGATTGCTTGTCGTTCCCGCCATGATCAATGGTTTGCCGGTCACCATCATCGGAGACTGGGCGTTAAGCATGAAGGGCTTCACCAGCGTCACACTCCCCGCCAGCATCACCCACATCGGGTACGCAGCGTTCTATGCGCAGCCAAACCTGAAGGGAGTCTATTTTCAGGGTAACGCTCCCACCCTTGGTGATTTTGCGCTCTCCTTTTCCCAGATGACGGTGTATCACTTGGCTTACACCACGGGATGGCCACCCGTGCCACAACCTTTTGGAAATGTTCCCACGGCACTGTGGGAACTGCCGGAGCCGTTCTACGGCTCGATCGCTAATGGCGAAATCATGATAACTGGACACACCGGCACGAGCGGCGGTGATGTTGTCATACCCGGCACGATCAACGGCCTGCCGGTAACCGGCATCGGACATTACGCGTTCGCCTACTGGGACAACCTGACGAGCCTGACGATCCCCGCCACCGTCACCTTCATCGGGCCTGGTGCTTTCTCTGACTGCATCAACCTGAAAGCTGTCTATTTCCAGGGTAACGTTCCGGAAATATTTGGCGAGTTGTTCGACAGCGGTAGCCAGGCCCGTGTTTATCATTTGCAGGAGGCCACGGGATGGCCGACCGTGCCGGCCTCCTTTGGAGGACGGCCGACAGCAGTGTGGTATGCGCGGCTACAAACCGGAGCGGCTGGCTTCGGGGTCAATACAAATCATTTCGGTTTTAACGTAACCTGGGCCAGTGGAAAGGTCGTCGTGATAGAGGCCAGCACTAATCTGACTGGCGACATATGGGTGCCGTTGCAAACCAACACGATTGGAGCAAGTGGATCAATTCGTTTCGACGACCCATCCTACACCAACCATCCCGCCCGCATCTACCGCACCACATCGCCGTCGCCGTGAGGCGACACGTTTGAAACGTTTCCGCACGCCGATCTGGAAAGAAGCCGTAAAGGTAACGCCCTCTCAGTCCACGTGCGGTTATGGGTTCGTAAGCGATAGAGTATCGGTTTTCACCTGATGCAGCGCAACAATTAAACGGATGGTTACTGAAATGAACAAAGATGACTTTACAGCATATTTGTTGGCTTCGGCCTATTTAGCGGCGAAAGCCGCTCAGCCTCTCGTAAGAGACAGGCTGACGTTTATGCCTGGGTCTGCCGGCGGGCCGACTGTGCTTCCGTGGCGTCTATGGGGTCACGTCTCAATAATCAACAAACGGTTTGACGCGGCGTGTGTGTTTTGCGTAAAGTGACGGGCATGGCGAGACCGTTGAGACTTTGCGGCGAGGGAGGTTATTTTCATGTGTTCCACCGCGGGCTGGAGCGGCGGGAGATCTTTAGCGTGCGGCGTGAGAGGGAACATTTCCTCGATCTTCTGGGGGAGATTACTGAGCTGTTCGGCGTGGAGGTGCATGCCTACTGCCTGATGGACAATCACTACCACGCGCTTCTGGGCACTCCGCGCGGCAACCTGAGTGCGGCGATGCACTGGCTGAACATGGCTTACAGCGTGTGGCTCAACAAGCGTCGAGAGCGTGTGGGGCCGGTCTTCGCCGGTCGGTTCGGCAGCGTTCCGGTAGAGGAGTGCGCGCTGTGCGCGGTGACGCAGTACATCCATCTGAACCCGGTCCGGACGGAGGCGTTCGGCTGGGACAAGCGCGTGAGGGCGCAGGAGCGTGCCGGGTTCGCACAGGGGGGAGCAGCCTCCGATGTCTTGCGCGCGCGCGTCAAAGCCCTTCGGGCTTACGGGTGGAGTTCCTACCGAGCATACGCGGGGTACGCTCCGAAGCCGGACTGGCTGGAGGTCGGCAAGGCTGCAGGCGGGTATGGCCCCCTGGCCTACCGCCGCGACACGGAAAAATCTGTCCTGGCGGGCGAGGAGGAGTCTCTTTGGGAACGTTTCAGGCAGACGGTGGCCGTCGGGTCAGGGGCTTTCGCCGAACGGGTGAGGCTGGCGGCAAAGGGAAACGTCCGACGCGAATGGGCGGGCCGCCGGAAACTCGTCGGGATCGCGGATTGGAGCGCCGTGGTCAAGGCGGTCGAGCTTGAATGCGGAATGAAATGGGGGGCGCTGCGTGATGCCCACGGCAACGGCGGGCGCGAACTCGCCTTCTGGTTGGGACGCCGGCTGTGCGGCCTCTCGCTCCGCGAGTTGGGGGAGCGGGCGGGCGGAGTCGATTATGCGGCCGTCAGTGTCGCGCTCAAACGGTTCGAACATCGGATGTCTGAAGATGCGGACATGCGGGAACGTCGCCAGAGGCTGGAGAATGAGCTTTCGGTTTGCCCCGACTCTAATTGTTGATTGTTGAGACGTGACCCTTATGATTGCTGTACCCCGTTAGAGTCGGGGGAAGCGCCGGACACGGACTGGACGCCGATAGTGCCTGCGGCGTCTGGCTTCTGCAGTTCCGGAGACAACTGCCAAGAACAGATCGTTATCGACGATTGTGATTAAGTTAAGGAGGTGAATTATGTGGCAGATCAAGAGGCTTGTTTTTCTTGTTACGCTAGCGATTGCTTTTGGGGTTAAGGGGCAAGGTAAAGACGGCTTGCGTGATTTTTATGTAAAAGGAAAGGAACCATGCCAGTTGAGAATTGTATTGCAAGTGACAGGCCATTGGGGCGGAGCCATTTTTATTGAGAAAGGAACGATTCCTTTCAACATTATAGTCATAAACGATACTCATTGCCGACCTGCCGAGAGCATACAAAACCAAGTTGGGGTTGAACTGAATGACCAAATGAAGAACTGGTTTTTAAACCCGGTTTTCCATTTCTATCAAATGACGCCCGAAAAAGGCGAATGGGTTAAAGGAAAATGCGTGACTTCCATAGAAATGGGTGTTGTGCCAGAATGGAAACCCTGCGTTTTTCCCAATGTGTTGACGAATAGTGTCCAGATTTATGGTTCATTCGGGAAGAAGGTTGTAGAAACGTTAGGCGTTGGAACGTATGCTATGGAAGCGTATTATGACACGGGGTCGGTAACAAACATGAATATTAAATATAGTGGACTTCAAAAAAGTACACGTAGTTTGTTCTCAATCAAGTCCCCGGCAACCATCCAAGAGCGCATGTATGTTGATCAACAGAATATTTTTGACTTTGCTAAACAAGGAAATTGGGTTGGGGTTCTTGAGAATGCAGAAGCGGCGTTAAAAAAATACCCTGAAAACGATGCGGCTGAATTTTTTCTGTCAAAAGGCGAGGCCTTGGAAAAGCTGGGTAGACTCGAAGAATCAATTATGGCGTACGACCGGTATTTGGTGCTTCGCCCGGACACGCGATCCAACTACATGCCAGTTCTCATCCGAGGGAAAGTAAATGATTTGAAGCGCACAAGGAATGCTAAAGAAACTGTCGATCAAAAAACAAAATAAATATGTACCATCTGCGTAACGGGATCGAAAAGAAATCCATGCTGCGATCTGCGGCAATTCGGACGTCAACGGTACCACCTCGCTCCGAATTATGCAACTCGGGCGAACATTGCCAAGGAGACGGTTATGAACACAAGCAAACGAATCATGTTATGCCTGACGGCGGGCTTTGTGCTGTCCGGTCTTGCGTGGACACCTGACGGGGGGTCTGAAAAGCCTGAGCAGTCCTCCCGAGTCAGCGCAACGCCGGTCAAAATTTGGCTGACGGATCTGAAAGTCAAAGGGGAAAGATGGGCAGGCTCCAGTTTTTTGCGGGAGGAGAAGTTCGGCGAGTTTGAGTGCTGGCTAGTGAACCGGAACTGCAAAGACCAGCAGACGCGAAAGAATGAGGTTGTCCGCTGGAATCAGACAAGAGAGGAGCTTCTTCGTTTAGGAGACACAAACCGAGCGAGAACACATGTTGAAATGACCCTACCGGCCTTCCAGCCATGCGCACTGGAAATCGACAGGGCCGTCACCAACTGGATGCTCAATCCGTCCGTAAAGATTTACCGCATCGCGGGCAGCGAAAAAGGCAAGCGTATACGTGGCGCGGGATGGACAGTTGAGGAACTCGGCGGTCGTTCATCACTATGGCTGGATGCCGCAGGCGCAGCCCTCACCCTGCTGGAAGGATCCCCCCTCATCTTGCACGGAACGCTCGACAAAACGGTGACGGACAAACTGGGGAACGGGGAATACGAGCTGGAGGTGTCGCTGGACACGCGGGCGGCGGCAAATCTGAATGTGGCGGACACAGGCACGGAGGCGTGCCGGTTCTTCTTCCGCATCAAAGCTCCTGAGACTGATAGCGAGAAATGGTGGCTGGAGCAAAAGAAATTCCGTGAGGCAGGAGGTAAAGGTGAATGGAAAACCGTCTTAAGTCTTGCAGACGACGCATTAAAACGGTATCAGTCGCAAGTTATTGTTTATTGGTTATGGTGTTGGAAAGGCAATGCTCTACAAAGCATGGGGAAAGACGAAGAAGCTCTCGCCGCTTTTGAGGAGGCGTGGAAACACCGTTGGAAAGCTATGGAACCGCATGACGAATGGCCCGTCACAGAACCGATGCGGGAACTGCGCAGGAAACTCAAGGTAAAGGCAGACATAAACTCGGCACAATAATGCTTGTGTTCGAAATGAAACCTTTTAGCGAATTCCGGCAGGGTCAAGAAGTGCTGGTTTTCGGCAGGACTCCGAGATTGGAAAGAGCTGTGAGCGGAGTGCCGGTGCCGTTGAGGAGAACTGTTTTGAAGAGCTTTAGCGGGGCCTTGCCCTGACGCCTCGCGGTGGTGAGGAATCGGTGGAGGCAACGCATCATACCGGAACCTAAGGACAAAGGACAAACGGCTTGCCTCGGAAGGGTTGGTTCTGTAACACTCAAAGAAAGTCCAGGCAGATCCGACATAACTTTGACGACGGGAACGACCCCGACCCCGAAGACTGCGGCCACAGCGAGGACTGCGGGGAGGGAGAGTGGAAGGTCAGCCACTGGCACCGCAAGACATGATCACCAGAGGAGAAACATTATGAAAATGATCACTGTCTTGTTGCCCATGGCTACACTAACCATGACAGATGCGTTTAGTTCTGGCACTAACGTGTTTCTGGACAAAGGTACCGTTCCCATGGTCATTGATGCGGACTCTCGCATTCCATGCAACCAATGGGACGACAAAATGTTGAAGCAATATGACCCTACAACGAACATGCCAGACTTATCTGCCCCCCCCTCACCAACGGGAGCTGTGTTGTTAGCAACCCTTAATCGTCTTTTCATTGTCGAAAAAGATCATCCGGATATCGTTCGCGGACTTTTCCCATCGCCAAAACAAGACCGTCGGCAAATTATTGACATAAGGTTGTTACTTGCTCGAGAAAAGATTATTCCTGTTTGGAACGGCAACGCTTGGGTTAACGGGTGGCCCCTGATTTCGAGTGGACACGAACTTCCTCAAGAGCTGGCTGACATGCTGGTCAACATGAATTACACAGAGCAAAACCTCGGTTTTTCTTCCATGCCAACCGAAGAGAGATGCAAAATGACTGTTAGTGGTGAATACTGGTTTAAAATGGGGCAGGCTCGAGCTAAGCTTTTGAGAGCCGGTTACCCTACAGCTTTCGACAAAACTTTCGGCATCTGGCGTATTACAGGCACCAACGCGCCAGCGACACATTCTCCTTGATCGTGCAAGGGAATTGGGTTTTATGTGGATCAAGATTACGTCAAAGACCTACTTCGCCTTCTCCACGGCCGCCCGAAGTTCCTCCACGCGTTCTGAGTGGTCGTAGCGTGCCCGCCGTCGCATCCTCGGTCCAGCCGCCCAGCCGCTTAGAGCGGACTAACAAATTGTGTGGCCAATGATCGGCTCGGCACAGCCTCGCCCTCCATGTTAAAACCGGCGATTTGCTGGAGCCGAGCCGTTGCGCGAGGGACGCAATCTTCGGACAAGCGGCCACAGAATAAGTGAAACCGCTCTAGCCAGATCGTCGGACACGCCCGCCTCGCTCAAACGGGTGCGGAACGTGTGCCGCCACGAGTGGAACGTGTAACCCTTCCCGTCCAGTTTTGCCGCGTTCAGGACTTCCGCGAACGCCCCAGTCCGCCCGAATGCCCCGAACGGGGCAAAAGGCCGCGTGTACCCAAAAAACGTTATCGGGGCCGGCTTTTCCGCATTCGCTTTTTTGGGCGCTTCCTTCAGGTGTCGCCTGGGAGTGGGGGGAACTCCGTCTGAAATGGAGATTGAACTGCGGGCAAGCATTCGCTTATTCTGTTGTCGATGCGTTCTGATGCAGGAGTTGAAGCGGGCCGGAGATCAGGTGACGGCTGGCGGAAAAGGTGTGCAATGATCATTTCTCATAAATACAAATTCATTTTTCTGAAAACAAACAAGACGGCCGGCACCTCCATTGAGATCGCTTTGTCGAAGCACTGCGGGGCTGATGATGTCATTACGCCGATTTTGCCTGAAGATGAGAAGATAAGAAAAGAACTGGGCTATCCGGGGCCTCAGAACTATTTGGCACCTTTGAGCTCGTATGGCTTCCATGATTTTGTGAAGCTGCTCTTCAGGCGAAAAAAGAAGAAACTCTTTCACAACCATATCGCGGCTCAGAAAGTGAAAGCCGTTGTTGGCGAACAGATCTGGAACGAGTATTACAAATTCTGTTTCGAGCGGAATCCCTTCGACCGCTTCATCTCACTCTATTACTGGAGCTACAAAACAGAGCCGAGGCCTCCGATTTCAACCCTGATCAATTCAACAGAGGCGCAAATCCTGAAGCGCAAAGGTTTCGATGTCTATACGATCGACGGAAAAGTCGCGGTCGACAAAGTGTGCCGCTTCGAAAACATCGAGCAAGAGCTGGAAGAGGTCCGGTTGCGGCTGGGTATCCCGGAGAAGTTGGACTTGCCGCACGCGAAGTCGAACTTCCGGAAAGACAAACGAAGCTACCGGGAGATTCTGAAAGAGGAAGACCGGAAAATGATTGCGGAGCTGTTTCGTGACGAAATCAACCTTTTCGGGTACGGGTTTTAGCGGCTATGTCCTTTGCGACTCCATCGGCTGATCGGGTCTGTCAATCGCGACGCCAGATTCCTGTCATTGCGTCGGTCGATGTGGTTGTCGTCGGAGGAACGTCAGCAGGTGTGGCCGCCGCCATCGCCGCTTCCCGTGATGGCGCGAAGGTCTATCTGGCGGCTCCGCGCCCCTATCTCGGCGAAGATCTCTGCGCCAAACTGCGGCTGGAGGTCGAGCCGGAACAGCCGCTGGAGACCGAGCTGGCGAAAACGCTGTTCGGTTCCGGTGAAAAATCGACGCCGGGTCACGTCAAGGCCTGCCTCAACAGGGCGCTACTTGATCAGGGTGTCGCTTTCATGCTGGCCTCTTATGTTACGGATGTTCTGCGGGACCGGTCGGGCCAACTCTGCGGGGTGGTGCTCGCCAACCGCTCGGGGCGTCAGGCTGTTGTTGCCAAGGTGGTCATTGATGCCACGGATTATGCTTGGGTCTGCCGGCGGGCCGACTGCGCTTCAGCAACGTGGACCGGGGGCCTCGTCAGGTTCGAGCGAAACGTTCTGCTTGAGAAAAAAGCCCGCTGGCCTTTCGTCTGGAGCAAGAAGCCGTCAGTCGGACGCACAAATTTCGAAACCGGTATCGTTGAGCAAGAACTTCCGATGCGCGACCTGTCGTTTGTGTCGCTGGCCTCGGCGGAACACCTCCTGCGAGACAAGACGCCTTCGAAGAAGCTTCTTCGCGGGGCGGAGAGCCTCTTCTGCGTGCCGCCCAATCCGGTTGTTTGCGTGAAGACGGAACAGGCGTTCAGTGAACCTCCGGGCCTGGAGCTCAACCACTTCCGGCCCCGGGACCAGGACCGGTTGTATGTACTGAGCGGCTGTGCGGACATTCCGCGCGCCAAAGCCGCCGAACTCCTTAAGCCGTTGGCCTTGGCGAAGATCGGGGGTGAGGTTGGCTGTGCCGCCGCGGCACTGGCGCAAGCGCTGCCGAACCCCGAGGGTGTTCAGGTGTCCGTCAGCCCTCAGCCGGGAAGAGAACAGGGTGACGTCAAGGAACTCCTTTGCGCGTCCGGGCACGCCGACCTGAAGCTAGAGGCCGTTTCCTGTCCGGAGAGCAGCCTCCCTGTC
>JAEAMG010000298.1_pt1 | contig 66990 bp, 39 predicted proteins | sample 8958741 | NCBI WGS metagenome assembly JAEAMG01 (sample SAMN16933256, study PRJNA681125) | bioreactor sludge metagenome | isolation source: anaerobic bioreactor treating anionic surfactant - SDBS | place: India: Bengaluru | collected 2019-02-28 | reverse complement strand
GCTCCTTCAGCGTGCCCTCGCACGGCGGCGTCCACTGCGTGTCGGCGTAGAAGTTGCCCATTTCCAGGCAGAGCTTGTCCTTATTGCCGAGATAGATTTCATACGGCAGCGCGCCGAAGATCGAATCGTCCACGTGGTACGGGCGCGAGCAGCAGCGGTTCAGGGGCTGCCCCGGCAGGAAGTCGTCGAAGAGGCGCACGAGCTTCTCCTCGCGGGCCTTGTCGCCCGCCAGACGCGCGCACTCGATCGCGTTCGCCCACAGCGACACCACGGAGTACTGCACGGAGCGGTTCCAACCGTAGCCTTCGTTTCCATAGTAGCCTTTCGGCTTGTAGTTCTCCGGCCGCGAAGAGAGGAACTGGTCCGTGATCCGGCGTGAGACGGTCCCGGGATCCGTCCCCTCGGGCAGCTTCTCGAAATACGCGGTCAGGACGCCCCCGTGGACGGAGGCGCACGCGGCGGCCACGGCCACCCCGGCAAGGAACAGGCTTCTTTTCATGTACACCCTCCAGACACGCGCAAACCCGTTTTGGAAGAAACTATTCTGCATGCTACCCCCCATAGATTGAATCCAATTTGGAAATCTTAAAACGTTATCCGCATCAAGTCGAGCGTTACTCCTATCGCGCTGGTGATCGGTTGGTGAAGGGGGTATGCGAGGTTCGCACGTTTTTGATGAAAGCGTGGTGCAAGACTGGGGGCGCGGACGGCCCCGTCCGCGGAAGGGGCGCTTGCACATTGTGTTTCAGATCGTCGCATGCGTTCGAAGGCGCAGTTGACTTGCACCCACTTTCCCATCGCGGACGAGGCCATCCGCGCCCCCATCGCTCCGCACGTGATACACCCTAAACTCGCGTACCCCTGTCATCAACCGATTACATCGCACGGCCCGCGTTCAACGCGGCACCTTGACGGAAAAGCGATAGACCGCCGTGCGCTTGTCACCCGCGCGAACCAGAAGCCCTTCCTCGACGCCGGTCTTCAAATCGCGGCTGGCCGTCACCGGCGTGATCGTCCGGTGCAACTGGAGGTAATCTTTCCGGGAGAACGGTGAGTCGCCGAACCGTTCGCGAACCCCTTCGATCCGGCTGTCCCACCGAGAGGCCACGGGGCCGCACGTCTGCCACAGCCGCGTCAGGGCACGCAGAATCTGGTCGAGCATGAAACAGACAAAACACCGCCCGTCACCGGCGTCCTGCGCCTCGCGGATGACGGCGTAATACGTGTCGCGCGCATCGAAGACCATCGACTCGACATCCAGGTATTCGAAGACGGGGTGAAGCTCCATGAGAAGCCGGGTTTGCCACAGACGAGCCGTCCGCCCGTTCCCGTCCGTGAACGGGTGAACGTTCACGCATTCAAAGTGGAACCGGACAGACTTCAGCAGCACGGGATCGTCACCGCATTTCAGATAGTCGAACAAGGCGCGCATGGCCGGTTCGACGCGCTTCCACGGCGGCATCTCGCGGGTTTGGTCTTCGCTGACGTAGACTTCGACCGCCTCGCGCCTGAAATGCCCGGCACCCAGCATCAGTCCCCCGCCCATCAGACGCGCATGGGCGTGTAGCAGCGAATCGACGGAGTAGGGATCGTAATCGCGCAGTTCGCCATAAGCGGCCAGCGCGTTGCGCACTTCAAGCACATCTCGCTTCGAAGCCGCCACCGGTTCACCGCGTGCGATCGCCTCCACTTGGGCCAGCGTGCAGCGGTTACCTTCTATGCCCGTCGACCCGCGCACGCTCCCCGCCCGGTTCTTCTCGCGCAACTTCGGCACGGGGCGCACAAGCTGGATGCCCTCCAAGCGTCCGAGCAGTTCGGAAACCTCCAGCATCTTCTGCAACAGGTCGGGGGACAACGTCACAGGATAACGTGCGTCTTTCATGCCAATATAATATCAAATGATACTATCATGTCAACGTGTTGGACAGTGATCGGTTGACGGGGATCGGCAAAGAACCCGCGGTCATGGCGAAAGGATCGTACGGAAGGACAGACAATCTATTTGTTCGCAGTCCTGGTCGCCGAGCGCGTTCGCGTGCTTCAGCGCCCGCGAGCAATTAACGCATCCCGGAAACTCAGATCCAACGGCTTCACTCCCGCCCTCCCGTCGCCCATCCTTCCATTTCGCAGGATAGGCCGTTATCCATATCTGGCGGCACCCGTTTTTATGTTGCTATGCAAATCGTTTTGAGCCACTATCATCACAAACGTGGAGATAGCCGGAAACCACTTAATCACTTGTTGGAAGCAATCCAAATGAACGAAGGCTCTCGTTACAAAAAGCTACTCGTTTGCATTGCGATCTTTATCGCGCTGACGGGCACAACTGCGGCCATCTTTGGTAAAACACACGCAGCTTATGCTTCTGTGATCCTTATGCGGAACATACTAAGTGTACTAAGGGACAGACAATCTATAATCGCTGAACACCCAATTCATGGCCCATGCGTGGCCGGTCGGCGGCTCGCCGCAGGCTCGCCCTCCAGACCTTCGGACGAGGCACAGGCCGGAAGAAGGGAATAGTGGAATGTTGGAAGAGTGGAATAATGGAGGGTGTGCGGAAAACGAACCACGCAACGGATTTCCATCATTTCAGTATTCCACCATTCCATCCTTCCATGCGCCATCACTCCCTCACGTACCGGAGCACCACGGGGCCGAGCAGGCCGGAGGGCAGCAGCGCGTCCTCCTTGGTCCAGTGGCCCCAGGTCGCGAAGGTGAAGCGGCCCGACGGGCTGGGCTTGCCGTCCAGAATGAACGGCGGCCACTCGATCAGATGGCGTGCCATGATATCGCCCTTCGCATACTCGCTGTCGGCCGGCTTGAAATCGTCGCCGATCAGGCGGTTCGGCCAGAGGTTGGTGACCTTCACGGTGAGCTGCAGCGACGGCTGGGCGCCGCCGGCCTGGCGGACGGCGTCCGTGACGTCGACGCGGAACGGCGGCTTCCAGAGCGTGGGATAAGTCACGCCGTTCAGGGTCACGTCGGCGAAGTTCTTCACGTCGCCGAGGTCGAGAAACACCCGCTCGCCCGCGGCGGGCCGCCGCGTCAGCGCGATCGTTTTCGCATAGACGGCCGTGCCGGAGAAGTACTTCACGCCCTCCTCAGGCCGCGCCGTCCAGTCGGCGAGCGCCTCGAACGTGACTGTTTCCGGCGCGCCGTCGGCGAGCGCGTTCGGTGCGAACGCGTGCGGGAACGTGACCGTCCAGGCCCCCGCCACCGGCACGACGGTGGCCTGTTCGCCCGGCAGGTCGAGCAGGGAGGTGTCCGGCTTCGGCAGCGCGAGTTCGCCGTGCTCTTTCGCCGCGGCGGTCTTCTGCACACCGTCCTCGCGGTAGGTGACGCGCAGCTCCTTCACACGGTTCTCGGCGGGGTCCTTGATGCGGAAGGCCATGTGCGAGATCGCGTCGCAGGAGAGGCGCCCGTCCTTCACGCAGGCGGCGAGCTGCCGGGTGACGTCGGCCGGCGGCTGGTCGGCCTTGTCGAAGCACCCGTACTCGGCCTTCACGAGCTCGAACGCACCGGCGCGGAACGGCTGCGGCTTCTCGGGCGGCAGGACGGCAGGCGGCGCGCCGGTCTCCTTCTCGCGGAAGACCACGAACCACGAGCCGCAGGGGCCGAACGTGAGCGGCAGCGTCGTCACGCCGTCCTTTACCGCGTACGTCGAGACGGGCGCGGTCGCGCCCGTCTCGGCGTTCCAGAGCTCGGGCTTGCGGCCGGCCACGCGGAACGAGCAGACGAGGCGGCGGGGGCTTTCGTCGGGCGAGGCCACGAAATACCAGTCCGTGTCGCCCGTGCGCCGGTGGATGTAGGTCACCTTCGCCTGGGGATCGGCGCAGGCGAAGTCCGGCGGCCGCGCCTTCAGGAACGCGGCCGCATCTTCGAACGCGACGACCGCCGCGCCCGCGGCGCGCAGGCGCGCGAGCTCCTTCGCGCCCGTCTCGGGCAGTTCGAAGAATTTCTCGGGGAGGATCAGAAACGCGTAGCTCTGGCCGGAGGGCAACACAAGCCGGCCGTCCTGCACCCGCATCTCGGAGAGCGACGTCGACGAGATGTAGTCGTAGGTGAAACCGTCAGGCACGGGCACCGGCATTTTGTGCGGGTGGCCGCCCCAGTTGATGTAGAGGTATCCTGCCGGACAGTACCACGCCGCGTCGGCGACGAACGTGCCTTCCTGAAGCAGGTACTGGCAGCGCTGTTGGTACGCGAGCCAGGGCTTCGCCTGGCCCCACCACGTCTGCGTGCGGTCGAAGTGGATGCCGAACGGCCCCATCGTCATGCCGGGCAGACGCGCCGGCTTGACCCACGGCTGGTGCGCGAAGCGGTGGTAGATGATGCGGTTGAGGCCCTCGGTATAGACCCAATCGCACTTGGCCTTCATGCTCCAGGGCGTGTTCTGCCAGCGGCCTTCCTTCGCGTTCGTGGTGAAGGACTCCGCCGCGACGAAGCGCCGCCCCTTGGCATGAGCGATGGAGGCCGCCTGGCGCACCCAGTGCGGACTGTCGAGCTTGGCCCAGAACTCTGCGGTCGGAATGTCGGCCTGCTCGCCGTAGAGCAGGTCGTCGGACGGGAGCTCGCCGTAAGGCTCGATCGCGAGCTGCAGGCCGCAGGCGTGCGCGAGCCGGCGCATCTCGCCCGCGTAGTTCTCGGCGAACAGCTCGGTGACCGTGAGGCGGAAATCGCGGTAGAAGGTCTCGGTCGCGGCGACGGAATCCACCACGCGCCCGGCCAGCGCGGGCAGCCACGGCGTGATGTCGTAGCCGTTGCGTTTCGCGAACGTCTGCTCGAAGTCCTTTGTCCAGTTCTGCGTGCCGACCTCATAGCTGTCGTTCAGGACCGTCTTAAGCACGGCGTTCGTGCCCGCGAGCGGACCGAGCGCGGCGACCGTCTTGCCCACGTAGTTCGCCCAGTGGATGCGGAGCGCCTCCTTGGAGAGCTTGTCGCACTCGAGGCCCTTGCCGTTTTTCGTTCCGGTGCCGTTCGTGCGGTTGAGCGCCGCGTAGCCGATCCGCAGCACGACCCATTCGCCTGCGGGCGCGTCCCAGGCGAGCGCGCCGTCCGGAGCCTGTTTCGTCAGATCGACAATCACGCTTTTCGGCACGGCCGCGCCGGCGGGCGCCGCGTTCGTGTCGGGCTGCGTGTACTTGCGGCCGGGGTCCGAGAAAGTCTTGAACGTCCAGTCGGAAACGGCGACCTTCGCAGTCGGCTTCGGAAACGCGAGCACCGCGATGTCGCGGTAGAACCCGAGCGGGTCCTTCGGCTGCGGCAGCGCGAGCGAGACCCGCGCGCCGCCCTTGACGTCCGTCTCCGTGAAAACCACGCCCTTCATCGCGTGCTCGGGCGTGTTCCACGGCCCGCCCGAGTTCGCCCAGCCGCTGCAGTTCGCCATGCCGAGCTCGAGCCCGAGCCGCTTGGCCTCAGTCGCGGCGAACTTCACCGTGTCGTACCACTCGGGCGTATTAAAGGCGAGCGGGCCGTCGGGCACGCCCCAGCGCGCGCCGAGGCCGGCGTCGAAAAGGATCGCGCCGCCGAGGCCCGCCTCCGCCATCGCCTCAAGGTCGGCCGTAATGCCTTCCCGTGTGACGTTGCCGGCCATCCAGTGCCACCACACCTGCGGCTTGGCGGAGGCGGGGGGATGGGCGAACCACCGCGCGAGATCCGCGCCGCCGGCGCCGGCCCCCTCCGCGAATACCGAGACGGCCAACAGCGCCGAACAGGCGGGCGGTGTCGCCGCCATTGCCATGATGACACATCCCGCCAAACCAGCTTTGCCTTTGCTAATACTCGACTCTCCCCTCTGATTCAATACCATCGTATGTGCTTTCTTTGAAACAAAATGATCAGCTTTTTAGAATACGCCCAATCCTGCCCTAGTCAACCCCCTTTCTTTCAGGTCTCCAATCGGTTTTACACAGCATGGCGTCGGCGATGCCCTCGTACGGTTCGGGGACGGTCAACAGTTTAAGGGTGTCGAGTGCTTTCTGCGGATGCGAGGGCGATGCCCCCGGACGGGAATAAAGAATCCGCTTGTCGAAGGCGCCGGCAACAACTACGCTGAAGAAACGAAGGGGAAATGGGTATGAAGTTGACCGATGCCGAGTTCTGCGAAGCGCATTGTCCGGTCTGTACCAAGGCCCGGAAAGGTAACGCCTTTGCGAAGTTTCTTCAAAAAATTGAAATGGCGTTGACCGGCGGCGGGTGTCCAGCGGGCCGGGATCGTCAAAAGAAGTATGGCGTCAGGCCGGACGAGAAAAGACCAGACGCCTAAGGACGCAAGCACGAGGTGTCCAAGTCGGGATTGCCATCCCGACCTACAAAACTTAACCCGCTCACAGGGAGAGCAGCTTCCCCAAACCTCTGCCACGGTTATTTGACATGAACATTCCAGCCAGCGACAACCTTCACCTCCAGGAAGAGGGTGCCAACATACAGATACCCCTCGCTTACAACCTTAACGACAAAGGCTGTCTCTTCGCGGGTTCGATCTACTCGGGCGCGATTCTGGCCGCCTACCGCGGGGCGGAGCGGCTCTTTGCCGAGCGCAAACTCACGGGCGACCTCGTGGCCAAGACGGCTTCCATCAACTATCTTAAACGGATTGAGTCGGACGGCTGCGCGGTGGCGACTCCTCAAGGCGAGCCGCTGCTGAAGCCGAACGGCAACCGTACGCTCACCGTGGCAGTCGCCGTGTTCGATGCACAAGGCGTCTGCTGTGCTGAAATGACCGTCGAAATGGTGCTGCTGAAAGCGCGGGGGTCCACCCCCGTATGAACATCGTTGCACAACGCAGGGGGCGGAATTCGAGGGGCAAACCCGACGGGAGGGCTGGGCTAACGAGTTAAACCAACTTTGTTCAGGGCAGGGTCATTGCGGCACGGAAGCCGAAATTTCCGACGCGCTTATCAGGCGAACCGGCACCACGGGATGCAGACCTGCAGCCACCCGGGCGACAGTCAAAACCACCTCCACGCGCAATGCGCTGCTTCCCCGTTTGTACGCCCCTCGGATCGCGTGCCGTCCCTTGGTAATCCCCTATCCAATCCAGGCACCATTCCCACACGTTGCCGTGCAGATCGTACACTCCCCACGCGTTAGGCAGGTAACTGCCGACTTCAGCGGTGCCCGTATCCGCGCTGACTTCTTTGGTGCCCCCTGCCCCCGAATTAGCTCTGCACCGTCCCACTTTTGCGAAGTTCGGACATTCATATTTCGTCATCAGATTCTTTCCACTGTTCAGCGCCGTGACCGTTCCCGCGCGACAGGCGTACTCCCACTGCGACTCGGTTGGAAGATCGAATATTAATCCTGTTTTCGCCCTTAGCCGTCCCATAAATGAGGTTTCATCCACGCAGTTGGTGACCGGCCAGTTTGCGCCCCTATCCGCACCTCGTATGTTCTCGTAACTAACGCTCTCCACGGGGTGACTGTCGCGATAATTGGCATCATTGAAGTGACTTGGCCAGTCCCCCATCACCCGTTCCCACTGTTTCTGAGTCACTTCGAACACGCCGATGTAAAAAGTCTTCGTCAGCGTGACTTCATGCTGCCTTTCATTGTCGCCATGTCCCTCCTCGTCTTCCGGACTTCCCATGTTAAATGTTCCCGGCCCAATCCGACGCAACACCAGTTTGTCCGTCTTGTACTCTTCGGTCCATCCCCCTTTGGGCATGTCAGCAAGATATGAGACCGGATACTTGTCAGCGTCCTTGCCCTTCGCAAGGTCGATCACCAGATAGAGATCTTTCACGTCAGCGTTTCTCCCCGGAACCCTGGCCGATTCCGAAGAGGCGCATACAAAAGATGCGTTCGTTGCGCTCGATCCCTTAAGCATCCCCAGCGTTTCCGCGAAACCCTTGATCACGGCTTGCGCCTTTTCACGTTCTTGGCGGATCTCCTCCGCTTCGTCAAGTTTCAGTGCCTTGACTCGTTCCTTTTGAAGACGTTCCAACGCCTGCTCGTATTTTGTCGTAAGTTGCCCCTGTTGAGCGGTCATGTCGATTTCCAATTTGGAATATTGGCTCACATAGGCGGACTGAAATCCCTTGATCTCGGGAACCTCGTTCTCGTTCGGTTCCGCAGGGAGACATTTTGTCTTCCGGAATCTTTCGAGTTCAGCGATAGCCGCCTTGGTCCGTACCAAGTCACCTTGGCTGACCGCAACCGTTTTAAAAGCCTCCAGCGATTTCTGATACTGCTGTTGAAGACCATCAAACTTGGGCTGGAACCCGTTGCGGATATCCTCCGCACTCTTCTCGTAAATGCTTTTCATAGTCCTCAGGTCCTGCGCCAGCCCGCACACCGCCATGACAGCCATCCATGTCACCGCCACCCCTATCCGCAATACAGCTGTCGTTCTCATCAAAAACTCCTTGTATACAAACACATCTTTCTCACCATATGTCTTAAGTTTGACAAAAACCTGCGACGATAACCAGCGTGTTTTTCTGGTCTTTGGCAACGGGCGCATCCGTTGTATTGACTCGCGATTGATTCTTCCGTAAAAGCCGCAAGGTTACGAGCTAATGTTCGTTCCGCCGTCCGTGTATCCGAGGGCGAGACATACGTGACATTCGCTCGCTTCTCGCGGTTTGCGCGGAATATCCCCGCTGCACATTCTCCCCAAGGAGCCTTCTTCAGGGCGGCAGGCGACGCCAAGTCCGAACGGGTTGTCCACCACCGGCGCGGGCGCGTGACAGGCGCGAGTGGCGAGGTGTCGAAGGTGAGAAATGCGGGCGGAATGGCGTATACGCATAAACAGTTTCCAAGTAGGGCAAGACAGCGCGGTTTCATTTCAAAGTCGTGAGCCGCTCCGCTCGGAAGCTTACGTGGCCGTCCGTATGGAACGCCTCACACTGTGCCGGAAGAGACCAACCGCGCGAAGTGCTCGAAGCTGCGGTCATAGGTCCGCTCAGCCTCTGCCGAGAAGCAGCAGGCCGGAAGCTGGCGCGACCTTAAATGATAGGCCAGGCAGTCGCAACACACGCCTTTTTTGGAACAGGCTTCGTAGGTACAGGCACATTGGCTCAGATTGATTTCTTTCTTGCAGGTCATCGCGATTCTCCAAGGTTCATTTCTCAGTTAAAATGCCTTTTTTCACGTTGCTATGCAAGCCACAAACGGTATCCGGCAAGCGGGGATTTTCTTGGTTTGGCGAACCTGGTGAGTTGTGGTATTGTTGTAAATCGTATGTTGAACTCAACGAAAGGGGTCGTATGAGATACGGACTGCAAGCGGGTTTCACCTGTGGGCTGAACACGTCTGTTTCGATGGCTCTGTCGGTCTGTTTGCTGGCTGGAGCCTGCGCGGACGACCTGCAGGCGGCGGACATCAAACCCAACTTCGTCGTCATCAACATCGATGATATGGGCTATGCCGACATCGGGCCGTTCGGCTCGAAAATCAACCGCACGCCTAACCTCGACCGCATGGCTAAAGAGGGACGCAAGCTCACGAGTTTCTATGCGGCCCCCGTCTGCTCGCCCTCACGCGCGGCACTCATGACCGGCTGTTACCCCAAACGCGCGCTGCCGATTCCCCATGTGCTCTTCCCCGGCAACGATGTCGGCCTCTCGCCGAAAGAGGTCACCGTGGCCGAGGTGCTCAAGGGTGTGGGATACGCCACCGGCATTATCGGCAAGTGGCACCTTGGTGACCAACCCGAGTTCCTGCCCCTGAAGCAGGGCTTCGACTACTATTTCGGCTTGCCCTACTCGAACGATATGGGACCGGCTGAAGATGGCGTAAAGAGCGACCTCGGCAAACCGCTCCCCAAAGGGAAAGGTAAGGGACAGCCGCCGCTCCCGCTGATGCGCAACAATACCGTGCTGAAACGCGTCCTGCCGGACGACCAGCAGTCGCTCGTGGAGCTCTATACGGACGAAGCGACGCGCTTTATCACAGCGCATAAGGCTGAGCCCTTCTTCCTTTACCTGCCCCACAACGCGGTCCATTTTCCGATCTACCCCGGCAAGAAGTGGGCGGATCGGTCGCCGCACGGCATTTACTCCGACTGGGTCGAAGAAGTCGATTGGAGCGTGGGACGTGTCCTTGATGCGCTGCGCGACCAGGGGTTGGCCGGGCGCACGCTGGTAATCTTTACCTCGGACAACGGCGGCACCCAACGCGCGGTGAACGAACCGCTTCGCGGTCATAAAGGCTCCACCCTCGAGGGAGGCCTTCGCGTGCCAATGATTGCCTGGTGGCCCGGCAAAATCCCCGCCGACACCGCCAGCGACGCCATCGCGGGCATGTTCGATATCCTGCCTACTTTCGCCGCGCTGGCTGGCGCAACGGCACCCGCCGACCGAAAGATCGACGGCGTCAATATCTGGCCGCAGCTCGCCGGAGCAGCCGACGCAAAGCCCGCCCATGACACGTTCTACTATTATCGCGGACTCCGGCTCGAGGCGGTTCGACACGGCGGCTGGAAGCTCCAGCTTCCGCCCGAGAAGAACCCCGACGTGAAGGCCAAACTCTTCAACCTCAAGACCGACATCGGCGAGGCGACGGATGTGGCGGCCGACAACGCCGAGACCGTCAGGCAGCTTCAGGCGCTGGTCACGGCGATGAGGGACGACCTCGGCCTCGACGGGCCCGCGCCCGGCAGCCGCGAGCTCGGGAAAGTCGAGAACGCAGAGCCACTGATCGGTTTCGACGGCAAGCCGCGTGCCGGATTCGAGTCCAAATAGGCCAGCCACCGCGAATCATCGAATGCGAGACCAAGCGGACACCTACACCGCCTTATCGATGGCCGCCCGCAGCGTGACGATTCGCTCCGCGTGATCGTAGCGGCCCGCCGTCATATCCTCGGTCCAGCCCCACGCCGGTTTTAGTGCCTGACAAACCAACAACCCCAACAAATAGCACGTTTTCTCCGCATCCGCCGAAGACGCTTAGGCACTAACGCGTTCGTCGTAATTCAATGTAAACCACACCCTACGTGTACGGCACCGCTTTGGACCTCATCGCACGTCTGCCCCGAAAACAGGGGCCCGTGTATGCGGATGACACGCAAGGCTGCACATGATATTGTAATCATGCTTAAAAAAGTCGAACGCCGAATCTACGGCATCGACACCACCAGGAGGTTGAGTATGGGTCTCTTTGACAAAATCCGTGCGGAATTCATTGATATCGTCGAGTGGCGGGAGCAAGAGCCTGGCGTTCTGGTCCATCGCTTTGAACGCTATGAACATGAGATTAAAATGGGCGCTCAGCTTACGGTCCGGCCGGGCCAGCGCGCGGTCTTTGTCAACGAGGGCAAGATCGCCGATGTCTTTGAAGCGGGGCTGCACACGCTGGAAACAGAGAATCTGCCCATTCTGGCGACCCTGAAAGGATGGAAATACGGCTTTCATTCCCCGTTCAAAGCGGAGGTCTATTTCCTGAACATCACCGATCAGCTCGACCGTAAGTGGGGGACCTCCACGCCGGTGATCTTGCGGGACTCTGACTTCGGCATGGTACGCCTGCGGGCGCGCGGCAATTTCTCTTACAAGGTGAGCGCGGACCGGGAGCTGATCAGCCGGCTGGTCGGTGCCCGGCAGGCCTACCGGACTGAGGATATCGAGGGGCAACTGCGCGCGAAGGCGGTCTCGTCCTTCACCGATGCGCTGGGCGAATTGAAGGTGCCCATGCTGGACATGCAAGCGCAGTACGATGAGATCGGCGGGGCCATGAAGGAGAAGCTTAACAGCTTCTTTGCGGATCTTGGCTTGGAGCTTCTCGGCTTCGTACTGGAAAACATCACGGTTCCTGAAGAGGTTGAGAAAGCGATGGATCAGCGCTCCTCGATGGGTGCGGTCGGCAATCTGAACCAGTTTGCCCAATACCAGGCGGCGCAGGCGCTGCGCGACGCGGCCGGCAACCCGGGCATGGCCGGCAACATGATGGGCATGATGGTCGGAGGACAGCTTGCGGCAGGCATGGGCGAGGTTCTGAAACAGCCTGCGCCCGTTGCGCCGGCCGCAGCCGGCAAGCCCTGCCCGAAATGCGCGGTGCCGGTTGCACAAGGCGCGAAATTCTGCAGCGCGTGCGGCGCGCCGCTGGGCAACACCTGCGTCAAATGCCAAGCGGCGCTTGCGGAGGGTGCGAAGTTCTGCGGCGCGTGTGGAGCGCCGCAGGGAGCCGGACAATGAATCTGCGGAACCGCCGCGCGTGGGTCGGCCGGCTTGCACTCGGAGCGGTGATGCTCGCGTGCGAGCTGGCCTTTGCCCGTGCTGGCGGAGGCGACGGGTTCTCCTCGGGCGGAGGGGGCGGTTTTTCCGGAGGAGGGGGAGGCGGCGATGGCGACGGAGCCGGACTCCTCGTCTACCTGCTGTTTCGTCTGGTGTTTGAGTATCCGTTGATCGGCATCCCGCTCCTGATCGTGGCGGCTGTCGTTTTCTATCGCTCCTCCAAGGGTGCTCAATCCGCTTACATATCGAGCACGATCCGCCGGGGCTTAGCGGTCGGCCGCGCAGCGAATGCGGAAGAAGGTTTGCCCGGCATCCGGCAGCGCGACCCCGCTTTCGATCTCGACGCCTTTCTGAGGCGCTGCCGCGAGCTGCTGCCGCCTGTGCAGGAGGCATGGAGCCGGCAGGATATGTCGCCGGTCCGTCACTTCCTCTCGGACGGGGTTTTTGACCGCTTTACGCTGCAGATCGAGATGCAGAAAGACAGCGGCATCCGCAACGACATGAGGGATGTCCGCGTGCTCGGTTCGCGGCTCGTCGGATCAGCCTCTGACCGCTATTTCGACAGCCTGCATGTGGCGGTTACAGCGAGCGCGGTCGACACGACGGTCTCGCTGGAGGGCGGCCGCCGCCTGCAAGGCTCGGACGCGCCTCAAAACTTCACGGAAGTCTGGACCTTTCTGCGCCGACTCGGCGCGAAGACGCTCGCGCGCCCCGGCCTGCTGGAAGGGCACTGCCCCAATTGCGGCACCCGACTGCGGCTCTCCACCTCCATCACCTGCGAGGCCTGCCAAGCCTTGATCAATTCCGGCGAATACGACTGGGTGCTCACGGAAATCACCCAGATGGAGGTTTGGTCGCCGCATGCGCTTGAGCAGATTCAGGGCGTTGAGGAGATGCAGCAGCGTGACCCGGGCTTCAACCCGCAGGCGATCGAGGACCGAGTCTCGGCGATTTTCTGGCATCACCGTGCGGCAGAGTTCTTCGGCTCTGACGAGCACCTGCGCGCGGTGGCGCTGCCAACCTTTCTCGAAGAGCAAAAGAAGATCTGGCGTCCGGACGAGCAGGGGCGGCATCCCTTCTATGCCGATGCGGCTGTCGGCAGCGTGGATCTGGCCGAGGTTTTGCCGGGCGACGGACGAGACGGCATGGAGCGTGTGAGGGTCTTTGTCCAATGGTCGGGGCACCGCGAGATGCGGCAGCCGTCGGGGCTCCTCAAGCCGCAGTGGGAACTGTCGCGGCTGATGCGGCAGGAGTATGTTCTGGCGCGGAAGTGCGGCGTGCAAAGCGTTCAGGCGGCGGCGCTGACGTCGCTGCACTGTCCGGGGTGCGGAGCTCCGCAAGTCGCGAAACAAGACGGCACCTGTCGCTACTGCGGGATGCCGCAGAACGACGGCAGCACCTCCTGGGTGCTCGAGTCGGTTTCGGCCTTCAGCGGCTTCGCCACGGTTGCCGTTCAGGAAGCGACACAGAAAAGCGTTGCGGGTATAGCGTTCTCGCCCAGCGAGCGGGAAGCGATGATCCAGTGCGTGGTTGCGGTGATGCTGGCTGACGATGTGCTGGACCCGAAGGAAGAGACACAACTCCGGCAGATGGCGGCACGGCACAACATCCCCATGGAACGTATCGGCGAGCTCATCAGCCGTTTCAAAAAGGATCACGAAATCGAACGTCCTCAGTTCGACGACCGGGAACAGCGTCTCGCGTTCTTCCGGCTCTTGGTTCAGATGTGCCTGGCCGACGGCAATGTTAGTCAAAGCGAGCGGCAAGTGATGCGCGCGCTGGTCACGCACATGGGCTACACCGATGTCGATGTCGACCTGATGATCACCCGCGAACGGGCCGCTCTCTACGCCGCGTCCAAGGAAGCTCTCAAGGCTAAGGCGGGTGCCCGCAACCCCATTAACCGGAATTAGGAGTCAGAATGAAAAGCGGCGGAAGAGACGCTAATGGACAAACCTCCCCCACTGTCTCCCTAAGTGACGCTTCGCGCCCACGACGGTGCATGGGCGCTGCCGGAAACGGCGGCTTTGTCTCCTGTAACCTTCACCAACAACCGCATATGCGTGCGGTTGTTGGTTTTTAAAAAACCCATGCGGAAACGACCTATGCACGAAAACCAATCCCGATTCTCCTGTCTCCTTGCCGTCCTGCTGCCATTGGGCAGCGCGCTGGCCGCAAAGGACTTCGCCACGGATCTTGTCGGATACTGGTCGTTCGACAGATGCGACGGAAAGATCGCCAAGGATCTCTCGGGCGGAGGCCATGACGGTGCCATCGTTTGGGGCGAGCTGCGGAAAGAGAAGGGGACGCAGTCTCTCGAGCTGGACGGCATCGACGGGCACGTGCGCGTCGATCTGATGACGCCGCTCACGCTGCGCACCAACATCACGGTCGCGCTGTGGGTCAACGCCGCGCGGGTGAGGAACAACACGGTGCTGTTCGGCGTTCCGAATCCGCGGCCGGACTGGACCACGCCTGTCTTCGGCATGTATCTGTCCGGAGGGCGTGTCGTCTATGGTCAAAACGGTGAAGGCAAGACACCGAAGGCGCTGGTGGAGTCCAAATCCGAACTGCCGCAGAGCCGCTGGACCTTTTTGGCCGCCACTTCAGACGGGACGACGCTCCGGATCTACATCAACGGGGCGCTGGACGTCGAACAGGCGCAGCGAGCGGTACTCGCTTTCAACGGCAACCCGCTGCTGATCGGCAAGGGGCTCGGCGACAAGCCTTCGCTCAAAGGCCGCGTGGGCGAGCTGCGCCTCTACGGCTACGCGCTTAGCGGCGGCGAGATCCGTTCACTCTTTGAAACGACGAAGGCCAAGTACGACCTTACGCCGTCGTCCACCGGGCCGTCGTCACGCGACGGCACCGTAATCGTGGAAACGCACGGCAACAATCCAGACCTCAACATGCCGTGGCGCGAACAGCCGACCCGCCTGCTGGAGCTGCTGGACGGCTACAAGCCTTCGGGCGAGAAGGTCCAAGTAAATCGTTACGGCAGCCGGCTGGACCGCCCGCCCGAAAAGGCGACGGGGTTCTTTTACACGAAGAAGATCGACGGCCGCTGGTGGCTCATCGATCCGGAAGGTTTCCGCTTTTACCACGTGGCGGTCAACACGGTGCGAGAGCCAAAAGACGTGACGAAAAACTTCGGTTCGCCCGAGCAGTGGGCTGACGCCGTAACAACGCAATTGCGGGAGAATGGGTTCAACGGCCTCGGAAACGGCTCCAGCACGCGCCTGCAAAGGGTGAACAACCCGCTGGTCTGGGTGTTGCGCCACAACTTCATCTTCGCCTTCGCCCGTGAGAAGAACCTTGTTGAGCCGGCTTCGGGCACACAGGGCTTCCCGAACCGCTGCATGCCGGTCTTCCATCCGGACTTTCCGGCGTTCTGCGAGAACTATGGCAAGGCGCTGGCGGCCACGGCCAACGACCCGACGATGCTCGGCATCATGACGGAAAACGAGCTTCAGTGCCCCGTAGACCTGCTCGACCGCTATCTCGCGAGCGACGCATCGAACCCGGACCTCAAACCCGGGCGCGACGCGGCGGCGGCCTGGCTGACCGCGCGCAAAGGGGCGCTCGACACCAAGAGCCTGACGCGGCGCGACCGTTACGAATTCATCGCCTACGCGTTCGGCCGCTACTACAGCATCGTCACGCCGATCGTGCGCAAGTACGACCCGAACCACCTCTACCTCGGCTCGCGCATCAACTACGGCGCGGGCGAGTTCGACAATCCCTGGTTCTGGAAGATTCTCGCGCCGACCCATGACGTGGTATCCGTGAACTACTACGGTCGCTGGGGGCCGCAGGCTGACGAGTTCGCCGACTGGGCAGCGTGGGCGGACCGGCCGGTGCTGATCACCGAGTGGTACGCCAAAGCTCTGGACGTGGTGCCCAAGCTGGCGAACACGCACGGCGCAGGCTGGCTGGTGCGCACGCAGGAGGACCGCGCGCGTTACTATCAGCACTTCGCGCTGAACGCGCTGGAGACAAAAAACATCGTGGGCTGGCACTTCTTCAAGTACCTCGACGATCCGCCGGAGTCGAAGGCCCTCGACAACATGGGCGGCGCCAACAAGGGCATGTTCGATGCGGCCGGCAAGCCGCATCAGCCGCTGCTCGACCGCGCCCGAGCCGTGAACCGCGAGGTGTATCCGCTGATCGATTTCTTTGATGCGAGGCGGCAAGGACCGAATCATCAATAGGCATAGCCTGATGTGCGCCCTATGGTGCGGTCATGAAGCGTAGCGTCCTTCCGGACACGCATGCCGCGGTTGTGCCAATCTGTTTGGCTCTGGAGATATGAATATGCAAAAATGGCTCCTGTTAGGCATCGCGCTGTGTGCCGTCGGTCGCGGGCGTACCGAAGAGGCGGACTGCGGGCGCGACGTGCCCCTCCTGACAGAGACAGATGTCGTGGTTGCCGGCGGATCGAGTGCGGCTGTGGCGGCCGCCTGCGCGGCGGCAGACGCCGGTGCGCGAGTCATGCTCCTTGCGCCGCGTCCCTACGTGGGCGACGATCTGTGCGGCCGGCAGACGTTGTGGCTTGAACCGGGCGAAACGCCGGAATCGGAGCTTGCGCGTGCGCTGTTTCCGGAAGGCCGAGTGACGACACCCTTCACGGTTAAGCGAGCGCTCGACCAGGCCTTGCTCAAGCACGGCGTGCGCTGGCTGACGGGCTGTTATCCGACAGAACTACTACTGAGCAGCACAAACCGCGCGAGCGGGCTCATCATGGTCAACCGAAGCGGATGCCAAGCGATTCGCGCAAAAGCCGTGATCGACGCCACGCGATTCGCGTCGCTGGCGCGGTGGTCGGGAGCCGCCTTCCGGGATTTTGCTCCAGGCCTGCGCGAGCTTCAGTTCGTCGTCGTGGGCGGGCCACTGCGCTCAGCTTTCGGCGGGGTCGGACGGCAGTTGGAGGTGTCCTACAAGAATCCCGGCAACGGCAAGAGCGCGAAGGCTCACCCGGTTTTTTTGTATACGGCGAAGCGCCCGCTACCCGACGAAACGTTCGCGACGTGGTCGCGTGCGGAGCACGAGTTGCGCGATCAGCTCTGCAGCGCGGGTATGCAGGACTGCTCAGAATACGCGACTTGTTTTCCATCCAACACGCTGATTGGCGAAAAAAGGATCGCTGGCTCGTGGCCGGGTTCCGCGAGCTGTGACCTCGCTGCCTTCCGCTCCGCCGCTGTGGCCGGACTGACGGTGCTCAGCGCCTATGCAGACGTGCAAGACCAAGAGACGATGTTGCGGCCGCTTTCCTTCATGGCCCTCGGCGCACGAATCGGCGCTTCGGCTGCAACGGAAGCCGCCGCCTTGAAACCCTCGACAGAGCTTCGCATCGCAAAATCGCGGACGGTTGAAGCGGACGCCTGGAAGATCCGTGGAGCCCGCAACGTGACCGCTCCGTCTGCTGAAGCAGGTTCGCTTCGCGTGGACAGTCAGGCGCTGCCGGTTCTGGGCGACTACGATGTGGTTGTGGTGGGCGGAGGCACCGCCGGCGCGCCTGCAGGAATCGGTGCCGCGCGCAGCGGCGCACGCACGCTGGTCATTGAGAACCTCGATGAGCTAGGCGGAGTGGGGACTGCAGGCGTGATCGGCTCTTACTGGTATGGCATGCGGGACGGGTTCACGAAGGAAATCGATGAGGCTATCGGAGGAGCTCGCCGCTGGCCGGATGAGAAGAAGGGCGGCTGGAACATCGTGCAGAAGTCGGAGTGGCTGCGCCGAGAGCTGGTGAAGCAGCGCGCCGATGTGTGGTTCGGCTGTCTGGGGTGTGGAGCAGCGATGACGGACCGGAAGGTAACCGGTGTGGTCGTGGCGACGCCTATGGGCGTGGGGCTGGTAACGGCGAAGACGGTCATCGACGCCACGGGAAATGCGGATATCGCCGATTGCGCGGGCGCGGAAACGCAGTTCGGCGTGGCGCCGAACGGCATGCTCTCGGTTCAGCTGGCCGGCTATCCCCAGAGAAACCTGGGCGCGAGTGAGAACAACACCTGCTTCGCGCTGGTGGACGATACCAGCGTCGTGGACCTGTGGCATCTGATGACGTGGACGCGGACGAAATGGGACCGTGGCGGGCCTTATGATGCGGGGCAGCTCGTAGACTCGAGGGAGCGGCGCCGCATCGTTGCGGACACCCTGCTGACCACGCCGGATATTCTGAATCGCCGGACCTTCAGCGACACCATCAGCCATCACAAGAGCAACTTCGATGCGGCCGCCTTTCCAACTTCGCCGATACTGCTGATCAAAGACATGAAGGGCCCTGCTTTTGAAGTGGACCTGCCGTATCGCAGCCTGCTGCCCAAAGGCGTGGACGGCTTGCTGGTGACGGGCCTGGGGGCGGGTGCGGAGCGCGACGCCATGACGCTCATCCGCATGCAGCCCGATGTGCAGAATCAGGGCTATGCGGCGGGTATGGCCGCTGCGATGGCCGCAAGAAACGGCGGGCATACGCGAAACATCGACCTCAAGGCGCTTCAGCGTCATCTCGTTGAGCAGGGCCTGCTGCAAGCACGGGTTCTCACGGACACAGATGTTGCTCGGATAGAACCGGAGTCCCTCGCGAAAGCCGTGTCCGAAGTGGGTTTGCTGCGCGGCGAGATCAGCCAGAAGCGCACCGTCGAGGACCCCCGCATTTTCAGCCTCGCGGTCGTCATGGCAAACGTTGAAGAGGCTCTGCCGCTGTTGCGCCGGGCGTATGACGAGGCCCATGAGGCTGGCCCGAAGCTTACATACGCCAAAATTTTGGGCGTTCTTGGCGACAAGGCCGGCGCCCCCGCGCTGATTGCCGCACTTGAAAAGACAGATGTGTGGGACGCGGGTTACGGGTTGACCTCACACCGCGAGTCCGATAATACATTCAGCGAGCAGGACAGGATCATTATCGCACTGGGCTATTCAGGCGCGCCAGAGGGCCTGGATCCGTTGGTCCGCAAGGTCAGACAGCTGCGCCCGGACAGCCCGGTTTCCCATTTCGTTGCCACGGCCCTGGCACTGCGCCATTTCGCACGGCCCCAGGGTGCTGCCGAACCGCTGGCAAAGCTGCTCAGCGGACCCGGTTTTGGCGGCCACGCGTGCACGGAGGCTGTGGACGCGCAACAGCGGCAGTTGGCCGTCCGAGAGGTCGCCACCGACAAGCCGGACACGAACCTCAACGCGGCTTTCAAGGAACTGCTGGTGGCAGGCCTGCTGGTTCAGTGCGGAGACAGCCAGGGCGCAGGCCGACGGGTCTTGGAACAGTACGGCAACAGTGTGAATGGCCATTTTGTTCGCTACGCCCGGCATGTGTTTCACGAAACTCAGGAAAGGAGAGCAACCCCATGAAGCACAGATCATTAACCTGTATCGCGGCAAGCGCCCTGCCGAATTTCGCGCGGGTTGAGGACGCGTTGCCGATTATGGAAGAGCTCGCACGTGTTGGTGCCGGTGACCCATGTCGAGGAGTTACGTGCGTTCCACCGCGCTTTTCGAGGCTTTGAGATCCAATGCCCGGCGACAGCCGGGTTGTTCCGCCTAACGAGGAGCCACGATGCAACAACATGACGCCACAGGCAGCCACCGCTTTCCGATTATGCTGCAGTTACTCGGAAGCGCGCTCTTCTTTTCGCTGTGGAGCTTTGCAGCTCCGATTCCTGAAGCGCCCCGCTTGCTCAGCCCGGTCAGCGGCATGTCGCTGACGGACGTGGCGACTTATTTCAAGTGGTCGCCGGCCGACGGCTGCAGCAACTTTGTGATCCAGATCGCGCGCGATGCGGCCTTTCGGGACATCGTCAAAGAGAAGCGGACGCTCAACAAGGGGTATCACAAGAATCTCTATTTTCCAAAGGATGTGTTGCCGCCGGGCCGCTATTTCTGGCGGGTGCGCGCGGTGCGGGGCGGGCAGGAGGGCGTGTGGAGCGAGGCCTGGACCGTGCACGTGAACAACGACCATCCGGTGCTGCCAGAAGTGGTTCGCAAGATCGGGCCGGAGACGCCGCTATTCCTGATGCGCAGCCGGGTCTGGGATCCTGTGAAGAGCGCCGGACACGTGAAGGAGATCATTCCGGCGGGCCTGGAGCGCGTCATCATCGTCGACGATCTGGCGCTGGCGGGCGAGCGTGTGCTTGAGCGGGCTCAGAAATATCAGGAGCTGGGCCTGGACTTCGTGATCTGGGACAACCGCTGCCAGACGTCGCTTTCCGTCATCGAGTACGTGTTTCAGAACTTCGGCCGCTGCATCGGCATCGCCGAGGGTGAGCACTTCAGCGGCATGTACTGGGAGAAAGGGCCCGAAGGCAATCTGGCGGAGTGCGACTTTGTGCACCGCGCGTGGACGCTGTGCGCCAAATACGGGCGCTTCTACTTCTTCGCCGACGGCGACGGCGGCAGCTACCGCTGGCCAGGATTTGCGGAACGTGAGAAAGAGGTGCTGCTGCGCTACCGCAAGAATATCGTGCCGATGTTTAAGACCACCAACGGCGACATGGCGCTCCACTCGTACGGGGCGGTGGAGGGGCTGATGGCCTCGGGCTATGCGGTGAACTGTGGCGTGTGGGTGGACGAGTGGATCTGGCCGTGCTGCGGCTTCGGAAAATTAGGCGAGACCATCCCGACTGAGAAGATCTGGGAGAACCGTCGCAAGGTCGGCACGCGGCAGTGCCCGTGGGTTTACGACATCCAGATGTGGCTCATGGGTATTGCCTCAGGCTCCACCGTTTTCCATCTGGAGTCCGCACATCAGTGGACACCCGAAGGCAAGGGCGCGGCGCATTATGACCGCGTATTCTTGCCGTTCGTGAAGGCCGTCGTGGAGCATCGGCTCCTTCCGTCGCGACAGGCTTTTCTCGACAGCATCAAGATCGCGGTCGAGAGCGATTTGGAGCTGACCAAGGATAAACACCACAAGCAGTACACGGGCGGTTTTGCCTATCTTAATGAGCTGTATGCGCTCAAGGCAAAAGGCGACCAAGAGTTTATTCCAAACGACAGCCGCTATGGGATCGTATGTCTGCTGCCACCGGGCGCGGCCTGCCTGAACACAAAAACCCGAGTCGTACCGCAGGCGCAACTGGCTGACCCGGAAAAAGCCAGAGCGTTATTCAACCTGAGCTATCCTCCGCGTTTCAGCGGCAAAGCTTTCATGTGGGCCTGTGACGGTACGGTGATCGTCACCGACTCGAATGAAAATCAGGATATCGCCCAATCTTTTTTCATGCCCCTTGGACCGGGCCCCGTGCAAACTCTCAGCGGAACCATTGGCGTGCACCAGTATCTGATCGGCAAGATCGCCAAGGACGAAAAGCGCTTTTGGTTTCAGACCAACAGCGAACTTCCTGACCGGGAGATTGTTGTGGACATCACCTGTCCAAACAAACCCTTCTGGCAGATTGAGCCGGCGGCGGCGGTTACCGAGGCGCGATGGAACGAGGCCTCGAAAACACTGAACCTCCGCCTCTCACATCAGCAGGGAGCTGTTGACGTGCTGCTGAAATAGGCGGACTCGCCGCTTTCTTGGTCAGGTGCGAATCAACGATGTTGAAGCCGCACTCCAAGGAGAAATGAGTTTAGGCGCGGGATCACACCTGAGCGTTACTTGCTTTGCCATTGAACGGATGCAACGGTTCTGTTAAATTTCCATCGCTATTATGGTTGCGTTCTGCTTAAAGAACAAAAGGAGCGCTCAATTCGTGAACCAAAAATCTAAGGAAGATATGACCCGTTCGATATCGGACTCGCCAGCGCCTGCTTCGCGTGTGCGGATCCTTTTGGTCGCGGGTATTGTCGTTATGCTAGGCGTAACCGCCTTTCTAACATTGACGCTGTCCGAAAAGAAGCGGCCCTTGCCGAGCGGCGCCCCTTCTTCTGCTGCCAAAGCAGAACCGGCGGCGGAGTCGGTGCTGGTCGAATTCGAGAAGCTGAAGGGCAAATGGCTGCGGCCCGATGGCGGATATGTCCTTGAGATCAAAAGGCTTCTTCCGGATAACGCGTTGGAAACGGCCTACTTCAACCCCAACCCGATCCACGTGGGAAAGGCCAGGCTCTACAAAGAGCGCGGGTTCGTGAAAGTGTTCGTCGAGCTGCAGGACGTGAACTATCCGGGATCGACCTACACGCTGATCTACGACACCGAGAATGACCAGTTGCGCGGCACCTACTATCAGGCGACCCAGCAGCAAGAATACCAGATCGTCTTCGAACGTCTGCCGCCCGGAAGCTGAATGAACACGGAGAGAAACCCATGCGCCTTCACGCCCGCTCTTTTCTTTTGCTGCTTTTCCTGTGTTCCGCATTCGGCAGCGTCTGTCTCGCGATGGCGCCTGGCATAAAAAAACCCAATGTTCTTTTCATCGCGATCGATGACCAGAATGACTGGATCGGCGCGTTCGGCGGGCATCCGCTGGCGAAAACGCCGCAGCTCGACGCGCTGGCTAAACGCGGCACCGCGTTCCTCAACGCGCACTGCCAGTCTCCGCTCTGCAATCCCTCGCGCACAAGCCTCATGCTCTCGCTGCGGACAACCACCACAGGCATTTATGGGCTGTCTCCCTGGTTCCGCACGCTACCGGAGCTGCAAGGCCGCGTGACACTGCCGCAGCACTTCAAAGCCAGCGGCTACAGGACTTACACAACCGGGAAAATTTATCACGGCAGCCCCGGCGGTCCGGCTAAAAAGGCGCTCGAGTTCGACGTGTGGGGCCCAAACGGCGGCATGGGCGTCAAACCGCCGCAGAAGCTCATTCCACCGACGCCGATGGGAAATCATCCGGCCATGGACTGGGGCGTCTTCCCGCATCGTGACGAGGATAAGGGGGACTTTATCAACACAAGCTGGGCCATCGAGCAGCTCAAGGTTGCGCCGAAAGAAGAGCCGATGTTCCTCGCGGTCGGCTACTACTTGCCGCACGTGCCCTGCCATGTGACACAGAAGTGGTTCGACCTTTATCCCGACGACGACTCGGTGCTGCCGCAAATCTTGCGTAACGACCGCGACGACACACCTCGTTTCTCGTGGTATCTGCACTGGGAACTGCCCGAGCCGCGCCTGAAGTGGGTCGAGGAGAACCGCCAGTGGCGCAACCTTTGCCGCTCCTACCTGGCGAGCACGAGCTTCGTGGACGCGCAGATTGGGCGCCTGATCGACGCGCTGAAAGCCACAGGCCGCTGGGAGAACACGGTCGTCGTCGTGTGGGGCGACAACGGCTGGCATCTGGGCGAAAAGGGAATTACGGGCAAGAACACGCTGTGGAACGGAGGCACACGCGTGCCGCTCATCTTCGCAGGTCCAGGCGTAACCGGAGCCCAGCGCTGTACACAGCCCGCCGAGCTGTTGGACATCTACCCGACGCTGATTGACCTCTGCGGCCTGCCCCGGCGCACGGATCTGGAGGGCATCAGCCTGCTCCCGCAGCTCACAGACGCGAAGGCCGTACGCGAGCGGCCCGCGATGACCTCTCACAACCCCGGCAACACCACCGTCCGCAGCGAGCGTTACCGCTACATCCGCTACGCGGATGGCTCGGAGGAGTTCTACGACATGCAGGAGGACCCGCACGAGTGGACAAACCTCGCAAAAGACACCCGCTTTGCCGAACAGATCGCCGAACACCGCAAGTGGCTGCCGAAGCACGATGCGCCTCTGGCTAAAGGCAGCTCAGACCGCATCCTGACCTATGACGCAAAAAAAGACGAAGCGGTCTGGGAAGAGCGTATTACCATTCACCGCACCGACCCGATACCGTGAGACTCCCGCATGGTTACCCAAACACTTCGCTTGCCGATTGCACTTTACCTGATGGTGGCAGCCCGGTCCTGGCTCACCGCCGATGACGGGGTCTTGATCGCCACAACGCCGCTCCTGCTCAAGCAGGGCGGCACCGTGGAAAATCCGGCCGTGTATGACGGAAAGGGCGTGGTCATCGATCTCGGCATCGACGTGACGGACCACGCTTGGAAAAAAACCGGCGACATCTGGACGTCGAACGGGCCGCTGCTGGGCCGCGCGCCCCTTGCTGCGGGACAGGTGGCCGGGCTGTTTCTCGATGATGTGCCGCTCAGCCTTCCGCGCGACGTGCCGGCGGAAAAGGCGCATCCTGAGCGCAAGGAGCACTGCTATATCGCGCCAGCGGCGCTGAAGCCCGGCCAAATGGGCTATGCCGAAGACGGCTCGCTCTATTTCCGCTGGCCGGCGAGCAAGACGCCGGGCAGCACCCGGCTCATCCTTCCGCCGAAAGTGGGGGTCAGCGCGGTCACCATCGCCTGTTCCAACATCATCGTGCGGAATATCACGGCCAAACATGCCGCCAACGACGGGTTCAACATCCATGGCAAGTGGACGGGCATCCGCCTGGAGAATGTGCGCGCCCTGAGCAATGCCGACGAGGGCATCAGCGCGCACGACGACGTCGAAATGGAAGTTGAAAACGCCGAAATCGCCTGGAACGGCTCTGTCTCCGGCGGCGTAGCCGACGTGGACCGGTGTGTCACTCGCTACCGCCGTTGCCGGGTTCATGACAATCTGGGTGCCGCCTTCTTTCTCTTCGGCAAAGAACACACGGTCACCGACGCGGTCATCTACAATCAAGCCGTCGACTTCAGCATCCGCAAAGGCACCGTCTGCCATCGCGAGCGAATCGAGTGGCAAGACGGGCCGCGGTGAGGTCCCCGGCGTTGCAGGCGACAGCACCGGCAGCCCGACACATCTCCGCCTTCCTCATCGTCGACACCCCGCCGCCCGTCGCCTGTCACACGCACGCTCTTGCGGCGGGCACCCACATGACACATCACAGACAGACTTAATTATTTCTTTAAGCCGAGGCAAGAAAACCTCAACCGCGCCGTTTATAAGCTCCTAGAAGCCGACACACGCGGGGCAGCGGAAAGAAAAGAAACGGCAGGATGGTGAAGATGGCAGGATCGCGCTATCCAAACACATGTCACGGGGAGAGGAGCTCAGCCAGTGAACAGAGTTAGGTTTGCCTGTCTATGCGCAACGCTTGTTATCCAAAGCAGCAACGGTTGGGGTGCCTCGGCAGCCGTTGCGACGGACCGCGCCTTTGAGCCGGGCAAATCGTTCGTCTACAAGCAATCGGACGGAGTGCAACAGAAACTGGAGGTCTATTATCCTCCGAACTGGAAACCCTCGGGTCCTAAGGTTCCCGGCTTGCTTCTTTTTCACGGAGGTGGCTGGAAAGGTGGCGACCTCAGTCAATTCCGGCCAGCGTGCAGCTACTTTGCCAGCCGAGGACTTGTGGCGGCCTCTGCAAACTACCGAATGCTGACCCCGAACGAGATTCAAAATCAACCCGCCGGAAAACTCCACCACAAAAGGATCTGCGTCACCGATGCGAAAAGCGCGATTCGCTGGATGAAGCAGCATGCAGAGGAACTGGGGGTTGATCCTCAGCGTCTCATTGTCGGCGGCGGTTCGGCGGGCGGTCATATCGCGGTGCTTGCCTCGATCAATTTCGGTTTGGACGATCCGGCCGACCCCAAGGGTTTCGACACTTCGGTCGCCGCCTACCTGTTGTTCAATCCCGCATTCTCCGCGAAGGACAGCAGCGATCCGGAGGTGGATGTGTTGCCGCATCTCACACCTACTTTTGCACCCGCCATTCTGTTCTTCGGAACGAAAGACCCCTGGAAAACAGGCTCGGAAGCCGCCATCCAGAAGCTCAAGTCCCTCGGCAACTCAGCCAGCGAGATGTGGATAGCCGAGGGCCAGAATCACGGCTTTTACCGCGACCAGCCGTGGCGGGACCTGACGTTCGCTGCTGCTGATCGGTTTCTTGTCGCGCACGCCTTGCTAAAGGGCGATTGTCCCCTCGCTTTGCCACCGGACGGCATCAAGCTGATCAAGGCACCCTGAGGATACACAACCAGGCAAGCATCCCATGCAAACAAAAAAACTCGTCTCGCGCCTGTACCTCCTTTGGACAGGGCTTTTTTTAGCCTTCGGCGCCGATACATTCGGCGCAGACTCGCAGGTCCAAAAAAAACCGAACATCGTCTTCATCCTCGCCGATGATCTCGGCTGGATGGACACGGGCGCCTACGGCAGCAAGTATTACGAGACGCCGAACATCGACCGCCTGGCCTCGCAGGGTATGCGCTTTACAAACTATCATAACTGCCAGAACTGCGCGCCGACGCGCGCGGCGCTGATGACGGGGCAGTACGGGGCACGCACGGGCGTCTACACGGTCGGCGGCATCGATCGCTTCGACTGGCGGTCGCGTCCGCTGCGGCCGGTCGACAACCAGAACAAGCTGCCTCTCGACAAAATCATGATTGCGCAAGCGCTCAAAGCCGCAGGCTACGTGACGGGGATGTTCGGCAAGTGGCACCTCGGCGATGAAGCCGAGCGTCATCCGCGCGCGCGCGGCTTCGATGAGGCTATTGTCTCGATGGGGAAACATTTCGATTTCGAGACGAATCCCAAGACCGAGTATCCCAAGGGCGAATACCTCGCGGACTTCCTGACCGACAAGGCGACGGATTTCATCCGACGGCACAAGGAGGCGCCGTTCTTTCTGTATCTGCCGCACTTCGGCGTTCACGCGCCCCATCAGGCCAAAGAGGAGTGGATCGGGCACTTCAAGCCGAAGCCGGCAGTCGGCGGGCACCATGATCCGACCTACGCGGCGATGATTGCGAGTGTCGATGAAAGCGTCGGCCGAGTGATGGCGCTGCTCGAGGAGCTGAAAATCGCGGACAACACCGTGCTGATTTTTTCCAGCGACAACGGCGGGGTCGGCGGCTACGACCGCGAGGGAGGGCTCATCTGCGACAATACGGAAAAGAGAAAGAACAAGCTCAAAGGAAAAGATTCCGAAATGAAGTGCGTCACGGATAACGCGCCGATCCGCTCCGGGAAAGGCTCGCTTTACGAGGGCGGCACGCGTGACCCGTTCATCGTGCGATGGCCCGGCGTGACCCAGCCGGGCACGACCAATGGAACGCCATCGATCCACGTCGACCTGTATCCGACGCTTCTCGAAATCGCCGGAGCAGCGCCACCCGCAAATTACACGCTCGATGGCGAAAGCCTGATGCCGTTGTTTCGCAATGCAGCGGCAGCGTTGAAGCGGGATGCGATTTATCAGCACTTTCCCGGCTATCTTGGTGCAGGCACCGGCCAATGGCGAACGACGCCCGTGGGCACCATCCAGAGCGGCGACTGGAAGTTGCTGGAGTTCTTCGAGGACGGCCGCCTTGAGCTCTACAACCTACACGACGACATCGGCGAGACTCGGAACCTCGCCCAGTCGATGCCGGAAAAGTCTGGCGAGCTGCGCGCCAAGATGCTCGCGTGGCGCCAGGCGATTCAGGCGCCCATGCCAACGCTGAACACCAACGGCACCACCGCTGTAGAAGTCAGGACCGCAAAACGCAAACGGAAGAACGCAAAATGAAACGCTTGAACTCGCTCGCATTCGCCTCGTGGGCGCTGCTCCTGCCTGTGGCATCCGACCTCGCCGACGAGGTGCCGGTTACCGCGGCGAAGCCCAACATCATCGTCATCCTGTCCGACGACGTCGGCCTGGGCGACATCGGCTGCTGCGGCGGAGCGTTCAAGACGCCGCACATCGACGCGCTGGCGAAAGCGGGCGTGCGCTTCGAGCAGTGCTACTCGACGCCGCTGTGCGGCCCGTCGCGCTGCCAGCTCCTGACCGGGCGCTACCCGTTCCGCACCGGCCTCACGGACAACCACAGCGCGCAGGCGATCCAGCCGGGCAAGGAGGTCATGATTCCTTCGATGCTGAAGGCGGCGGGTTACGCCACAGCCAGCGTAGGCAAGTGGGGGCAAATGTCCTTCGGCCCCGGCGAGTGGGGTTTCGACGAGTATCTGGTCTTTCCCGGCAGCGGCCGCTACTGGCGCGACCAGACTAAAACGTATCGCCTGAACGGGCAAACGAAAGAGCTTCCCGAAGGAACGTACCTACCAGATCTCATGCACAGCTTCCTAGCCGATTTTATAGCCCGCAACAAAGACAGGCCCTTCTTCGTGTACTACCCGATGTCACAGATTCACGGGCCGATCGTGAAAACGCCCGACACCCAGGACGGTGCGAGCAAAGAGCAGCTCTACGCCGACAACGTCGCCTACATGGACAAGCTCGTCGGCAAGCTGATGGACGAGCTGGAGCGCCAGAAGCTTCGCGAAAAGACGCTCGTGATCTTCCTCGGCGACAACGGCACGGCCCGCTTCGGCGTCGACGCGGCGAAAGTCGGCGGACGCGCCATCTCCGGAAACAAGGGCTCGATGCTTGAGGGCGGCAGCCGCGTGCCGTGCATCGCGAGCTGGAAAGGCACCGCGCCGGAGGGCCGCGTGCTGAAGGATCTGGTCGATTTCAGCGATATCTTCGTGAGCGCTGCCGAGCTGGCGGGCGCGAAACTGCCCGAGGGCGTCAAGCTGGACGGCCACAGCTTTGTACAGCAACTTCGCGGCGAGAAGGGAATCCCGCGCGAGTGGATCTACGTCCAGCTCGGCGCGAAGTGGTATGTCCGCGAGCAAAGCTTCAAGCTGACGCAGAGCGGCGAGCTGTTTGACATGGCCGATGCACCGTTCGCAGAGAAGTCCGTCGCGGCCGATGATACGCGCGATACGGTGAAAGCGGCGCGGACGAGGCTGCAGGCCGCGCTCGACCAGCTGAGCCCCTCCGGCAAGCCCGATGCGAAAGCAGGCAAGAAGGCAAAAAAAGGCAAAAAAACAAAAGGTGTAAAGAAGGGCTTGCAAATATAGCCGCAATCAACGTTATGAACTACACATCCGTCCTTCTTTCAGCCGCACTCGTCTCAAGCGGGTGCGGCGCGCTGGCAGCTCACACGGCCGCGCCCCGTCTGCCAAACGTCGTGGTTATCCTCGCCGATGACCTCGGGTACGGCGACACGGGCTGCTACGGCGCCACAAAGCTCAAGACGCCGAACATCGACAAGCTCGCCGCAGAGGGCGTGCGCTTCACGCAGGCCTACACGCCGGGGTCCGTGTGTTCGCCCACGCGCTACGGCCTACTCGCCGGCCGCTACTTCTGGCGCAACCCGCGCCATCATCCGACCGGCGTGCATGCGCCAGGCGGTCCTCTTCTGTTCGAGCAAGACCGCCTGACGCTGGGAAAGCTGTTTCAGCAGAGCGGCTACACGACGGCCTGCATCGGCAAGTGGCACCAAGGCTTCGGCGAAGGCGACAAGCCCTCGTTGCGCTATGACTTCAGCCAGGAGGAGATCAAGCCCGGACCTAATGAAGTCGGCTTCGACTGGTTCTACGGCATGGCGGCCAACGTGGGCAACGCGCCGCGCATCTACATCGAGAACCACCGGTTTGTCGGACGCAAGCCCGGCGACAAGGTTGAGATGATCGGCCGCGCGGACGTCAAGCCGTGGAGCCCGGACGCCGAGTACCAAGAGGATCGCGTGGCGGGCGACATCGCTCGCAGGGCCGTGAACTATATCGAAAAGGCCGACGCGAACAAGCCCTTCTTCCTGTACTTCGCCGCGAACATCGCGCACAACAATATCACGCCCGGAGACGCCTACAAAGGCACAAGCGCGTGCGGGCCGTACGGCGACTTTGTGCAGGAGCTCGACACCAACGTGGGCTGGATCATGGACGCGCTACGCAAGAAGGGGCTGCTTGAAAATACGCTCGTTCTTTTCACGAGCGACAACGGCGGCGTTGTGGCGGACAACGAGCGGCTCCCCGCGCAATGGCAAGCCAAGCAGGCGGGCCACGCGATCTGCGGAAGCCTGCGTGGCCGCAAGCACAGCATTTATGAGGGCGGCTTCCGTGTCCCGTTCATCGTCCGCTGGCCGGACATGCGAGCACAGGGCACGCGCAGCGACGTGTTGCTTTGCCTGACCGACGTGTTGGCCACATGCGCAGACCTGCTGGGAGCGAAGCTTCCTGAAGCCGCAGCGGAGGATAGCTTCAGCGCTCTAGCCGCGTGGAAAGGAGACACCCAGGCTCGCGTACGCGATAACCTCGTGCTTGATTCGGCTAACGGCATTTTCGCTATCCGCGAAGGCGACTGGAAGCTGATCGTACGGAATGACTCCCTTACCTCTGAAAAAGGGAACAAGAAACTTGAAAACGAGAACAGGAATCAGCTTTATAACCTTGTCAAAGATCCCGCCGAGGCCGAGAACGTATGGGAACAGAATCCCGACCTTGTCAAGCGGCTCACCGGGTTACTGCAACAGGCCAAGGCCAAAGGACGCAGCAGACCATGAAAAGCGCCCTCACACTCGTTCTTATTTGTGTCGCCTCATGCCATGCGGCATCGCGTGATCCGGTGGTCAACAAGATGAAAGCACTGTTTCCGCAATTCGACGCGGACCGCAGCGCCACGCTTTCGGCTGAGGAGCAATCACGCGCGGTGGAGTTTGTGAAGAAGACTTACGGCGACCCGTGGCCGCAGCGGATTCAGAGCATGTTTGCCCACGCGGCGGCGCCGGACCGGTCGGTCAGCACGGCAAGCTGGCAGAAGCAAGTCGCAGACTACGACCGCCCGCCAGACGTGCAGACGGTGATGATTCCGATGCGCGACGGCAAGCGCCTGGCAACGGACATCTATAAGCCGAGCGGCGACGGGCCGTTCCCGGTCGTGCTTTCGCGCACGCCGTACGGCCGGAAAAAGTCGGGCAAGGCCGGCGACGGCTTCACGCGCAGCGGCTTTGTGTTCGTGCTGCAGGACATGCGCGGTCGTTTCGATTCGGAGGGCGAGAACCTGCCCTTCGTCGGGTGCGGCTGGGGCGAGCATCAGGACGGGGTTGATACGGTGGCGTGGCTGAAGAGCCAGCCGTGGTGCAGCGGCAGTATCGGCACGGTCGGCGGCTCGGCGCTCGGCATCACGCAAAACTTTCTTGCGGGTGCGGCGCCCGACGGCCTGAAGGCGCAATACGTGACCGTGGCGGCGGCGAGCCTGTACGCGGACGCGTCCTACATCGGCGGCGCGTTCCGCAAGGCCGACGCCGAGAACTGGATTACCGGAAACAACTATGATCCGCGAGCGCTCGAAATCATTCGGACGCACGTGAGTTACGATGACTATTGGCGGACGCTCGACACGACGCTGAAGTTTCCGCAGATGAATGCGCCCGCCGTGCATGTCGGCGGCTGGTTCGACATGTTTGCCCAGGCGACCCTGAACGAGTTCGTGGGGCGGCAGCACGCCGGGGCCAGCGGCGCGCGCGGCGCGCAGAAGCTGATTATGGGCCCGTGGACGCACGGCATCGGCAAAATGCCCGCAGGCGAGCTGCAGTTTCCCAACGGGGCGAAAGTGCCGTCGAATTACGACGCGGGCCGCTGGTTCGAGCACTACCTCAGCGGCATCGACAACGGCGTCGAGAAAGAGCCCGCCGTCACCTACTACGTGATGGGCGACACAAAGACGCCCGGCGCTCCGGGCAACGAGTGGCGCCAGGCTGACGACTGGCCCGTGCCCGCGAAGGAGACCGCCGCCTATTTCACGCGCGACCGCCTGCTCACGCTGGAGCTGCCCGGCAGCGTTGGCGACGCACACATCGAGTACATTTTTGACCCGACGAATCATTGCCCGACCGTCGGCGGCAACAACCTCACGCTCGCGCGCGGCCCGGTGAATCAGAACCGTATCGAGGATCGCGCCGACGTGGTCTTGTTCACGAGCGCGCCGCTCAGCGAGCCTCTGGAGGTGACCGGCCGCGTGAAGGCCGCTGTTTTCATCGCGTCCTCCGCCGCTGACACCGATCTCTCCGTGCGCCTGTGCGACGTGTATCCCGACGGCAAAAGCTACCTCATCGCCGAGGGCATTCTGCGCCTGCGCTACCGCCGCTCGGTTGAGAAGCCCGAGCTGCTGACGCCTGGAAAGATAGAGGAGGTCGCGGTGGACTGCTGGTCCACGAGCATCATCTTTAACAAGGGTCACCGCATCCGCGCCACCGTCACCTCCAGCAACTACCCGCGCTTCGACGTGAACCCGGGAACCGGAGAGCCGTGGTCCGATGCCGGCGCCAAGGTGAGGCAGACCAACCGCATCTACTGCGACGCGGAGCATCCGTCGCGGATGCTGCTGCCCGTTGTGCCGCGCCGCTGACACGGCGCGTCCTCGGCTAGCGTGCCCCCTCGAACTTCGCACCCACCTTGACTTAAGCCCGACTCTCATCTATGTTGACGCCATGACCACTGCTGCCCGCCGTTACAGGCCTTTCCGTCCCTTTACGCTTGTCGGTTCGGCCCTCGTGCTGCTCGCCGCCTGCGCCTCCGCGCGCGCCGACCCGTGGTGGCGGGAGTACACGCCGATTGCCAGCGTGCGCCTGAACCTTCAGGATTTGGAGACCATCCAGCCTGGGGCGGCGCGGGGCTTGGAAACGCTGGGCTGGTACGGGTTCTGGTTCTTGGACGCCAATGAGCAGGCCGGCTTATACAAGGGGCCCCGCGAGAAACTTCGCCAGGCCGGGATCAAACATATCGTGTACTACGACCTTGGAGAAGTCGGCGACTATGCCGGATTCTTCGAAGCCGACGACCGCATGACCTACAACGGCTGGTCGCTGCCGTGGTGGAAAGGCGATGCGGCGCTCACCGCGCGCTGGTTCGGCTTTGACGCGTTTATGCGCGACGTTCCATGGGCGCCGTTCCCGTCGGCAAAGGCGTACGGCCTGCCTCCGTTCACACGGCCGTCAGGCCAAGCCGCGACCAATCTTTACGCGGCGCTCGCCCGGCGCTCGCTCGACGGCGCGTGGCGGTTCGATTATGACAGCAACCTGCGCATCACGGATGACGTTGCGGCGCGCAGCGGCCTGGCGGCGCTTGCCGCCAAACAGTCGGCTCGCGCCGACATCCAAGGCAAGACCGGCTGGCAGACCGTCCGTCTCATCGACGTCGACTACGCCAACCCGCAACTCAGCGCGTACTGCTGCCGCGAGATCGCCCGGATCATTCCCAAGCTTCGCCCGGACGGCATCCACGCCGACAATCTGGGAGACAATAACCTGGGCTATGCCGACCAAGGCGCGTTCGGCGAGTGGTCGCTGCACACCTTTCGCGAGTACCTGAAGCGACGGGTCACGGCTGACGAGCGGAAGCAGATGGGGATTTCCGACCCGGAGACCTTTGACATCGCCGCGTACATCCGCGACAAGCCCTTCGAGTCCCGCGGCAAAAGGTGGCATATTCTCAACCCGAAATGGGCGTCAGATCCGGTTTGGCTCTGCTATCTCGTGAATAAGGTCGAGACGTCACAGGCTTACCACCGGGCTTTCTACAGCGCCGCAAAAAAAGCGGCGCGGGATGCGAATCTGGACTGCGCCGTTTTCGGCAACGCCATTCCGATGCCTCTCGGGGGCGCCCTCATGAAGGGCGCTTGCGACATCGCGCACTTCGAGTGGAGCACTGCGCACGGCTGGTGGAACATGCGCGCCATGGGACTTCCGCCGCGCGGCCGCATCGGCTACGTCACCCGGCTGGGCGCGGCCATTTCCGACGCGGGCTACTGCTGGCCGAGCCTCTACGTCAGCCAGGACAAGTCGGGCGCGGGCCATGAGAACCTTCACAAGGTGCTGGCCTTCGACTGCTTGGTTAATCGGGGGCTGCCCGACTTCGGCCACTGGTATCGCGACGGCTATTCACCCGGCACACCCGAGAGCGCGGGCTTTGTCAACCGGTTCATCCGCGCTCACGCTTCGCTTTTCAGCGGGCGGCGCTATCTCGCCGACGTGGCTGTGGTTCACTCCGCCTGGTCGGAGATCGCCTCCTGCACCATCTTCAACCCCGTGGCCGACCTGTTCATCGACGAGTACAGCGGCTGGTGCCAGTTTCTTGGCGACACGCACCGGCAGTGGGACGTCGTGCTGCAGCAGGATCTGACAGCGGTCAGGCTAGCCCGCTACCCAGTAGTTGTGCTGCCGTCTGTTCTGTCGCTGACGGACCGCGACATTCAAGAATTGAGAGGCTACGTCTCGCGAGGCGGGCGGCTGGTTGCCACAGGGCAGACAGGGACGCGCTACGGCCCCGAGCGCCACCTCTGGCCGCGCGATACGCCGGCCGGTTTTCCCGGCGCGCGGGTTGTGGCTGACAAGCCCGGCGTCGCCTACTGGCGCAAAGAGCGCGACGCAGCAGCTGCGGCGCGCCTCGCCGAACTGCTTCTTTTTCCGAGCGTCACGCCAGTCCTCACGACGGATGCGCCCGCGACCGTCGGCGTGAACCTCAGCGCGGGCTCCGCCGAGGAAAACACCCTGCTGACCCTCGACTTCAACAACTGTGATATTGATGTCGCGACCGACGCCATCCGGCCTGCTCCAGCCTGTACGACAGCGCTCCGCCTGCCGCCCGGCTGGCCCTCAGGGGCCGCGCGAATCATATGCCTCCGGCCGGAGTCGCCCGCCACGGAGTTGCCCGCTTCAGCCTGCGCGCTCGATCCAGCCGCCCGCACGCTGCACGTGCAGGCGCCAGCCTTCGAAACGGCGCTGATTCTCTGCATCCGACCCGCGAAGGAGTAGCCGGCAAGGGCAGGCAGCAGAATCTGCTAGCCGCTCCCTCGCTTGAGAAACGCACTATTGCCCGGCGGGCGCGGCGAAGCCGCTGTTGTTGTCATACCCGCAGGAAAAGGGGCGCGTCGAATAATTTACGATGTTGGTGGAACAGTCGGCCATCACGCTCTGGGCAATATAGTTCTGTTTGGCGTGGCTTTTGAAACACATTCCAGCCCGGCCGCTGCTCCGCAAAATCTGGTTATTGAACGCGTAATTGCGGTCAGCCCGCTTGTTTTCTGCCCGTCCTCCGATGCCCAGGTCGGAGCCGCCCGTGATGCCGTTGCCGGATAGCACGTTGCAGGCAATCGTGTTGTTCTCGGTTACGCCGGTTACCGCCTCGCACCAGACGGCAATGACGTTGTTGTTCGCGAAGCAGCGGTTGGCAAAAGCCGTGTTGCACTTCACGCCCTCTTCGAAAAAAATGGCGGAGTGATAGGTCGCACCAGAAAGGGTGTTAAAGAGGGCCGAGCTGTGGTTGCAGTAGGCGTCAAAGTCAATCGCCATACCGCCGGCGTAAAAGCGGTTGCCCAGCGTGAATATGCGAGAAGACACGTGAGCCCAGATCCCGCGGCTGCCCGGCTCGCGGATGACGCAGCCCCGAAGCGTGAACGGCCCGGAGTGCTGCTTCGCGCTGACGGCGTTAACCGACTGGGAGCCCGTGCGGCCGTGGGCGGCGCTCAGGTTGATTTCAACGCCTTCCAGCAGGAAGGCGTTGTCCGCGCCCGCCCCGCTGATGCCTGCGGTCACTTTGCTCGCGCTGAAAAGAGCCCCGCCCGAGAAGGAGGCGCAACCCTTGCCTGTCATCGCAACGAGCTGGTCGCACGGCCCGGCGCCGCATTCGTTGGTGATCGTGCCGTAGAGAAGGACGCAGGTGTAGTCGGGGATCTTGAGGCCCTCCCGGCTGCGGACGAGGAAGGCGCCCGTGAGCGTGGCGACCAGCACTTTGCCCGGATTCCCGTTTCGGGCCGCGAGAAGCTGATCGGACACGGTCTTCACATCCATCGGGGTCGCGCCGGAGTCGAGGCCGATGTCGCAGCGGCCCATGGGCGCGTCTTTCTCTCCTGCCCCTTTCCAGATCACCTGCTTGCGATGTGGATGAGAAACGGTGGGCGGGTTGAAATAGCTTGTTCCGGGCGCGGCCGCATCCCCTGGGGTGATCCCCGCGTTGGACTGCACTAGGTTGAGCCTCCCGCCTGCAAGGAGCTGTCTGCGATTGGAGAAGGTGTTTCCACACACGGTGGCCGCCTTTCCCTGAAGAACCACACCGACCTGATTGTCCTGGATCGCGTTCTCGTAAAGAAGGTTGAACTCGCTTTCTGCGGTGAGGACGGCGCCGGTGCCGTTGGCGATGAGTTGGTTGCGGGTTACAGTGGCGTCCTGAGAAGAAAAAGAGAGGCCGACCGCGTTGGCGCCGCAGATGTTGTTCGCAAGGATGGACGAGGGAGATTCGACATCAAGCCCCGTTCCGCGGTTATTCGTCACTCGGTTGTCGAGCGCAATGAACTGAGCACTCTGCCGCACCGTTACCCCGCTTCCACCGCACTGGCTGACGGCGGAGCGTGTCAGGGACACGCCGTCCACATAGCGGGTTTTCCCGCGGCCGGTGACGCAGAGTCCGCCGGCGCCGCAGCGCATGATCGACAAGCCGTCAAGGTGCACCTTACCGCTGTTCTCTATCCGGATGCCAGCGACGGCCCGCATCGCTCCATCAATGACACCGTCTTCCGACTGAAAGCTCACGTACTCCGCATCTTTGATGAGGATGAGTTCACTCGCCGTGCAGCCGGGGGCAGCGACGACCCGCGCGCCCTTGCGGAGAACGAAGCAGGTTCGCGACCTTGACATGAGCGGCGCGCGGGAGACCGTGATCGTGCCGCTGACCGTGACCACGAGCACGCCCTGCGGCGCTCGGGCACGCTCGTCGTCGAGGGTATTCTGAGCTTCTTCCGCTGTGGCGGATTCTAAGCGAACCGGAAGCACCTGCTCGCCCGGGCAGAGGATAAAGGGCATACGGGGAGTCTGATAGAAATTGGGCAGGAGGCGGAGGGCCTCAACAGGCGTGCCGGCCAGGACTTTCGGGGTACCATCGGCGTCCGTGCCGAACGTGCTCAAAGCACCCTCGCTTGCCTGAAGAAAGGGCTGCCAAACTGCCGCGGCGAACACGCATGCGATGATGTGTTTCATGGTGGTAATGTCGTTATTTAACCAAAAACCAAGGCTCCTGTCAGGCGGGTAAAAGCGCCCGGCCGCGTTGCGCCCAAAGAAACTCGCCGCAGCTGAAGCAAGCCCCGGTCAAATCAGCGCTTGCGCGGAAAACATACCATACGGTATAGTATGGTCACCATGAAGACTGTGTTATCCCGCGCATCGGCGCCGCACATGCCGCCGCGCCTCGCCCAGAGTGCGTTTGAGCTTTTCGCCGACAGCGGCTTCGCCAACGTCAACCTCGACCAGATCGCCTCGCGGGCGGGCGTGACCAAGGGCAGCCTGTACTGGCACTACAAGAATAAGAAAGAGCTGATCCTAGCGGCTTGCCAGCACTACTATCGGCAGTGGCAGCAGGAGGTTCAGTCGGCGATCGCGCCGGCCGCCGACCCGCTGGAGCGCCTGCGCCTGGCGCTCGTCTTCAGCGTGGACTCGTGCGTGATCGATACGCGCAACCGGCTGTTCACCACCGGCATCTTTATGCTCATGCAGGAAGACGCGGAGGTGCGCGCCAGCTGGTCGAAGTTCTACGGCGCGGTCCGCCTGTTCTACGTGAACCTGGTGGCCGCCGCACAAAAGGAGGGCAGCCTGCCCCCGGGGGATGCGCGCCGCGATGTGGACCTGATGCTGGAGGCGATGGAGGGCCTCAAGCTGCGAGCCGGATTTGAGCCCATGATTGCGAAGGCGGCCGAGCGCAAGGCCATCGTCGAGGGGCTGCTGGGCGTCTTCAGGCACGGGGCCGAGACAGACGGCGTGGTTCGGCGCGCGGGGGCCGCTCGGGTCAGTCGGCGGAAGGCCGGCTGCTGCGCCAAACGCTGACGGCTAACACAGGAGGCGGGGATGACCAAAGGGGGAACTGTCGGATTCGTCTGTCTGCTCGCGCTAGCGGGCTTGGGTGACTTGGCTTTCAAGCCGGCCGGAAAGGAATTCCGCTTCGACACCGGAGCCCTGCGCGGCACGCTCCGGTCGGAGGGACGCTCCTTGGGAATCGGGCCGGTTGTCGACGTCTCCTCGGGCGTCACCGTCGCGGGCGGGCTGGCCCTCTTCGGGCCCTACCGGCTGCTGGATGCGACGCGGCGCTATCTGCCCGACGGCCGCGACTGGGCCAGCGCGGCGCGCCTCCTGCCGGATGGAGCCGTCGAGGTGCACTGGGCGGCCGACGCGCATCACCCGTTCGACTTGGAGATCGTTTACCGGTGGATGACCGCGACCACGCTGGATGCCGCCACGACGGTGACCGCGCATCAGCCGCTGCGCCGCTTCGAGGTCTTCTTCGCCTCCTATTTTCAAGGTTTTCCGCTGGCCTACGGGACTGGCGCAGACGGGCTTGTGGAGGCCAAGAAAGAGCTGGGCGACTGGCTCTGCTTCCCGCGCGATGCGGCGGCCGAAGCGATCATTGCCGACGGGCGCTGGAGCCTTCCGCCGCACCCCGTGACGTTCAAGCCTGTGGCGCGATACGCCGGCGCGCTGGGCTTACGGCGCGACCCAAAGAGCAAGCTTATGGCGCGGATCATGTCGCCTCCGGAAGAGTGCTTTGCCGTGTTGATGCCGTACGGAGAAGACGGGCACCGGTCGCTGTATCTTTCGCTGTTTGGGCGTGATTTCAAAGACGGCGAGAAAGCCACCGCTTGGGCGAGGCTGGTGATCGGCCAGGACATCGCGGACCGGCAGGCCATCCTGGAGTATGAAACGTACCTGAAGGAGATGAAACGATGAGGACGACTACGTATTCGCGGCGGCAGTTTGTTGCCGCTGCGGCCTCGGCTCTGGCCATGCCGACGCTGATTCCGGCACGGGCCCTCGGGCGGGACGGCGCGGTCGCGCCCAGCAACCGGATCGGCATCGGCGTCATCGGCCTCGGGGACCGCGGCAACTACCATCTCTCGGCGCTTTCGGCGTTCAAAGAGGCGCAGGTTCTGGCGGTGTGCGACGTGCGCGGCGCGCAGGCCGAGAAAGTGTGCCGGGCGTTTCAGGAAAAAACAGGCTCCAAAGACTGCGCGTCGACGCAGGACTTCCGCGACATTCTCGCCCGCCCGGACATCGACGCGATCACCGTCGCCGCGCCGGAAAACTGGCACGCGGTCATGTCGATCGAGGCGATGAAGGCGGGCAAGGACGTCTACTGCAAGAAGGCGCTGTCGCTGACGGTCGCGGAGGGACGCGCAGTTTGCGAAGCCGTCAGGCGCACCGGCCGCGTGCTGCAGGCCGGCACGCAGCAGCGCTCCGACGCGCGCTTCCGCTTCGCCTGCGAGCTGGCCCGCAACGGCTACCTCGGCAACCTCCACACCGTGACGGCCGCCGTGCCGAGCGGCCGGCGCATGCTGAAGATCCCGCTCGCGCCGGCTCCGGCCGACGTGAACTACGACCTGTGGCTGGGGCCCGCCCCGTACAAGCCGTACCGCGAGAATCTGTGCGCTTACAACTGGTACTTCCTGACCGACTACTGCGCCGGCTGGATCCAGAGCTGGGGCGTGCACCACCTGGACATCGCGCTGTGGGGCGCGCCCAAGCTGATGGCGTCGACGCTGCAGGTCGAAGGCACGGCGGACTTCCTGCCCGAGGGCGACGCCGATGTGTCTTTCGGCTGGAACGTGACGATGACGGCGCCGGACGGCCTGAAGCTTCGCTTCTTCGATGACGCGAGCTCGCCCGTCGGGCACGGCGTACGCTTCGAGGGCGATAAGGGCTGGGTGCACGTGACGCGCAGTGCCATCACAGCCGAGCCGGCGTCGCTGCTCGACGTCCTGATCAAGCCGTGCGACGAGCGCCTCTATTTTTCCAACAACCACATGGAGAACTTTCTCCAGTGCATCCGGTCGCGGCGCGATCCGGCGGCTCCGGTCGAGGCCTGCCATGCCGCCACGTCGATCTCGCTCGTAGCCGACATCGCTTCGCGCACCTGCCGCCGGCTGGTGTGGGATTGGAGCAAAGAGCGGTTCGCCAACGATGAGCTCGCCAACCGGATGCTGTCGCGGACGCTGCGCCAGCCCTGGCATGTCTAACCCTGTGGCACGGGCGGCTCGCCCGTGCCGCGAACCCGTTTCCGAAAGGCCCTCCCATGAAGCACCCGATCCTGAACTACGGAGTTCTCTTCTCACTCAGCTTGGCGAGCGCAGTGTTCGCCGCGCCGCTGCCCGACGAGGTTCGAGAGGCTGTGCGGCAGGTCCGCGCCGGCGATGGCGTCTCGCCGCGCCAGCCGTACTATCTGCTGGAGCAGTTCGTTCCCAAGGCGACCGGCGACGCGGAGCAGCGGCGGCGGCTGGCTGCGCTTCTGGCCGAAGCCGTCGCGGCTGCGGATACGCCGCCGGCCGTGCGCACGCTGCTCAGTCAGCACCTTGCCAAGGTCGCGGGCGAGGCCGAGGAACCGCTTCTCCGCAAACTGCTTGCCAATCCGGCGAGCGCCGCAGACGCCCGCATCGCGCTGGGCGAGGGGGTGGGGGCGTCCGCTCCGGCCGAGCCCGATGCCATCTATTTGGCCGAAACCGCAGATCCGAAGCCCGCCGCGCGCGTGGCGGGGCTGTCGTCTCTCGCCCATTACTATCCGGAAAAAGCCGTGTCCGCCTGCGTGCAGGCGCTGCGCGACGCCGATCCAGCGGTGCGCGCGACGGCGGTGCAGGCGCTCGGACGGCTGGACGGCGCGACGCTGGTCCGCGAGCTTCCCGCGCTGGGCGCGCCGGACCAAGCCCTGGCGCTGGATGTGCTGGCGCAGCGCAAGGCGGGCGCGGTCCTCGAGGCGGCTACGCGACTAGCGGCAAGTCCCGACGAAGCTGTTCGACAGGCGGCGCTGCGCGCGCTCGGCGCGGTCGGCGATGCCGCCAGCGTGGCGGTGCTGGCCGACGCGGGCGCTGAAGAGGCGCTGGCGCAGCTTTCGGCGCCGGGCGTAGATGACGCGATCATCCAAGGTGTCGCCAAAGGCAAGCCCGAGGCGCGCATCGCGCTGATGAGCGCGGCGGTCGCGCGCGGGCTGCCCGGCCTGACGCCGGTTCTCGTGCGCGCGGCCAACGATGCGGAACCCCAGGTTCGTGCTGCGGCCCTGAAAGCGTTAGGCAGGAGCGGGGAGGTATCAGCCTATCCGCAACTCGCGGCCCTACTGGGCAACGAGGACAGCGAGGCCATGGAAGGCGCTGTCAAGAGCATGGGGCGGCGCATGACCGACCGGGCGGCAAGGCTGGCTCCGCTGCTGGCGCGGATCGGCGAGCCGCAGGCTTCGGCTCAGACGCAAGTGGCGGTGCTGCGCACCTTGCCGCCTCTCGGCGGCGAAGATGCGCTGGCTCCGGTTCAGGGACGCCTGGCCTCGCCGGATGCGGCCGTTCGAGACGCGGCCGTGAGGGCGCTGGTGGAGTGGCCGGATGCGGCGGCAGTGCCGCACCTGAAAAAGATCGTCGAAAACCCGGCTTCCAGCGTGGCCCACCGGACGCTGGCCGCGCGCGCGCTGGACCGGCTTGCGGCGTCATGGACCCGGTACTCCGCGTTGGCGTACTTGGACTGCGGCAGCGCGAGCCAAGCCGCCGGCAAGGAGGGCGTCCAGCTGCGCGTCGCCACGGGCAGGGCGTGGACGTTTGCGGAGCAGCCGGAAGGCACGGTCGCATTCGATGCGAGCGAGGTGGTCGTCGAGGCGACGGGGCTGAAGCCAAGCCTCGCATACCGGCTCGGCTTCACCTGGTGGGACTACGACGCGAACGGCCGCGCGCAGTCGGTGTGGATCGGCGGGAAGCAGGCTGTCGCCAAGACCGCTCTGCCGGCGTGGAAGGGCAGGCAGGAGCCTGCGGCGACGATGACCGTCGATGTGCCTGCTGAGGCGGTGAAGGAGGGAAAGGCGGTCATTCGCTTCCGGCGCGAGGCGGCGAGCAATGCGGTTGTCGGCGAGGTGTGGCTCAGCGACGCGGCGTCTGCAAGTGGCGCGAGCATCTTGCCCCCGCCGCATGGGCAGGACGCCCAGGCTGCGGTTCTGCCTCCTGTGGTGAAAGCCAACGCGGGAGCGCCCAAGAAAGTTCTGATTGTTACGGGGCTCGAATATCCCGGCCACCCGTGGCGGCTGACCGCGCCAGCGCTGGCGCAGACCCTGGCGCAGGACAAGCGGCTGGAGGTGAGCCTGACAGAGGACCCGCGCACGCTGGCGCAGAAGACGCTCGACGCGTACGATGTCATTGTGCTGAACTACCAGAACCATGAGGCGCCCGCGCCGGAAGGCGCGCTCGCAAACCTCAAGCGGGCGGTCGAAGGCGGAAAAGGGCTGGTGCTCTTTCATTTCGCCTGCGGCGCGTTCATCGATTGGCCGACCCGAACGGTTGCGGCTGATTTCGACTCGATCGCCGGCCGCGTCTGGAATCCGAAGCTGCGCGGCCACGACCCGCGCGGGCCGTTCCGCGTGAAGATCAGCGAGCCCAATCATCCGATCACGAAGGGGCTTGCCGACTTTGACACCGAGGACGAGCTCTACACCTGCCTGGACGGCGCGGCGCCAATCCAGGTGCTCGCCACGGCGAAGTCAAAGGTGGACCAGAAGGAGTACCCCATGGCCTTCGTGCTGACGCCGGGCAAGGGGCGGACTTTCCACTGCGTGCTGGGGCATGACGTGAAGGCGCTGAATGAAGCGGCGGACGCGCTGTATCGGCGCGGCACGGCCTGGGCGGCCAGGCTGGAGTAGCGAACAGGGGCACGCGGCCCGCTTGCCCGGGCAGGCGCGTGAAGCAGAACATACGGAGGAAAAGACATGAGAATCGGATTTCACACAGACGCGTTCAACACAAGCTTCAGAAGCTTCGATGCCTGCCTCGAATGGGCGCAGAAGAACGACGTGCACAACATCGAGTGCGGCCTCATCGACGGCGTGAGCTGGATCCACGGGCTGGGCTACCAGCCGCACGTGGCCCTCTACGAGGACCCGCTGATGCTGAAAAAAAAGATGGCCACGTACGGGGTCCGCTTCTCGCAGGTGGACGCGGCGTTTCCGCTGTCCGGCAAGGACGGGCCGCTGTACGGCGTGCCGTATGTTCTGAAAACGCTGCCGTGGGCCAAGCACGCAGGTGCACCCTGTATTGCCACGACTGACGGGTTGCACAAGCCGATAGGGCTGTCGGACACCGAGGCGATGGACCTGATGAAGCGATCATATGAGCAAATCCTTGAGGTTGCCGAGGCCTATCAGATTTTCATCAACATCGAAGTGCATGGCTACTTCACCACCAAGCCTGACATGTTGGAGAAGATGCTGGCGTTCTGCGACTCGCCTTATTTCGGACTCAATCTGGACACGGGCAACACCTTTATCGCCGGGCAGGATCCCGTCGATTTCGCGAAGCGGTTCATCAAGGACATTCGGCATGTGCATGTGAAGGACGTGTCCGAGTCGCTGGCAGCGCTGGTGCGCGGCAATGCTACCGGCATCGCGCTGAGCCACTGCTCGATCGGCGACGGCGTGAACGCGGATAATATTAGAGCCATTCTCTCGCTGTTGCGCGATACCGGCTATGCCGGCACGCTCAGCATGGAATGCGAGGGCGCGGGCGGGCCGATGATCGAAAAATCATTGGCGTGGCTGCGCAAGACGCTGAAAGAGCTGAATATTCCGGAAGAGAAATAACACAGGGGCGGGCCTCGGTGCCCGCCCACGAGGGGGAGCATCATGAACATCGGTGTGAATATGCTGCTTTGGGCAACGTGTGTGACGAAACAACACGTTGCGGCGCTGAAGGCTATCAAAGACGCGGGCGCGGACGGCGTGGAAATCCCGATCATGGAGGGCCCGGCTCCCGCTTATCGCGAGCTGGGGCGCCTGCTCGACGACCTCGGGCTGAAGCGCACCTCTTCGATGGCCTTTGTGACGCCGGAGGTCAATCCGGTCAGCGACGATCCCAAGTGCCGTCAGGCGGCGAAGGACAACCTGAAGTGGTTGATCGAATGCGCGCACGCGCTGGACGCATCGGTGATCTGCGGGCCGATGTATCAGACTATCGGCATTTTCTCGGGTAACGGTCCAACTGAGACCGAGCTGGCGCGGGTCACCGAGGTCTTGCGGAGCGTGGCTGACGACGCGCGAAATGCCGGCGTCACACTCGCCATGGAGCCGCTGAACCGATTTGAATGCTATGTGCTCAACACGCTGGCAGACGGTGCGGCCCTGACGAACCGTGTGGGACATCCGAACGTCGGCATCCTGTTCGACACCTTCCATGCGAATATCGAAGAGAAGGACCCTGTCGGTGTGATACGTCAATATGGCCGGGTCATCAAGCACTTCCACTGTAGCGCCAACGATCGTGGAATCCCGGGACAGGATCACGTGGACTGGCTAGGTTCGTTCCAAGCCCTGCATTCGGTCGGCTACGACGGTTGGCTGGTGATCGAGGCTTTCGGACGAGCCCTGCCAGGTCTCGCGGCGGCGACAAAAATCTGGCGCGACCTGTTTGACGACGCGCTGAATGTTGCACGCATCGGCGTGCCGTTTGTGCGGCAGACGTGGCGACTGGCCGGGAAGTGATTATTGCGGAGATTCAAAGGTAGCCCGATTTCAAACGGTATGCCGTACCATTCATGAGGAGAGTAAGGATGAATCGACCACATGTGCTTTTTTTTGTCGGGTTGCTGCTCATCAGCGGGGCTGCATGGTCGGCAAATGACAAACCGAATGTGCTGCTCATTTATACCGATGACCATGGATGGGCCGATCTCGGCGCTCAAGGCGTTGACCCCGATATCCTCACGCCTAACCTTGACCGTCTCGTAGCCGACGGCGTACGCTTCACGAGAGGGTACGTGACCGCTCCGCAATGCACGCCGTCTCGTGCCGGCGTTATTACGGGCATGTATCAGAATCGGTTCGGCGTAGAGCACAATAATCTGGCGATGAAGCAAGAGGTCGTTACACTGCCGGAGAGGCTCAAACAGTCCGGGTATGTCACGGGCATCAGCGGTAAGTGGCATTTGGATATCGAAGGAGAGCTGAAGGAGAAAGGGAGAAAGACAAAATTCAACCCCGAGTTGCTACCGCATAAACAAGGTTTCGACGAATACTTCACGGGATTTATGAACGATTATCTGGCTTCGCACGCGCTGGACGGCACGCCGTTCGCGGACGCACCGCATGCGGTGCGCGATGAACGTTGCCGCGTGGTCATTCAGACCGACGCCGCGCTGAGTTTCATCGACCGACGCGCGAAAAAGCCAGAGCAGCCATGGTTCCTCTACCTCGCTTATATGGCACCGCACGTGCCGCCCGAGTCTGCCGAGCCCTGGTTTTCTCAGACACCCGCGACCCTTCCCCTCATCCGTCGCCAAGCGCTCTCGTTGCTTGGAGCGATCGATGACGGCATCGGCCGCGTGCGAGCGAGGCTCAAGGAGATTGGACAGGCAGAGAACACGCTCATCTTTTTCATCGGCGACAACGGAGCTCCGCTGGGCAAGGCATGGGACGGTTCCATCAACCTGCCTCTAAAGGGCCAGAAGGGCATGCTCAGCGAGGGCGGTATCCGCACACCGTTCGTGGCCGCCTGGCCGAGCCATATTCCAGCAGGGCTGGTTTACGAGAAACCGGTGATCAGTCTCGATGTGGCGGCAACAGCCGTATCGCTAGCAGGACTCCCGCAGGATCCGACGCTCGACGGCGTGAACCTGATGCCCTTTTTGACCGGCGCGAATCCCGGCGCGCCGCACGAGGTCCTCTACTGGCGCTGGATGTCTCAGGCCGCGATCCAAGAGTACCCATACAAGCTGATCGCCCTTGGCGACCGCGAACGGCTGCTCTTCGACGTCACGACTCCCGAGGGAGAAACCCGTGAGCGCAACCTCGTCAAGCAAAAGCCCGAGATCGCCAGCCGCCTCGAGGCGAAACTCAAGGCATGGTGCGAAACACTGCAGCCGCCGGGGTTACCGACGACATTCGATCAGCACCATGAAGGCCTCTTCAGCGAGCATGACATCATTGAAAGAAAAGAGGCTCCGCCGACCGCAGCGCCTGCCGGGACGTTTCAGGGCTGGCTTGCGCGCAATGGCTCACTTGAAGTGAAGGGCGGAGCGCTTGTTCTTCTGCCGGATGAAAAGGCTTTGCCCAACGAACGACCCTTCATCACCAACAGCGGCCTCGACATTCCCGGCCCCGTCACCGCAACACTGCGCATCCGCGCCAAATCGGGTGGCTCAAGCAGCGTAACTTGGCGCACGAAGCATCAGCCGGACTTCCATCCCGCGCATGCAGCGAGTTTCGACTGGCCCACCTCCGCTGATTGGCAGGATGTTCGCGTTGAACTGCCCGTTACGGGCCGCCTCATCCACCTGCGCATTACACCGGCCCAAGGGAGTCGGAACATCGAGATTCAATCCGTCGAATTGCGCGGCCAAGCGGATGAACCACAGCGCTGGCGCTTTGATACAAAGAAATGAAAAGCACCATACAAACAGCAGGAGGGAGTTATGAGTAAAGAGAAAGCGCTCACACGACGTGCATTTCTGGAAAGAACCGCTCGGCTGGGGGCCATCGGAATGGTCGCGCCCCGCCTCATGGACGACGTCGCCTTTGGCCAAGCGACCAAACCGGCCGCAAACGACCGCATCCACGTGGGGCTGATCGGTTGCGGAGGCATGGGTCGCGGCAATCTGGGTAACTGCGCAAGGCATCCTGACGTCGTGGTAACGGGCGCGTGCGATGTGTCAAAAGCCCGCCGCGAGGCGGTTTCCCAGCAGTACAAAGAGACGTGCAAACCCTATGCGGACTTCCGCGAGATGCTTCAGCAGAAAGACATCGATGCGGTCATCATAGCCACACCGCCGCACTGGCACACGCTGATCGCCATAGCGGCGTGCGAGGCCGGCAAAGACATATACCTGCAGAAGCCGATGACGCTGCACCTCGGCGAAAGTTTGGCCGTGCGTAACGCCGTTCGGAAGCACAATCGCATCTGCCAAGTCGGCACGCAGATTCATGCCTCACCGAACTACCGGAATGTTGTGGAACTCGTGCGCGAAGGATACCTCGGGAAGGTAGGCGCTGTAAGGACCTTCAATGTCATGAATCAAGGTGAACAAGGCATCGGGCATGATCCGAGCGCCCAGCCACCCGAGGGCCTCGACTGGGACTTCTGGTGCGGTCCTGCTCCCTTATGTCCGTACAACAGCCTTTTGGCGAAGGACGCCTATTGCCATGGCTCATGGATGGACTACAGCGGCGGCTGGACGCCCGGCATGGCACCCCACATCATCGATCTGCCCATCTGGGCTCTCGACCTGAAGTATCCGACGGAAGTCAGCAGCTCGGGCGGACGGTTCATCATCAAGGATGACGGCGACGCATACGACCAACACGAAGTGCTTTGGCGCTATCCCAACCTGACGATGACTTGGATGTCTTCGCTGACCAACAGCTACGGCTTTGACTTCCATGGAAAGCCCGAGCGAAGCCGCCGGCTGGGCGTCTACTTCCACGGCGTCAACGGCACGATGTATTCCAATTACAGCGAACACCGGATTATTCCGGAAGGGGACTACCTGACTCCTTACATCAAGCCTGAGGTCGCAGCCCGTAAACAGGCGGCGGACTATCCGAACCGCGTGCTCTACAGCTGCGGCGAACTGAAGCCTATTGAAAACAAGATTCAGCAGTCTCCCGGCCACGAACGCGAATGGCTCGACAGCATCAAGTCGCGACAGAGGCCGAGCTGCAATCCCGAGTACCATTGCCGCGTCGACGTGCCGATCGTTCTCAGCCTTTTGTCGTATAAGCTCGGCCGCTCAATCCGCTTCGACCCCGAAACCGAAACCATCATCGGCGACAAGCAGGCGTCCGAACTGGCTGTGCCCACATACCGCGATCCGTGGAAGTTCCCAAAGCAGTACCTGCGCACGTAACTGGATTGTGACGAAACACATCGGAGGTTTTATGTCGCATGCATTCATGCAACAGGGTGTACCCTGCCATTTCAGATGGGTGTTATTCATCGCGGCCACGCTCTGCGCCTGCGAAGAAGCGTCCGCACGAATGCGGATTCTCGAAGAATCGGCAACCGGCCGATACACGATTGCGGATGGGGACAAGCCCGTCCTGGTCTATAACTTCAACACTGTGCCGGTACCGGTTGGCGTCACCGGCAAATATGCCGTGGCGCGCTGCGATTATGTGCACCCGCTATATGGAGCTGACGGCGAGGTGCTGACTCAAGACTACTCGCCGGACCATCCCCATCACCGGGGTCTCTACTGGGCTTGGCCGGAAGTGTCGTGGAAGGGTGAGAAGCGTGACCTTCACGCGCTGCAGGGCGTATATGCGCGACCGGTGAGGATCGACCGCAAAAACATCACCAACGGATGCGCGGTGCTCGTCGCGGAGAATGTCTGGAAATGGGGCGATACTGAACCGATTGTCAGTGAAAGGGTGACGATCATCGTTCCACACGCAGAGCAGGGACGTCCGCGCACGATCGACTTCACGTTACGGTTTCAGGCGCTTGCTGAAGGCGTGACGTTGGCTCGGCGAGGCCAGACGCACTATGGCGGTTTCAACATGCGCCTGTCAGCGCGTACGGAGCAGAAGATTGCGACGCACACCGGCGAACCGGGCCAGACCCCGCGACAGGCATGGGCTTGCCTGACGGGTATTCCGCCAGAGGGAAGACAGCCCGTGAGCGTAATCCTTCTTCAGGCACTTGACAACCCAGAGTATCCCGGAGACTGGATCCAATACCCGAATTTGAATTGGCTGCAACCGGCGTTTCCGTCACAAAAAACCGCCTACGAGCTCAAACGGGAGGCTCCATTGACGTTGCGTTTCCGAGTTGTGGTTCTTACCGGCGACACCGACGCGACGACACTCAAGCAGCTCTGGGCGGATTATGCCGAACGAAGAAGTGGTGAACCGACAGATTCCATATGATACATTATGACCGTATTAGACAAACGTTTTCTTTTTACAGGGGGTATCACATGTTGTTTTCTCGGCACACTCTTTCCAATCTCCTAGCCGTCAGCCTGACGGCCTTTTCCGCAGATCACTTGCTCGGAGCAGATGAACGTCCGGCAGGCCCGGCGAAACAAACCGCCCTTGTCCGGATCGAAGAACGCGAGTTTGGACGACTGCCTGAAGGTAAGGTGATCAAGTTATTCACTCTTCGCAATGCGAACGGCATGACGGCCAAAATCATGAGCCGCGGTTCGACGATCACGGAGCTGTGGGCACCGGACCGCAGCGGTAAGCTGGCGAACGTCGTGCTTGGAGCTGACAGCCTCGAGACCTATATCTCCGGGTTCAACGCTTCCGCCTCGGTCATCGGGCGCGTGGCCAACCGCATCGCCTTCGGGCGCTTCACGCTCGACGGCGTGCCCTATCAGGTCATCACGAACCGCGGTCTGCACCACCTTCACGGCGGGACAAAGGCGTTTTCCCAAGCGGTCTGGCTGGGCGAAGCGCTGCCGCAGGAGCATGCGGCCTCCGTGCGCTTCCGCCACACCAGCCGGGACGGCGACGACGGCTTTCCCGGAACGGTGGAGGTTGAGGTGATCTACACGCTCACCGACGATAACGAGCTGAGGCTGGCGTACACAGCCACAACGGACAAGCCCACTCCAATCAACCTGACCAACCATGCCTATTTCAATCTGGCGGGGCAAGGCGATGTATACGGCACCATGCTGTGGGTGGCGGCGGATCAGTTCACGCTGGTGGATAGCGACCTGATCCCTACCGGTGCGCTTGCCGACGTCAAAGGGACGCCCCTGGACTTCACCGTGCCGACTCCGATCGGAGCGAGGATTGCACAACTCCCGCCGCCTTTCACGGGATACGACCACAACTATGTTTTGCGCGGGGGATGCAAGGCGTTCGCGCTGGCAGGATGGGCTTATGAGCCGACGAGCGGTCGCGCGATGCAGGTTTTCACATCCGAGCCCGGTATGCAGGTCTTCACCGGGAAGCGTTACTTCGACAAGGGCAAGCCGGTGACCAACATCGCTGAACTCAAACACAACGCCTTCTGTTTCGAGACCCAGCACTATCCCGATTCGGTGAACCACCTGAACTTCCCGTCGACAATTCTACGTCCCGGACAAACCTTCACAAGCACAACGGCTTACCGGTTCTCGGCACATGCCGCCGATGATGCCGTGCAGCGGCTTTCAAAATGAGACGTCGTATGACCACAAGGCTAGCCGTCGGCGGACTCTGGTTGGCGACGTCGGCCTTCGCACTTGCCGCAGACAACCGCATGACAGGCGGCGACTTTGAAACGGCCGGTCTGAAGTTCGTCAACACCGACACCCTTGGGCAGTGGCGCGTCTTCAACCACAGCAAGGCCGATGCAAAGGCTTTTTTGGCCGAGGGTGAGGGTCTTTGCGGATCGCAGGCCGCACGCTACACCCGATCGGCTGAGGGGAGCGACAATTTTCACCTGGATCAGATTTGTGCGGTTGAAAGCAATGCGCTCTATGAGGTGAGCGCGTGGGTGCGTGCAGACGGGCGGCTCAATCCGATGCTGGCTGTAATGGCGATGAATTGGCGCGTGCTCGCGGTTGTCCCGTCCAACTCAGGCACAAACTGGACACGCGTCAGCTTCCTCTTTAACTCCGAAGACAACGACCGCGTGCGCTTCGAGTGGTTTCCCGGCGCTTCGGGCAAACTATACGAGGGCGGTCCCGGCGCGAGTTGGCTCGACGACGTGAGCGTGACGCGCATGGCCGAAGTGCCGCCCGAATTGCGTCGCGCGCTAGACTTGGCGCGCTCGCGCAAAGGAGAGAACTTCGATCCGGCGAAGGTCGTGCGGTTTCCCGTAACGCGTCTGCCGCTTGCGGACACGCGGACACGCGGCATTCCCGCGCTGACGCCGATCACCTGCCGCGACGGCGTGCTGCTCTACACCAACGGGACTGAGGTTGCGCTTTGGGGCGTGAATCTGCAGACCGCACTGAGCTGGGAATACAACGGACGCCTGAAGAAGGTCGGCGTCCCCCTGGAGGCCGAGGCGCTCAAGCGCGTCGCAGAGCAAAATCTCGACGAGCTGGTGCGGATGCGGGCGAGCGTGATCCGCATGCACCTCTTGCCGTCCGATTTCACCGACGCGGAGGGCAACCTCTGTGAGAGCGTCTTCCTTGACGCGCTTGACTACACGGTTGCGGGCTGCAAAACCCGCGGCATCTACGTCTATTTGACGTTGATCAACGAGATGGGCAGCGCGTATCTCAAGGATTCATTCATGGCCGGACGCGACCGCCGCGAGTGGATTACGGATCCGGCGCTGGCCGACAAGAGCGCCCGCTACATCCGAGCCCTGCTGGAGCACGAAAACCGCTACACGAATGTGCCCTACAAGAACGAGGCTGCCATCGCGGTCTTCGAGATCGCCAACGAACCGGGCTATGTGGACTATGTAGCGCTCGGTTCGGAGCCTCTGTTTTCGCCGCTGCACCAGGCCTTCGACATCTGGTGTGCAACAAGAGGCTACACCGGCAACCTCGACCTTCATTACCGAGCGTTCCGCTACGAACAGGTCCGCGCTTACATCGACCGGATGCGCCAGGTGATCCGCGCTACGGGCTCAACGAAACCCGTCATCTGGAACCTCAACTGGCCACAGATGATCACCGAGCACGAGGACGTGTTTCAGGCGGCAGCAGACAGCGAAGCCGACGGCGTCTCATTCTGCCTCTATGCGGGACAGCATGACGTGCGGCAGCCCTACTGGCAACATCCGGAGGATTTAAGCGGGCGGAACTATCTGCCCTTTCTGGATAAGAACTGCCACGAGTACGAGCGCCTTGGCTGGGCACTCGGCAAGCGATTCGCGAAAAAGGCCAAGCTGGTTTATGAGTACGAGACTTTTTTCAACCAGTCCTCCTACCTCTATCCGGCCATGGCACATGTGTTCCGCTCGCTCGGCGTCCAGATCGCCAATATGTGGACCTACTCTCTCACGCCTGCGGCGGAGTACATGGCCGGATCGCACCACCTCAACCTTTACTGCACGCCTCAAAAGGCTCTGAGTTTTATGATCGCGGGCGAAGTCATGCTGTCTATGCCCCGCTATTCGCCCTGCGATTGGACAGGGCGCGACAACATCGCATTCAGCTCCTGCGCAGTCTCGTTCACGAACAATCTCAGCGTCTGGCGGACTGCGGACACCTACATGCAGTCTCGCGCCACTGCGCTGAAACCCGCAGCTCCCTCCTCCGGGGTCCGACACATCCTCGCGTGCGGAGACTCGACCTATGCAGCCTATAACGGTTCTGGAGCCTACACGATCGAGGTCGGACAAGACACCGTCGAGATTGAGATCAATCCCGATGCCGAGTTCGTCTGTCCACCCTGGAAGGGCAACCGCAAGGAGCCATGGGGCCTCGTCACGAAGCTCGATTCAGCCACCCCGCACCGCTTTATCCTGCGCCATCCCGCGTGGCAGACAGCCGTGCGCGTTTGGCGCGAGGAGAACGGCCAGTCAAAGCCCATCGAGACAAGTGGCAGCGAACCCTCTTTCGCTGCCCGTCCCGGACGCTATCGCGTTGAGCGATTAAGGGAAAAGTAATAGAGCTGTTTAACAAATAATGGAGCTTATTGGACAGAACACAATCACGACGCATCCCAGTCGGAATTTCGATCCCGACCAACCGTTGTTCAAGTCTTGGGGCACACGGATAATTGACCTCCCAAAGCTCAGCGTGACGCCTACGGAGATCGACCGTTTTTCAGTTTTGGCCGGATAGGTTTTAAAGATTAGGACAAAAACCATGCGAACTTTGCCATGCATTTGGCGCACAGGAACGCGAACTCTTCGGGGAGCGCTTATCCTGTGCGCGTGCTTTTCCCTCGCGCAAGCAACGGATGAACTAAAAGCAGAGCGAAAGCCCAACGTCCTCTTCATCCTGACCGAGGATCAGGGAGCGCATCTGGGCTGCCTCGGGACGCCGGGCCTGCAAACGCCGCACATGGATAATCTGGCCGAGCGCGGTATGCTATTCCGCAATGGATTTGTCGCCTACCCGGTCTGCTCCTCCTCAAAGGCCTGCCTCTATACCGGGCGGCACAATCACGACACGGGCCTTCTCAACAACACGGTCAACTACCACAAGCCTGCCACAAAGCTGACACCTCAGGAGCGCAGCCAACCGTTGTACGTGAATAACCGCATCCGCGCCGAAATCCCGACGCTGATCGAGATCCTGCGTGACGCCGGATACTACCAAGGCGTGACGCACAAGCTACACGTCGCGCCGGTCGATAAATTCCCTTTCAACGAGTTTCTACAGAGCCCTACGGGCGAGCTCATGAAAGGGTTCCTGCGGCGCGCGGGCGCTTCCGGCAAGCCATGGTTTCTGCTCTACAATATCCCCAATACTCACCGGCCCTATCCTAACAGCGACAGGGAAAAGATCCGCGTTGATCCGGCGTCCGTCAAACTGCCCGCTTATTTGCCCGATACGCCGGTCGTGCGCAAGGATTGGGCCGAGTACCTCGCCGGCATCGAGGAGGCCGATGCTCTGATCGGACAGGCGCTGAACGCCTTGCGGGAATCCGGCGATGCGGAGCGGACGATTATTTTCTTTATGGGCGACCATGGGCCAACCTTCCAGCACGGCAAGATGACGCCCTACGACCTCGGCCTGCGCGTACCGTTCATCTGGACGGGGCTCGGCATCCGCTCCGGCAGGACCGACGCGCTCGCCAGCGAACTCGACCTGATGCCGACGCTACTGGACCTTATCGGGCTGGAGGCGCCCAAGGACCTCCACGGCGTCTCATTGCGAGCGGAACTTGAAGGCCGAAAAGACTCCAAAGCCCGCAAACTCGTTTTCGCGGAGATATCGAACAAAGGCAACCTGCCGAACGACGGCATGCAGGAACGTGCGGTGTTCGACGGACGCTGGAAGCTGATCTATCGGGAGAAGACCGATCCGCCCTGGCGGCAAGTGCAGGCCGATAGCAAAGAGTGGCCCAAGTGGGGGAACCGAACGTACGACGAGACGTTTCGGGTAAAAGCCCAGTTCCCCGACGCCTACCGCGTACTGCAAGGGCTCGATCCGCAGCACCTCGGCGGCAAAGTCCCGGCTTTTGAACTCTATGACCTGAAAACCGATCCCGACGAAATGCGCGACCTTGCCGAAGACCCTGCCAGCTCGGAAAAACGCTTGCAGCTGCTGGTCGCCTTAAGGCAATGGGTGAAGGACACGGGCGATCCTGCCGTCAGGCCGTAAGCGACGTAAAAACAAAAGGCTTGTCAGCGCATCCGTGGTAGCGCCGACAAGCCGATTATCCTCACCGGGGAAAAACAATCCTTTTCCCCGGCCCCCGTCCCGAAACGGAGATTACTTCGTGACCAGACCGAGCCAGTGCTGGATCATAGGTGAAAACTTGATGATCACCGGTGTGAACACGATTGAGACCATGCTCATCAGCTTGATCAGGATGTTCATCGAAGGGCCGCACGTGTCCTTGCAAGGATCGCCCACGGTATCTCCCGTGACAGCCGCTCCGTGAACCGGATTCTTGCTGCCGTCGGCCAACTTCTTGCCACCGTAGTTACCCTTCTCGATATGCTTCTTGGCGTTGTCCCACGCGCCGCCCGCGTTGTTCAGCATGCAAGCCAGCGAGAAGCCGGCGGTGAGGCCGCCCGCGAGCAGGCCCATGATGCCGGCAACGCCGAGGATGAGGCCGGTGGAGACCGGTACGAAGATCGCCATCATCGCCGGCAGGAGCATCTCGCGCTGAGCGCCTTTGGTCGAAATCTCTACACAACGCGCATAGTCGGGCTTGTCCGTACCCTTCATGATGCCGGGTTTCTCTCTGAACTGGCGGCGGACCTCTTCAACCATTGAGCCCGCCGCACGTCCCACGGCCTTCATGGCCATGGCACAGAAAACGAAAGCCATCATCGCACCGATAAACATGCCGCACAGCATGAACGGATTCAATATGCTCAGGTCCAGATGGTTGATAAAGAAGCGGAGTTTGTCTGTGGCGGCGGTGTAAGCCGCAATGTCGAAGGCAACCTCACCCTTGGCGGCAAGTTTACGCGTCCAGACGTCGACTTCCTGAACCTCGGCGGCCAACAGCGCCATGGCGGTCAGTGCGGCCGAAGCGATGGCGAAACCCTTGCCCGTGGCGGCGGTGGTGTTGCCCAGCATATCGAGGTTGTCGGTGCGCTCACGGACGTGCGGCGGCAGGTGCGACATCTCGGCGTTGCCGCCCGCGTTGTCAGCGATCGGTCCGTAGGCGTCGGTTGCCAGCGTAATGCCGAGCGTGGCCAGCATGCCGACCGCCGCGAAAGCAATACCGTATAGCCCCGCCATCGTGTCATGGAAACCGCCAGCCAAGCCGAATGCGGCGAGGATCGCGAGCACCGTCGTGAGGACCGGCACCAGCGAGGACATCATGCCGACGGCCATGCCTTCGATGATGACGGTGGCCGCACCCATGTTGGCCTGTTTGGCCACGCTCTTGGTCGGCGCGTATTCATCTGATGTGTAGTACTCCGTGGAATACCCGATGATCACGCCAGCCATCAACCCCGCAACCACGGCGCCGCAGATACCCCAGGTGATAAGGCCGAGAGCGGCGAGCACGGCGGCGGCCACAACAATCAGGGCCGAACTGCCCCAGGTCCCAAGGCGCAACGCCTTGAGCAGGGTCATCATGCTGGCTTTGTCATCGTTGCAGCGGACAGCGAACATGCCGGCGACCGAGAGCACGATGCCGATTCCGGAGATGATCATCGGGGCGATGACGGCGTTGACGCCACAGAATGTCCCGGCCACGACGGGCAGACACGCACCCAGCGCCGCGGTCGAAAGAATCGCACCGCAATAGGACTCGTAAAGGTCCGCACCCATGCCAGCCACATCGCCCACGTTGTCGCCCACATTGTCCGCGATCGTCGCGGGATTGCGGGGATCATCCTCGGGGATGCCGGACTCGACCTTGCCGACCAAATCAGCGCCGACGTCCGCGGCCTTGGTGTAAATGCCGCCGCCGACGCGTGCGAAGAGCGCCTGCGTGGAGGCTCCCATGCCGAAGGTCAACATGGTGGTTGTGATCTCAACAAGCTTGGCGGATGCATCCATATTCGGGTGCACCAGCCAGATGTTGCCGCAGATGTGACCGAAGCCGGCCTGCATGTGTCCCGCCGTGTAAACAAGCCGGTCGAGAATCCAGTACCAAATCGAGATGTCAAGCAGACCGAACCCGACCACGACCAGGCCCATGACCGCGCCGGAGCGGAAGGCCACCTGAAGGCCGCGGTTCAGGCTCTCGCTGGCGCCTTGCGCGGTACGCGAAGAGGCCCGCGTGGCGGTGTTCATGCCCAAATAACCGCAAAGGCCGGAGAAAAAGCCGCCCGTCAAAAAAGCCACCGGCACAAACGGATTCTGAACGCCCATGACCGCAAGGACCGTGAAGATAACCGCCAAGATGGCAAAAACAAGCCCCACCCGGGTATACTGCTGCCGGAGATAAGCCATGGCGCCCTCGCGCACATAGCCGGCGATCTCGACCATGCGTGCGTTACCGGGATTGGCTTTCACCATCATCTTATAGAACACATAGGCCATCACCAACGCCATGACCGAGCCCACCGGAGCAATCCACCAGATACCCGGCGTACCCGACACAAACGATGTTGCAGTATTTACCGACTGCGCATGGACGGTTCCGGCCAAACACAGGCCACCCGCGACGGCGCAGAGACTACGCTTAAACATGATTATACACTCCTGGGTTGCTTTTTTACCGCCATTTTTGTCGGTTTACCATAATTCGGCAAAGGCGCAAAAAAGATTTGGACAAGATACAGAATTCCATATTATGGGTCATTTGTCAATCCCACGTCCATTTTTTGTCAAGTTAACTCTTTGCGATGAAGCGTATCATGTGGACTGGATGTCCGATTTTTACGGCTGACGGAAAGGGAAGAGCGTGATAATCTTGCACGTGTTTAAAAGTCATGAAACACGCCACGTCTCATATCGACGCCGTTGAGTCACTGTTGCTCATGCGTTTTGAGCGGCAGATCCGCACGCACCAGATGATGCCTGCGGAGCAGGCGTCGTTGGTGCCTTTCCCAAAAGGACTCGACCCGCGCCTGGCGGAAGTCCTGAGCGAACGCGGCATTAACCAGCTTTATTCGCATCAGGCTGACGCCTTCGAAGCGGTCTCGGCAGGTCAAGACACCGTCTTGGTCTCGCGAACCGCATCAGGCAAGACACTGGCCTTCCTGTTGCCGATCCTCAGCGATTACTGCAAGAGCGAAGCGCCCTTCGGTGTGCTCCTCCTCTACCCCACCAAGGCCTTGTCGCGCGATCAGGAGGGAACCCTTGGCGCTTTGCTCAAAGCCGCGCTCGACACGCGCAAACTGGGCACCTTCGACGGTGATACCCCGCGCGAGGAACGCGCCAAGATCATGAAGAGCGCGGATTTTGTGATCACCAACCCCGACATGCTGCACGCGGGCATCCTGCCCAACCACCACCGGGGCTGGAGCGATTTTCTGGGCCGGCTGAAATACATCGTCGTAGATGAGGTACACGCCTACCGCGGTGCCTTCGGATCGCATGTATCCAACGTCTTCCGCCGCCTGCAGCGCGTCTGCGCCATGCACGGCTCGCATCCTCAGTTTGTCTGCTGTTCCGCCACGGTCGGGAACCCCGGCGAACATGTGGCCGCCCTGTTTCACCGCTCATTCACGGTCATCGACCGCGACGGTTCGCCCCGGCCGCAGCGCGACCTTTATCTCATCAATCCGCCGCTTGTCGAAAGCGCGGGTTCGGCCCGGTTCCGCAAAGGGCCCTCATCAGTCTCAATCCCGGTCATCCGCGCAGCCACGGCCGCGGGCGTCCGCACGATCTGCTTCTGCCGCGCACGGCAGCAGGTGGAGCGGCTGTGGCGGGCGGTCACGGACGGCCATCCCGAACTGAAGGAAAAGGTCAAGCCCTACCGCGGCGGACTCCTACCCGCCGAGCGGCGGCAGCTCGAAAAGGACCTGTTCGAGGGGCGCATTACCACCATCATTTCAACAAATGCGCTGGAGTTGGGCATCGACATCGGCGACCTTGACGTCTGCATCCTCTCGGGGCATCCCGGGACAATGGCGAGTTTCTGGCAACAGGCAGGCCGCGTGGGCCGCAAAGGCAACCGTGCACTCATCCTCTTCGTGGCGCAGGACGCGCCGGTGGACCAGTACCTGGTCAACCACCCCGAATTCATCACAGGCACGCCGATCGAGCATGCGTGGCTGAATGCGGATAACCCGTATATCATGCTGCAGCATCTGCCGTGTGCGGCTCACGAGCATCCGCTGCGCGACGAGGAGCCGCTCTTCGCCTCGCGCGCCTACGATTTCGCGATGGAACTCCTGAAAGAGGACGGCACGCTGAAGCCCTACAAAGGGTGCTGGCGTTACGCTCTGCCGGACTATCCCGCCAAAGGCGTGAACCTGCGCGGCATGACCGACTACAACGTGGATATCATCTGCGGCGGCGAGGTGATCGGCCAGATTGATCCCATCGGCGCGAGGGCGGAATTGTACAAAGACGCGATCTACCAGCATCTCGGGCGGCGCTACATGTCCATGGAGTTGGATCTCGAAAAGAAAATCTGCCTCGTGGAGCCGGTGAATGTGGATTATTACACCGAGTCCGAGTGGGAGAGCAGGCTCGACCTGACCGTCGAGGAAGACCGCAAGGAGTTGCACGGCGCGGACCTGCGTTTCGGGGCGCTGCATGTCAACAAGCAGCCCAAGCTCTTCAAGAAAGTCCGCGAGCGTTCGCTGGAGAATGTCGGCTACGGCCCCATCACGCTGCCGCCCTTCGAATACGACACCACCGGATTTGCTTTGCGCGCGCCCGAAGCGTGGGTCCATGCGCTCAACGCCAGAGACAAGCGTTTCGTGCCCGCAGCGCTGTTCGGCCTGCGTTACATTCTGCGTCACGCCTCGCCCAGTATATGCATGGCCGACCCGGGCGACCTCGAGACCGACATCGCGCCAATCGACCGCCTCGAGAAAGAGACGGAAGAAGAGCCGCCGAAGGTGCCCGATGCAACAGACTCCGGGAACTTCGAGCCGCTTCCGCCACCGGTCTGGGAAAACATGTCATTTGAAAGCGCGTTGTTCTTGTACGACAAGCTGGAAGGCGGAGCGGGGTATGCGGAGAAAGTCTTCGAGAAGATCTCCGAGACGCTTGCTCTGTGCTTCAGAATGATCCGCGAATGCACGTGCGAAAATGGTTGCCCCGCGTGCGTGCCGCCGCTTCCGCCGGGCGTGAACGACGAGGATCTGGAGCTGTTCTTGATCGAATCTGACGCGGTGCGCGTCTGCACGCTAAGCTTTTTGGATGCACTGCTCGACGGTACGGTTGCGGTGCCGAAGGTGAAGACCTTCACGCGTGACTGGGATCAGCGCATGACCGCGCCCGAGCCAGATACCGAGGAAATCCGGCTTCGTGAGAAACTTAACCGTGCCGCCGACGCGCTGCGCGAAAAACGGAAACGCGAGTATTGAAACTGAAAACGCTCTGGGGCAGGGGCGAAAAACGTAGAAATCATCGGAGAACGACAAGTGAAAAACGGAGCGATGCTTGGGGCAAGCATATGGATGCTGCTAATCTCGGGGACTTGCGCCAGCGAGGTTTTCCTGACCGATCTTGATATCTCGAAAACGAAACAGGGGTGGAAAGAACCGGCGCGTGATTTCAACCTGTTGGGCCAGCGCCTGAAGGTGGCAGGCCAAGTCTACACGAACGGCATGGCCACCCACTCCCTTTCGGAGCTTTATGTGGAACTGCGCGGCGCGCGGCGCTTCCTGGCCGAAGCCGGAACGGATGACACCAGCGACCAGACGGACAAGCGCATGGTCTTTCAGGTGATCGGCGACGGCCGCCTGCTGTGGCAGAGCCACCCCCTGAAGCGAGGGGAAAAAGCCGTGTCCATCGATGTCGATGTCTCGGCCTTCAAAACGCTGCTCCTGCGCGTGGACCCGTGGAGAGACGGCAGTACTGCGGACCATGCGGACTGGCTCAACGCGCGCTTTGTCACCGACGCGAAAACCAGGCCGCAAGCGATTGATTCCTTGAACTGGTCCAACGCTTGGCTCTCCTCGCTGGACACCTCATTTGTCACGCCGTCCGAAACGGTATGCGGTGCGCCAACGGCCATTGCGGGCATCACCTACGCTGAGGGCCTCGGCTTTGCCGGACCCTCCGAGCTCTGTCTTCTCAAGGGAGATGCGACACGGTTCGCCGGCAAGGTGGGCATAGATGATGCCAAAGAAGGCAGCGCGGAATTCGTGCTCTACGGTAACGGCAAAGAGCTGTGGCGTAGCGGTGTAATGAAAAAAGGCGATGCGGCCAAGCCGTTTGATGTCAGCCTTGCGGGGGTCGATTTGTTGCGTCTCTCGAATGAGTGTGCCACCGGCACGCACGCCGACTGGGTTGAGACCATCTTTACGGTCAACGGCTCAATGAAACCCTGCGCAACCTACAACCCCGCGCTCTACGAAAGCCGTCCCGAGTGGGAGAATCCCCGCGTCTTCCGCGTCGGCACGGAAAGATCCACCGCGACCATGATGACGTATGACTCCGCCAAAGCCGCACGCAAGGCCAAGGCGCGCGAAGATTCACCCTACTTCCTCTCGCTCAGCGGCCAATGGAAATATCACTGGGTCCCCCACCCGGACCAGCGCCCACTGCATTTCTTCAGCTCCGATTTCTCTGTGTCGGAGTGGGCCGATATCACGGTTCCCGACAGCGTGGAGGTTCGCGGGTATGGCACGCCGCTCTACAAGAATATCGGCTACTACTTCAAGGTCGATCCGCCCTTCGTGATGCGCGAGCCCGATCCGCGTTACACGACTTTTAAAGAGCGCAATGCCGTCAGTTCCTACCGCCGCACCTTCACCGTGCCTAAAGAATGGAAGGGGCGTAAGGTCTACCTCCGCTTTGACGGGTTCTCCTCGGCGATGTTCGTGTGGCTCAACGGTGAACGCCTGGGGTATGCCGAGGACGGGCGGCAGGGCGCTGAGTTCAATATCACCGACGGGCTCACAGAAGGTGAAAACACGCTGGCCGTGGAGGTCTACCGCCTCTGCGACGGCTCGTACATGGAGGATCAGGATTTTTGGCGCCTCTCCGGCCTCTATCGTCCTGTCTACCTTTGGTCTGTGCCGCAAACCCACCTGCGCGATTACTTCGTGCGTACGGCAACCGTGGCGGCGGGAGACTACTCCGGCGCTTGGAATCTTAAGATCGAAGCCAGCCTCGACGGCGTGGCACAGGGAGTGACCCTCGAAGCCGAACTCTATCCCCACAGCTTCAAAGGCGGTCGCGTGACCCACGGCCACGCCACACCTGTTGGAGACTCCTTCCAGCTCAACCTCCCCGTAACCGCACCGCGCCTGTGGTCAGCGGAACAACCCTCTCTCTACAAATTGATACTGACGCTCAAAGACGCGCGCGGCAAGATCCTCGAGTCGATCCCGCAAAAGGTCGGCTTCCGTCAGGTCGAGGCCAAGAACAGCCAAATTCTCGTGAACGGCCAACCGATTCTCATCAAAGGCGTAAACCGTCACGAGATGGATCCGGATCATGGCTATGCGGTACCGTTCGCGCGCATGGTTGAGGATATCACCATCATGAAGCGCAACAACATCAACGCGGTGCGCACCTGCCACTATCCAAACGACCCGCGCTGGTACGACCTGTGCGATGAGTACGGCCTCTATGTGATGGACGAGGCCAATGTCGAGACGCACGGGCTCACCGACGCTCGTAACCCGGTGTCCGACCCGAGTTTTCGCGCCGCCGTGATGGACCGTGAGATCGGTATGGTGGAGCGCGACAAGAACCATCCCTCGATCATCTTCTGGTCGCTCGGCAACGAGAACAACGTGGACTCTGATTTCTTTAAATTAGCCTATGAGTGGATCAAGGCGCGCGATCCGGGCCGCATGGTCCAGAACCAGCGCAATGGCCCGCGCGACACCGTGGACTCGATGTACGCCCGCGTGAGCGAAATCGAAGCGTACGGCAAGCGCGCCGACACGAAAATCCCCTTCATCCTCTGCGAGTACTCGCACGCCATGGGCAACTCCTCCGGCAATCTCTCTGACTACTGGCGGGTCATCAACACCTACCCGAACCTCCAAGGCGCGTTCATCTGGGATTTTGTGGACCAGGCGTTGCGTAAGCCCATTCCCTCCGAGCGTATCAAGCACGGCGGACCCACGACCTTCTGGGCCTATGGGGGGGATTACGGCGACTACCCGAATGACGACAACTTCAACAACAACGGCTTGATCCAGACCGACCGCCGGCCTTCGCCGCAGTTTGCCGAAGTGCGTTACTGTTACCAGACCGTGTTCGTTGAAGCCGTCGATGTGACGCGCGGCCTCTTCACCGTTAAGAACCGCGCTTTTTTCACAAACCTCAGCGCGCTTGAGGGCCGTTGGTCCTACGAAGAGAACGGCGAGGTCATCGCCCAAGGCAAGCTCGACAAACTCGATGTGCCGCCTCAGGGACAAAAGGAGATCGCACTGCCCCTTTCGATGGTGCGCAGACCCGCGTACGCGGCGCGCGTCAGCACCTGGAACTTCACCTTCGCGACAACGAGAAACACCGTGTGGGCAGATAAAGGCCACGTGATCGCGCGGGACCAGGTGGTCGTGCCCGCTGACCCGCAACCCGCACCCATGACAGGCGTCGTCGGGCGCAAAGAGATCCAGCTCTCTGAAGACGATGCGGAGGTGACGGTGACGGGCGTAGACTTCACCGTGCGCATCAGCAAGGTAACCGGTTCGATCATCTCGTGGAAGGTGGCAAACGAGGAACAACTCCTCGCGCCTCTCGCACCGAACTTCTGGCGCGCGCCGACCGATAACGACCGCGGCAATGGCATGGCCAAACGCCATGCGGTGTGGCGTCAGGCGGCCGACCGTCGCGAGGTGCGCGGCATCAGCGTCCAACGCGAGGTGGACAATAACTGGCGCGTACTGGTGACTCTCGCCTATCCCGAAGCAGGCGAGACGGTAGGCTCGCTGGTCTACAAGTTCACCAACGCGGGCCAAATCCGCGTGTCCTTCAAAGTCGAACCAAAAGGCAAGGGACTGGAATCGCTGCCCAGGATCGGGATGACGGCGCAGATCCCGTTGGGGTACGACCGCGTGACCTGGCTGGGCCGAGGACCGCACGAAAATTATGCGGACCGCAAAGCCTCCGCCTTTTTCGGTAAATACATGCTGAGCGCGAGCGAATTCTACTTCCCTTATGTCGAGCCTCAGGAGACCGGCAACCGGACGGAAACCTTCTGGGTAACCTTCACGGATTCGGCAGGCAAGGGCATCAAGGTGACCGGGGACCCGAAGATCAACTTCAGCATTCTTCCTTACATGATGGGCGAACTCGAGACGCGTAAGCATCCTTGGGAACTGAACCCGTGCGGCAACTGGACGATCAACGTGGACTATGGCCAGATGGGGTTGGCGGGCGAGGACAGTTGGGGAGCCCGCCCCTGGCCGGAGTATCAACTGCTGCCCGGTCGGGAATACAGCTATGGTTTCGTGCTTGAACCGGTCAAATAGGAAGAAGCCGTTTCCGTGATTGCGGCACCCGTGCTTCTTCGGTATTATGGAATCTCTTTTACGTTGTCTCTGTATGTCTGCCAAGCGGCTGGCACGGAGGTTTGCGAGGTGCTGCTTTTATGAGTCGCAAAGCGTTTTTTCTTTTACTCGGTGCAGGCAGCCTGTTGGCATACGGGTGCGGTTCCGATTCCAGCCAGAGCGCCCTGCGCGATGGCATGGCTGCGTTTAATGAAAAGAACTATGCCGAGGCGATCACACAGCTGACCCGTGCCACGCAACGGATCACGAATTCCGCCGATCTTTATTATCATCTCGGTGCCGCACATCTGGAAAAAGGCGAATTGGAGCCAGCCGCTGCCGCTTTCAACGCGGCACTGGAACTCAATCCCAGGCACGGCGAAGCGCTTGCAGGTCTTGGCCAGGTTGCCTATCACAAAAAAGACCTGCCCAAGGCGCAAGCCTACTTCGGGCAGGCGCTTGCGGCACCCGTCTCGAGTGACGACGCCAAAGCCGGTATCCTAAACGGTCTGGCGTTGACGGAGGTCGGTCTACAACGGAACGATCTGGCGCGACTATATCTGCTCCGGGCCCAGCAGGCCAGCCGGAAGTATGCACCTTCCCTCTATAACCTCGCCAGCCTCTACCGCGACGCCTATAACCTGCGGGAGGAGGCGCTAGACCAATTCGAGTTGTTCTTACACGTTGCGGACAAAAGTGACCCGTATTACGAAAAGGGTGAAAACAATGTGAAACGGTTGCGCCTCAATGTGGAGCGGACTCAGTCCGAGGAGTTGGACGCTCTGCGGCGTGATCCTGCTGTGGCCGCGCAGTTCTTGCATGAGGGCATTACCGCCCAGAGCGCGAAGCAGTATGTCAAAGCGATCAAGCTCTATCGCGACGCGCTGGCGGCAGACCCCCTCACCTTTAACGCGGCGTTCGGCCTGGCCATGATTTACAAACGTCAAGGCCAAAAGCCGGAGGCTCTCGAGGCGTTCAGAAGGGCGACAACGATTAACCCCGGACATCAAGACAGTTATTGCCAAGCCGCCGAGTTGGCCTATCAACTGAAGCGTTACGATGAGGCCGAAAAGATTCTGGACCGGGCCATTGCGCGTAGCCCCTACAACCCGGTCAGTGCCGAACTTATGGTCCGCATACGCTATGCCGAGACGCGGTTTCCCGAGGCGCGCGCTTACGGAGAATTTTATCTTTCGTTACTGCGCGATAACGACAAAAACAAGCCTGCTTACGAAACGTGGGTGAAGTCGCTACCCGCTCAATAGGCGATGCCTGTGATATTGATGGAGGCGGCGCATGGTCGCGTTCTTTAAAGAAATGGGCGTTTGGGATCTTTTGGCGTTTGGCGGGGTGGCCTTTCTTGTGCTTCGCGGGTTTGTGCGCGGTTGCTCAGGCGAGATCGGTCGCTTGGTCGGCGTGGTAACGGCTGCGGCGGTGGGCTTCTTTGGCTTCAACTCGATAGCACGCCTCGTATTGTCGGTCAAGCTGTTCGGCGACAACCCCTATGCGGGACGGCTGATCGTCTTCATTCTGATGACGGTGGTCTGCATCGCCCTGTGGCTGGGAATCAGCCTTCTGCTCTCAGAAGGCCTACGGCTGGTCCTGCCACAGCCCTTTGATGCCATTCTCGGGGGTGTCATCGGGGGTGTCAAAGCCTTTGTGATCATAGCGGCCCTGTGTACGCTGGGCTTGCTCGATCCGCACGAGGAGGCGCGCACCCAACTTCAGGAAAAGTCCGTGACGGTACAACATTTCGCGCCTTTTCTCAAACGGGTAACTTCCCCCGGGCATTAGAGTTAGGGGAATGATGGATTACGCCCGACTCACGGAAATGGACGACACCGCTCTCATGCTAAGGGTGCGCGGCAGCGACGACCGCGACGCGTTTGCTGTCCTTGTAACGCGGCATCAGAAAATGCTGTTGAACTTTTTCGCTCGTTCTGGCGTTCAATACGATTGTGAGGATCTGGTTCAGCAAACCTTCCTGAGGCTTTACCGTTACCGGAACCGCTATGTGGCGACGGCGAAATTCACGACGTTTCTCTTTCTGCTGGCGCGGCAGGTCTGGATCGATGAGTTGCGCCGCCGCAAACGGCGCGAACGCTTGGCTGAGGGACTCTCCGCCGAACCGCATCCGGAGTTCGCCGAATCGGCTGCCGTCGAGGCTGGCGCAGCCGGCGGCATGGACCTGGAGCGGGCGCTGGCCATGCTGCCCGAAAGTTTACGGCAGGTCGTGGAACTCGGAGTTTATCAGGATTTGCCTTATGCAGAGGTGGCTGAGATTTTGAAGATCCCGGTTGGCACCGTGAAGTCACGCATGTTCAACGCGCTGGCTAAACTGCGCACCTTTTTGGAGAAAGAGTGACGAAGGGGGACACCATGAATCTGGAGAGTCATTTGGCGAATTTGGAGGCGCCTGAGGCTGCCGCGTTTCGTGCGGTCATTGAGCGGCTCCGGGCCTTGCCAGAGCGCGAGCCTTCCGCAAATTTAACCGGTCGTATTCTGGCCGCCGTTGACGAGGAGCGCACCCGGAAAAGGCTACGTTTCCGCACGCCATCCCCGTGGTGGGGCGCGGCGGCCGCAGCCGTCGCGGCCGGACTTATCGCGGCCGTCACGCTGTTCAACCCGTCGGACCCCTCGTGCAACCCCCGCCCCGACAATACACTTGCTTGGCTCATCGCAAGTCAGAAGCCCGACGGGACGTGGGACCCTGTCCGGCACGGTGGGGCGGCAGAGTACCGGCCCGCGCTGACCGCCCTTTCCGCGCTTGCGCTCACCCGCGTATCTGACGGACACGAGGGCAACATCCATCGGGCGTGTGCCGCGCGCGCGGCACGTCAAACGTCCGACGGCGCGTTCGGCGGGGTCGGCCGATACCAATATTACAATCAGGTGATCACGACCTTTGCGCTCGCCTCGCTCTATGCGCGTCATCCCGAATTGAAACGCGTGCTCGAACGCGCCATCGGTTTCATCCGGGCCCGGCAGACCGCCGAGGGCGGCTGGGATTATGAGGCCGGCTCAGAGGGCAACGCCGCCATCACCGCCTGGCAGGTGCGCGCGCTGTCGTGCGCTGCGGAACAGGGGTTCACCGATGCGGACGTCCCCTTGCGCAAGGGGTTACGCTGGTTACGGGGGATTACGCGAGACGACGGTAGCGTGGCCTATCACCGCAGTTCGTCCACACGTTCCGACAGTCTTAACGCTTTAGCGGCCTATGCCCTGATCACGGCCGGCAAAGCGTATCCCGGGCTGCCCGCTCTGGGTCAACACATGGCACGTTCCTTGAGCGTGGCGTCCTATCCACAAGCAGGTGCCGACTGTTACCGAGACTATGTCAAAATCCTGGCCTTCGACGCTGCAGGTTCGGCTCTTCAGGCTGAGGAGGTCCGCGGACATATGGTGAAGGACCAGCAGACCGGCCAAAGCGACCAGTGGCAAACTGTCGGCGGCAAACTCTACACCGCCACCCTCACGGCGCTTGCCGCGAAACGGTACGCGTGCTGGGGGGGGGGGGGGGGGGGGGGGGGGGGGGGGGGGGGGGGGGGGGGGGGGGG
>JAEAMG010000295.1_pt1 | contig 68480 bp, 61 predicted proteins | sample 8958741 | NCBI WGS metagenome assembly JAEAMG01 (sample SAMN16933256, study PRJNA681125) | bioreactor sludge metagenome | isolation source: anaerobic bioreactor treating anionic surfactant - SDBS | place: India: Bengaluru | collected 2019-02-28 | reverse complement strand
ACCGCTGGGACCCGAAGAACCAGCGCCCCGAGCTGTGGAACGTGTACAACGGCAAGGTCAACAAAGGTGAGTCGATCCGCGTCTTCCCGCTGTCGAACTGGACCGAACTGGACATCTGGCAGTACATCTACCTCGAAGGCATCCCGATCGTGCCGCTGTACTTCGCTGCCGAGCGTGAAGTCATCGAGAAGAACGGCACCCTGATCATGATCGACGACGAGCGCATCCTCGAACATCTCTCCGAGGAAGAAAAGGCCCGCATCGTCAAGAAGAAGGTGCGTTTCCGTACCCTCGGCTGCTACCCGCTCACGGGCGCTGTCGAGTCGGAGGCCGAAACGCTCACCGATATCATTCAGGAAATGCTCCTGACGCGCACTTCCGAGCGCCAGGGCCGGGTCATCGACCACGATGGCGCCGGTTCCATGGAAGACAAGAAACGTCAGGGTTATTTCTAAGCTTCAAGTTACAAGCGGCAAGCTGCAAGACAGAAGCGGAGCGAGTAGTTTCTGATTTTTGTGGACTGCCGCCTGCATTGCGGGCGCACAGGGAGTGCCTGCAGTGGGTTTTGAGAAGTTGCTGGTTTGGCAGAGAAGTAAAAATTTAGCCGTTGAGATATATCGGGCATTTGCTGGGTGTCGGGATTTTGGATTCAGGTCCCAAATCACTCGAGCAGCCGTTTCAATCCCCTCCAATATCGCTGAGGGAATGGAGCGCAGAGGAATGCGGGAGAAAGCATGGTTCCTGAGCGTGGCGAAGGCTTCCTGCGCAGAACTGCGGACCCAACTGATCATCGCCGGTGAAATTGGTTATTTGCCTGCCGAATTGGCCAACGACTGGATAACTGAAACCCGTGAGCTATCCAGAATGCTTGCTGGGTTGATCAACAAAATTTCTAACTAGCTGTACGCCGACAAGCTTGCTGCTTGAAGCTTACAGCTTGGAGCTTGAATGCAATGAGTCATCAATCCGATCTGATCAGCGAGGACATCCTCGCCTACCTGGCTCAGCACGAGCGTAAAGAACTGCTGCGTTTCCTCACCTGCGGCAACGTGGATGACGGCAAGAGCACCCTGATCGGGCGCCTGTTGCACGACTCCAAGATGATCTACGAGGACCACCTCGAGGCCATCACCCGCGATTCGAAAAAGTCTGGCACCACCGGCGAAGAGGTCGACCTGGCGCTGCTGGTAGACGGCCTGCAGGCCGAGCGTGAGCAGGGCATCACCATCGATGTCGCCTACCGCTATTTCTCCACCGCCAAGCGCAAGTTCATCATCGCCGACACCCCGGGCCACGAACAGTACACCCGCAACATGGCCACCGGTGCATCCACCTGTGACCTGGCGATCATCCTGGTCGATGCCCGCTATGGCGTGCAGACCCAGACCCGCCGCCACAGCTACATCGCGTCGCTGCTGGGCATCAAGCACATCGTGGTCGCGGTCAACAAGATGGACCTGAAGGGCTTCGATGAAGGCGTCTTCGAGGCCATCAAGGCGGACTACCTGAAGTTCGCCGAAGCCATCAACCTGACCCCGAGCAGCCTGCACTTCGTGCCGATGTCGGCGCTCAAGGGTGACAACGTGGTCAACCACAGCGAGCAATCGCCGTGGTACACCGGCCCGACCCTGATGGAAATCCTCGAAACCGTCGAAGTGTCGGCTGACCGCAACTTCACCGACCTGCGTTTCCCGGTGCAGTACGTCAACCGGCCGAACCTGAACTTCCGCGGTTTTGCCGGCACCCTCGCCAGCGGCGTGGTGCACAAGGGCGACGAAATTGTCGTGCTGCCGTCGGGCAAGAGCAGCCGGGTCAAGTCCATCGTCACCTATGAAGGTGAACTGGAAAGCGCCGGCCCAGGCCAGGCCGTGACCCTGACCATGGAAGATGAGATCGACATCTCCCGTGGCGACCTGCTGGTGCATGCCGACAACGTGCCGCCGGTCACTGACCAGTTCGACGCCATGCTGGTGTGGATGGCCGAAGAGCCGATGCTCCCGGGCAAAAAGTACGACATCAAGCGCGCCACCAGCTACGTGCCGGGCTCGATTGCCAGTATCACCCACAAGGTTGATGTGAACACCCTCGAGAAGGACGCCGCCAGCGCCCTGCAGCTGAACGAGATTGGCCGCGTCAAGGTATCCCTGGACAGCGCCATTGCCCTGGACGGTTACGACAGCAACCGCACAACCGGTGCGTTCATCGTCATCGACCGCCTCACCAACGGCACCGTCGGCGCCGGCATGATCATCGCCCAGCCAGTCTTGCCGCATGGCAGCACCGGCCAGCATGGCAAGCAGGCCCACGTGTCTACCGAGGAGCGCGCCCTGCGTTTCGGTCAGCAGCCAGCCACCGTGCTGTTCAGTGGCCTTTCTGGCGCCGGCAAGAGCACCCTGGCCTATGCCGTTGAGCGCAAGCTGTTCGACATGGGCCGTGCAGTGTACGTGCTCGACGGGCAGAACCTGCGCCATGACCTGAACAAGGGCCTGCCGCAGGACCGCGCTGGCCGCACCGAAAACTGGCGCCGTGCCGCCCATGTGGCGCGCCAGTTCAACGAAGCCGGCATGCTGACCCTGGCAGCGTTCGTGGCCCCGGATGCCGAAGGCCGCGAACAGGCCAAGGCGCTGATCGGCAAGGATCGCCTGGTAACGGTTTACGTGCAGGCGTCCCCACTCGTTTGCCGCGAGCGTGACCCACAGGGCCTGTACGCTGCCGGTGGCGACAACATCCCGGGCGAAAGCTTCCCGTTCGATGTGCCGCTGGATGCCGACCTGGTGATCGACACCCAGGCCACCAGCGTGGACGAAGGCGTTAAACAGGTGTTGGACGTACTGCGTCAGCGTGGTGCTATCTAAGCGCTGGCCTGCACTACCAAAAACCCCGCTTCGGCGGGGTTTTTTTGTGCAGGTTGTCTCACGCCTGGTGATGCGCCAGGGGGGCGTGCTTGCCGTTCAGATGTGGTGTTCCGATACAGGAATTACCCGGCGCTCCTTGACGGCCTTGTAGGAAAAACTCGAATAGATCTCCTTCACCCCCGGCAACCGCTGCAGCACCTCGCGGGTGAATTCGCCGAACGATTCCAGGTCCCTCGCCAGAATCTCCAGCAGAAAGTCGTAGCGCCCAGAGATGTTGTGGCAGGCGACGATTTCGGGAATTTCCATCAGCCGCTGCTCGAACGCCAGGGCCATGTCCTTGGTGTGCGAGTCCATCATGATGCTGACAAAAGCAGTGACGCCGAACCCCAGTGACTTGGGCGAGAGCACGGCCTGGTAACCGGTGATGTAGCCGTTGTCCTCCAGCAGTTTGACGCGGCGCCAGCAGGGCGAGGTGGTCAGTGCCACCTGGTCAGCGAGTTCGGCAACGGTGAGGCGGGCGTTGTCCTGCAGGGCGGCCAGCAAGGCGCGGTCGGTGCGATCGAGGCTCGAAGGCATGTTTTGCCCTCCTGCTTGTTTGATTGTTGTTTTCTTTCCACCAAGCAGGCCGCTGTGTGGGCTACTTTGGAAAAATTCGGGCAGCTCGGTGGCATAAGCTTATAGCAAACCACAAGAGGCTGTTGCCATGCGCGACTCCCATAACAACACCGGTTTTTCCACGCGAGCCATCCACCACGGCTACGACCCGCTGTCCCATAGTGGCGCGCTGGTGCCGCCGGTTTACCAGACCGCCACCTATGCCTTTCCCACTGTTGAACACGGCGCAGCGTGCTTTGCCGGGGACGTGGCAGGGCATTTCTACAGCCGCATCTCCAACCCCACGTTGGCGCTGCTGGAGGAGCGCATGGCTTCGCTGGAGGGTGGTGAGGCAGGCTTGGCGCTGGCGTCGGGGATGGGCGCGATTACCTCGACAATCTGGACACTGCTGCGCCCCGGCGACGAACTGATCGTGGGGCATACCTTGTATGGGTGCACCTTTGCGTTTCTGCATCACGGCATTGGCCAGTTCGGGGTGAAGGTCCGTCACGTCGACCTCAATGACGCCAAGGCTTTAAGGGCGTCCATCACCCGCAAGACACGCATGATCTACTTTGAGACGCCAGCCAATCCCAACATGCAGCTGGTGGATATCGCGGCGGTCGCCGACGTGGCCCGTGGGCATGACTTGCATATCGTGGTCGACAACACCTATTGCACGCCCTACCTGCAGCGGCCATTGGCGTTGGGGGCGGATCTGGTGGTGCATTCCGCGACCAAGTACCTCAGTGGCCATGGTGATATCACCGCGGGGTTGGTGGTGGGGCGCAAGGCGCTGGTCGACCGTATCCGTCTGGAAGGGTTGAAAGACATGACCGGGGCGGTGCTATCCCCGCATGACGCGGCTTTACTGATGCGCGGGATCAAGACCCTTGCACTGCGCATGGACCGCCATTGCGCCAATGCGCTACAGGTGGCGCAGTTCCTGGCTCGGCAGCCTCAGGTCGAGCTTATCCACTACCCGGGCTTGCCATCGTTCGCCCAATACGAGCTGGCGCAGCGGCAGATGCGTTTGCCGGGCGGGATGATTGCTTTTGAGCTCAAGGGTGGCATCGAGGCCGGGCGCAAGTTCATGAATGCACTGCAGCTGTTTGCCCGGGCGGTGAGCCTGGGGGATGCCGAATCGTTGGCGCAGCACCCCGCGAGCATGACCCATTCCAGCTATACGCCAGAGGAGCGGGCGCATCACGGGATATCGGAGGGGTTGGTGCGCTTGTCGGTGGGGTTGGAGGATGTGGAAGACTTGCTGGCGGATGTCGAGCAGGCCTTGCAGGCCTGCAGCTAGGTTGTTTGGGCTGGCCGTTTCATAGAACAGTACATAACTTATTGATTTAGCAGGGTCCTGTGGGAGCGGGCGTGCCCGCGAAGAATCCAGCGCGGTGGCTGGCACCGGCTACGCCGGTGTTCGCGTGCACGCCCGCTCCCACAGATATTGCGCAGATTTCAAATGCTGTGGCGTACCTGGGCTGCCCACAAAAAAGGCCTCTCGCGAGGCCTCCTTCATGTTCAGCGAATCAACGCTTGAGCCCGTAGCTCTCGTCGAGCATGCCCGGGGAATTCGGCACCTTTGGCGCATAATCGCGCGGCACTTCGGCAGTGTCCTTCGGCGGGGTCAGGCGATCACGAGGGCCATGCGCACCTTCGGAGTGCAGGGCGGCCAGCAGGCGCTGGCGGGTCAGTTCGTCCAGCGCCAGGGTGTTGGCACCGTCGGCCAGGTGGTCCTGGACATCCTGGTAGCTCTGGGTCAGCTTCTTGACCAGTACTGCAGTGCTGTTGAAGTGGGTAACCACTTCGTTCTGGTAGTTGTCGAAGCGTTTCTGCATTTCATCCAGCTGGCGCTGCGTGCTGCTGGGCGCGGCATTGGGCAGCAGGCGAGCCACGACGAAACCGACGACCACGCCAATGACAAGGGCCAAGGTCGGCAACAACCAAACAAGGAGCGAGAGTTCCACGAGTCCTTCCTCTATAAACGGCTTTGCTTTACGTTAACGGCTCAGACCTGCGCTGTATACCGCGAGCGATCGCAAATCAGAACAGAATTCCTCACCTAGACGAAACGACCCACCCCGAGGTCACGGAGTAGTGCCTTGCTTGTCCGCGAAACCCCCTTGTTCATCGATGGCCCCAGTGGTCAGTTGGAAGCCTTGTACCTGGACGTGGCCGATGCCCGCGGAGCGGTGCTGATCTGCCACCCCAACCCGGTTCAGGGCGGCACCATGCTCAACAAGGTGGTCTCGACCCTGCAGCGCACCGCCCGTGATGCCGGCTATGTGACCCTGCGGTTCAACTACCGGGGCGTTGGGCAGAGCGCTGGCAGCCACGACATGGGCGCAGGCGAAGTGGCCGATGCCGAGGCTGCTGCGGCCTGGCTGCGCGATAAGCACCCGCAATTGCCGCTGGTGCTGATGGGCTTCTCGTTCGGCGGCTTCGTTGCCACCAGCCTGGCTGGCCGCCTGGAGGCGGGCGGCGTGAGCCTGCAGCACTTGTTCATGATTGCCCCAGCGGTAATGCGCCTGACCGACGAATTCCCCCTGCCACAGCAATGCCCGATCACCGTGGTGCAGCCGGAGGCCGATGAAGTGGTCGCGCCGCAGCTGGTTTACGATTGGTCCGACAGCCTGTCGCGCCCCCATGAGCTGCTGAAAGTGGCAGAATGCGGACACTTCTTTCATGGCAAGCTGACCGATCTCAAGGATCTGCTGCTGCCGCGCCTTTCGAACTGAGCCAAGCCTGAATAAGCGAACACCCATGACCACGCGCATTCTTACCGGTATCACCACCACCGGCACTCCGCACCTGGGCAACTACGCCGGCGCCATCCGCCCGGCGATCCGTGCCAGCCAGCAGCCCGGTGTCGACTCGTTCTATTTCCTGGCCGACTATCACGCGCTGATCAAGTGCGACGACCCGCTGCGCATCCAGCGCTCGCGCCTGGAAATCGCCGCCACCTGGCTGGCCGGTGGCCTGGACGCCGACAAGGTGACCTTCTACCGCCAGTCCGATATTCCGGAAATCCCCGAGTTGACCTGGTTGCTGACCTGCGTTGCAGCCAAGGGTCTGCTCAACCGTGCACATGCCTACAAAGCCTCGGTGGACAAGAACGTGGAAGCCGGTGAAGACCCGGATGCCGGCGTGACCATGGGCTTGTTCAGCTACCCTGTGCTGATGGCGGCCGACATCCTGATGTTCAATGCCAACAAGGTGCCGGTGGGCCGCGACCAGATCCAGCACGTGGAAATGGCCCGGGACATCGGTCAGCGTTTCAACCACCTGTTCGGCCAAGGCAAGGACTTCTTCGCCCTGCCAGGGGCGGTGATCGAAGAAAGCGTGGCGACCCTGCCGGGCCTGGACGGGCGCAAGATGTCCAAGAGCTACGACAACACCATTCCGTTGTTCACCAGCGCCAAGGACATGAAAGACGCCATCTCGCGCATCGTGACCGATTCGCGTGCGCCTGGCGAAGCCAAGGACCCGGACACTTCGCACCTGTTCACCCTCTACCAGGCCTTCGCTACGCCAGAACAGTGCGCCGGGTTCCGCGACGAGTTGTTGCAGGGCCTGGGCTGGGGCGATGCCAAGCAGCGCCTGTTCCAGTTGCTGGACGGCCAGTTGGCGGAAAAACGCGAGCACTACCACCAGCTGATCGCGCGCCCGGCCGACCTTGAGGATATCCTGCTGGCGGGGGCCGCCAAGGCCCGCAAGATTGCCACCCCGTTCCTGGAGCAACTCCGCGAGGCGGTTGGCCTGCGCTCGTTCCGCAGCAGCGTGCAAACCAGTACCGAAGTGAAGAAAAAGGCCGTCAAGAGCGCGCGTTTCGTCAGCTTCCGTGATGAGGACGGCAGCTTCCGCTTCCGCCTGCTGGCCGCCGACGGTGAGCAACTGCTGTTGTCGCGCAGCTTTGCCGACGGCAAGAGTGCAGGTGCGGTGAGCAAGCAACTGCAGCAGGGTGCTGAGGCCGATGTGCGTGTGCAGGGCCTGGGTTTCGGCTTGTGGCTCAACGGTGAACAGGTTGCCGACGGGCCGCAGTTCGCCAGCGCTGAAGCGCGGGATGCAGCCATTCGAAGCCTGCACGAAGCCCTGGCCCCACAACAGGACTGAGGCAATTCGCCGCAACTCCAATTGCCATAAAGCGGGCCGGTCGCTACAGTGACGGCCCGTTTTTTGTTGCCTCGCTAACGAATCATGACTCCCTTAGAACGCTATCAAGCAGATCTGAAACGTCCCGACTTCTTCCATGACGCGGCGCAGGAAACTGCTGTGCGTCACCTGCAGCGCCTGTACGACGACCTGGTACAGGCGCAGAACAACAAGCCGGGGGTATTCGGCAAGCTGTTCGGCAAGAAGGAGCAGACCCCGGTCAAGGGCCTGTACTTCTGGGGTGGAGTAGGGCGGGGCAAGACCTACCTGGTCGATACCTTCTACGAGGCGCTGCCGTTCAAGCAGAAGATGCGCACCCACTTCCACCGCTTCATGAAGCGTGTGCACGAGGAAATGAAGACCCTCAAGGGTGAGAAGAACCCGCTGACCATCATTGCCAAGCGCTTCAGCGAAGAGGCCAAGGTGATCTGCTTCGACGAGTTCTTCGTCTCGGACATCACCGATGCGATGATCCTCGGCACCTTGATGGAAGAGTTGTTCAAGAACGGCGTGTCGCTGGTCGCCACCTCCAACATCGTGCCCGACGGCTTGTACAAGGACGGCCTGCAGCGCGCGCGTTTCCTGCCGGCCATCGCCATGATCAAGCAGTACACCGACGTGGTGAACGTCGACAGCGGCGTGGACTACCGCCTGCGTCATCTGGAGCAGGCCGAACTGTTCCACTACCCGCTCAATGAGGCAGCGCACGAAAGCATGCGTGCCAGCTTCAAGGCGCTGACCCCGGAATGCACCCAGGCGGTCGAAAATGACGTGCTGATGATCGAGAACCGCCCGATCAATGTCTTGCGTACGTGCGACGACGTTGCCTGGTTCGACTTCCGGGCATTGTGCGACGGGCCGCGTAGCCAGAACGACTACATCGAGCTGGGCAAGATCTTCCACGCGGTGCTGCTGAGCAATGTCGAGCAGATGGGGGTGACCACCGATGATATCGCGCGGCGTTTCATCAACATGGTGGACGAGTTCTACGACCGCAATGTCAAGCTGATCATCTCGGCCGAGGTGGAGCTAAAAGACCTGTACACCGGTGGGCGCCTGAGCTTCGAGTTCCAGCGTACCCTGAGCCGCTTGCTGGAGATGCAGTCGCACGAGTTCCTGTCTCGGGCGCACAAGCCCTGAGATCAGCGGCAAGCTTCTAGCTGCAAGCCTCAAAAAAAAGCCGGAGCAGGCCACGAGCTGCTCCGGCTTTTTGCTTTGTCTTGTAGCTTGCAGCTAGAAACTTGCCGCTGCTGAAAGCCCTCAAGCCTCCTGCATGAACTGCTGCCGGTACTGGTTCGGCGACAACTCGGTATGCTGGCGGAACAGCCGCGCAAAGAAACTGGCATCGTCGTAACCGACCTCGTAACTGATGGTCTTGATGCTCTTGCGCGTGCTCGACAACAACCCCTTGGCCGTTTCGATCCGCAGCCGTTGCAGGTAGTGCAGCGGCTTGTCGCCGGTCGCCCCCTGGAACCGGCGCATGAAGTTGCGAATGCTCATGCCGTGGTTGCGGGCCACATCCTCGAAGCGGAACTTGTCCGCGAAGTGCTCTTCCAGCCAGTGCTGGATCTGCAGGATGATCAGGTCCTGATGCAGCTTCTGCCCGCCAAACCCCATGCGCCCTGGCGTGTAGTTGCGCTGCACTTCGTAGAGGATGTCGCGCGACACCGCACGGGCCACATTGGCCCCGCAGAAACGCTCGATCAGATAGATGTACAGGTCGCACGCCGAAGTGGCGCCGCCAGCGCAATAGATGTTGTCGGCGTCGGTCAGGTGCTTGTCCTGGTTCAGGCGGATCTTCGGGAAGCGCTCGGCGAAGCTGCTGAAGAAGCGCCAGTAGGTGGTCGCCTCCTTGCCGTCGAGCAGGCCACTTTCGGCCAGCCAGAACACGCCACTGGCCTCGGCGCATAGCACCGCGCCGCGGGCGTGCTGGCTACGCAGCCACGGCAGCACCTGTGGGTAGCGTTGCAGCAGGTTGTCGAAGTCGTCCCAGTAGGCTGGCAGGATGATGACATCGGCGTCATCCAGGCCGCCGTCGACCGGTAGCTGAACATTGCTGAAGCTGTCCACGGGCAGGCCATCGGGGCTCACCAGGCGGATCTCGAACATGGGCTGCAAGCCCAGGCCCAGCTGCTTGCCGTAGCGCAGGCTGGCGAGGTGGAAGAAGTCCTTGGCCTGCATCAAGGTCGAAGCGAACACCTTGTCAATGGCCAGGATGCTGACGCGCCGCAGCGACGCGGGGGGTTGGGTAAACATCATTGTCATTGTTCTTATAGGGTAGAGTGGTCAATCACCGGCTGGATCGTCTTATTTTTTTGGTCGAGCTGCAAGCTTCAAGCTACAAGCTTCAAGCTACAAGCTGCAAGATAAAGCAGGTCAGCATGCGGACTGCTCTGTCTTGTAGCTTGTAGCTTGTAGCTTGTAGCTTGTAGCTTGTAGCTTGCAGCTTGCAGCTTGCAGCTCTGATCAAGGCGCCGGGTTCGGCTGCGCTTGGTGAATGGCTTCGATCGCCGCCAGCAGCTCGTCGCTCAGGTGCAGCTCGGCGCTGGCCAGGTTGCTGTCCAGTTGCTGCAGGCTGGTAGCGCCAATGATGTTGCTGGTCACGAACGGCTGGCCCGTCACGAACGCCAGGGCCATCTGCGCCGGGTCCAGGCCGTGCTCGCGGGCCAGCTGCACGTAGCGGCTGCAGGCGGCCACGGTCTGCGGGTTGGAGTAGCGGGCAAAGCGGCTGAACAGGGTCAGGCGGGCGTTTTCCGGCCGAGCGCCGTTCTCGTACTTGCCCGACAGCATGCCGAATGCCAGCGGCGAGTACGCCAGCAAACCGCATTGCTCGCGAATGGCGACTTCCGCCAGGCCCACCTCGAAGCTGCGGTTGAGCAGGTTGTACGGGTTCTGGATCGATACCGCCCGTGGCCAGCCCCGGCTTTCGGCCAGTTGCAGGAATTTCATGGTGCCCCACGGCGTTTCGTTGGACAGGCCAACATGACGGATCTTGCCCGCCCGCACCTGGTCGTCCAGCACTTCCAGCGTTTCTTCCAGCGGCGTGAAGTGATCGTGCGGCAGGTGCTGGTAGCCCAGTTTGCCGAAGAAGTTGGTGCTGCGTTCCGGCCAGTGCAGCTGGTACAGGTCGATGCGATCGGTCTGCAGGCGCTTGAGGCTCTCGTCCAGCGCCGCGACGATGTGCTGGCGGTTGTGCTTGAGCTGGCCATCGCGGATGTGGCTGATGCCGTTGCCGGGGCCGGCAACCTTGCTGGCCAGCACCCAGTCATCACGGTCACCGTTGGCCCTGAACCAGTTGCCGATGATGCGCTCGGTAGCGGCGTAGGTTTCCGCGCGTGGGGGCACCGGGTACATTTCGGCCGTGTCGATGAAGTTGATCCCCGCGGCCTTGGCCCGGGCAATTTGGCCGAAAGCCTCTTCCTGGTCGTTCTGCTCGCCCCAGGTCATGGTGCCCAGGCACAGGGCGCTGACGTTGAGGTCGGTTCGGCCGAGCTGGCGGTATTCCATCGGGTAAACACTCCTTGGCAATGGAAGCTCATCAAAGCAGGTTGAAATTTTTCGCGCAATCTGGATAATTCAGCCCCTCTCCGCGTGGCGGAAGTGATGCACCATCACGCAGGAAGAACCCCGTCGAATATTGGCGTGCCCGACCCGAGCCCCCAAAAGCGTCAGTGTTCGGCTGCGCGCTTGCCCTTGGCAAGCTGTGCACTATCCAGTAAGATTCGCCGTCTATTTTTCGCTGGGCGGCCTCTGAGGCTTTAGAGAATGAAAACTTTTACTGCTAAACCGGAAACAGTAAAGCGCGAGTGGTTCGTAGTCGACGCCGCTGGCCAGACCCTGGGTCGTCTGGCTACCGAAATCGCTACCCGTCTGCGTGGCAAACACAAACCAGAATACACCCCTCACGTTGACACCGGCGACTACATCGTCGTTATCAACGCTGAACAGGTTCGTGTGACTGGTGCCAAGTCTTCCGACAAGATGTACTACTCCCACTCCGGTTTCCCGGGCGGTATCAAGGAAATCAACTTCGAGAAGTTGATCGCCAAGGCCCCTGAGCGTGTTATCGAAACCGCGGTCAAAGGCATGCTGCCTAAGAACCCGCTGGGTCGCGACATGTACCGCAAGCTGAAAGTGTACGCGGGTGCTGCTCACCCACACACTGCTCAGCAGCCTCAAGAACTGAAGATCTAACGGGATAGTTCATTATGTCGGCGACTCAAAATTACGGCACTGGCCGTCGCAAGACCGCAACCGCTCGCGTATTCCTGCGTCCGGGTACTGGTAACATCTCCATCAACAACCGTTCTCTGGACGTGTTCTTCGGTCGCGAAACCGCTCGCATGGTTGTTCGTCAGCCGCTCGAGCTGACCGAAACCGTTGAGAAGTTCGACATCTACGTCACCGTTTCCGGTGGTGGTGTCAGCGGTCAGGCCGGTGCGATCCGTCACGGTATCACCCGCGCGCTGATGGAATACGACGAAACCCTGCGTGGCGCTCTGCGTCGTGCTGGCTACGTCACCCGCGACGCTCGTGAAGTCGAGCGTAAGAAAGTGGGTCTGCGTAAAGCGCGTAAGCGTCCTCAGTACTCCAAGCGTTAATACCGCTTCGGCAGTCGAAAAAAGCCCGGTTCCTTGGAACCGGGCTTTTTTTTTGCCTTGAACTAACCTGTCAGCATGTCTGTGGCCGCTCGTCGCATAGACGCAGATCAAGCAAAGCGCTGGTATTGGGCCCTTGCCCGGCTAATCCCTTGTCAGTGTGTGGATTTGTTTCTTACCATGGCGACCAAATTTTAGTGCCACAGACACAACCTAAGTACAGGCCTGGTTCAACAGGCCAAGCAAGCTGATGGGAGAGGACTGAATGAGCAATGACGGCGTCAACGCAGGCCGGCGCCGCTTCCTCGTAGCCGCGACATCCGTGGTCGGGGCAGCGGGAGCAGTGGGGGCTGCGGTACCGTTCGTGGGGTCATGGTTTCCCAGTGCCAAGGCGAAAGCCGCGGGAGCACCGGTGAAGGTCAATATCGCCAAGGTCGAGGCCGGGCAGCAGATGGTAGCCGAGTGGCGAGGCCAGCCGGTGTTCATCGTCAGGCGCACCGAGGAGATCCTCGGTAACCTGAAGAAAATTACCGGCGAATTGTCTGATCCCGATTCCAAATCTTCGGTGCAGCCGACCTATGTCGACCCCGAAGTCCGCTCCATCAAGCCGGAAATCCTCATTCTCGTCGGCCTGTGCACGCACCTGGGCTGCTCGCCCACCTTCCGCCCGGAGGTTGCGCCAGCCGACCTGGGCCCTAAATGGGTGGGTGGCTACTTCTGCCCGTGCCACGGCTCCCACTACGACCTGGCTGGGCGTGTTTACAAGTCGCAGCCGGCGCCACTCAACCTGCCCGTACCGCCGCACTCGTACGAGTCGGACGATATCATCGTCATCGGCGTCGACCAGGAGAAAGCATGATGAGCAAGTTCATGGACTGGATTGATGCTCGCTTCCCCGCGACCAAGATGTGGGAAGATCACCTGAGCAAGTATTACGCGCCCAAGAACTTCAACTTCCTGTATTTCTTTGGCTCCCTGGCATTACTGGTGCTGGTCAACCAGATCGTCACCGGTGTGTGGCTGACCATGAGCTTCACGCCCTCGGCAGAAGAGGCATTCGCCTCGGTCGAGTACATCATGCGTGACGTCGAATACGGCTGGATTCTGCGCTACCTGCACTCCACGGGTGCTTCGGCGTTCTTCATCGTGGTTTACCTGCACATGTTCCGCGGCCTGCTCTACGGCTCCTACCAGAAGCCCCGCGAGCTGGTCTGGCTGTTCGGCATGTTGATCTACCTGGCGCTGATGGCCGAGGCCTTCATGGGTTACCTGCTGCCGTGGGGCCAGATGTCCTACTGGGGTGCCCAGGTCATCATTTCGCTGTTCGGTGCCATCCCGGTGATTGGTGGCGACCTCACCCAATGGATTCGTGGTGACTACCTGATCTCCGGCATTACCCTGAACCGCTTCTTCGCCCTGCATGTGGTCGCCCTGCCTATCGTCATCCTCGGCCTGGTGGTGCTGCACATTCTTGCCCTGCACGAAGTGGGTTCGAACAACCCCGATGGCATCGACATCAAGAAGAACAAGGACGAAAACGGCATTCCGCTCGATGGCATTCCGTTCCACCCGTACTACACCGTCAAGGATATTGTCGGCGTGGTGGTGTTCCTCTTCGTATTCTGTGCGGTGGTGTTCTTCTTCCCGGAAATGGGCGGTTACTTCCTGGAAAAGCCGAACTTCGAGCAGGCCAACGCCTTCAAGACGCCGGAGCATATTGCCCCAGTGTGGTACTTCACACCGTTCTACGCCATCTTGCGTGCGGTGCCTGACAAGTTGATGGGTGTGATCGCCATGGGGGCGGCGATTGCGGTGCTGTTCGTACTGCCCTGGCTCGATCGCAGCCCGGTGCGTTCCATGCGTTACAAAGGCTGGATCAGCAAGCTCTTCCTGCTGGTGTTCTGCGTGGCCTTCGTCATCCTCGGCGTGCTGGGCGTGCTGGCACCGACACCTGGGCGCACGCTGTTGTCGCAGGTGTGCACGGTGCTGTACTTCGCCTACTTCCTGTTGATGCCGTTCTACACAAGGCTCGAGAAGACCAAACCGGTTCCGGAAAGGGTGACTGGCTGATGAAAAAGTTGATTGCAGTATTTTTGCTGGCACTGATGCCTGCCTTTTGCTTCGCTGCCGAACACGGGCTGGAACTGGACAAGGTCGATATCGACCTGACCGACAAGGCCGCCATGCAGGACGGCGCGCGGACGTTCGCCAACTATTGCATGGGCTGCCACAGTGCCAAGTTTCAACGCTACGAGCGTGTGGCCGATGACTTGGGCATCCCCCACGAGCTGATGCTCGAAAAGCTGGTGTTTACCGGGGCCAAGATCGGTGATCACATGCAGATCGGCATGAAGCCCGAAGACGCCAAGACCTGGTTCGGTGCCGCGCCGCCCGACCTGACCCTGGTGGCCAGGGTACGTGGTACCGATTGGCTGTACACCTACCTGCGCAGTTTCTACGAGGACCCCTCGCGGCCTTATGGGGTGAACAACAAGGTGTTCCCGAACGTCGGCATGCCCAACGTGCTGGTCGGCCTGCAGGGCAACCAGGTAATCGGCTGCAAGCAGGTGCAGACGGTGACCGATGGGAAGAAGCAATTCGACCCGTTGACCGGTAGCCCGATTACCCATGAAGCCTGTGACCAGCTGACCGTTACGCCGAAATCCGGTACCCTGACCGCCGAGCAGTTCGACGAGAAGGTCAAGAACCTGGTGACCTTCCTGGCCTATTCGGCCAACCCGGTCAAACTGGAAAGCCAGCGCATCGGTACCTATGTGTTGCTGTACCTGGCTTTCTTCTTCGTATTCGCCTATTTGCTCAAGCGTGAATACTGGAAGGACGTGCACTGATCACGCAGTAATTTCTGGTTGTTGAACGCGCCCGGGGCGCCTGGCAGAAATGCCAGGATGCCCCGGGCGCGTTTTCATTTAAAGTTGCACAGCATCTCGTGCGAGGAGCCGCTACATGGGCGCAACCAACAGGTTAGCCTGCTATTCCGACCCCGCTGACCATTATTCTCATCGGGTACGTCTGGTGCTGGCCGAGAAGGGTGTCAGCGTGCAGGTCATCGATGTCGATCCGGCGCGCCTGCCGCCCAGGCTGGCCGAGGTCAACCCGTATGGCAGTGTGCCGACCCTGGTCGACCGTGACCTGGCGTTGTATGAATCGACCGTGGTGATGGAATACCTCGAGGAGCGTTACCCGCACCCGCCGCTGATGCCGGTATACCCGGTTGCGCGCGGCAACAGCCGTTTGCTGATACACCGCATTCAGCGCGACTGGTGTGCTCTTGCCGATAGCGTGCTCGATTCGCGCAGCAGCGAGGCTACCCGAAGTGAAGCGCGCAAGGCCCTGCGCGAAAGCCTGACCGGTGTTTCGCCATTGTTCAATGAGTTCGCCTGTTTCATGAGCGATGAGCAAAGCCTGGTCGATTGTTGTCTACTGCCCATACTCTGGCGCCTGCCAGTGTTGGGCATCGAGTTGCCCCGGCAAGCGAAACCGCTGCTGGATTACATGGAGCGCCAGTTCGCCCGCGAGCCATTCCAGGCGAGCCTGTCCTCTGTAGAACGTGAAATGCGCAAGCTTTAAGGAGCCGTTGATGAACTCCAGTCGCCCCTATCTGGTTCGAGCACTGTACGAGTGGATCGTCGACAACGATTGCACGCCCCATATGCTGGTCAATGCCGAATACGCACAGGTGCAGGTACCGGATGGTTTCGCCAATGATGGCCAGATTGTCCTGAATATTTCGCCAAGTGCTGTGCGCAACCTGCACATGGATAACGACGCGGTCAGTTTCGAGGGCCGTTTCAGTGGCGTGACCCATTTGCTGTTCGTGCCGGTTGGCGCCATCCTGGGCATCTACGCCCGCGAAAATGGCCAAGGCATGGTCTTCGAGCTGGAGCAGCCGCTGACGGATAGCGATGACCTGGAAGACGATGATGTGCAGCCGGATGACGATGGCCCGCCAGAAGGTGGTGGCCAGCCGCCGCGCCCGACTGGTCGACCAAGCCTGAAAGTGGTCAAGTAGTAAAAAAGGCGACCTTGTAGGATTAATGCCAGCAGTTAAGTAATTTGGGGCCGCAAAGCAGCCCCAATAACGCTTAACTGACAGGCATCAACCTTGAAGGGTCGCCTTTTTTAGGCCGGGATTGTTGTCTTGCCGGCCCAGGGTTCTTCAGTCGATGTACTCGAAGAGTTTGACGATTTTTTGCACACCCGATACGCCCTGCACTACGGCAGTGGCGGAATTGGCCTCCTGCTGGGTCACCAGGCCGAGCAGGTAGACGATACCGTTCTCGGTAATGACCTTGATTCGCGAACTGGGCACGGCGCTGTCAGTCAGCATCTGGGTCTTGATCTTGGTGGTCAGCCAGGCATCGTTGTTGCGCGCCAGAATCGAAGACGGCTGCATGACCTGCAGCTCGTTGTGCACCTTTTTCACCCGTTGTACCTGGCTGGCGGTTTGCTCGGCAAGGCTCTTGAGGTCAGCGCGTGGGGTTTGGCCAGCGAGCAGGACGATACCGTTGTAGCTGCTGACAACGATGTGCGAGCCCTTGTCCAGGTCCGGGTTGGCCTTGGAGATGTTGACCGCGGCTTTGGTTTCGATCAGCGAGTCGTCGATCTTGCTGCCGATGGTGCGCGTGCCGCGGTCGTCTTCAATGGGCGAATTGCGGGCAGAGGTGAGTACCGAGCTGCAGCCGGTAACGCTCAGGCACAGAGTCAGGGCCAGCAGGCCAAGGCGCATAGGGGTCATTCTTCACTCCCGAACAGTTGGCTGTCGATCAGGTCGCACAGGCAGTGGATCGCCAGCAGGTGGACTTCCTGGATGCGCGCGGTCACTGTCGAAGGTACGCGGATTTCCACGTCCTCTGGCAGCAGCAGCGAGGCCATGCCGCCGCCGTCGCGCCCCGTCATTGCTACGACAATCATTTCGCGGTCATGCGCGGCCTGGATCGCCTGGATCACGTTGGCCGAGTTACCGCTGGTGGAGATCGCCAGCAGAACATCGCCCGGTTGGCCCAGTGCGCGGATCTGCTTGGAAAAGACTTCGTTATAGCTGTAGTCATTGGCGATCGAAGTCAGGGTCGAACTGTCGGTGGTCAAGGCGATGGCCGGCAAACTCGGGCGTTCGCGCTCGAAGCGGTTGAGCAGTTCCGAGGAGAAGTGCTGGGCGTCGCCGGCCGAGCCGCCGTTGCCACAGGCGAGCATCTTGCCCTCATTGAGCAGCGCATTGACCATGACCAGGCTGGCCTGCTCGATGTGCGGTGCCAGGATGTCCATCGCCTGTTGCTTGGTTTCGATGCTGGCCTGGAACAGCCGGCGAATTCGGGATTGCATGTCCATCTGGTGACCTTAAATGGGGCGGTGGCCTTTGTTACGCGCAACAACGACCAGCCCGCGATACATAGAGCAAAAAAAACGTAGAGGGTTCAGCACTCGAAGGCGTTTTTCAGCCACTGAAGCGGTTTGCCTGCATGGTGGCTACCCTGCAGGGCGACAACGTCGAAGCGGCAGGGGTGGTTGCCCCATTGGGGCTCCTTGAGCAGGAACAGGCTGGCCGCATGCACCAGCCGTTTCTGCTTGCGCCCATCGATACTGGCGAGGGCGCCTCCGAAGGCCGCGTGCAACCGGTAGCGGACTTCGACGAATACTACTGTATCGGCGTCGAGCATGACCAGATCAAGCTCGCCGCCTTTGCATCGCCAGTTGCGCGCCAGCAGCCGCAGGCCTTGCCCCTGAAGGTACTCAAGGGCTTGGGTTTCTGCAGCGTGGCCGGCGCCGGTCGGTGATGCTGCAGCCATCAGCGCGGGGTATCAGGCAGGCGCTTGACCTGGCCGCCAGCGAATTCAGCCCATGGCAGTTGGCGCTCCACACGCTGGTTGGCGTTGATGCTCAAGCTGCCGGAAAGGCCCTGGACGCGGTTATCCGGCAGCGCCTTCAGTTGGCCCAGTCGCGGTGCCAGGCTGTAGGCATCGACGCCCATGGCGTACAGGCGGCCCAGGCTGCCGGCGGCTTGCGGCCACTGCTGAACCACCTGTTGGCGCAGGCTGTTGCTGGTATCGAGCAGCCACGGGGTTTCGCAGAAGCGGATGCCGTTCATGTCGTTGTACTGGTTGACGTCACCGCTGGCGCTGTACAGGTTGGAAGTGGCGTACACCGGTACGTCACCGGCGTACTGGAAATTCAGGGTCGGCTTGATCTGCTGCGCTTGCTGAGGGGTAGAGGCAAGGAAGAGGAAGTCGATGTCCTGGCGGCGCGACGGTTGTGCGGCGATGTTGCCGCCAACCGTGCTCTGCAGGCTCTTGGCGCGGCTTTCGCTCTGGCGCAGCTGGAACAGGTCGGCAATCTGCTGGGCCAGCGCAACCGGTTGCGCGATGCGTTGGGCTGCGAGCACGGTGCCGCCATTGCCTTCCCAGTCCTGGCGGAAGGCGGCCAGCACGCGATCACCCCATTCGCCGCTCGGCACCAGGGCTACGGCGCGGACCATGCCATCGGCACGGGCGCGACGGGATACTTCGCGTGCTTCGTCTTCGGCCGCCAGGCCGAACTGGAACAATTGCGGTGGGGCCACCTGGCCAGCATCGGCGTAGTTGAGCGCAAGGGTGGTGATCGGCAGTTGCGGTTTGCTGGCCAATTGCTTGACCAGCGGTTTTTCCAGCGGGCCGATGACCAGCTGCACGCCTGCGGCCTGGGCCTGGCGGTAGAAGTCGTCGAGCGAGCCGATGCGCGAGCTGTCGAACACCTGCACCGCAGGGGCGGCTTGGCCAGCCTGCTGGGCCTGGAAGTGGGCGGCCATGAAGCCGTCACGCAGGGCCCGGGCAACCCCGGCCAGTGGCCCTTCCTGGGGCAGCAGCAGGGCGATTTTGGTCAGCGGTTGGCTGGCCAGTTCCTTGAGCTTGACCAGTGGCACTGGCAACTGTTTGGCAGCCGGGTGGTCCGGGTGCTGTTTGACCCAGCTCTCGATGGCGCTCTGTTGCTGCTCAAGGGTGCCGGCACTTTTCACCGCCAGGGCCAGGCTGGTCCAGCCGGCCAGAGTCTGGTCAGTGGCCGGCTGCTGCAACTGCTCGGCCGGCAGCGAGGCGACCAAGGCCCAGATGGCGTCGTTGTTTGCGCTGGCGGCCTGGTCGCTGAGCAATGGGGCCAGCAGTACGCGCTGTTGCGCGGCGGCCAGGGCCTGGCCATCGGCCTCCAGCGCGGCGGCGTGCACGTAGTAGGTGCGCGCCTGCTGTTCCTTCGGCAGCTCGGGAACGTGCTGCAGGCTTGGGTGGGCCAGGGCGGCCAGGGCAGCCTTGGGTTGGTTGCGGCTCATGGCCAGTTCGGCCGCCAGGGTGCTGGCGAACACTTGCTGGGCCGGCTTGAGCGTGTCCAGCGGGACCTGCTCGAGAATGCGTGCGGCGCGGGGGAAGTCCTTCTGCTTGTAGGCCAGGTCGGCTGCGCTCAGGCGCAGCAGGGCGGCGTCTTGCGCAGACTTGCTGGAAGCAGCCTGCTCGAGCAGTTGCTCGATGCTGGCATCCGGGGTGCGTGGCAGTTCGCCCAGGCTGGATGAGGGCGAGCTGGCGCAGGCTGCCAGCAGGGCAGCGAGGCAGAGGGCTGTGAGCAGCCGCAGGCAAGCGATCATGTAAAGGTCCTGTTACTCGATCAAGTTGGCCGGCAATTGTACCCAAGCACTGGCCGGGGCGCGATGTTGCCGTGTCGATCCTTCACTATAGGTGGCTTGCCGCCGGTCGCGTATGAAGTTCTTTGCGCCCTGTTGCGGGCGCTCGGGCTACAATGGCGCCTTTGATCCGAATGACAGGTGTGCGCAGTGACTGATGTGGCAGGGGCTTCTAAATCCACCGTGGGAACGCTGTATGTGGTGGCAACTCCCATCGGCAACCTCGATGACATGAGCGCCCGAGCGCTCAAGGTGCTGGCAGACGTGGCGCTGATCGCAGCCGAAGACACCCGCCATTCAATCCGCCTGCTGCAACATTTTGGCATCGATACACCACTGGCGGCCTGCCACGAGCATAACGAGCGGGACGAAGGCGGGCGCTTTCTCGGCAAGCTGTTGGCCGGCGAAGATGTGGCGCTGGTTTCCGATGCCGGTACCCCGTTGATTTCCGACCCTGGCTACCACCTGGTGCGCCAGGCGCGGGCTGCCGGGGTCAGCGTGGTGCCGGTGCCGGGCGCCTGCGCCTTGATCGCGGCATTGTCGGCGGCGGGCCTGCCCTCGGACCGTTTCATTTTCGAAGGTTTCCTGCCGGCCAGGCAGGCGGGGCGCCTGGCACGCCTGGAGCAAGTGCGCGAAGAGCCGCGCACGCTGATTTTCTATGAAGCGCCGCACCGTATCCTCGAGTGCCTCGAGGACATGGAAACGGTGTTTGGCGGGGAGCGCCCGGCGTTGCTGGCGCGCGAACTGACGAAAACCTTCGAGACGCTCAAGGGCTTGCCCCTGGCCGAGTTGCGTGCGTTCGTCGCCGGTGATAGCAACCAGCAGCGCGGTGAGTGCGTGGTGCTGGTCGGTGGCTGGACTGCACCGGAGGGCGAGCAGGCCATCAGTAGCGAGGCCCAGCGCGTGCTCGACCTGTTGCTGGCCGAGTTGCCGCTGAAGCGGGCGGCGGCGCTTGCCTCGGAAATTACCGGCGTGCGCAAGAACCTGTTGTATCAACGTGCCCTGGATAAACAGAAGGCCCAGTAGTGGCAAATTGATATAAATGCTGCTGGCGCTTGTTCTTGAGCGCGTGTGCCGTTAACCTTGTCGGCGGAGAGTCGATCGGACAGTCGCTGCCGTCTTTTGTTCCGCAAAAGTTCGGGGGAGGAAAGTCCGGGCTCCATAGGGCAGAGTGCCAGGTAACGCCTGGGAGGCGTGAGCCTACGGAAAGTGCCACAGAAAATAACCGCCTAAGCACTTCGGTGCCGGTAAGGGTGAAAAGGTGCGGTAAGAGCGCACCGCACGGCTGGCAACAGTTCGTGGCTAGGTAAACCCCACTCGGAGCAAGACCAAATAGGGTTCCATCAGGCGTGGCCCGCGTCGGAACCGGGTAGGTTGCTAGAGGCGTCCAGTGATGGCCGTCGTAGAGGAATGACTGTCCTCGACAAAACCCGGCTTACAGATCGACTCTCCACCTTTCTTTTCTGCATCTTTCGATAGCAGACCCCCCTTTGGTAATACCGAAAAAATCTTACTCTTAATAAATCACTTTAAGTTCAAGCCCCAGTGACTTGTGCGGGTTTGATTTTTCTCGTGTTTTTTTCATTGTGAAATACCTTTCACAATCCTTTAACGCGCTAAATCTCGGTCCTGTAAGGCTTTTCCTTCCGAACGTGCCTTGACGGTGCCTCCGGCGGATTCCTATAGTGTGCGCAAGTGGCAGAAAGTGGGATGAAGTGGGTTTTCTGGCACAAAAAAGATAACATTGTGGGGAATCGCAGCCGTGTTCCGCGGAGCCAACGCCGTCAGTCTCGATGCCAAGGGCCGTCTCGCCATGCCGAGCCGGTACCGTGACGAGCTCGATTCGCGTTGCAACGGTCAGCTGATCGTGACCATCGACGCCGTGGACCCGTGCTTGTGTGTTTATCCCCTCGATGAGTGGGAACAGATAGAAGCCAAGTTGCGTGCCTTGCCATCGTTGCGTGAGGAAAACCGCCGCCTGCAGCGATTGCTGATTGGCAATGCGGTAGACCTGGAACTCGACGGCAGTGGGCGTTTCCTGGTGCCGCCCCGTTTGCGTGAGTACGCCAAGCTCGACAAGAAGGCGATGCTGGTGGGGCAACTGAACAAATTCCAGCTGTGGGATGAAGATGCCTGGAACGCGGTTTCGGCAGCCGACCTTGCAGCTATTCAACAACCGGGCGCCATGCCCGACGAATTGCGTGACCTGATCCTGTGACCATAGATAGCGGCTTCAACCACATTACCGTCCTGCTCGACGAAGCTGTCGAGGCATTGGCCTTGCGCGCCGACGGTTGCTATCTGGACGGCACGTTTGGCCGTGGCGGACACAGCCGCCTGATCCTCAGCAAGCTCGGGCCGCAAGGGCGGCTGCTGGGCTTCGACAAAGACCCACAAGCGATTGCCACAGGGCAAGCGCTGGCGGCCGAAGACGGCCGCTTTGTCATTGTGCAGCGCAGCTTTGCCGAGCTGGGCGCAGAAGTGGCCGAGCGCGGCCTGCATGGCAAGGTCAGCGGCGTGTTGCTGGACCTTGGCGTGTCCTCGCCGCAACTGGACGACCCCGAGCGGGGCTTCAGCTTTCTCAATGATGGCCCGCTGGACATGCGCATGAACCCCGATCAGGGCGTCAGCGCTGCCGAATTCATTGCCACCGCACCGGTGGAAGAAATTGCCCGCGTGTTCAAGGAATACGGCGAAGAGCGCTTTGCCGGGCGCATGGCGCGTGCCGTGGTCGAGCGCCGCGAAAAGCAGCCGTTCACCCGCACTGCCGACCTGGCAGAGGTGCTCAAGGTGGCCAACCCGGCCTGGGAGAAGGGCAAAAACCCGGCCACCCGCGCCTTCCAGGGCTTGCGCATCCACGTCAACAACGAACTGGGTGACCTGGAAGCGGGGCTTGAGGCCGCGCTCGACGCGCTCGAAGTCGGCGGTCGGCTGGCGGTCATCAGCTTCCACTCGCTGGAAGACCGCATCGTCAAACTGTTCATGCGCAAGCTGGTCAAGGGCGAGGCCGACAACCTGCCACGCAACCTGCCGGTACAGCACAAGGTCTTCGAGCCCAAGGTCAAGCTCATCGGCAAGGCCCAGTTCGCCTCCGAAGCCGAGCTCAAGGCAAACCCGCGGTCGCGCAGCGCCGTGATGCGTGTGGCGGAGAAGTTGCGGTGAGCAGGCTGTTCGCCAAGCCCTTGCCAGGCGGGAGCTTCCTGATGCTCCTGCTGTTCGTTGCCGTGCTGGTTTCGGCCATTGCGGTGTCCTACAGCGCGCACTGGAACCGCCAGTTGCTCAATACCCTGTACGGTGAGCTGAACGAGCGTGACAAGGCCCAGGCCGAGTGGGGCCGGTTGATCCTCGAGCAGAGCACCTGGACCGCGGCCAGCCGTATCGAAAACCTTGCGTCCGAGCAATTGAAGATGCGCGTGCCTGCGGCTGACGAAGTGCGGATGGTGGCGCCATGATGAAACTCGAAGGCGCACTGTACCCATGGCGTTTCCGCGTGGTCATCGGCCTGCTGGCACTCATGGTCGGCGCCATCTGCTGGCGCATCATCGACCTGCAGGTGGTCGACCGTGACTTCCTCAAGGGCCAGGGCGACGCGCGCAGCCTGCGCCATATCTCGATCCCGGCCCACCGTGGGCTGATTACCGACCGCAACGGTGAGCCATTGGCGGTCAGTACCCCGGTCACGACCCTGTGGGCCAACCCCAAGGAAATGCAGGCCTCCAAAGAGCGCTGGCCGCAATTGGCAGCAGCGTTGGGGCAAAACCCGCAGCAGCTGAACGAGCGCCTGACCCAGCAGGCCAACAAAGAGTTCATCTACCTGGTCCGCGGCCTGACCCCGGAGCAGGGCCAGCATGTGCTCGACCTGAAAGTGCCCGGCGTGTACGGGCTGGAAGAATTCCGCCGGTTCTACCCGGCCGGTGATGTCACTGCGCATATGGTCGGCTTCACAGACCTGGACGACCACGGGCGCGAAGGGGTCGAGCTGGCCTATGACGAGTGGCTGGCCGGCGTGCCTGGCAAGCGCCAGGTCATCAAGGACCGGCGCGGCCGGCTGATCAAGGATATTCAGGTCACCAAGAACGCCAAGGCCGGGAAGACCTTGGCGTTGTCGATTGACCTGCGTCTGCAATACCTGGCTACACGCGAGCTGCGCAACGCCATTGCCGAACAGAACGCCAAGGCCGGCAGCCTGGTGATCATGGACGTCAAGACCGGTGAGGTCCTGGCCATGGTCAACCAGCCGACCTACAACCCCAACAACCGCCGCAGCATGTTCCCGGCGGCCATGCGTAACCGGGCGATCATCGACGTGTTCGAGCCAGGTTCGACGGTGAAGCCGATCTCCATGAGCGCAGCGCTGGAAAGCGGCCGCTGGAAACCTACCGACAAGGTCGAGGTATACCCCGGCAGCCTGCAGATCGGCCGCTACACCATCAAGGACGTGTCGCGCAGCGAGGGTCCGATCCTCGACCTGACCGGCATCCTGATCAACTCCAGTAACGTGGGCATGAGCAAGATCGCCTTCGACATCGGTGGCGAGGCCATCTACCGCGTGATGTCCCAGGTCGGCCTGGGCCAGTACACCGGCCTTGGCTTCCCGGGTGAGCGTGTCGGCAACCTGCCGAACCACCGCGAGTGGCGCAAGGCCGAGACGGCCACCCTGTCTTACGGCTACGGCGTGTCGGTGACCGCCCTGCAGCTGGTGCATGCCTACGCGGCATTGGCCAACGACGGCAAGATGGTCCCGCTGTCGATCCTCAAGGTGGACAAGGCGCCCGAGGCCGTGCAGGCCATTCCGAAGGAAACCGCGGAAACCATCCAGGGCATGTTGCAGCAGGTGATCGAGGCGCCGCGTGGGGTATTCCGCGCCCAGGTGCCGTTCTACCACGTGGCCGGCAAGTCCGGTACTGCACGTAAAGCCACGGTGGGTTCCAAGGGGTACACCGAAAATGCCTACCGCTCGCTGTTCGCAGGCTTCGGCCCGATGAGCGATCCGCGTTACGCCATCGTCGTGGTGATCGACGAACCGGGCAAGGGTGGCTACTTCGGTGGCCTGGTTTCGGCACCGGTGTTCAGCAAGGTCATGTCCGGCACCCTGCGCCTGATGAACGTGCCGCCAGACAACCTGCCGCCGCCAGCTGCTGTTGCACCTGCCGGGCAACCCCAAGTCAATGCTGCCGCTGCCAAGGGAGGGCGTGGGTGATGACAATGCCATTGAGCAAACTGTTCGCACACGCCAGCCGCGATCCGATGATCCGCGAACTGACCCTGGACAGCCGCAACGTGCGCCCGGGTGACTTGTTCCTGGCAGTGCCGGGGGCCAAGGTCGATGGCCGTGGGCACATTGCCGATGCCTTGGCCCGTGGTGCTGCCGCCGTGGCTTATGAAGAGCAGGGCGCCAACGTGCTGCCGTTGACCGATGTGCCGCTGATCCCGGTCAAAGGCCTGATCGCTCAGCTGTCGGATATTGCCGGCCGCTTCTATGGCGAGCCCAGCCGGCAGCTGGACCTGGTCGGCGTGACCGGTACCAACGGCAAGACCAGTGTCACCCAGTTGCTGGCGCAGGCGTTGGAGCTGCTCGGCAAGCGCTGCGGCCTGATCGGCACCCTCGGTACCGGGTTCTACGGTGAACTGCAAAGTGGCCGCCTGACCACCCCTGACCCGATTGCCGTGCAGTCGACGCTGTATGGCCTGAAAAAGGCTGGCGCCAAAGCCGTGGCCATGGAGGTGTCCTCCCATGCCCTGGAACAAGGCCGCGTGGCTGCACTGGCTTTCGACATTGCGGTGATGACCAACCTGTCCCGCGATCACCTCGACTATCACGGCAGCATGCAGGCGTACGAAGCGGCCAAGGCCAAGCTGTTCGCCTGGCCGAGCCTGCGCTGCCAGGTGGTGAACCTGGACGACGAGTTCGGTCGGCGCCTGGCTCAAGCTTTCGAGGATAGGGCGCCGGCAGATCCTATCGAGTCACGGCTGCTCAGCTATAGCCTGGAAAACCCGGACGCGGCGCTGTTCTGCACCAAGGCCAAGTTCGATGACGATGGCGTGCGCGCCACATTGGTCACTGCCCAGGGTGAGCGCATTCTGCGCAGCCAGTTGCTCGGCCGTTTCAACCTGAGCAACATGCTGGCGGCGGTGGCAACCCTGCTGGCAATGGACTTTGCCCTTGACGAGATCCTCGGCGTCATCCCCAAACTGCAAGGGCCGGTAGGCCGCATGCAGCGCCTGGGTGGCGGCGCCAAGCCACTGGTGGTGGTCGACTACGCACATACGCCAGATGCGCTGGAGAAGGTTCTGGAAGCCCTGCGCCCGCATGCTCACGGCCAGCTGCTGTGCCTGTTCGGCTGCGGTGGCGACCGTGATCGCGGCAAGCGCCCACTGATGGCCGAAGTGGCCGAGCGCCTGGCGGACCGCGTCCTGGTTACCGACGACAACCCGCGTAGCGAAGACCCGCTGCGTATCTTCGACGACATTCGCCCCGGTTTTGCCAAGCCTGCCGAGGTGGAATTCATCGCTGGCCGCGGCGCGGCCATTGCGCACCTGATTGCTACCGCTGCTGCCGACGACGTGATCGTGTTGGCTGGCAAGGGGCACGAGGATTACCAGGAGATCAACGGCGAGCGCCATGATTTCTCCGACTTGATCGAAGCCGAAAAGGCACTTGCAGCCTGGGAGGCTCCACATGCTTAAGCCCATGTCACTCAGCCAGCTGGTCCCGCTGCTGAACGGTCAGCAGATCGGCGCCGATGCGGCGTTCACCGGCGTCAGCATCGACAGCCGCAGTGTCAGTGCCGGGCAACTGTTCGTCGCCTTGACCGGCCCGCGTTTCGACGGCCACGACTACCTGGCCGATGTCAAAGCCAAGGGTGCCGTCGCGGCGCTGGTCGAGCGCGAGGTGGCCGATGTCGACCTGCCGCAATTGCGCGTGGCTGACTGCCGCCTGGCCCTGGGCCAGCTCGGGGCACTGAACCGTGCTGCCTATGACAAGCCAGTGGTGGCCATTACCGGTTCCAGCGGCAAGACCACAGTCAAGGAAATGCTTGCCAGCATCCTGCGCACCCGTGGTCTTGTGCACGCCACCCGTGGCAACCTCAACAACGACCTCGGTGCGCCGCTGACACTGCTGGAAATCGCTGCGCAGCACAGTGCTGCGGTGATCGAGCTGGGCGCTTCGCGCATCGGTGAAATTCGCTACACCGTCGGCCTGACCCGGCCGCAGGTGGTCGTCATCAACAACGCCGGTACCGCCCATGTTGGCGAGTTCGGCGGCCCGGAGAAAATCGTCGAAGCCAAAGGCGAGATCCTTGAAGGCCTGGGCGAGGGCGGTATCGCCATTCTCAACCTGGACGACAAGGCCTTCGCGACCTGGAAGGCCCGTGCCGGGGCGCACAAGGTCATCAGCTTCGCCCGCAGCGACGCCCGTGCCGACTTCCATGCCAGCGCCATTGGGCGCGACGCCCGTGGTTGCCCGTCATTCCAGCTGCATGGCGCCGGCGAGGTGGCCCAGGTGCAGCTCAATGTGCTCGGTGAGCACAATGTCAGCAACGCCCTGGCCGCTGCCGCCGCTGCCCATGCCGTTGGTCTGAGCCTGGCTGGCATTGCAGCTGGCCTTGCGGCGGTGCAGCCGGTCAAGGGCCGCACCGTGGCGCAGATCGCGCCCAGTGGTGTGCGTGTGATCGACGACAGTTACAACGCAAATCCCACCTCGATGTGCGCGGCCATTGATATACTCGCCGGCTTCTCCGGCCGCACCGTCCTGGTGCTTGGGGATATCGGCGAACTGGGGCAGTGGGCGGAAGAAGGCCACCGGCAGGTGGGTGACTACGCGCGCGGCAAGGTCGACGCCCTGTACGCAGTGGGTTCCAACATGAAACATGCGGTCGAGGCGTTCGGCGCCAATGGCCGTCATTTCGCTACTCAAGCTGAGCTGATCGACGCGGTTAGTGCCGAAAACGCCAGCGACACCACTATTTTGATCAAGGGCTCGCGCAGCGCTGCGATGGAAAACGTCGTGGCGGCTTTGTGCGGTGCCAGCGGGGAGAAACATTAATGCTGCTGCTGTTGGCCGAGTATCTGCAACAGTTCCACAAAGGCTTCGCGGTCTTTCAGTACCTGTCCCTGCGCGGGATTCTGGGTGTACTGACCGCGTTGTCCCTGGCGCTGTGGCTGGGGCCGTGGATGATCCGTACGCTGCAAATTCGCCAGATCGGCCAGGCCGTACGTAACGACGGCCCGCAATCGCACCTGTCCAAGTCCGGCACCCCGACCATGGGCGGCGCACTGATCCTGTCGGCCATCGCTGTCAGCACCCTGCTGTGGGCCGACCTGAGCAACCGCTACGTCTGGGTGGTGCTGATCGTCACCCTGGCCTTCGGTGCCATCGGCTGGGTCGACGACTACCGCAAGGTGATCGAAAAGAATTCGCGGGGCCTGCCAAGCCGCTGGAAGTACTTCTGGCAGTCGGTGTTCGGCCTGGCGGCGGCGGTGTTCCTGTACAAGACCGCACCGACCAGCGTCGAAACCACGCTGATCCTGCCCTTCATCAAGGACGTCACCATTCCGCTGGGCGTCGGCTTCGTGGTGCTGACCTACTTCGTCATCGTCGGCTCCAGCAACGCGGTCAACCTCACCGACGGCCTCGACGGCCTGGCGATCATGCCCACGGTGATGGTCGGCGGCGCGCTGGGCATCTTCTGCTACCTGTCGGGTAACGTGAAATTCGCCGAGTACCTGCTGATTCCCTACGTGCCTGGCTCGGGCGAATTGATCGTGTTCTGTGGCGCCTTGATCGGTGCCGGCCTGGGCTTTTTGTGGTTCAACACCTACCCGGCACAAGTCTTCATGGGTGACGTCGGCGCGCTGGCGCTGGGCGCTGCCCTGGGCACCATCGCGGTGATCGTGCGCCAGGAAATCGTGCTGTTCATCATGGGCGGCATCTTTGTCGTGGAAACCCTGTCGGTGGTGATTCAAGTCGCCTCGTTCAAGCTGACCGGCAAACGGGTGTTCCGCATGGCACCGATCCACCACCACTTTGAACTCAAGGGCTGGCCAGAGCCACGCGTGATCGTCCGCTTCTGGATCATCACCGTGATCCTGGTGCTGATCGGCCTTGCCACCCTGAAACTGAGGTAGATGAGCGTGTCTTTGATCGCTTCCGACCAATTCCGCATCGTTGTCGGCCTCGGCAAGAGCGGCATGTCCCTGGTTCGCTTCCTGGCGAGCCGGGGCATTGCCTTTGCGGTCGCCGACACCCGCGAGCAACCGCCGGAACTGGACACCCTGCGCCGTGATTACCCGCAGGTGGAAGTGCGTTGTGGTGAACTGGACGTGGACTTCCTGTGCCGCGCCAACGAGCTGTACGTGAGCCCTGGCCTGGCCCTGGCTACCCCGGCCCTGCAGCAGGCCGCAGCGCGGGGCGTGCAACTGTCGGGGGATATCGAGCTGTTCGCCCGCCATGCCAAGGCGCCGATCATCGCCATCAGCGGTTCCAACGCCAAGAGCACCGTGACCACGCTGGTGGGTGAAATGGCAGCCAAAGCCGGCAAGCGCGTGGCCGTGGGCGGTAACCTGGGGACCCCGGCACTGGACCTGCTGGCCGACGACGTCGAGCTGTACGTGCTGGAGCTGTCGAGCTTCCAGCTGGAAACCACCGACCAGCTCAATGCCGAAGTGGCCACCGTGCTGAACATCAGCGAAGACCACATGGACCGCTACAGCGGCCTGCCGGCCTATCACCTGGCCAAGCACCGCATCTTCCGCGGTGCCAGGCAGGTGGTCGTGAACCGCCAGGACGCCCTGAGCCGGCCACTGCCGGTAGAAGGCCGACCTTGCTGGTCCTTCGGCCTCAACCAACCAGACTTCAAGGCATTCGGCCTGCGCGAAGTGGATGGCGAGAAATACCTGGCGTTCGAATTTCAGGCATTGCTGCCGGTGCGCGAGCTGAAGATTCGCGGCGCCCATAACCAGAGCAATGCACTGGCGGCGTTGGCCTTGGGCCATGCTGCCGGGTTGCCGTTCGAGCCGATGCTCGAAGCGCTGCGCGAATTCGCGGGCCTGGCCCACCGTTGCCAGTGGGTGCGCGAGCGTGACGGCGTGAACTGGTACGACGATTCCAAGGCCACCAATGTCGGTGCTGCATTGGCCGCCATCGAAGGCCTGGGGGCCGATATCGAGGGCAAGCTGGTGTTGATCGCAGGTGGCGACGGCAAAGGCGCCGAGTTCGGCGCCCTGCGTGAACCGGTCAAGCGGTTTTGCCGCGCCGTGGTGTTGCTGGGCCGTGATGCCGAGCGCCTTGCCCAAGCCTTGGGTGATGACGTGCCGCTGGTGCGGGTAAAAACCCTCGACGACGCCGTGCAACAGTGCGCCGACCTGGCCCGGGCCGGGGATGCCGTGCTGTTGTCGCCAGCCTGCGCCAGCCTCGACATGTTCCGGAACTTCGAAGAACGCGGGCGGCTGTTCGCCCAGGCAGCGGGGGCCCTGGCATGATCTTCGGTGTGCTCAAGCCGTATCCGTCGCCGCTGATCAGCGGCCGTGGCATCGACCTCGACTTCGCGATGCTGGCCGGCTGCCTGGCCTTGCTCGGCCTGGGCCTGGTGATGATCACCTCGGCCTCCTCGGAAGTGGCTGCAGCGCAGTCGGGCAACCCGCTGTACCACATGTTCCGCCACCTGGTGTACGTGTTCCTGGGCCTGGTGGCTTGTGGTGCGACCCTGATGATCCCGATCGCCACCTGGCAGCGCATGGGCTTCCTCATGTTGCTGGGCGCCTTCGGCTTGCTGGTGCTGGTGCTGGTGCCGGGGATCGGCCGCGAAGTGAACGGCTCCATGCGCTGGATCGGCTTCAGCTTCTTCAACGTGCAGCCTTCGGAAATCGCCAAGGTGTTCGTGGTGGTCTACCTTGCCGGGTACCTGGTGCGCCGCCAGACCGAAGTCCGCGAGACCTGGATGGGCTTCTTCAAACCCTTCATCGTGTTGCTGCCGATGGCTGCGCTGCTGCTGATGGAACCGGACTTCGGCGCCACCGTGGTGATGATGGGCGCGGCCGCGGCCATGTTGTTCCTTGGCGGTGTCGGGCTGTTCCGCTTCAGCCTCATGGTGCTGCTGGCAGTGTTGGCGGTGTTCGTTCTGGTGCAGGCGCAGCCTTACCGCATGGCGCGCCTGATCACCTTTACTGACCCATGGTCCGACCAGTTCGGCTCCGGTTACCAGTTGACCCAGGCGTTGATCGCGTTCGGCCGTGGCGAGTGGCTGGGCGTTGGCCTGGGCAACAGCGTGCAGAAGCAGTTCTACCTGCCTGAAGCGCACACCGACTTCGTGTTCTCGGTACTGGCCGAAGAGCTGGGCGTGGTCGGCTCGCTGGTGACCATCGCCCTGTTCGTGTTCGTGACCGTCCGCGCCCTGTACATCGGCCTGTGGGCGGAGAAGGCCAAGCAGTTCTTCGCCGCGTACATGGCGTTCGGCCTGGCCTTCCTGTGGATCGGCCAGTTCCTGATCAACATCGGGGTGAATGTCGGCTTGCTGCCGACCAAAGGCCTGACCCTGCCGTTCCTCAGCTACGGGGGCAGCTCGCTGGTCATCTGTTGTGCTTGCGTGGGCTTGTTGTTGCGTATCGAGTGGGAAAGCCGTACGCACCTGGGCAGCGAGGAGCACGAATTCAGCGAAAGCGATTTTGCCGAGGAGACCAGTCATGGCCGCTGACGGCAAGAACGTACTGATCATGGCCGGCGGTACCGGCGGGCACGTGTTCCCGGCCCTGGCCTGCGCCCGTGAGTTCCAGGCGCGCGGGTACAGCGTGCACTGGCTGGGCACCCCGCGCGGCATCGAGAATGAACTGGTGCCCCAGGCCGGCCTGCCGCTGCACCTGATCCAGGTCAGCGGCCTGCGCGGCAAAGGCAAGCTGTCGTTGCTCAAGGCACCCTTGACCCTGGTCAAGGCCGTTCTCCAGGCAAGGCGGATCATTCGCCAGCTCAAGCCGGTGTGCGTGCTTGGCTTTGGTGGTTATGTGACCGGCCCCGGCGGCGTGGCCGCGCGGCTGTGTGGCGTGCCGCTGGTGATCCATGAGCAGAACGCCCGCGCCGGTACCGCCAACCGCTTGCTGGTGCCGCTGTCTGCGCGGGTTTGCGAGGCGTTCCCGAACACCTTCGAGGCCAGCGACAAGCGCCGCACCACCGGCAACCCGGTGCGCCCCGAGTTGTTCCTGGATGCGCCGCGCGCGCCCCTGGCCGAACGCCGGGCACGGCTGTTGGTGCTGGGCGGCAGCCTGGGGGCGGAACCATTGAACAAATTGTTGCCTAAGGCCCTGTCCGAAGTGCCTGCTGCCGTGCGGCCCGAGGTGTTTCACCAGGCCGGCAAGCAGCACGCGCAGATCACCGCCGAGCGTTATCACGAGGCCGGCGTCGAGGCTCAGGTCGAGCCTTTCATCAAGGACATGGCCCAAGCCTATGGCTGGGCCGACATGGTGGTGTGTCGGGCGGGTGCGCTAACCGTCAGCGAGCTGGCGGCGGCAGGCCTGCCTTCGGTGCTGGTGCCGTTGCCTCACGCAATCGACGATCACCAGACCCACAACGCCCAATATCTGGCTCGCGAAGGTGCTGCCTTCCTGATGCCACAAGCGACAACTGGCGCAGCGCAGCTCGCTGAACGCCTGAATGAGGTGCTGATGCAACCCGAGAAACTCAATGTCATGGCAGGTACCGCTCGGCGCCTGGCCAAACCTGCAGCAACCAGCACCGTGGTCGATATCTGCCTGGAGGTGGCCCATGGTTGAGAGCCAGAAAGCCATGCCCCAGCCGAAAATGGGTCGTATCCGTCGCATTCACTTCGTCGGTATCGGCGGCGTGGGTATGTGCGGCATTGCCGAAGTGTTGCTGAACCTGGGCTATGAAGTGTCCGGTTCCGACCTGAAAGCCTCGCCGGTCACCGAGCGCCTGGAGTCATTCGGTGCCGAGATCTTCGTCGGTCACCGTGCCGAGAACGCTGCCACTGCCGATGTGCTGGTGGTTTCCAGCGCCATCAACCCGGCCAACCCGGAAGTGGCCACCGCCCTCGAGCGGCGCATTCCGGTGGTACCGCGTGCCGAGATGCTCGCCGAACTGATGCGCTACCGCCATGGTGTGGCAGTCGCCGGTACACACGGCAAGACCACCACCACCAGCCTGCTGGCCTCGGTATTCGCCGCAGGCGGTCTGGACCCGACCTTCGTCATCGGTGGTCGCCTGACCGCGGCCGGCACCAATGCCCAGCTGGGCACCAGCCGCTACCTGATCGCCGAAGCCGATGAAAGCGATGCCAGCTTCCTGCACCTGCAGCCGATGGTGGCTGTGGTCACCAACATCGACGCCGACCACATGGCGACCTATGAAGGCGACTTCAACAAACTGAAGAAAACCTTCGTCGAATTCCTGCACAACCTGCCGTTCTATGGCCTGGCGGTGATGTGCCTGGACGACCCGGTGGTACGCGAGATTCTGCCGCAGGTGAAGCGCCCGACCGTGACCTACGGTTTCAGCGAAGAGGCCGACATCCGCGCCATCAATGTGCGCCAGCAGGGTATGCAGACCCATTTCACCGTGCTGCGCCGCGACTGCGAGCCGCTGGACGTGTCGGTGAACATGCCGGGCAACCACAACGTGCTCAATGCCCTGGCCACCATCGCCATTGCCACTGACGAAGGCATCGCTGACGAAGCCATCGTGCAGGGCCTTTCCGGCTTCCAGGGCGTTGGCCGTCGCTTCCAGGTTTACGGCGAGCTGCCGGTCGAAGACGGCAGCGTGATGCTGGTCGATGACTACGGCCACCACCCGACCGAAGTGGCCGCCGTGATCAAGGCTGTGCGTGGTGGCTGGCCAAGCCGCCGCCTGGTGATCGTCTACCAGCCGCACCGCTACAGCCGCACCCGCGACCTGTACGACGATTTCGTTCAGGTGCTGGGCGATGCCAACGTGCTGCTGCTGATGGAGGTGTACCCGGCTGGCGAAGAGCCAATCCCCGGTGCCGACAGCCGGCAGCTGTGCCACAGCATTCGCCAGCGCGGCAAGCTCGACCCGATCTACATCGAACGTGGCGCCGAGCTGGCGCCACTGGTCAAGCCGTTGCTGCGCGCTGGCGACATCCTGCTCTGCCAGGGTGCCGGTGACGTTGGCGGCCTGGCCCCGCAACTGATGAAAAGCCCGCTGTTCGCTGGCGCCAAGCAGGAGAAGTCGAAATGACCAGCGCCTACGACAAGCTGCACTCTACCCTCGACGTGAAAGCGTTTGGCCGCGTTGCCGTGCTGTACGGCGGCAAGAGTGCCGAGCGCGAAGTGTCGCTCAAGTCCGGCGCCGCCGTGATCGATGCGCTGACCACCGCCGGTGTGGACGTCGTTGCCATCGACGTCGGTGACGACCTGCTCGACCGCCTGCAGAACGAGAAGATCGACCGCGCCTTCATCATCCTCCACGGCCGTGGCGGTGAGGATGGCAGCATGCAGGGGCTGCTGGAGTGCCTGGGCATCCCTTATACCGGTAGCGGCATCCTCGCTTCGGCCCTGGCCATGGACAAGCTGCGTACCAAGCAGGTGTGGCAGAGCCTGGGCATTCCTACCCCGCGCCACGCGGTGCTGGCGAGTGAAAGCGATTGTTTGCAGGCCAGTACGGAACTGGGCTTCCCGCTGATCGTCAAACCCGCCCATGAAGGCTCTAGCATCGGCATGGCCAAGGTGAACAGCGCCGAGGAACTGATCGCCGCCTGGCAAGACGCTGCCCAGTACGATTCCCAGGTACTGGTAGAGCAGTGGATCCACGGCCCGGAGTTCACCATTGCGGTGCTGCGCGGCCAGGTGCTGCCGCCGATCGCCCTGGGTACACCGCACGTGTTCTACGACTACGACGCCAAGTACATCGCCAACGATACCCAGTACCGCATTCCGTGCGGCCTGGATAGCGCCAAGGAACAGGAACTGATCGACCTGACCGCCCGTGCCTGTGATGCCGTTGGCATCGAGGGCTGGGGGCGGCTGGACGTGATGCAGGACGAGCAAGGCCGGTTCTGGCTGCTCGAAGTAAACACCGCACCCGGCATGACCGATCATAGCCTGGTGCCCATGGCGGCCCGCGCGGCTGGCCTGGACTTCCAGCAACTGGTGCTGGCAATCCTGGCCGAAAGCGTGGCGACGCGAGGTTAATCATCATGCAAGGCGCAATGATACGTCAGCAGCAACCCGTAACCGGCCGTAGCAAGCCGGTGCCGCGTGGTGCCAGCAGGCTGGTGGCCGACGAGCCCGTATCGGCGCGCCTGCCGCGGCCCAGCCTCGGCGGCCTGAAGCGCCTGCTGTGGCCGGTATTGCTGGTGGCAGCAGGCTTCGGTGCCTACGAAGGGGCCATCCGCCTGATGCCTTATGCCGACCGGCCCATCGCCAAGATCGATGTGCAGGGCGACCTCACCTACATCAGCCAGCAGTCGGTGCAGCAGCGTATCGCCCCTTACGTGGCCGCGAGCTTCTTCAGTGTCGACCTGCCGGCGATGCGTGCGGAGCTCGAACAGATGCCCTGGATCGCCCACGCCGAAGTGCGCCGGGTGTGGCCTGACGAGGTGGTCATCCGCCTGGAAGAACAGCTGCCGGTGGCGCGCTGGGGCGACGAAGCCTTGCTCAACAACCAGGGCCAGGCATTCACCCCGCGTGAGCTGGCCAACTATGAGCACCTGCCGCAGCTTGCCGGGCCGCAGCGTGCCCAGCAACAAGTCATGCAGCAGTATCAGGTATTGAGCCAGATGCTGCGCCCCTTGGGCTTTTCCATCGCTCGCCTGGAGCTGCGCGAGCGAGGCAGCTGGTTCCTGACCACTGGCGCGAGCAGCGCCGGGCCGGGCATCGAGCTGCTGCTGGGGCGCGACCATCTGGTGGAGAAGATGCGCCGTTTCATTGCCATTTACGACAAGACACTCAAAGACCAGATCAGCACTATCGCCCGCATTGATCTGCGTTATTCCAACGGACTTGCCGTTGGTTGGCGGGAACCGATTGCACCGACGACGGCCCAACCCGCCGTTGCGAAGAATTAGAGAGAGGCAGGACCATGGCAAACGCGCATAGCGGCAAAATGATCGTCGGGCTGGATATTGGCACCTCCAAGGTGGTGGCGCTGGTCGGCGAAGTGGGCGAAGACGGTACCCTGGAGATCGTCGGTATCGGCACACACCCGTCCCGCGGCCTGAAAAAAGGCGTGGTGGTGAACATCGAGTCGACCGTGCAATCGATCCAGCGCGCCGTCGAAGAAGCGCAGCTAATGGCCGGCTGCCGCATCCACTCGGCGTTCGTGGGCGTCGCCGGTAACCATATCCGCAGCCTGAACTCCCACGGCATCGTCGCCATCCGTGACCGCGAGGTCAGCCTGGCCGACCTGGAGCGGGTACTGGACGCGGCCCAGGCGGTGGCCATTCCGGCAGACCAGCGCGTGCTGCACACCCTGCCGCAGGACTACGTGATCGACAACCAGGAAGGCGTCCGCGAGCCGCTGGGCATGTCTGGCGTGCGTCTGGAAGCCAAGGTTCACGTGGTGACCTGCGCGGTCAACGCGGCACAGAACATCGAAAAGTGCGTGCGCCGCTGCGGCCTGGAAATCGACGACATCATCCTCGAGCAGTTGGCTTCGGCCTATTCGGTGCTCACCGACGATGAAAAGGAACTGGGCGTGTGCCTGGTCGACATCGGTGGCGGTACCACCGACATCGCCATCTTCACCGAAGGCGCGATCCGCCACACCGCTGTCATTCCGATTGCCGGCGACCAGGTGACCAACGACATCGCCATGGCCCTGCGTACCCCGACCCAGTACGCCGAAGAAATCAAGATCCGCTACGCCTGCGCCCTGGCCAAACTGGCGGGCGCTGGCGAGACCATCAAGGTGCCGAGCGTGGGCGACCGCCCACCGCGCGAGCTGTCGCGTCAGGCCCTGGCCGAGGTGGTGGAGCCGCGTTACGACGAGCTCTTCACCCTGATCCAGGCCGAACTGCGCCGCAGCGGGTACGAGGACCTGGTGCCAGCGGGCATCGTCCTCACCGGCGGTACCGCGAAGATGGAAGGTGCCGTGGAACTGGCCGAGGAAATCTTCCACATGCCGGTACGCCTGGGCGTACCGCACAGCGTTCGGGGCCTGAGCGACGTGGTTCGCAACCCCATTTATTCCACCGGCGTGGGCTTGCTCACCTACGGCCTGCTCAAGCAGTCCGAGGACATGGTCCTGACCGGCAGCAGCAACAGCAGCAACAACAGCTATGGCGATGAACCGAAGGCCCCAGTGCTTGAACGCTTCAAGCGCTGGGTACAGGGCAACTTCTAAGTTTCAAAGCAGTAGTGGTAGGCGCAACAACTAGAGAACTGTAAGGAGAGGGAAAATGTTCGAGCTCGTAGACAACGTCCCGCAAAGCCCGGTCATCAAAGTGATCGGCGTTGGTGGTGGTGGCGGCAACGCCGTCAACCACATGGTCAAGAGCAGCATCGAAGGCGTGGAATTCATCTGCGCCAACACGGATGCTCAGGCCCTGAAAAACATTGGTGCACGCACCATCCTGCAATTGGGCACTGGCGTGACCAAGGGCCTGGGTGCTGGCGCCAATCCGGAAGTCGGCCGTCAGGCCGCACTGGAAGACCGTGAGCGCATCGCCGAAGTACTGCAAGGCACCAACATGGTGTTCATCACCACTGGCATGGGCGGCGGTACCGGTACCGGTGCTGCACCGATCATCGCCGAAGTGGCCAAGGAAATGGGCATCCTCACCGTAGCCGTGGTGACCCGTCCGTTCCCGTTCGAGGGCCGCAAGCGCATGCAGATCGCCGATGAAGGCATCCGCATGCTGGCTGAAAGCGTCGACTCGTTGATCACCATCCCCAACGAGAAACTGCTGACCATCCTGGGCAAGGATGCCAGCCTGCTGTCCGCCTTCGCCAAAGCCGATGATGTACTGGCCGGTGCCGTGCGCGGTATCTCCGACATCATCAAGCGCCCGGGCATGATCAACGTCGACTTCGCCGACGTGCGCACCGTCATGGGTGAAATGGGCATGGCGATGATGGGTACTGGTTGCGCCAGCGGCCCGAACCGTGCACGCGAAGCCACCGAAGCAGCCATCCGCAACCCGCTGCTGGAAGATGTCAACCTGCAGGGCGCCCGCGGCATCCTGGTGAACATCACCGCTGGCCCGGACCTGTCGCTGGGTGAATACTCCGACGTGGGTAGCATCATCGAAGCCTTCGCCTCTGACCACGCCATGGTCAAGGTCGGTACCGTGATCGATCCGGACATGCGTGACGAACTGCACGTGACCGTTGTGGCCACCGGCCTGGGCGCGCGTATCGAGAAGCCTGTGAAAGTGGTCGACAACACCCTGCAGACTGCCCAGCAGGCGTACGAAGCGTCCAACCCGGCGCCAGTTCGTCAGGAGCAGCCAGCCGTGAACTACCGTGACCTGGAGCGCCCGACCGTAATGCGCAACCAGGCCCACGCCGGTGCTGCGGCAGCCGCGAAAATGAACCCTCAGGATGACCTGGATTACCTGGATATCCCGGCATTCCTGCGTCGTCAGGCTGATTAATGGAATTTATCAGGGGTATAAAGGTGATTGGTATTCATCAAAGGTTGGGTCTGTTATCATCCCCAGCCTTTGTTGATACCTGTTCGCAATTTGCGCTGAAGCGGCCAATGCCATGATTAAACAACGCACCCTGAAGAATACCATCCGTGCCACAGGTGTCGGCCTGCACTCCGGGGAGAAGGTTTACCTGACCCTCAAGCCTGCACCTGTTGACACCGGCATCGTCTTCCGCCGCGCCGACCTCGACCCTGTGGTCGAGATCCCTGCGCGTGCGGCCAACGTCGGCGAGACCACCATGTCGACGACGCTGGTCAACGGTGACGTCAAGGTCGATACGGTCGAGCACCTGCTCTCCGCCATGGCGGGCCTGGGCATCGATAACGCCTACGTCGAGCTCTCCGCCTCGGAAGTGCCGATCATGGATGGCAGCGCCGGTCCCTTCGTATTCCTGATTCAGTCTGCCGGCCTGGAAGAACAGGACGCAGCCAAGAAGTTCATCCGCATCCTGCGTGAGGTGACTGTGGAAGAGGGCGACAAGCGCGCCACTTTCCTGCCTTTCGACGGTTTCAAGGTGAGCTTCGAGATCGACTTCGATCACCCGGTCCTCAAGGGCCAGACCCAGAGCGCGGTTGTCGACTTCTCCAGCACCTCGTTCGTGAAGGAAGTCAGCCGCGCCCGCACGTTCGGTTTCATGCGTGACATCGAGTACCTGCGCAAGCACAACCTTGCGTTGGGTGGCAGTGTCGAGAATGCCATCGTGGTCGACGAGACAGGTGTGCTCAACGAAGACGGCCTTCGTTCCGATGACGAATTCGTCAAGCACAAGATCCTCGACGCCATTGGCGACCTCTACCTGCTGGGCAACAGCCTGATCGGCGAGTTCAAGGGCTACAAGTCCGGCCATGCGCTGAACAACCAGCTGTTGCGCAAGCTGATTGCCGAAACCGATGCCTGGGAAGTGGTCACGTTCGAAGATGCCAGTACGGCACCGATCTCGTACATGCGCCCTGTTGCGGCCGTGTAAGTTCGAACACTCTCTCTAGTGTTGTAATCAAGGCCACCTTCGGGTGGCCTTTTTTATTGCTTGTCGCCAGCGTGGGCGGCCAAGCGCTCCAGTGCAGCGCGCAGCTTGGGGTCGGCGATGCCCTCGGCGGTGTCACGCAGGCTTGCCGCGGCGCTGGTGGACAGCTCGGCAGCATGCCCGCCGCGTTTGGCCGGTACCAGGGGCGGCTGCACCTTGTAGAGGATGCGCCGGAGGTTGCCAAAGGCTTCCATGGCCTGCAATGCGGCCAGCAGGCGCTTCTGCTGGTAGCGCAGGCGGGTAGCCCAATGGCCATCGGTCACCACCAGCAACAAGGTGCCATCGCGCCATGAGGCCACGTGGCAATGCTCGCGGGCAGCCGGTTGCAGCTGGCTTTCCAGCAGGCGCTGCAGGTGTTCCAGGCGTTCGGCGTGGTTCAGCAGCAGGCGCAGCGGGCGCACCTGGCGCAGCAGGGCCGAGGGTGGCTGGGCGGGGGAGGGTTTGTAGGCCATGGGGGTACGCATGAGGTTACAAGATCGGCAGTTTAACACCTGTAGAACCTGTGCTGGCCGCTTCGCGGGCACGCCCGCTCCCACAGGGATTGCGCAACACTCAGGCCTGTAGTGATCCTGTGGGAGCGGGCGTGCCCGCGAAGAGGCCAGCACAGGCAACGCAAGATAAGACTGGTTCTCGATACCTTTCATGTTGCCAAACCTTGAACTCAGGGAAAATGCCCCTATCTAAACCAAGCCCCTGCCAAAGCGCTGTGCCAGCATCGTGGAAATCCACCACTTTCCTCACCATCGTTTCCGGGTAGAATGCTCGTTCGCATGCGGCCTCAGGGCTGCACGGGCGACTCATGGGGCCGCCCTCCATCCCTACGTGTGGAAGATCCTGCCGATATGTTTGCGCCTTTGTTAAAAAAACTTTTTGGAAGCAAGAACGAGCGTGAAGTAAAACGCATGCTCAAGACGGTGAGTATCGTCAATGCCTTCGAAGAGAAGATGGTGGCCCTCTCCGACGAGCAACTGCGGGGCAAGACTGCAGAGTTCAAGGAGCGCCTGGCCAAAGGCGAGACACTGGACCAATTGTTGCCCGAAGCCTTTGCCGTGGCCCGCGAGGCCGGCAAGCGCGTGATGGGCATGCGCCACTTCGACGTTCAGTTGATTGGCGGCATGACCCTGCACGAAGGCATGATCGCAGAAATGCGTACCGGTGAAGGCAAGACCTTGGTCGGTACCCTGGCCGTGTACCTCAACGCACTGTCCGGCAAGGGCGTGCATGTGGTTACCGTCAACGACTACCTGGCCCGCCGCGACGCCAACTGGATGCGCCCGCTGTACGAGTTTCTCGGCCTGTCGGTCGGTATCGTATCGGCCTTCCAGCCGCCGGAAGAAAAGCGTGCTGCCTATGCGGCCGACATCACCTACGGCACCAACAACGAATTCGGTTTCGACTACCTGCGCGACAACATGGCGTTCAGCCAGGACGAGAAGTTCCAGCGTGAACTGAACTTCGCCGTGATCGACGAAGTGGACTCCATTCTCATCGACGAAGCGCGTACCCCGCTGATCATCTCCGGCCAGGCCGAAGACAGCTCCAAGCTGTACATCGAGATCAACCGCCTGATCCCGCGCCTGACCCAGCACATCGAAGAAGTCGAAGGCCAGGTCACTCAGGAAGGCCACTTCACCATCGACGAGAAGAGCCGCCAGGTCGAGCTCAACGAGGCCGGTCACCAGTTCATCGAAGAGATGCTGACCCAGGCCGGGTTGCTGGCTGAAGGCGAGAGCCTGTACTCGGCGCATAACCTGGGCCTGCTGACCCACGTGTATGCCGGCCTGCGCGCGCACAAGCTGTTCCACCGCAACATCGAGTACATCGTCCAGGACGGCCAGGTACTGCTGATCGACGAGCACACCGGCCGGACCATGCCGGGCCGGCGCCTGTCCGAAGGTCTGCACCAGGCCATCGAGGCCAAGGAAAACCTGAACATCCAGGCCGAGAGCCAGACCCTGGCCTCGACCACCTTCCAGAACTACTTCCGCCTGTACACCAAGCTGTCCGGCATGACCGGTACCGCCGACACCGAAGCCTTCGAGTTCCAGTCGATCTACGCGCTGAACGTGATGGTCATCCCGCCGAACAAGCCGCTGGCGCGCAAGGACTTCAACGACCTGGTGTACCTGACCGCCGACGAGAAGTACGCCGCGATCATTGCCGACATCAAGGAAAGCATGAAGCAGGGCCGGCCGATTCTGGTTGGTACCGCGACCATCGAAACGTCCGAACACATGTCGAACCTGCTGAAGAAAGAAGGTATCGACCACAAGGTACTGAACGCCAAGTACCACGAGAAAGAAGCCGAAATCATCGCCCAGGCAGGTGCGCCGGGTGCCCTGACCATCGCCACCAACATGGCCGGCCGTGGTACCGACATCCTGCTGGGCGGTAACTGGGAAGCCGAAGTGGCCGCCCTGGAAAACCCGACCGCCGAGCAGATCGCCCAGATCAAGGCCGACTGGCAGAAGCGTCACCAGCAGGTGATCGAGGCCGGTGGCCTGCACGTGATCGCCTCCGAGCGCCACGAGTCGCGCCGTATCGACAACCAGTTGCGTGGCCGTTCCGGCCGTCAGGGGGACCCGGGCTCCAGCCGCTTCTACCTGTCGCTGGAAGACAGCCTGATGCGTATCTTCGCCTCCGACCGAGTGAAGAACTTCATGAAGGCCCTGGGCATGCAGGCGGGCGAGGCCATCGAACACCGCATGGTCACCAATGCCATCGAGAAGGCGCAGCGCAAGGTCGAAGGCCGCAACTTCGACATCCGCAAGCAGTTGCTTGAATACGACGACGTGGCCAACGAGCAGCGCAAGGTGATCTACCACATGCGCAACAGCCTGCTGGCGGCCGAGAACATTGGCGACACCATCGTCGAATTCCGCAAGGAAGTCCTCGACGCTACCATCAGCCAGCACATTCCGCCGCAGTCGCTGCCCGAGCAGTGGGACGTGGCCGGCCTGGAGGCATCGCTGGCCAGCGACTTCGCCATCAAGCTGCCGATCCAGCAGTGGCTCGACGAAGACGATCACCTCTACGAGGAGACGCTGCGCGAGAAGCTGCTGAACGAGATCACCACGGCCTACACCGAGAAAGAAGACCAGGCCGGCCTCGACGCCCTGCGTACCTTCGAGAAGCAGATTCTGCTGCGTGTGCTGGACGACCTGTGGAAAGACCACCTGTCGACCATGGACCACTTGCGCCACGGTATTCACCTGCGTGGCTATGCGCAGAAGAACCCCAAGCAGGAGTACAAGCGCGAGTCGTTCAGCCTGTTCCAGGAACTGCTGGAGTCGATCAAGCGCGATACCATCCGCGTGCTGTCGCACGTTCAGGTACGCCGCGAAGACCCGGTCGAAGAGGAAGCTCGCCTGCGCCGCGAGGCCGAGGAGCTGGCCAGCCGCATGCAGTTCGAGCACGCCCCAGCCCCTGGCCTGGAAGGCGAGCAGCTGAGCGAGGAGGAGACCGAAGTGGCCGTTGCCTCGGCGCCGGTGCGCAACGAGCAGAAGCTGGGCCGCAACGAGCCTTGCTGGTGTGGTTCGGGCAAGAAGTTCAAGCATTGCCACGGGCAGATCGAATGATCTGACCTGGGTGTTGTAACCTGATACATCCTGGGGCCGCTTTGCGGCCCCGTTTTTTGTACATCCACCGAATTTTCTAGGAGCGCTCTAATGGCTGTTGGTCTTGGTCCTTTGCCCACCCTGCACCCGGTTGCGGGTTTTGAACTCGGCATCGCTTCTGCCGGCATCAAGCGTCCTGGGCGCAAGGATGTGGTGGTCATGCGCTGCGCCGAAGGCTCCAGCGTGGCGGGCGTGTTCACCCTCAACGCGTTCTGCGCGGCACCGGTGATCCTCTCCAAGCAGCGTGTACAGGGCACCGTGCGCTACCTGTTGACCAACACCGGTAATGCCAACGCCGGTACCGGCGCCCCTGGGCTGGCAGCCGCCGAACGCACCTGCGCCAAGCTGGCTGAACTGGCCGGCGTACCCGCCGAATCGGTACTGCCGTTCTCCACCGGGGTGATCGGCGAGCCACTGCCGGTCGAAAAGATCGAAGGCGCGCTGCAGGCCGCCCTCGATAACCTGTCGGAGAACAACTGGGCCGAAGCGGCCACCGGCATCATGACCACCGATACCTTGCCCAAGGGCGCCAGCCGCCAGTTCCAGCACGATGGCGTGACCGTGACCGTGACCGGTATCAGCAAGGGCGCCGGCATGATCCGCCCGAACATGGCCACCATGCTTGGCTACATCGCCACCGACGCCAAGGTTGCCCCGGCGGTGCTCAAGGACCTGATGCTGGACGGCGCCAACAAGTCGTTCAACCGCATCACCATCGATGGCGATACCTCGACCAACGATTGCTGCATGCTGATCGCCACCGGCAAGGCCAACCTGCCAGAAGTCACCGAAGCCAGTGGTGCGCTGTTCGAGGCCCTGAAAAAAGCCGTGTTCGAAGTGTGCATGGACGTGGCCCAGGCCATCGTGCGTGACGGCGAAGGTGCGACCAAGTTCGTGACCGTGCAGGTCAACGGCGGTGGCAACCACCAGGAATGCCTGGACGTGGGTTACGCAGTGGCCCACTCGCCGCTGATCAAGACCGCACTGTTCGCGTCGGACCCCAACTGGGGCCGTATTCTCGCCGCGGTGGGCCGTGCCGGTGTGCCGGAGCTGGACGTGAGCCTGATCGACGTCTACCTGGATAACGTGTGCATCGCCAGCCAGGGCGGCCGCAGCCCCAGCTACACCGAAGCCCAGGGCTCGGCAGTGATGGCCCAGGAAGAGATCACGATCCGGATCGAACTGGGGCGTGGCCAGTGCAGCGAAACCATCTGGACCACCGACCTGTCGCACGAGTACGTGAAGATCAACGCCGAATACCGTACCTGATGCAGTGATGGGGTCGGGCAACGGCCCCACAATTCCAGAACCAGGAGACGAACCATGAGCGATCACCTGAACTTCGGCGACACGTTGCGCGCCTTGTTGCAGGCTGGCCTGGCGGAGCGTGAAGTGTGAAACGGATTCATGTTGTAGCAGCGGTCATTCGTGGCGCCGATGGCCGCATTCTGATCGCGCGGCGGGCCGCCACCCAGCACCAGGGTGGCCTGTGGGAGTTTCCCGGCGGCAAGGTCGAAGCCGGTGAAAGCGTGGAAGCGGCACTGGCCCGCGAGCTGCGCGAAGAGCTGGGTATCGAGGTGAGCCGTTCGCGTGCGCTGATCAAGGTCAGCCACGACTACCCGGACAAGCAGGTGTTGCTGGACGTGCGTGAAGTGCAGGCCTTTACCGGCGAAGCGCATGGCGCCGAGGGTCAGCCGCTGGCGTGGGTTGCCCCGCGCGATTTGCCGCAGTACGAATTTCCCGAGGCCAACCTGCCGATCGTGGCTGCCGCGCGCCTGCCGGACCAGTACCTGATTACCCCCGATGGCCTGGAAGTGCCGCAACTGCTCAAGGGCATACAGAAGGCGGTTGCCAGTGGCATTCGCCTGATTCAGTTGCGCGCCCCGGACATGTACGACCCCAAGTACCGCGACGTGGCGGTGGATGCGGTTGGGCTGTGTGCGGGCAAGGCGCAGTTGATGCTCAAGGGGCCGCTGGAATGGCTGGGCGATTTCCCTTCGGCCGGCTGGCACCTGACCGCGGCGCAGTTGCGCAAGTACGCCGCCAAAGGTCGGCCGTTTCCCCGCGAGCGGTGGTTGGCGGCTTCCTGCCACTGCGCCGAGGAGCTGGCACTGGCCGAGCAGATGGGCGTCGACTTCGTCACCCTGTCGCCAGTCCAGGCAACCCAGACCCACCCCGAGGCGGCGCCGTTGGGCTGGGACGAAGCTCGACGTTTGCTGGCCGGGTTCAGCAAGCCGGTGTACTTGCTGGGCGGGGTAGGGCCGGGTGAGCGCGAGCGAGCCTGGGAAGCCGGGGCCCAGGGTGTGGCCGGCATCCGGGCATTCTGGCCCGAGGCCTGAGCCATTGGGGCGGCCCTGCGCGACACCGCGCAGGCCGCCCCGAACCTGTCAGCCCTGCGGCTTTTCAGCAGGCTGCCACAACACCTCGGCCACCCCCTGTCGCCGCCCGATGATCCGCGCCGCCACGAACAGCAGGTCGGACAGGCGGTTGATGTACGCCAGACCTACCCCTTCCAGTGGTTCCAGCGCATGCAGCTGCTGGCAGCGCCGCTCGGCGCTGCGCGCCAGGCTGCGGCACACATGGGCCTGCGCCACCAGCATCGAACCACTGGGCAGGATGAAGTTCTTCAGCGGCCCCAGCTCTTCGTTCCACACATCGATGACCGCCTCCAGGCGCTCCACTTCTGCCTGGTTCAAGGCCTGGTAGCTGGGCATGGCCAGCTCGCCACCCAGGTCGAACAAGCGGTGCTGACACGGCGCGAGCACCGTAGTGACCTCTTCCAGGCCTTGCTCGGCCAGGCCTGCCAAAAGCACGCCAAGCTGGCTGTTGAGGCTGTCTACCTCGCCAATGGCTTCTATGCGCGGGTGGCTCTTCGGCACCCGCCGGCCGTCGCCCAGGCCGGTTTCGCCCTGGTCGCCGGTACGGGTGTAGATCTTCGATAGGCGGTTGCCCATGTCATTGCTCCGGTAAGGTCGGCACCGCTGCTGCCGGCTGGCCGAGGGGCAGGCGCAGGGTGAAGCACGTACCCTGGCCAGGCGTGGAGTGCACCTCCATCTGCCCCTTGTGGTTGTTGGTGATGATGAAGTACGAAACCGACAGGCCCAGCCCGGTGCCCTGGCCGATTTCCTTGGTGGTGAAGAACGGCTCGAAGGTGCGCTTGCGCACGGCCTCTGGCATGCCGACGCCATTGTCCTCGACCTGGATCTCCGCCCACGGCGGGTTCAGCCGGGTGCGCAGGGTGATCCGCCCCGGCTCGCTCGGTTGCGGGCGCAGGTGGATGGCCTGGGCGGCGTTCTTCAACAAGTTCAACAGTACCTGTTCCAGTTCGTTGGCAGTGCACGGCACAGGACCCAGTTCAGGGTCGAACTGCCGCACGATGGCCTGCCCCTTGAAGTCGAAACCGATCGCCAGGTCGAAGTCGTTGCCGGCAATTTCCACCGCCTGGTCGATCAGCGCCGGCAACTCGCAAGGCTCCAGCTGTCGGTTGCTGCGGCGGCTGAAGCTGAGCATGTGGGTGACGATCTTCGCCGCGCGGGCCCCGGCCTGCTGGATGCCATCGAGCAGTTGCGGCACTTCGCGGCTGGCCAGGTAGCGGTTGATCATGGCCAGGTCGAGGCCAAGCTCGCTGGCCTGTTCCTGGTTGCGGGGCAGGTCTGCCGACAGGCGTCGGCGGATGTTCTGTACGTTGTGCAGGATGGCGCCCAGCGGGTTGTTGATTTCGTGAGCCATGCCCGCCGCCAGGCCGCCGACCGAGAGCATTTTTTCCGACTGGACCATCATTTCTTCCAGCGACAGGCGCTGGGTGATGTCGTCGATGCGGATCACCACGCCGCGCCCGCCGCCGCCGGTGAGCGGGTAGAAGGTGAGGGCGTAATGGCGCAGCTCGTCGCCCTTGGGCCAGGTGACCCGCTCGATCTTGGCCACCCGGTGCTTTTCCACGGTTTCCTTCAGTTGCGGCAGGAACGGCTTCAGCGGCTCGAAGGCGATGAACACCGGCTGGTTCAGCGCCTCATGCAACGGCGTGCCGGAGAGGACCGTGGCTTCGTGATTCCACTGGGTGACATAGAGCTGTTCGTCCAGGGCGATCAATGCCGAAGGCATCGAGTCGATGATACTGTTGAGGTAGTTCTGGAAACCGGTGAGTTTTTTCTCGATCTTGCTGCGCACCTGCACTTCCAGTTCCAGCTTGCGGTTGGTATGGCGGGTTTCCTCGGCCAGACCCTGGGCCTGGTCATAGGCATCCTGGAACTCGTCACGGGCGCGTTTGAGTTGCTGCTCACGGGCCTCGATGCGCGAAAGCATGGTGTTGAAGGCGTCGGCCAGGCTGCCGATCTCATCGTCGTTGCCACGCCGGGCGCGCAGGGCGTAGCTCTCTTCGCGGGTGACCTGGCGGCTGAGTTCTTCAAGCTGGTTGATCGGTTGGGTGATCAGGCGTTTGATCTGGCGGGCGATGAAGATCCACAGCAGGATGCTGAACACCAGGATAGCCAGGCTGGCACTGAGCGTGCCGGTGTAGAACGCGGTGGGCAGCTCGCTGCTGGCCACCAGCAACAGGTGGGCCGGCGGGTTGGCCTCGCGCGGGATGCGGATCAGTTGGGTGCTGCGAAACTCCATCAGGCGCCAGCCGTCGATGTTGCGAAAGCGCTTGGGCAAGGTCAACGGGTCGCCATGCTGGAGTTGCGCCAGCATGCGACCGTCCCCCCCGTACACGGCTGCCGCGCGCAGCGGGGTGTAGCTGTCCAGCTCCTTGAGCAGGGCACTGGCGGTGTCTGGGGTGTCGCCAGCGCGCTCGGCCAGTTGCGGGTTGGCCACCAGCCGGCCGATGGTCTGCAGGGCCTGGGGTGCCATGCTCTCCTGGGTGATCCAGTAAGCCGCGCTGATGAAGGTGAGGTTGGCCACCAGCAGGATGGTCACCAGCAATACCAGCAGGGCCGCCAGCAGCTTCTGCCCGACCGGGAGGTTTTCCAGGCGATGGCGCAAGGTCATGGGCTAGGCAGTGTCCGTATCCAGGTAATAGGGCTGCGTCAGTCGCAGGGCAAGCCACGTAAGCGCAGGTGTTCGACCAGGCGTTGCAGCAGGTGTTCCAGTTGCGGCAGCTGCAGGCCGTGCCGCGCGGCAACCCGGCAGGCATGGCCGAGCAGGTAATGCACCTCGGTGCGTCGGCCTGCGTGCACGTCCTGGTACATGGAAGAGTAGTTGGCTGCGGTGGCCACGATCACCCGTTGCACTTCTTCGTCCAGGCCCTCGGCCGCTTGCGGCTGGCCACAGCGGCGCAGCAGTGCGGCCAGTTCGGTGCACAGGCCATGTACTTCCGCCAGGTGGCCCAGCAAGCCGCCGTTCTGGCAAGCGTGCAGCACGGTCAGCGGGTTGATCGCGCAGTTGAGGGCCAGCTTGCGCCACAGGCGGGTGAGAATATCCACCGTCCATTCGGCAGGGATGCCTGCTTCGTGCAGGTCATCGAACCAGGCCGGCAGCGCCGGGTTGCGCGGGTCGCCCAGCCAGTTGAAGCCATGCCCGGCAAAACGCACCTGCCAGTCGCCTTCGCGGAAGGCGCCTTCGGTGCTGGAGGCGAAAACGCAGCGCGCCTGTGGCAGCAGGTCTGCCACCGCGTCCTGGCTGCCCAGGCCGTTCTGTAGCAGTAGCACGTCTGCGCCCTCGGCCAGGCGTGGTACCAGGCCGGCAATCGCCGGGGCCGCGTCGTAGGCCTTGCAGGCCACCAGCAGGCGATGGATCGGCCCGTCAGCCTGGGCGGTTTCGGCGGGTATGGCGTAGTGCCGGGGCTGTTCTTGCTCGATCAACGTCAGGCCGCCAGCCTGCTCATAGGCCTGCAGCCGTTGCCGATCGCGCAGCACCAGGCGCACTGCCTTGCCCGCGCGTGCCAGGCGGCAAGCCCACAGGCTGCCGAGGCTGCCGGCGCCGAGAATATGCCAGGTGCTGCTCATATGCGTTTCGCAACCCGTTATAATGAGCCCGCATTTTAACCGTCAAACCCGGCGCGCTCCATCGTCAGCCTGAGCGCGCTTTTATTTTGGGAGAACAACCATGCCTTCGTTCGACGTGGTATCGGAACTGGACAAGCACGAAGTGCAGAACGCGGTGGACAACGCCATCAAGGACCTGGACCGCCGTTACGACCTCAAAGGCAAGGGCTCCTTCGAGTTCAAGGACAAAGAGCAGACCGTGATGCTCACCGCCGAGGAAGAGTTCCAGCTCGAAGCCATGCTGGAAATCCTGCGCCTGGCGCTGGTCAAGCGCAAGATCGACGTGAAATGCCTGGAAACCAAGGACCCGTATGCGTCCGGCAAGGAAAAGAAACAGGAAGCCAAGTTCCGCGAGGGTATCGACAAGGACCTGGCCAAGAAGATCGTCGCCACCATCAAGGACGGCAAGCTGAAGGTGCAGGCCGCCATCCAGGGTGAGCAGGTGCGGGTAACCGGCAAGAAACGCGACGACCTGCAGGAGGCCATTGCCTTGCTGCGGACCAAGGAATTCGAGATGCCGCTGCAGTTCAACAACTTCCGCGACTGATGCGGGTTTGGCCAGGAACCCCCATGGCTCAATGATGTCCATGGGGGCCGGGGCCGTGTGTTAGCGCGGTCTGTTCTACCGTGTACTTGCCGTTCGGCATCAGGAGATGAATATGGATTTGAACGCTGAAGTCGATCAGCTGGTTCGCCAGTCGCAAACCTGGATCCCCTTGATCATGCAATACGGCAGCCGTGTGCTGCTGGCGCTGGTGACCCTGGCGGTCGGCTGGTGGATCATCAACAAGGTCAGCGCCCGCCTGGGCAAGCTGGTCGGCCTGCGCAATGCCGACCTGGCGTTGCAGGGCTTCATCAGCACCCTGGCCAACATCGTGCTGAAGGTGCTGCTGCTGGTCAGCGTGGCGTCGATGATCGGCATCGAGACCACCTCGTTCGTCGCGGCTATCGGTGCCGCCGGCCTGGCCATCGGCCTGGCGCTGCAGGGTAGCCTGGCCAACTTCGCTGGCGGCGTGCTGATCCTGATGTTCCGCCCGTTTCGCATCGGCGACTGGATCGAGGCACAAGGCGTTGCCGGCACTGTCGACAGCATCCAGATCTTCCACACCGTGCTGCGCACCGGTGATAACAAGACGGTGATCATGCCCAACGGCAGCCTGTCCAATGGCATCATCACCAACACCAACCGCCAGCCCACGCGCAAGGTGGTGTTCGATGTGGGCGTGGATTACGAGGCCGATTTGCAGAAGGCCCGCAATGTGTTGCTGGAGCTGGCCCAGGACCCTCGCGTGCTGGCCGACCCCGCTCCGCAAGCGGTGGTGGCGACGCTGGGTGACAGTTCGATCACCGTGTCGCTGCGCTTGTGGACCAAGACCGCCGATTACTGGGATGTGATGTTCATGCTCAACGAGCAGGCGCGTGACCGCCTGAAGGCCGAAGGGATCGACATTCCGTTCCCGCAGCGGGTCATTCGGGTCGTGCAGGAAACTGCTGCCCAGTAACAGCGCATCAGCGCCGGGGCTGCACAGCGGCCCCGCTTTTTTTGCCCCGATTACACTTGTTCACAGCAAACCCCTGCAATTTCTGGCATATACCCTGCTCCTGCCTGTCACCCCCTCATATGCCATCATGAAACCACTGCTGTACATCACCCCCCTGCGGGCCTTGCTGTTTGGCCTGACCCTGGCCCTGTTCGAACTGCTGACCTACCTGGCCAGTGACGCGGTGATGCCGGCCATGCCGGTCGTGGTCGGCGACCTGAACGCCAGCCCTGAATACATCCCCCATGCCCTCAACCTGTACTTGCTCGGTGGCGTTGTGCTGCAGTGGCTGATCGGCCCGCTGGCAGACCGCTATGGTCGGCGCCCGTTGCTGCTGGCCGGCTGCGCGTTCTTCGGCCTGGCCTGCCTGGCGACCTTCTGGGCCCATGATATTGGCCTGTTCAACCTGCTGCGCCTGTTGCAGGGGATAGGCCTGGGCTTTGTGGTCACGGTCAGCTACCCGGCGCTGAATGAGGCATTCAGCGAGGCGGATGCCGTGCGGATGATGGCGCTGCTGGCCAACATCGCCCTGCTGTCGCCGCTGCTTGGCCCGCTGGTCGGGGCCTTGCTGTTGCAGTGGCTGGACTGGCGTTGGCTGTTCGTGGCTTTCGCCGTGGGGGCCGTGGTGTGCTGGGGGCTGCTGTACCGGCTCATGCCCGAAACCCTGGGTGTAGAGCGTCGCGACGGTTCGCGCCTGGCGTTCACGCCGATCCACCTGTTGCCATTGTTGGCAGGCTACGGCCAATTGCTCGGCAACCGCCGCTTTGTCGCGGGCAGCGCCGCCCTGGGCCTGGTCGGGTTGCCGCTGATTGGCTGGATTGGCCTGTCACCGGTATTGCTCATTCACGATGAGGGCCTGACGACCCTGGAATATGCGCTGTGGCAACTGCCGGTGTTTGGGGGGTTGATCCTGGGCAACCTGATCATCAACCGTATTGCCGACCGCTACCCGCTGCCGGCCTTGGTCCGTGGTGCCCTGTGGCCGTACCTGGCAGGGTTGAGCGTGATGGTGCTGGCGACATGGTATTGGCCGAGTGTGACCAGCCTGGTGGCAGGCATGTCGTTGTATGCACTGGGCCTGGGTGTGGCCAACGCGGTGCTGTACCGCATGACGCTGTTTTCCAGCGAGCAAAGCAAAGGCCTGGTCTCGGCCATGCTGGGGATGATCACCATCGCCCTGTTGGGGCTGGGTGGGGCGTTGCTGGCCATGATCGGCGCCGGTGCCAGCTTGCTGCATTTCGCACTGGCGGCGGGGCTGGCGGGCGCGCTGGCGCTGTGGCCGTTGTGGTTTGTGGTGGGCGGCCGGCCGGGGCAAGGGGCCGTGGCTGACTGACCTGCAGTACCTGTGCCTTGTCGATCTGTAACTTGCCAATGTCGCTACCGTGGCCTGCATGCGGGTCTTCCTGGTCCGACTCAATGCCATGCTCAGGACTGGCGAGCCTTGGCTGGATCTGGTGTTGCCTCAGCCGAAGAGGGTGTAGATCAACAGCCAAAATGCAGGACTCGAAGATCACACGGTTCCTGTGGGAGCGGGCGTGCCCGCGAACACCGGCGCAGCCGGTGCCAGACACCGCGTCGCCTGCTTCGCGGGCAAGCCCGCTCCCACAATGAATCGCGCAGGCTTTTCAAATTCTGAGAAAGACAGTTGCTCCTACAGGCGGGGCTGGCGGGCGTACTGACGCTGTGACAGCCACACACAATCGCAATGTGGCTTTTTACCCGCGTTGCCCATCAGGCCGCCGCGCCTGGCTCTGCCAGCGGTTTACCGCGGCCAGCCTCGTGGCGCCACTGCAAGGCGATCAGGATCAGCGTAGGCACGCCCAGCAGGGCGGTAATCAGGAAGAAGTCGTGGTAACCGAACTTCTCCACCATCACCCCCGAGTACCCCCCGATCAACCGCGGCAGCAACAGCATGATCGAGCTGAGCAGCGCGTACTGGGTGGCCGAGAACTTCAGGTTGGTCAGGCTCGACAGGTACGCCACGAACGCAGAAGTGGCCATGCCGGAACTGAAGTTGTCCAGCGAGATGGTGACCACCAGCATTTCCAGGTTAGGCCCCATGTCCGCCAGCATCAGGAACAGGATGTTGGTGCCCGCCGATGCCGCGCCACCAATGAACAGGATGGGCATGATGCCGAAGCGCACGATCAGCAGCCCGCCGATACCGGCACCGACCAAGGTCATGATCAGGCCGAAGATCTTGCTGACACTGGCGATCTGGTCTTTGGTGAAGCCCATGTCGATATAGAACACGTTGGCCATCACGCCCATGACCGTGTCCGACATGCGGTAGGTGGCGATCAGGCCTAGCAATAGCAAAGCCTGCCAGCGGTAGCGGGCAATGAAGTCGTTGACCGGGGTCAGCACCGGGGCCAGGCCGCGGCGGCCCAGGCTCGACAGGCATGCCCAGGTCAGCAGCACATAGAGGATCAGGCGCAGGAAGGCGCGGTCTTCGAGCAACAGGTCGAGCGGCGTGGCATCCCCGGAGATGACCGTGGACCAGCCGGTATTGAACATCTGGGTGAAACTGGCGGGCACCGACACCAGCAGGATGATCAGCACGAACACCGAGGCCATCTGGTGCACCAGGCCGTAGCGCGCAGCCGACAGCTGGGTGCGCAGCGGCACCGGCGGTTCGCGCATGACCAGGGTCGTGAACAGCGCGGGCAGCATCATCACCCCGAACATCACGTAGGTGCCGGCCCAGGCTTTATGCAGGTAACTGAAGCCGGTAGACCCGAACCACTCGGCGAAGAACAGCGCGCCGGCGGTGGCGAGCAGGGCGGCGACCCGATAGCCGGCCATGTAGCTGGCGGCCAGGGCGGCCTGGCGCTGGTCGTCGGCGATTTCCAGGCGGTAGGCATCCACCGCGATGTCCTGGGTGGCCGAGGCAAAAGCCACCAGCACGGCCATGGCGATCAACCAGGATAGATGTTGTTGCGGGTCGCACAGGCTCATGCCGACCAGGCCGATCACCACCAGTGCCTGCGACAGCAGCAGCCACGAGCGCCGGCGCCCCAGGCCGCCGAGCAGCGGCAGGCGCCATTGGTCGAGCAACGGTGACCACACCCACTTGAAGGCGTAGGCCAGGCCGATCAGGCTGGCGTAACCAATGGTTTCGCGGGCCACCCCAGCTTCGCGCAGCCACACCGACAGGGTCGAGAACACCAACATGTAGGGCAGGCCGGCGGCGAAACCGAGCAGCAAAAGTACCAGGGTTGACGGGCTGGCATAGGCAGCGAGCGCAGCGCGCCAGGTTTTACGGGGCATGGGCCAACATCTGCCTCAAGTTTTCGAAAACAAAGCGCGCACTCTAACCGCTGTGATCTGTCGGGCGCCAGCCATGGCGCGTCATATCCACACGATTGTTGGTCACATTCACGCCTTCTGCACGCAGCCGCGCCCGTTGTTCATCCCCGGCCGGTGTGCCCAGCGCCAGGCTCAGGCGGCCCCCTGCGCCCAGCACCCGGTGCCATGGCAGGCGGGTTTGCGCAGGCAGTTGCCCGAGGGTGCGCCCTACCCAGCGGGCTGCGCGGCCAAGCCCGGCCAGCGCTGCGAGCTGGCCATAGCTCACGACTTTGCCCGCCGGTACTTGGCCAAGCACCGAATACAATGCCGTTCGTCGACCTTCGGCCGATTCCGGCATGTGCTCAGGTCCCCCAGACATGGCGCCCCCCTTGGGCTGTGGATGAAACCGGACAAATGGTCAGGTAAATGCGTATTGAACTCAATGCCAGGCTGCCGGTCTGTGCTTGCTCTGGTCGGCGGTAGCTGGATAATGCCCGGCTTTTTTCTTCGAATCGAACCGTATTACATCTATGCATTCTAGATCCCTGTTGTGCCTGCTCGCTGCTTCCCTGTGCGCCTCACCGGCGTTGGCCGATACCGTGTGGATGAAGAACGGTGACCGGCTCAGTGGCAAGATCAAAGTTTTCGATGGCGGCAAGCTGCTGCTGGAAACGCCCTACGGCGGCTCCATTGCCCTGGACTGGAAACAGGTGCAGACCCTGGAAAGCGACCAGGAACTGCTGGTCAAGCAGGATGCCTACACGGGCGAGAAGGCCAAGTCGCTGAAGGCCGCTGAACCGGGCAAGGTGACCTTGGCCAACGGCGAGGCACCCAAGACCGTGGAGCTGGCCAGCATCGAGCAAATCATTAAGCCCAAGCCCCTGGTCGAAGACTTCGTGTGGAAAGGCAACGTGGATGTGGCGCTGGACTACAAGCGCGCCGAAAACGATACCGACGACTACGATGTCAGCTTCAAGACCACGGCCCGCCACGGCCGCTGGCGGCACAACGCCGAAGGCGAGTACAACCGCGAAACCAAGGACGACGTCACCACCACCGACAACTGGAGTGCCGAATACGCGCTGGACCGCTTCATTACCGAGAAGTGGTTCTGGCAGGGGCGGGCGGAATACAAGCGTGACCGCATCGAAGACCTTGCCCGCCAGCGCACCGTCGGTACCGGCCCGGGTTACCAGTTCTGGGACAATGAACTTGGCGCATTCTCGCTGGGGTCGCTGATCAACCGCACCGACTTCGAGTACCAGGACGGCAGCAAAGACAACTTCTATTCCGCTGCCGTGAAGTGGGACTACACCCGTTACCTGATCGGCAAGAACGTGCAGCTGTTCACCAACGGCGAGCTCGCCAAACCGCTGGGTGGGGTGGCCGACTATTCGCTGGATGCCGAGGTGGGGCTGCGCTACAAGGTTACCGAATGGGCTTCGCTCAACCTCAAGGCGGAGCGCGACATCATCAGCGGCACGAGTGAAAGTGATCTGGAGAAGACGCGCTATACCGCGGGCTTTGGCGTGACCTGGTAAACCGCCGGGCCGCACCGCGGCCCCATTGGCACCCGGTGTGATAATGCTTATCTTGTCACCCATCCCGTTTGCCACCAGGAGCCGCACCCAGTGAGTACCAACGCCATTCGCCCAGCCCGGGAACTGCTGCTCAAGGAATACCGCGGCGTGCTCTCGACGCATTCCAAGTCGATGCCCGGCTACCCGTTCGGCTCGGTGGTGCCGTACTGCCTGGACGCTCACGGCAACCCGCTGATCCTCATCAGCCGCATTGCCCAGCATACCCACAACCTGCAAAAAGATCCCAAGTGCTCGCTGCTGGTAGGTGAGCGCGAAGCTGAGGATGTGCAGGCGGTGGGGCGCCTTACGGTAATGGCCGAAGCGCACAAGCTGGTCGAGGCAGACGCCATCGAGGCTGCCGCCGAGCGTTACTACCGCTACTTCCCGGACGCTGCCGGCTACCATAAGGCTCACGATTTCGACTTCTGGGTGCTGCAGCCGGTACGCCACCGTTACATCGGCGGCTTCGGCGCGATCCACTGGCTCGACCAGGTCACCCTGGCCAACCCGTTCGCCGGCACGGCCGAGGCCAGCATGGTCGAACACATGAACAGCGACCACGCCAATGCCATAGCCCACTATGTGCAACTGACCGGCCTGCCGAACCATGCCACAGCGCAACTGGCCGGGGTGGACAGCGAAGGTATGCACCTGCGCATCGGCCAGGGGGTGTACTGGTTACCCTTCCCGCATATTTGCAATACGCCGACACAAGTCCGCGAAGCCCTGGTTTTGCTGGCGCGGGCCGACCAGTGGCCCATGCCGGCAGGGGGCGAGGGTTGAAAAAGCGTGCACTTGCATCCACTTGATGGTCTTAAAGGAAGGTTCTCTTCCGACGAGGAATGCTTTGATGCGTGCTTTTCTACTGTTGCTTCTGCTGTTTCCAGTGCTGGAGCTGTTCGTATTCGTCAAGGTCAGCGCGGCCATCGGTTTCTTCCCGGCGCTGTTGCTGATCATTGCCGGTTCCGCCTTGGGTGTGCTGGTCATGCGCGTGGCTGGCCTGGCCACCGCCCTGCGCGCCCGGGAAAGCCTGCAGCGCGGTGAGCTGCCCGCCGAGGACATGTTCCAGGGCATGATGCTGGCGGTGGGCGGTGGTTTGCTGCTGCTGCCGGGCTTTATCAGCGACGTGCTGGGCCTGCTGTGCCTGCTGCCGTTCACCCGCCATCTGGCCGCGCGCAAGCTGCGCGAACGCGCCGAGGCCCAGGCCATGCGCCAGCGCGCGTTCCAGGACGACCCGTTCCAGGCCCAGCCGCGCGATGGCGGCCACCGGCCGAACGTGATCGAGGGCGAGTACGAGCGCCGCGACAAGTAACCACCGCTTTCCACTACGGGGCCGCACATGCGGCCCCGCGTTTTTTCCGCGAGCTGAAAAATTTTGTAGGGCAAGCCTTGTAATTGGATATGGCGGCCTCATGTATGTGGTCACCGCAAGGTTTCTGGCATTAACGCCAGACATTACTCAGGTGGCTTGCCCTTGGCGGGCTACCTTCCGGCAACGCCGGACAGCCTCAACCCGCCGGTTTCGATACCGGCCGATGAAAACCACAATTTGGGAGAGATCGACAATGAAGCTTCGTCCTCTGCATGACCGCGTAGTCATCCGTCGCAGCGAAGAAGAATCGAAAACCGCTGGCGGTATCGTCCTGCCGGGTTCGGCCGCTGAAAAACCTAACCGCGGCGAAGTCGTTGCTGTTGGCACCGGTCGCGTTCTGGAAAACGGCGAAGTCCGTGCACTGGCCGTCAAGGTCGGTGACAAAGTGGTTTTCGGCCCTTACTCGGGCAGCAACACCGTGAAAGTCGATGGCGAAGACCTGCTGGTCATGGCCGAGAATGAAATCCTCGCCGTTATCGAAGGCTGATTTCCCCGACTTCCCGTTACTCCAAAGAATTTCCAAGGATTAAACGATCATGGCTGCTAAAGACGTAAAATTCGGCGACTCCGCTCGTAAAAAAATGCTGGTTGGTGTCAACGTTCTGGCTGACGCGGTAAAAGCTACCCTCGGCCCGAAAGGTCGTAACGTGGTTCTGGCCAAGAGCTTCGGCGCGCCAACCATCACCAAGGACGGCGTTTCCGTCGCCAAAGAAATCGAGCTGAAAGACGCCTTCGAGAACATGGGCGCCCAGCTGGTCAAGGAAGTCGCTTCCAAGGCCAACGACGCCGCCGGTGACGGCACCACCACCGCTACCGTACTGGCCCAGGCCATCGTCAACGAAGGCCTGAAAGCCGTCGCTGCCGGCATGAACCCGATGGACCTGAAGCGCGGTATCGACAAGGCCACTGCTGCCGTTGTCGCCGAGCTGAAGAGCCTGTCCAAGCCATGCGCCGATTCCAAGGCCATCGCTCAGGTCGGTACCATCTCCGCCAACTCCGACAGCTCCATCGGTGAAATCATCGCCGAAGCCATGGAAAAAGTCGGTAAAGAAGGCGTGATCACCGTTGAAGAAGGCTCGGGCCTGGAAAACGAACTGTCCGTCGTAGAAGGCATGCAGTTCGACCGCGGCTACCTGTCGCCTTACTTCGTCAACAAGCCAGACACCATGGTTGCCGAGCTGGAAAGCCCGCTGCTGCTGCTGGTTGACAAGAAAATCTCCAACATCCGCGAGCTGCTGCCAGTGCTGGAAGCCGTTGCCAAGGCCGGCCGCCCACTGCTGATCGTTGCCGAAGACGTCGAAGGCGAAGCGCTGGCTACCCTGGTAGTCAACAACATGCGCGGCATCGTCAAGGTTGCTGCGGTCAAGGCACCTGGCTTCGGCGACCGCCGCAAGGCCATGCTGCAGGACATCGCCGTTCTGACCGGTGGCCAGGTCATCTCCGAGGAAATCGGCCTGTCGCTGGAAACCGCTACCCTGGAGCACCTGGGTAACGCCAAGCGCGTCGTGCTGAACAAGGAAAACACCACCATCATCGACGGCGCTGGCGCCCAGGCTGACATCGAAGCCCGCGTTGCGCAGATCCGCAAGCAGGTCGAAGACACCACTTCCGACTACGACAAAGAGAAGCTGCAAGAGCGTCTGGCCAAGCTGGCCGGCGGTGTTGCCGTGATCAAGGTCGGTGCTGGTACCGAAGTTGAAATGAAAGAGAAGAAAGCCCGCGTTGAAGACGCCCTGCACGCTACCCGTGCAGCCGTTGAGGAAGGCGTGGTGCCTGGCGGTGGTGTTGCCCTGGTTCGCGCCCTGGCAGCCATTATCGACCTCAAAGGCGACAACGAAGACCAGAACGTCGGTATCGCCCTGCTGCGCCGCGCTGTCGAAGCGCCGCTGCGCCAGATCACTGCCAACGCCGGCGACGAGCCAAGCGTTGTCGCTGACAAGGTCAAGCAAGGTTCGGGTAACTTCGGTTACAACGCTGCCTCCGGCGAGTACGGCGATATGATCGAGATGGGTATCCTGGACCCAGCCAAGGTCACCCGTTCGGCGCTGCAAGCTGCTGCTTCGATCGGCGGTCTGATGATCACCACCGAAGCCATGGTTGCCGACCTGCCAGAAGACAAGCCAGCTGCTGGCATGCCTGACATGGGCGGCATGGGTGGCATGGGCGGCATGATGTAAGCCAGCCTTACCCCCTGCACCATGAGAAAGCCCCGGTTCGCGAGAACCGGGGCTTTTTTTATTCTCCTGTGGGCGCCATTGGGCCGCTAAGCGGCCCCGGCTTCAGGCAACGCTGTTTTTGACCGCGGGCACTTCTGCCATGCCCCGGCGATACAGCACCAGATAATACGACCCCAACCCGATCAACCAGCAGAACACCGCCGTCCACACGTTGTGCGACAGGAAGTGCGCCCCTTGCAGCATGCGCCCAACGCCAAGCAGCGAACCTGCCAGCAAGGCCACCACGAATGCCGCCCGCGCCAGGCGCGGCTTGCGGTCACGCAACATGAAGAACAGGCCGAACAGGCAGAACCCGGTCGCGGCATGCCCGCCCGGCCAGCACAGCCCGGGCTTGTCGGTGGCCGGCCGTTGTTGCAGCAGCTTGCTGTAGGTTTCGGTACCGCCAAACTGGGTGAGGCTCCAGGGGCACTGCACCTGCGTCACCTTCTTCAGGGGCGTGACAAACGCGGTGGACAAACCCAGCGCCAACACCAGGCAGCCCAGCTCGCGGCGCCAGCCAAATAGGCGCTTTACGAAAAAGCTGGCGGCGAAGGTCAGCAGCGCTATCAGCCCCAGCAGGATGACCCCCTGTTTGACCCGGTCATGCAGGATGTTTTCCAGCCAATAACTGTGGCGGCCAATGAACTGCCCGGCTACAGGGTCGAAGAACAGCTTGGCGAGGTCCATGTCGATCGACGTCAGCTCCAGCAGAATCAGGGCCAACGCGGTCGCCAACGGAATACCCAGGTACAGCCAGTAATTGATCGGGCGAGGGCGGGTTGCTTGCTGCATGGCGGCTCCAGGGCGGAAAAAAGATCGGCCATTGTCGTCGGCCCGCTATCCTGTGTCCGTGAAGGATCAGTGAAAAAACCGTCAAGTGCGGTGAATTTTTCCGGGGGCTGGCACCCTGCAGGCATAGGCCGTAAGCTGCGCCTGCCGCGCACCACAGCGAGAAGCGCCGCACAGGAGAAACCGATGCGCATTCTTTTGGTTGAAGACAACCGCGATATCCTGGCCAACCTGGCCGATTACCTGGGCATGAAGGGCTATACCGTCGACTGCGCCCAGGATGGCCTGTCCGGGCTGCACCTGGCTGCCACCGAGCACTATGACCTGATCGTGCTCGACATCATGTTGCCCGGTATCGATGGCTACACGCTGTGCAAGCGCCTGCGCGAAGACGCCCGCCGCGACACGCCGGTGATCATGCTTACCGCCCGCGACCAGTTGGACGACCGCCTGCAAGGCTTCCGTTCCGGGGCCGACGACTATCTGCTCAAGCCTTTCGCCCTGTCCGAGCTGGCGGCACGCATCGAAGCCGTGCTGCGCCGGGCCCAGGGCGGCGGGCGGCGCAGCCTGCAGGTGGCTGATCTGAGCTATGACCTCGACACCCTGGAGGTCACCCGCCAGGGCCGCATGCTCAAGCTCAACCCGGTCGGCCTCAAGCTGTTGGCCGTGTTGATGCAGAAGAGCCCTCATGTACTGCGTCGCGAAGTGCTGGAAGAAGCCCTGTGGGGGGACGACTGCCCCGACAGTGACAGCCTGCGCAGCCATGTGCACCAACTGCGCCAGGTGATCGACAAACCGTTCGAAAAACCGCTGCTGCATACCGTCCATGGCGTCGGCTATCGCCTCGCCGAGGGTCGTGATGGAGTTTAAGCAAAGCCTTGCCCAGCGCATCATCATCGCCTTTGCCCTGATGAGCGCGCTGGTGGCCGGGGCCTTCGCCTTCGGTATCGTCGGCACCGTGCACCTGGTCGAAGAGCGGCTGATTTCATCGGTACTGGGCGGTGACTTGCAGCGCCTGCTGCGCATGGACAGCGTCAGCGACTGGAGCCACCGCCCGCGCCCCGACCAATTGTTCTACTTCAGCGGCGGGCGCGACGACTTTGAGCTGCCCAAAGACCTGCGCCATCTGGACCGTGGCTTCCACGAAGTATTCCGCGACCAGCTTTCCTACCACGCGATGGTCGAGATCGTCGATGGTCGCCGCTATGTATTGCTGCAGGACCAAAGCGACTTCGAGGAGCGCGAGCGTGTGCTGTTCGCGGTGGTGCTGGTGGGCTTCGTGCTCAGCCTGGTGCTGGCGGTGATCCTGGGCTGGCTGGTGGCGCGGCGGGTGATGGCACCGGTGATTCGCCTGGCGCGGCAAGTTCGCCACCGTGACCAGCTGCTGGGCCTGGCGCCGCCGTTGGCGCCGGACTATGCGGCGGACGAAGTTGGCCAGCTGGCGGTGGCGTTCGATGACACGCTGGGCCGCCTGCGTGATGCGCTGACCCGTGAACGGCTGTTCACCAGTGACGTCAGCCATGAGTTGCGCACCCCATTGATGGTGCTGGCCACGTCCTGCGAGCTGCTGCAGGAAAACCCCAACCTCGACACCCGCGCGCGCAGCCAGGTGGAGCGCGTGGCGCGGGCAACCGAAGAGATGCGCGAGCTGGTCAAGACCTTCCTGATGCTGGCCAGGGCGCAACGTGATGAAGGCGCAGTAGCCTCCCGGGCGACCCTGCGCGAAGTGGCCAACGAGCTGATCGGGGTGTGGCGCGACACCATCGAACAGAAGGGCCTGACCCTGTATTTCGATGGCCAGGCCAGTGCCAGCGCAGTGCTGTACAACGCGACCTTCCTGCAGTCGGTGATGGGCAACCTGCTGCGCAATGCGGCGCACTACACCGATGCCGGCTACATCCGCCTGAGCCTGGAAAGCCATGGCTTCAGCGTGGAAGACAGTGGCGTGGGCATACCGGAAGAACAGCGCGAAGCCATGTTCAAGCCGTTCGTGCGCGGTGACGAGCGGCGCGGCGAGGGCCTTGGGCTGGGCTTGTCGCTGGTGCAGCGCATCTGCGACGACCAGGGCTGGCGGGTGACCTTGACCTCTTCTGTACCCCATGGCTGCCGTTTCCATGTCGACTTGAGCAATACGCGGGTGAAAGAAGAGCCGGACGTCGTGGCTGGGTAATGTGTTGTTACACGTGTTACCGTGGCCAACACTTTTTTCACATCAGCATGACCTGATTCCTACGCGCATTTACCTAATGTGAGCGCAATGGAATCAGGAGATGCTCAATGCGTAGCCCTATCAAGCTTGAATTTTCCGAGAAGTACGACAAAGACCATGCCCGAGAGTATTTTCTCAAGCACCAGGATGGCTTGGCCCGCCGGCTGTCTCACAAGCGAGATGAGCAGCTGGCCCGCCGCGCACTGGCGCTGGCGGGTGAGCCTGGCCTGGTCCTGGACTTGCCCTGCGGCGCTGGTCGTTTCTGGCCGCTGCTGGCAGAAAAGAACAACCGGGTCATCATCGGTGCCGATAATTCCCAGGCGATGATCGACACCGCCTGTGCTGCGCAACCGCCAGAAGTGGTCGCGCGGGTACGGCCTTTGCAGACATCGGCATTCGACATCGACTTGCCAGACAACTCCGTCGACAGCATTTTTTGCATGCGGCTGTTTCACCATATTGGCGAGGCAGCCCACAGAAAGAAAATTCTTTCTGAATTTCAACGAGTTAGCCGTGATAGTGTGATCTTGTCACTGTGGGTGGACGGCAACTTCAAGGCTTGGCGGCGCAGGAAACTGGAACAGCGCCGCAGCACCAAAGCCGAGCAGAACCATTACCAGAACCGGTTTGTGTTACCGGCCGACACGGTCGAAGAAGAATTCCGCGCCGCCGGTTTCAGGATCCAGGAACGCCTCGACTTCCTGCCGTTCTATGCCATGTGGCGGGTTTATGTATTGCGTAAGGGGTAGTGTTTGATGGCTGTAGCCCAGAATGGGGAGTCGCGCTTCGATTTTTACTGGCGCCAGCAAGGCGAGTGGGTAGAGGAGCCTAACCAGCGCCGGGGTGGCGAAAGTGGTGTGCAACGGCTCAACGATGCCAACGGCAAACTGCTGTATGCAAAGCGTCAGGTCGGGCATATTTATCGCAGCCTGTTGCACCCCTTCGGCCGGCCAACCGTGCTGCGTGAACTCGATGCGCTGAACAGCTTCGAGCAACTCGGGGTGCGTGTACCGCGCCTGGTGTTCTGTGGTGCCCAGCGCGATGCCGACCACCAGTGGCGGGCGCTGCTGGTCAGCGAAGCACTGGACGGGTTTGTGGAGCTGGACACCTGGCATGCCCAAGGTGCCCGAGACCGTTACCCACAGGTGGTCCACGAGCGCATGCTCAAGGACCTTGCCGAAAACCTGGCGCGCATGCACCTGGGCCATTGGCAGCACGGCTGCCTGTACGGCAAGCATGTGTTCGTCAAGGTGCTGGGCGAGGGCGAGCAAGCCCGTGTCGAAGTGGCGCTGCTCGACCTCGAGAAGTGTCGGCGACGTTTCAGTTGCCAGCGCGCGGCGGGTAACGACCTGCGCCAATTGCGCCGCCATTCGTCGCTCAACGAGGCGGAATGGCAGACGCTACTCTACTTTTACAAGGTGGCGTTTGGCAGCGCTGTCAAAGGGTTAGGGTAATGAAACTAGAAATAGCTCGAGCTTTGTTCCTGGTAGCGGGCCTGGCGGTGACCACTGTAGCGGTGGCTGCCTGGGAAGAGCCGAGGCCGACGGTATTCAGCAAGGCTGAGATGGCCGCCCAGTGCGCACTGCCGCGGGACGTGAAACCGCAGCAGAAGGCCAGGGTAGAGCCGGATCAGGATCTGTTGCTGTTGCTGTTCGGCCTGCGCCAAGGGTTGCGGCCATTTGGTTGAAACCGGTGGAGCTGTACATGCCAGAGGCCTCGCAAGCGCGAGGCCTCTGGCGTTTCTGCAGGTGGCCCTCGGTGGGCGGGTTTCAGGCGGCAGCAGGTTCCTTGGCCACCGTCTTGTGCGCCAGCAGGGTGTAGATACAAGGCAGCACGAACAGGGTGAACAACGTGCCGATCGACATGCCGGTCGCGATCACGGCACCGATGTCGAAGCGGCTTACCGCCCCGGCCCCGGTCGCGAGGATCAGCGGCACCATGCCGAATACCATTGCCGCCGTGGTCATCAGCACCGGCCGCAGGCGAATCGCCGCCGCTTCTTCGATTGCCTCGCGCGCGCCCAGGCCAAGCTCATCACGTAACTGGTTGGCGAACTCGACGATCAGGATGCCGTGTTTGCTGATCAGCCCGATCAATGTCACCAGCCCGACCTGGGTGTAGATGTTCATGCTCGACAGGCCCAGGAACAGTGGCAACAGCGCCCCGCAGATCGACAACGGTACCGTAACCAGGATCACCAGCGGATCCCGGAAACTTTCGAACTGGGCCGCCAGGACCAGGAAGATGATCGCCAGTGCCAGGCCAAAGGTCACCCACAGTGCGCTGCCTTCCTGCACGTACTGGCGGGCCACGCCGGCATAGTCGAAGGCGTAACCTTCCGGTGCCTCTTCGCGGGCGATGTCCTGCACGGTCTTCAGCGCTTCGCCCAGGCTGACCATCGGTACGCCTTGAATGATGGCCGAGTTCAACTGCTGGAACTGGTTGAGCTGCCGCGGGCGAGCGCGGTCGGTGAGGGTGACCAGGGTCGCCAGCGGCAGCAGCTTGCCCTGGTCGTTCTTCACATAGTAGTTGTTCAGCCAGCCGGGGTTGTCGCGGTATGCGCGCTCGGCTTGGGCAATGACCTTGTAGCTGCGCCCCTCGAGGGTGAAACGGTTGATTTCGGCTTCACCCAGCAAGGTGGCCAGGGTACTGCCGAGAACGTCCATCGATACCCCCATTTGCGCCGCCTTGGCCCGGTCGATATCGACCACCACCTCGGGTTTGTCAAAGGCCAGGTCGATGTCGAGGAAGGCGAACTTGCCCGATGCCTGGGCCCGAGCCTTGATGCGTTGGGCCACCTCCAGCAGTGCCGGGTAGTCGCCTGCGGTGTTGATCACGAACTGGAACGGCAGGCCTTCGCCGGTGCCGGGCAGCGACGGCAGGTTGAAGCCGAAGATCTGCAGGCCGGCGACCTCTTCCAGCTTGGCCTGTACCAGTGGCAGCAGCTCCATTTGCGTACGCTCGCGCTCGTTCCAGGGCTTGAGCAGGAAGCCACCGATGCCGCTCTGCACACCATTGAAACCGTTGATCTGGAACGACGAATAGTATTCGGGGAAGGTCTTGAACAGAGGGGTGAACTGGTTGGTGTAGGCGTTGAGGTAGTCAAGGTTGGCTGGCTGCGGGGAACTGCTGATCATGAAGATCACCCCCTGGTCCTCGTTGGGGGCCAGTTCGTTCTGGGTGAACTTCAGCAGTAGCGGAATCAGGCACAGGATGATCACGGCAAACACCAGTACCACCGGCCGGCTGTCGAGCGTGCCGTGCAGCAGGCGCTGGTAGCGTACCTTCAGGCGCGCGAACTGCCGATCGAGCCAGTGGGCCAGGCCGCTGGAATTCTGCTCGCGGCGTAGCAGCAGGGCGCACATCATCGGTGACAGGGTCAGGGCGACGATACCGGAAATGACCACTGCGCCGGCCAGGGTCAGGGCGAACTCCTTGAACAGTGCCCCGGTGAGCCCGCTGAGAAAGCCGATGGGCGCATACACCGCTGCCAGGGTGATGGTCATCGACACCACCGGCATGGCGATCTCGCGCGCGCCTTCCAAGGCTGCATCGAACGGCGACTTGCCTTCTTCGATATGCCGGTGAATGTTTTCCACCACCACGATCGCATCGTCCACCACCAGCCCGATGGCCAGGACCATGGCGAGCAGTGTGAGCAAGTTCAGCGAGTAGCCCATCATCTGCATGAAGAACAACACGCCAATCATCGACAGCGGAATGGTCACCACAGGGATCAGCACCGAGCGCAGGGCGCCAAGGAACAGGAACACCACTAGGATGACGATCAGCACCGCTTCGCCGAGGGTCTTGATCACTTCGTCGATGGAGGCCTGGATGAACAGCGTGGCGTCGTAGGCGATAGACACCTTCAGCGCCGAGGGCAACTGGCTTTCCAGGTCGGGCATGACCCGCCGCACTTCCTTGATCACCTCCAGCGGGTTGGCGGCGGGCGTGGCCTTGATGCCGATGTACACCGAGGGCGTGCCGTCGAATGAGCTGACGGTGTCGTAGTTCTCTGCCCCCATCTCCACACGCGCCACGTCACCCAGCAGTACGCGGCTGTCGCCACTGGTCTTGACCGGCAGGGCGGCGAACGCCTCGGCTGACTTCAGCTCGGTGCTGGCGTTGATGCTGGTGACCACGTATTCGCCTTTGACTTCGCCGGCAGCGGACAGGAAGTTGTAGCGGCGCACGGCGTCGGTCACGTCGCTGGCCGCCAGGCCGAAACCGGCCAGTTTCACTGGGTCCAGCCACAGACGCATGGCAAATACCTGGTTACCGAGGATTTCTGCCTCGGCCATGCCGGGTAGCGTGGCCAGCTTGGGCTGGATCACCCGTGACAGGTAGTCGGTGATTTGCGGGTTGCTCATCTGTTCGCTGTAGAAGCTGATGTACATCAGCGCCGAAGCATCGGCGGCTTCCTTGCTGAGTACCGGGTCTTCGGCGTTCTGCGGCAGCTTGTTGCGCACTTCGTTGGCCTTGGCCAGCAGTTCGGTGAACAGCCTGTCGCTGTCGGCACCGATGCGCGCGTAGATGGATATGACGGAAAAATTCTGCCGGCTCACCGAGGTCATGTAGTCGATACCTTCGGCGCTGGCCAGGCTTTGCTGCAGCGGCTGGGTGATGTAGCCCTGGATGGTTTCGGCGTTGGCCCCGGGGTAGGCCGTGGTGACGGTGATCAGGGCGTTTTCCATGCGCGGGTACTGGCGGATCTGCAGCGTGTGCCAGGCCTGGATACCCAGCAACAGGATCAGCAGGCTGACCACGCTGGCCAGCACCGGGCGACGGATGAACGGGTCGGTGAACGCCATGCCAGCCTCCAGTCAGTCCTTGGTCGCGGCGCCCGGGGCGGGCTTGACGGCCTGGTCCTGGCCGATTCGGATTGCGGCGCCGGGGGTCAGCTTCAGCTGCCCGGCAGTGACTACCTGTTCCCCGGCCTGCAACCCTTTGCTGACCACCACCACGCCGTCACGGCGCTCGCCGGTCTGCACGGTGCGCTGTTCGGCGACCCATTGGGGTTGGCCCTGTTCATCGTGCTGCGGCTTGCCGTGCTGGTCCTTTTTCGCGGTGGCGACATATACCGAGTTGCCGTACAGGGTGTAGGTAATGGCACTTTCCGGCACCACCACCTGCAACTGCGGATCGGGCAGCAGTACCTGCAGGCTGGCGAACATGCCCGGCAGCAATTTGCCGTCGGGGTTGGCCAGGGTCGCGCGCACCAGCAGGTTTCGCGTGGTTTCATCGACCTTGGGGTTGATGGCGCTGAGGCGGGCGGGGAAGGTCTGGTCCGGGTAGGCAGCCACTTGCACCAGCACCTGCTGGCCGAGGTTCAGCTGGGGCAAGGCCTGTTCCGGCACGTTGAAGTCTACGTACAGGCCGGAGGTGTCCTGCAGGGTCGCGATGACGGTGCCTGGCGCCAGATAATCGCCTACATCCACCTGGCGGATGCCCAGGGTGCCACTGAAGGGCGCGCTGATGCTTTTCTTGTTCTTCGAAGCCTTGAGCTGCTCGACCACCGCCTGGTTGCGCTGGTACTGGGCATTGAGGCGATCATATTCGCCACGGGAGATCGCCGAGTCACCCACCAGTTGCCGCCCGCGGCCGAAGTCGACCTTGGCCAGGCCCAGGTCGGCCACGGCGGTGCCTAGCAATGCGGTTTCCTGGTCATCGTTGAGCCGCAGCAGCAGCTGCCCGGCCTTGACCGTTTGCCCAGAGTCGAAATACAGGGCCTTGACGATGCCTTCTACCTCCAGGCTCAGCTCGACACCCTGCAGCGCCTTGAGGCTGCCGACCGCGGGCAGGCGCTGTTGCCACTGGCGTTGTTCGGCCAAGGCTGCCGCCACGGTGATAGGCGGCTTGGGGGCAGTGAACATCTGGATCTGCTGGTAGATCGAGAAAGCCTTGTAGCCCCCCAGGGCCAGCACGATCAGCAGAACCACGGCCAACATGATGAGCATGCGGCGGCGCAGCATAGGTCCGGTTCCTTGGATGCAGTTGTTATTCGTTCTGGCACGACAACGGGCGATCCTGCCCACGTGTGGATGGGGGAAGTATTGACTGTTTTTTGTCTGAAGGGGAGTAAATTGTCTGCACCGGCCCTATCGCCGGCAAGCCGGCTCCCACAGGGATCGCCGCAGGGCTGATAGATGCTGTGGCGAGCAGCTGGCAAGGGTAGCCGCAGTATCTTCAGCGCCTGTGAGATCGAGCGCCGCCCGCGCGGCGCATCGCGAGCTGCGCTCGCTCCTACGCTGTTTCGAACCAATTATGCCTGTGGAATTTGCGCGCGAACGCCTTGGCGCATGCCTCAATGTCGCGTCGTATGAACCAGGCGGTCGCGCGCACCTGGCACAGGGGTTACTGGCCCGAAACAAACGTAGGAGC
>JAEAMG010000292.1_pt1 | contig 68770 bp, 61 predicted proteins | sample 8958741 | NCBI WGS metagenome assembly JAEAMG01 (sample SAMN16933256, study PRJNA681125) | bioreactor sludge metagenome | isolation source: anaerobic bioreactor treating anionic surfactant - SDBS | place: India: Bengaluru | collected 2019-02-28 | reverse complement strand
AACAAGTATTATGCCATTATTTCAATGAGTTATCTTTTTTTGTCGTGTACAAAGATGAATCTGATAAGCAAATTCGTGCCATTTGACCAATCAAATCTAAGAAATATGGGGAAAATTTAGATGAAATTTTAAAAGTGAAAGGACGGAAATTTTATATTTATTGATTCTACAGACTTTACTACTGTGCTTGAACATCCGGGGTATTCTGAAGGACAAGACGTCATTGTGATTCCCAGAATCCGTATTGCAGATAAAACAGCCGGATTTCTTTCAGTAGATGGAAAAGCTTGTCAGGCAATATTGGGTACAGAATTCGTTGCCGTGAGCGTATTTACTATCATTGGGCTAAAAATAGCAGAGATAAACTATTAGATACGAACTAATATGAAAACAGGATTTATTATCCACGCATTTATAAAATATACAATAATAGTTTCTTTGAATTGTTGTGTATAAATGTTGAGCAGGGTTGCCTATTTCATTTTCGAGTTTTATATTAAAAATACAGTAGGTCGAGAGACGCTACAAAGTGGTTGGACGGATCAATGACAGCTTGTTGAGCTTGCAACCTTCGGGTTGAAGCAAAAAATCAGCACTAGCCTTCCAACATAAAAGCCCGCAGTAATGCGGGCTTTCTTATTTTAGGGCTAAAAAAATTTCCAATGGACCAATACTCTAGAATTTATTTTAGATAATTGAAGAAATTGATCGAGGCGATTTATTATAAAAATTAAACGTTTTCTAAATAACATGTTTAAGAGAAATATCATCTATTTGTTTATAAAAAATTACATTGCCAAAAAATCTAACATCTCTAAATTATGAATAAATAAAATTTATGCTATAAAAAGTTTATTTAAATAAAGAGAGCAGGGAATAATATGAGCCAATTAATAGAGATAAAGGTTAAAGACCAATTTAGCAATATTCATGCAGTACAGGCATTATTACAGACAATTCCGGAAAATTCAGCTTTGCATAAACTCTCATTATTTCAAAAGATCGAACATATCGTGGTCAAAGGTGAAATTATTCGTCCAAGTATTGAACTGCTTTTTGAAAGCCGTATTTCCACGAGCATTTACCGTATCATTGAATAATGAAAGTATGATAAAAACTCACTATTAAAGGTGAGTTTTTATAAAAAGTAAAAAAATGATTAAAAATAATCAATACATGGCGTTACAGAGCAATATTTAAATCAAACTAAGTTCGACGTCATATTTATTAAACTCTTCTATCAGGTTTTCAATGACTTTGATTCCAATCGCATCACTACAACTTAATATTTCATCCTTACCTTGAGCACTGTTATAACAGATGATTTGCTGGATTAACCAGCGATTTTCAATTTCTGTTTGATCAATAATGATTCGAACAGGTTGCAGGTTTTCACTGACCTGGCGTGGCAACACACTGGTAATCGCAAGTTGGATATGGGTCAGATCTTCTCTAGGACTCAAAAATGTTATTACCCAATTACCTATTTTTTTTAAGTATACGGGATGGTCTGCCGGATGAAATTCTAAATAATGTAAGGATGTCATCATGAATTCCCCTGAAATAGTTAATATATGCGGTTTTTAGCAATACTTTACTATTCAGCTAAGGTCGTATTTAGAATCACGCCATAGGTTCTTATTTAATCTAGTTATTGTGTAATAAATCAAATCTTATTGTTTTATAAGTATAAAAATAAATATGTTTTAGATAGCTAAGACCTTAAATAAATAATGAAACATAAAAAAGCTCTTAAGCTTGATCAGCTTGGAAGCTTCTGTAGAGAAAAATTGATCTGATTGAGGTAGCGGTTTAATTCCTGTGGAGTGATGCGGCTTTCCTGTAGGGTGGTAATCCATTGCATCTGGCACTGTTTTAAACTGCGTAAATCGTCAGCAGACAGAATACGGCTAATCAGCTGTTTTGCCATTAAACCGCAATGACGTTGCAGCAGTTCAGCCATGAATTGCTTGACCTGTTCAAAATCAAGGATTTCTAGCGTTGTTTGCACTTCATTTTGACAGGATGCCTGCTCAGCTTTTTCCTCCGCGATTGAAGATGGGGAAATGCTGGGAACAAAAATTTCTTCGGCAGAGTGATCCTTAAGTTGAGTGCTTTGCAGCGCAGGGCTGGTTTTAATTTCTGTATCTAGGTTGTCGGATGTCAGGGGTGTTTCAATGGACGGGTTAGCCGCACGGCTGATCAGTCCCATTTCCAGCAACTGTTCGAGTAATTCGGGTGGCGCGATACGATGCCTGAATTGTTCAGAAAGCAGATCAAAATCATCGGTGCCAATCAATAGTAACAGTCTGCGCTGACGAGCATTCAGATTCATTGAACGCTGTTTTAAACTTTCAATGCCTAAATCAGTTTTATGAAATTGAGTCATGCTTTAATTTACGTTGCAATAAATTAAGGCTGATTGTAGGGGGCAATCATGACAGGAATATTAAATAATATTACAAATCATTATATTACAGTGTAACAATACTGGTTTTCTCTAGAGCCTTGCGCAAATAAGGGTCCAGATCTTCCTGACGAAGCAGCCATTGCATATAGTCTGCAGGTAAATCTGCTATTGCTGTGCCTCGGTGCTTGCCAAAATTAATGGTTCGAGGAATACGCGCGTCTTCCGATGCCAGATAAAGCTCTTCAATATTTTGAATGTTTAAATGATGGATTTCATGCATTAAAATATTGGCGGTTAAGATAATATCCATATCGGCACGATGTGCTTTTTTAATCATTTCACGGGCTTTTTCACTGCCTTTGCTGATCATATAAATAAGGGCAGAAATATTGTGCGCTTCAGCATCCGGCCAGACTAAACGTGCCAGGGCAAGGGTACAAATGGCTTTTATATTGCTGGTATCTACACCGCATTTCTCGATGGCACGAATATCATAATCAATATTGTGACCAATAATGTACGTGGTTTCCTGTGGAAGGCTGAAAGTCGTGTAGTGAGGCTGACCCACCAGCTCGGATTCCAGAATATGATGCACTGCCATGGCTGCATACGAAATCGGTTCATCGACACTATAAAGCTGGTCGAAAATTTTGCTCTTGTCTAAGGAAAGTTTGCTGTCATGAATTTGGATCGGTGCATAAGCAATCTCAATCGGCTGTCCATTTAAAGTATGGGTTTCGGTATCGAGAATAATTGCTTGCATGACAGATCCATAACTGTTGCGATTGTTTGAGTCAATTTACCATTTTCAAAGATACCGATACAAACTGAAAATAGGCTCTTTTCCCTGTTCATGCTGATTTTTGTACTGGACTGCTGGTTAAATACACTGCTTCGAAAGCATCACTCGAAATACAGGCTTGAGATGGATATCAGGATAGCCAGTCATGTTGATCAATGTTTATTTGAGAAATCGTAAGCATACCTTTGGGTTTCTGTTTAATGAATTCACTAATCTGTACGCTATCGCTTAGATGACGGCTTTTATAGGTCAGTTTTGTTGATTAGTTATCGGTGCCGCATAAGAAGAGACCACTTTGCTCACGATTTTTTTAATACTTCTATAGCCTAACTCCACGCAAGCCTGGAATCAGACAAATAAAAGCAGACATATTTTGTTAAATTAATAGTGTTTGATATTTGTAAAAGTAAAAAAATAAAATTTATAAAAATCATTGATTTGTATTAATAAGAATTCAGTCTCTTTTTAAATTTTTTATTTGATGTTAAATCGCATTGTTCAAATATTAAATAAAGGTAATAGTTTGTATTCATGATTACTTAAATCATCAAAATAAAAAGATATAAGGAAATGCAAAAATGAAAAAAACATTATTAACGGTGTTTATCAGTAGTTCGGTCATCCTTTTAACAGCGTGTGGAAGTGGAAATGGTGATTCGGTCTTCAACAGTCCAAATAATGGAATTCCGGTCAATGATATTCAGAACCCGGTCGTTTCTACCCCCACAGTTTATAACAAAACAAATATGACTAGCGTGGCGGGTGAAAGCGTAGTGATGACTTATAAAATGTTGGGGGTTAATGCTAAACAAGTTCAGGCAACTGCATTGGTCTTTACACCGAAAACGGCTGTGCCTGCAAAAGGTTGGCCAATTGTGGTTTGGGCGCATGGTACAACGGGTGTGGCAGATCAATGTGCACCGAGTCGAAATGCATTGAATATCTATATTCAAGCAATGATTGCTCAACTTTTAACTGCAGGTTATGTGGTGGTTGCTCCTGATTATGAAGGTTTGGGAGAACCAAATGGTAATGAGCTCCATCCTTTCTTGAATGTAAAAAGCGAGGCCTATTCTATTACGGATGCGGTTGTCGCTGCGCGCCATTATTTGGGGACAAAAGCATCCAACCAATGGATGGCAGTAGGACATTCACAAGGTGGACAAGCTGCCTTAGGTGCGGCCCAATATGCTTCACGCGCCTCTAACTTGGTCTATAAAGGAACAGTGGCCCTCGCTCCAGCTTCTAACCTTGCGCTTATTTTGACAGCAGGGGAAAGTGCTGCGGGAAAAGAAACCGACCTGAATAAAAAAATTAAAACGTTGTCATCTTTGGATGCATTTACTGCATTAATTACAGCAGGACTGCGTAATCCTCATCCTGATTTGCAATATAGTCAGGTTTTTAAGTCTCCTACGGATAATATTGCGAAAAATGCAGAAGTTGATTGCTATGATCTGTTAGAGCAGGAATTTGTTAAAGGGATGGATGATTACGTGGCAACAGAGGGTTCAGTCAATATAAATAATTACCCGCGTACTCAAATGAATTTTATGGGTATTCCTGTAGTTAAAACCTTTTTGGAAAAAGATTCGCAGCCCCTTCAGGTTAAAGTCTCCACGCCAGTGATTATTTATCAGGGATCATTGGACCCTACCGTTCCGAAACAAGTGACTGACGTACTTTATTCTTCAGCGATACAACAAAACACCAATATCCGTTATTTGACCGATGAATCAGCTGCAACGAAATGGGATCATGGAACGGTCTATGCTTTAAATATTCCTAATATTATTGCAGATGTAAAATCTCTAATGCCAATTCAGTAATTTGTTTTGACTATAAATGCTCATGTTTTTTAATCATGAGCATTTTTTTATTTAAAACTGAGTAAAGTTCATTCTCAACATTTATAAACTTCATGCTACAATACGCGCCAATCTTAGCACGGCTTAAAAGCCCTAATTTAATAGGACCTCGCTAATGTTTGCCAATATCTCTATTGCCGAATTTGATCCAGAAATCGCTCAGGCAATCGCTAATGAAGATGCTCGCCAAGAAGCGCACATCGAGTTGATTGCTTCTGAAAACTATTGCTCACCAGCAGTAATGGAAGCGCAAGGATCAAAACTCACTAACAAATATGCAGAAGGCTACCCAGGCAAACGCTATTATGGCGGTTGTGAATATGTAGACGTTATTGAACAATTGGCAATTGACCGTGCTAAAGAACTTTTTGGTGCTGATTATGCTAACGTTCAACCGCATGCTGGTTCTCAAGCAAACTCAGCTGTTTACTTAGCTCTTCTTAACCCGGGCGACACAGTTTTGGGTATGAGTCTTGCTCACGGTGGTCACTTGACTCACGGTGCAAAAGTAAGCTTCTCTGGTAAAACTTATAATGCAGTTCAATACGGTTTAAACCCGGAAACTGGCGAAATCGATTACGAAGAAGTTGAACGTTTAGCTGTAGAACACAAACCACGCATGATCGTGGCTGGTTTCTCTGCTTATAGCCAAGTTGTAGACTGGCAGCGTTTCCGTGATATCGCGGACAAAGTTGGCGCTTACCTTTTTGTAGACATGGCTCACGTAGCTGGTCTGGTTGCTGCTGGTGTTTACCCAAGCCCAGTGCAAATTGCTGACGTAACGACTACGACTACGCATAAAACACTTCGTGGTCCGCGTTCAGGTTTAATCCTTGCTAAAGCAAACGAAGAAATCGAGAAAAAATTACAGTCAGCTGTATTCCCGGGTAACCAGGGTGGTCCACTTGTTCACGCTGTTGCAGCGAAAGCAATCTGCTTTAAAGAAGCAATGGCTCCTGAATACAAAACTTACCAACAACAAGTGGTTAAGAACGCTCAAGCAATGGCTGAAGTATTAATCGCTCGTGGTTATGACGTAGTTTCTGGCGGTACTAAAAACCACTTGTTCTTGTTGTCTTTAATCAAGCAAGACATCACTGGTAAAGACGCTGACGCTTGGTTAGGTGCTGCTCACATCACTGTGAACAAAAACTCTGTACCTAACGACCCGCGTTCTCCATTCGTGACTTCTGGTATCCGTATCGGTACCCCAGCTGTTACAACTCGTGGTTTCGGTGAAACTGAAGTACGTGAACTTGCTGGCTGGATCGCAGACATCCTGGACAGCAAAGGCGACGAAGCTGTAATTAACGCTGTAAAAGCGAAAGTTGAAACTGTATGCGCTAAATTCCCTGTTTACGCAAAATAAGTTCTGACTTGAGAAAAGCCCCCTCAAGGGGGCTTTTTTTATATATATTAAAAGTCATATTTTTCAAAGCTGGTATTTCTGCTATAACAGAATAAATCCCCCTATAAAAGCTATAAATATTTTGCTGTTGCTGTAATGACATTGTTCGTCCAAAGGAATCAGATAAATGGCTAAACCCACTATTATTATTTCACAACAAGATCTGGAACGTTTAGAAACGATGCTTGAGCATCAGTCTAAACTGACGCCAACCATGCAGCATCTGGAAGATGAGCTTGCACGTGCTCAAGTAGTTGCCCCGCAGGATATGCCGGCAAATGTGGTGACAATGAATGCACGGGTATCAATTACCATTGCCCCTGCGAATGAACCAACTACGATAACCCTGGTTTACCCACATGATTTTCTGGGTGAGAAAGGACAGGTGAATGTACTTGCACCAATCGGTGCAGCAATTTTAGGATTGGCTGAGGGTCAGGAAATTGAATGGCCGCAGCCAGATGGTCATTTAATGAAAGTGAAAATTGAAAAAGTGTTGTATCAGCCAGAACGTGAAGGCAATTATCTATAATTTTTTAAAATAAATAGCCCCCGATTTAGGGGCTATTTTGATGTACAGATAAAAATAATTAAGGCTTAATGATTTTATCGAGACAACACATCATCAATGCTGAAACGACAAAGCTCTGGTGCATGTTATTCTCCAGATTATTTTCTTAATGTTTTGACTTGATCATCAATAAATCGCTTTAAAAATTTGACATTTTTATGTTTTTTAATAGCTTGTATTTTTTAATTGTCTGAATAATTTCAGGGTTGAGAAATCTAATCTCAAAATTCTAAATCAGGAAAGTTCAAAACTTCAGCAGGTATTATGCTGATCACTGTCAACGCTTTGACAGTGTTTATGGCCTATTCAGGGCAGACTGTATTTCAACAACATAACGTTGCAATAAAAATTGAAATATAAGGAATCGCCATGAGCCAAAATCAAACCAAACCCTATGATCCGAACTATCAATATCAACATATTCAGGTAAAACCGATTACCGGGTGTATTGGTGCTGAAATTGAAGGGGTTAAATTGTCTTCAACTCTAGATCAAGACACGGTCCATGAAATTAACCATGCTCTAATCAAGTACAAAGCTATTTTCTTTAAAAACCAACAGCATTTAACTGATGATGAACAGGAAGGCTTTGCCGCTTTATTGGGCAAGCCCTTGAATCATCCAACCGTTCCGGTCAAAAGTGGAACAGCACATGTGCTTGAGCTGGATTCACGTGGTGGGCGGGCAGATACCTGGCATACCGACATCAGCTTTATTGAAGATTATCCAAAGGCTTCCATTTTACGCAGTATAGTTGCGCCTACAGCAGGGGGTGATACGGTTTGGGCAAATACCACAGCAGCTTATAACGATCTGCCAGAAGAACTGAAAGTTTTGGCAGACAGTTTACGGGCAGTACATAGCAACGACTATGACTATGCTTCTAAAGTAACCACAAGCCCGCGTATTGATGCAGAAAAATATCGTGCGCTATTCAATTCAACCGAATATGAAACAGAGCATCCATTGGTGCGCGTGCATCCTGAAAGTGGGGAAAAGACCCTGTTATTGGGTCACTTCTTTAAACGCTTTGTAGGTTATAACAGCCAGGATTCACGCCGCCTGTTTGATTTATTCCAGGATTACGCCGTGAATTTAGAAAACATTGTGCGTTGGCGCTGGAGTGTAGGTGATGTTGCCATCTGGGATAACCGTGCCACACAGCACCGTGCGATTAATGATTATGGGGATGAGCTGCGTGTTGTGCGTCATGTTATCATTAAAGGGGGTATTCCAGTTGGTGTAGATGGTCGCCCAAGTGTGAACCTGAAGAAAGTGGTGAAACAGGACATTTCCAATTTTACCTTTGAAAATGGTCAAATTTTAGAAAAAGCATCTTAATGGTTAGATGTATTGATTTAGGCTGTATGGACTCGTAGTGATCTGAATTCGAGATATACATAGCGCTAAAAGTTGGTTGGTTTAAGCATATAAAAAACCTAGTATTTATATATTAGGTTTTTTATTTTGAATGAGATCATAAATTTCATATGCTCAGTCGCGCAGAAAAATTACAGCAGATTTTTGGGCAGGATGCAGTGTTTTCTGCATTCAATGCACAATCCCATCAAACCTTATTGCAGCATGTGAAATATCTGCGTTTTTTACCACAGCAACAGATCTTGCATTATCAGCAAAAAATGAACGATATCTATGTACTGTTGTCCGGACGGATGCAGATTGGCTGGCTGCTCAGTGATGGCGAGTTTAAAGTCAGTGATTATGTGAAAATGTATTCGGTATTTAATCTGGTGCCATTTTTACAGAAAAAACCGCTGAATTTTGATTTTTATGCCGTAGAAGTAGTTGAAGTGGCTGTAATTTCAGGTCAGGTTTTTCTGGAACAATTACAACAGCAGCCGCAAGCCATGTGGCAGATCATTCAATTACTGAGTGAACGGATGTATGGTTTGATGGAGAAAAACCGTTATCTGCAAACTGCGAGTATGACGCAAAAAATTGCACGTCATTTAATAACCTTGGGTCAACAGGCAAGACCAGTAGGTCAGGAAAAATCAACCATTCAATTTAAAATGAGCCAGCAGGAATTTGCCGAATTACTGCATGTGTCCCGGCAAACCTTAAACAAGCAACTACAATATTTTATCCAGCAACGCATTGTAGAGTGGAATTATAGCCAGATCAGGATTATCGATATGCAGCGCCTAAAACAGCTTAGCCAGTTCTAAAGAGATGGCTGAAAAATTGCCCTGCTCACTGAAATGATTGCGGATAATTGAATGGGATAAAAAATTCAAGGCAATAAAAAAGGCAAAGTCAAAACTTTGCCTTTTATGATCGCGGGCGATCTTAGTGGTGATGACCACCAGCACCGTGTACGTGACCGTGTTCTAATTCTTCAGCAGAAGCTGCACGAATTTCAACGATTTCAACTTCGAAAGTTAAATCTTGGCCAGCAAGTGGGAAGTTAGCATCTACAACAACGTTGTCGCCTTCAACTGCTTTAACAGTCACGATTTGAACGCCATCATCAGTTTGAGCTTGGAATTGCATACCAGGTTGGATGTTGTCTACACCTTGGAACATTTGAGCTGGAACTTCTTGTACGAGGTCAGGGTTGTATTCACCATAACCTTCAGCAGCAGGAACGTTTACAGTGAATTTTTCACCAACAGTTTTGCCTTCTAAAGCGTTTTCTAAACCAGGGATGATGTTGCCCGCACCGTGCAAATATGCAAGTGGTTCACCTTGTGATTGGTCGAGAGTTTCGCCCTCTGCGTTAGTCAACGTGTAGTGGAAAGAAACCACGAGGTCATTTGCAATAGCAGTCATGTTATTGATCCATTCAATTTTTTAAGGGTACATCATAAAGTGAAAAGTAGGTTTTGTAGACTAGATTTAGCAAAAATCTGCATTTTTCCCACTCTTATGGTGTTTTTTTAATAGTGGGGATGGTTTTTTTAATTTCAATGAAATTTTAATCTTTTTAGCTGTTTTTCTTGTGACAAAATCCAGAGCTCTTGATTTGTCCAGTCATACGCCAGTAGTTTGATAATGGTTTAACAACACGACAAGACTTTGAGTGGGAAATTTGAGCATACTATACGGGGACAGGGAGGAAAGTTGAATTTGAGCTGTCAGGCATTTAGCAGTCATTATTGGTCAGTAAAAAGAAGATGATATATACTTACCATCTTCTTTTTATTACTTTTATCCAAATGATTATTTTATGAATAAGATTGTTCTGTCATCTGACTCAAGTCAAAACTATTCATCCTTTAGCGTAGAGGATAAATTTTGACCCGAATGTCATCGCTTGAGAAAAAACTAAAAAGCTGTTTAAACCAGAGGGCAATTTTCTGGAAAAAATTGGCTTCTTCAATTTGCACATCATTTTCAATGGCAATGGTGCGGATCAACTGGTTATTTTGATAAACCTGCACGGTGGCCAGTTGCATAACTTTGGCTAAAGGAGCAGTCAGGTATTTTTCCGTGATTTCAACATTTAAGTGGGTCTTGGTTTCTTGTAAGGGCTCAATGGCTTGAATCGTACCATTGCCTGTATTCAGCATAACACGCTGATTGACCGTATCATAAGTTTGCAGATCAATCGCATAAGGCTGATCATATAAAGACGTCGTCACAATTTGCGGTTTGCTGGTTTCCAGTTTAAACATTTTTAAAGTAGATTTCACCACCGGCAATTCAGCAATCAGCTGCTTGTCTTTAATCGCGACCTCATTACGGGTATAGGTATAGGCCATATCCATCAGGGTGTGGGCAACTTCTGCACGTTTTAATGCATTTTTTGTACCCATCACCACCACAATCAGGCGACGTTCAGGTAGTGCAGGATTACCAGTAGGGCGGTGTGCAGTCAAAGCCAGGTTATAACCTGCCGCTTTAGTGAAACCTGTTTTTAAACCATCCACACTTGGGTCAAACTTGAGTGCCAGATTGGTTGCGCGGTGAAAACGCTGGTTATAGCTGAAACTTGGCATGACTGAATAATGCAGATATTCAGGCGTCTGAACGGTCAGTGCTTGACCCAGCAGGGCCATGTCATGAGCAGATGAGTAATGGTCCGGCATGGTCACGCCTGGTGCATTGGCAAAATGCGTATCCTTCATTCCTAAGGCTTTGGCTTCTTTATTCATGCGTTGGATGAAAGCTGGTACAGTACCTGAAATACGTTCTGCCAAGGTCACTGCCGCATCATTGGCTGACATCACGATCAAACCTGCCAGAAGCTGATCTACAGTAATCTGATCACCTTGTTTAAGATACATTTGCGACTCATCCCACTGCACCATTTTTACCACTGGTGTCGCCGTGATGATTTCATCCTTTTTTAAATGACCGGCTTCAATTTCTTTCAATGCAATATACGCAACCATCATTTTGGTCATGGATGCCGGTGCACGTTGCTCATGGCTATTGTGCTCTGCAATGACTTGACCTGATTGGGTATCAAGAATGGTCCATGCCTGGGCTTCAACGCTTTCAGGAACAAGGTTGAGTAATGCAGCATTGACTATCGTGGAACACAATAAACTTAAGGATGCGAGGAGATAGATGACAGCTTTCAATGATCTTCCTTATTTACCAATCCATTGGTGGTAGAAATGCAAAAAATATGAGGAATGCTATGCCTTTTTTTTAAGAATGGCTAGTCGGAATTGCAGACAATTGCGACAGTTCAGCATTGCCGGACAAAAAATGCTAAGCTAATTGTTAAGTTAACTTTTTTATATTTTATATTGCCCATTATGTTGCATTATCAAATCGAATTTGACGATTATCGTCAGCATCTTATTCACGTGACACTTCGCTTTTTAGCTGATCCAACTCAAGTCCTTTCTCTACCGACCTGGATTCCGGGTAGCTATCTGATTCGCGAATTTTCAAAGCATATTGAGTCAGTTCGTGCTTATGATGAAGATGGGCGCATTTTACAAATTCAGAAATTTGAGAAGAATAAATGGCGTTTATTTAATACCGATCATGAACTGATTACGGTGGAATATGATGTCTATGCCTATGACTTGTCTGTACGCGGTGCCTATGTGGACCAAACACGTCTCTATGTGAATCCGGCCTGTGCATGTTTGGGACTAGAAGGGCAGGAAGATAAAGCGGTTGAAGTTGAAGTGTTCCTTCCAGATGAACTGAAACATTTCCAGCTGGCAACCGGTTTAATGGCTAAAAGTCTGGTTAAAGGTCGTTATACCTTAAAGGCGGATAACTATGCCCAGTTGATTGATTCACCCTTTGAGCTGGCAGAACAAACACGTTTTAGCTTTGAAGCTAATGGTATCCCGCATGAATTTGTGGTGTCTGGCAAACATGCCATGAATGCGGCGCGTATGCAGCAAGACATTGAAAAAATATGTAGCACTGAAATTTCAATGTTTGGTTCTGCACCATTTAGCGATTATACCTTTATGACTATGGCGACAGGCAATAGCTATGGAGGCTTGGAGCATCCGAACAGTACCAGTCTGATTACCCCGCGTGATGACTTGCCTAAAGCAGATGAACCTGCTGAACCATCAGCGGATTATCAGCGTTTCCTGGGTTTATGCAGTCATGAATATTTCCACTCTTGGTTGGTAAAATTTATTCGTCCTGAAAATTTCGTCAATTATGATTTAAACAAAGAAGGCTACACTTCGCTGCTTTGGATTTTTGAAGGTTTCACTTCGTATTATGACGATTTGATATTGCTACGTAGTGGGGTGATTTCTCAAGAATCATATCTGAAATTGTTAAAAGCACAGATTGACCGCTATTTACAAAATCCGGGACGCGCGATTCAAACCGTTGCAGATTCAAGTTTTGATGCTTGGGTTAAATTCTACCGTCAGGATGAAAACTCCAATAACGCCGGCACCAGCTACTACAACAAGGGTTGTTTAGTAGCGCTGTGTCTGGACTTGGGCTTGCGTTTGCGCGGTTCAAGCCTGGATGCCTTAATGCGTAAATTGTATAAAAATGCGCAAAATGGTGTTCAAGTTAATGAACGTACCATCTTCGAATTGTGTAATGAGTTGACCGGTGATAACTGGCTTGAACAGATCAATCATTTGATCAATACCACAGATGAATTGCCGTTAGATCAGTTGCTTCCCGAATTTGGTTTAAGTTTTGACGTTAAAAATGACAAGTCTTTGCCATTTGGCTTAAAGCTTGCCGATAAACCTGAAGGTGTGGTGATTCAAACTGCACGTCGAGAAGGTTCAGGGGGGAAAGCAGGTCTTTCTGCCCAAGATGTTGTTATCGCGATTGATGGCTTGAAAGCAACGACTAAACTTGTTGAAAAATATGCAAAACAAGAGGGAACGTACACTGTACTAGCTTTCCGCCGTGATGAGTTAATGACTTTTGAAGTTCAGGCGGGTGGTTCTGAATTGACGGAAGTTGAACTCAAAGTTGAAGATCAGGCCAAAGCTGAGAAGTGGTTAAAGGCTTAATTTGTATACTCTTTAAACTTCATGTAAAACCGATGCTTAGGCGTCGGTTTTTTATTTATCTAAAGAAAAATCAATAAAAAGAGAAGAACCAGTTATTTTGCAGGATTTTTCAAGGAAGAAAATAATTGGCATCAGATTAAGACGTACTATATATTGAGCCAAGTTGATGAAGCATATGACAAGTTAAATCTATAATACTTATTAAAGAAAAAAGCCCACTTTCGTGAGCTTTAATTTGAATACTAAAAATTAACCGCGACCACGCCCACGCCCACGCGGTGCTTTGGTATTCGGACGCGTTGTACCATTGGTCTTACGACGCGGTTTCTCGCTTTCATCCATTTGCCAGATACGTTTCGTACCAGATGACTTCTTCACGGAACCATCTTTGTTCTTGCGAACCATTGGCTTACCGCCTGTACCACCCGGTTTTTTCACATAAGAACGTGAACGGTAAGGTTCTTCCGCAGGTACATCTTTAAAGTCCGGGTATAACAAAGGCTCGATTTCTTTGGTTTCACCTGGTTGTAAACCCAATTGAACAAGATCAATAGAACCAATTTTCGTACGAATCAAACGTAAAGTTGGAAAACCTACCGCAGCAGTCATACGGCGAACCTGGCGGTTACGACCTTCACAGATTGAAATTTCAATCCAAGAGGTGGGCACAGATGCACGGAAACGAACTGGTGGATCACGGTCCCATAACCATTCTGGCTGTTGCACTTTAATGGCTTTGCCCGGAAGGGTCATACCATCTTTCAGTTCAACCCCTTTACGCAGCTGTTCAAGCGCTTCTTCAGTGACATCACCTTCAACCTGTACCAGATAGGTTTTAAACTTCTTGTTGGCCGGGTTGGTAATAAATTGGTTTAAACCGCCGTGGTCGGTTAAAAAAACTAAACCTTCAGAGTCCATATCTAAGCGACCCGCCAAACGCAAAGTCGGATCGTCTACGAAGTCAGCCATGGTCATGTGTGCTTCGTCTTTACGGAATTGGGAGAGGACGTCATAAGGTTTATTGAGAATGACGATTTTCATAGCAAATAACTTCTTTAATTACATAAGACTAAAAAGGTTAAGTTTTATTCAATGGGGAAATGTTGTTATTTCCCGTATAAATCTTAAACACAATGGAATTCAATTAAACTATTATGCGTTAAGAAAGGACGAAAGTATTGCCTAATCGGCAATTATTTTTAGATATCGCTAGATACAAAGGGAGAACCTAGACAATGGGTTATCAGAAGATCGTTGTTCCTGCGGATGGTAGCAAAATTACCGTAAATGCAGACTTGTCACTCAATGTTCCAAACAATCCTATTATTCCTTTTATTGAAGGTGACGGTATTGGTGTAGATATTACACCGGCCATGAAAGCAGTGGTTGATGCTGCGGTTCTAAAAGCTTACGCTGGTAAACGTTCGATCGAGTGGATGGAAGTATACTGCGGCGAAAAAGCAGACAAAATCTACGGCACTTACATGCCGGAAGAAACCTTTGAAGCTCTTCGTGAATTTGTTGTTTCTATTAAAGGCCCGTTAACAACCCCGGTTGGCGGCGGTATCCGTTCTCTAAACGTTGCATTACGTCAGGAATTAGACCTGTACGTATGTGTACGTCCAGTGCGCTGGTTTGAAGGCGTACCTTCTCCGGTTCAACATCCTGAACTGACGGACATGGTGATTTTCCGTGAAAACTCTGAAGATATCTATGCAGGTATTGAATGGAAAGCAGATTCACCAGAAGCCAAAAAAATCATTCGATTCCTGAAAGAAGAAATGGGTGTGACAAAAATCCGTTTCGAAGAGAATTGCGGGATCGGGATTAAACCGGTATCTAAAGAAGGTACTCAGCGTCTGGTTCGTAAAGCGATCCAGTTTGCGATTGATAATGACAAGCCAAGCGTGACGCTGGTTCACAAAGGCAACATCATGAAGTACACCGAAGGTGCATTCAAGGAATGGGGCTATGAAGTTGCGCTTGAGCGTTTTGGTGGCGAACTTCTGGATGGTGGGCCATGGGTTAAAATCAGAAACCCTAAAACTGGTAAAGACATTATCATTAAAGATGTGATTGCGGATGCCTTCCTGCAACAAATTTTGATGCGTCCTGCCGATTACTCGGTGATTGCCACGCTGAATCTAAACGGTGACTATATTTCTGATGCGCTTGCTGCCGAAGTGGGCGGTATCGGGATTGCACCGGGTGCCAACATCGGCGGAGCCATCCAGATGTATGAGGCGACTCACGGGACTGCCCCTAAATATGCCGGTCAGGACAAAGTCAATCCGGGTTCAATTATTCTTTCTGCTGAAATGATGCTGCGTGATATGGGCTGGACTGAAGCGGCTGACTTGATCATCAAGGGTATTTCCGGTGCAATTGCCAATAAAACTGTGACTTATGATTTTGAACGCTTAATGCCGGACGCGACTTTGCTACGTTGTTCGGAATTTGGTCAAGCGGTCATTAACAACATGGAATAAGTCATTTGACCTGAATCTGTATAAAAAAAACCTGCGCATATCGCGGGTTTTTTTATGGTTACGGCACACGATTTTTTATAGATCAGGAGCGAAATTTATCATGCAATCTACACAATAGCATGAATAGTTAAGCGGTATGTTCTAGCATCGAACAAACGCGAGCAAGATAGTCAGTATGCGTCTTATTGCGACCGTTATGCTCATTTTGGGAGGTCAGCCCTGGTATCTGGTGTTACAGCAGGCATAGGTTATGCCATCTGCCTGAATTGAAACAGGCTATGCTGGCTTACTGGTTTTGAATTTAGCTGTACGAGTATGCCAGACCAGTTGTAATGTTCCCAATAATAAAACTATCGCAGCCAAGACAAACTGTTGATGATAAGTCACGCTAAAATGTTGCAGGGTACTAAAACTTAATCCGCCAATCAGCTGCACAGATGCAAAGCATAGTGTGGCAATACTCCAGAGCTTTTTATATGCCAGACCATAGAGTTGCAGAATGGTATAGGAGGTTAAAAACACCACTGCCGGATTGAGCATGCCGGTAAAAAAGGAAGAGGCAAAAGTCAGCACTGGACTGGTGTTTAAGGTTGCAATAAAAATGGCCACTATATACAGACTGTAAAGAATTTTTAGGGCGAAAAAATTGCCAAATTTTCTTGCCAGTGAATAGGCAGCAAAAGCTCCTAAAGCACTGCCTAAGCCATACAGAATCCAGTTGAAATTGATCCAGAACAGGTTCAGACCCAGTTCATGGCTCAGGTAGTCAATCCAGAATAATGAATGGGGAATATAGGCAAATGCACTGCAGGCATACACAACCAGCAAACTATAAAAGATTGTGTTGAGTGGAGTTTTAGATTGAGCCGGCACTTTTTGTGCAGACAGATGATGCTTAAATTGTTGCAGTAAAATACTTAAGCAGGCACAAATAATCAGCGCGAAACCACATAAAATCAGCCAGGCAGTCTGTATGGAAATCTGGTCCAGATAAGGCAGGAACAGGGTCGCCAATAAAACCCCCAGACCAATTCCGCTAAAACCAATAAAATTGATTTTAAAACGGTCCTGAATCTCACAGCATTGTGCCACCACACTCGGGGATAAAATCATCAGCAGGCCGCCACTGATTCCCGAAATTACACGCCAAAAAATATACCAGGCTTGCGGAAAACCGGAAAATGCACAGCACATTAAACTGAACATTCCGGCAATCGCGGCAATCTGAATATATAGGGTCATGCTTTTGTTTTGAGGCAGTCGCATGGCTGCAAAGGCACCCATCAGATAACCGAGTAAGTTGGCACTACCTAAAAGACTGGCAAAACCTGTTGACCAATCAAACGCTTCACGCGTGCTGGGTAACAAGGCGGTATAGGAGAAACGTAAAATACCAATCCCCAAGCACATACTGAGGCATAAAAAAAGACTAAGCTTGATATTGGTTGAGGACATCCATGTACTCACAGTATTTATTATTCATTCATCATATAAATAGCATGTGTACCGAACAATAAACAGGATCAGAACAAATAAACACTATAAAAACATGCATGCATACGTGATTAAGTAATCTTTAAGAGTGGTTCTATAAAATTGGCCAAGATATAAATCTTTTATTTTGTAAATTGAGTTTTCTGAATAAAGGCATACAATTTTGCTTCTTTATTATACTTTGTGAAATGATGAATTTCTCCTATCGTGCTGATATCGATGGCTTAAGGGCAATCGCCGTTTTATTGGTGATTTTTAACCATGTCGGATTATCTTTCTTTTCAGGAGGATATATTGGTGTGGATATCTTTTTTGTCATTTCAGGTTATTTAATTACCCTTATTTTAACCCACGATATTCAGTGCAAACGGTTTTCTATTGCACGGTTTTACAAGAAACGTGTGGTACGCCTGGCACCTGCTTATTTTACCGTACTCAGCGTTGTCAGTATTATTGCCTGGCAGGTGATGCTACCTGGGGATCTGACGCAATATTTTGACAGTGTGATGTATGCCACTCTGCTCATGGCGAATATCTATATGCGCAATGAGGTGGGAGATTACTTCAGCCAGGATGCCGAAGGTATTCCTTTATTGCATTTATGGTCGCTTGGGGTTGAAGAGCAGTTTTATATTTTCTGGCCGTTATTGTTGTTGCTGTTTGTTGGAAAGGTGTCGCGTAAATATACCTGGGCCATCATCACGACATTAATCGTAACTTTACTGTTTTATGCCCAGCACACGTTAACGCAAAATGCAGAGAAGGCTTATTACAGTATGCCGGTCCGTGCCTTTGAGTTGCTGATTGGCGCATTAATTGGCTTCCTGCCCCAGCTCAAGCTGCCAAAAAAAATAGTGCAAAGTCTGGTTTGGATCAGTTTGATCGTTTTATTTGCGGCGGCAGTAAATTTTGATCAACAGACACCTTTTCCTGGCGCAATGGCACTGATCCCGTGTTTGGCAACTGCATTTATCATTTATCTCGGGCAATGTTCACCCTCAAGTAATGTGTTACTGAGCAATCGTTTAAGTACCTGGATAGGAAGAATTTCTTATCCCTTGTATTTATGGCACTGGCCGATTATCGTGTTATTCGGCATTTATATGCAGCCATTAAATGTCGAAAATCAGGTGGTGATTGTATTATTGTCCATCCTGTTGGCATTTTTAACCTATCAGCTCATCGAAAAACCCAGCAAACGTTTTGTGATGGCGGCGAATTACAAGGTGATCATTATTGGTTTTCTGCTGCCAGCCCTTAGTTTTATCGCCATTGCCAAGACCGTCAATATCAATCAGGGTTTTCCAGACCGGTTTCCACATTCTGTTTATCTTAAACAGGAAGCACTCAACTCATTTGCCCATATCATCCGAAATAAATGTATGGATATTGAGGACCCGAAAGCTTTACCACAACAGGATGACTGTGTATTGGGCAAGCGGAAAACGGCTATCGATTTTTTGTTGATTGGTGATTCGCATGCCAACGCTTATAGCGCAATGCTGGATGTCTGGGCCAAAGATGCCAATTTACGCGGTTATGATGTCACACAAAGTTCAACCTTCTATTTACCTGGAGTGCGGCGTTTTGAATCTAATTTTAATCGCTGGGAAGAGCTGAGCGAATTTAAATTAAGAAATGATGCGATTACTGCCCATCTTGCAAAAACACATTACCGCACCATTATTTTAGCCGGTTCTTATGTGCCATATTTTGATGGTGAAGTGAAACTGCAAGATGGTGTTCATCATTCCAATGCAGAGATATTTAAAACCGGTTTTATGAAAGCCTTGAGGATTGCTTCTCAGTCCAGTGATCAGGTCATTCTGCTGAATGATGTCCCTCGGCTAGATAGAGACGGGGTGCCGGCAGACTGTAACCTTCGCAATGAAATTTTACATACCCATGCGCCATGTAGTATCTCAAGAAAGAATTATGAGACACAGTTACTACAATTTAACCGAATTGTTGCAGAGGCAAAACGGCAATACCCTGACCTGAAAATTATTGATCCAACCAAGGCAATGTGTGATCAGCAGGCGTGTAAAATTATGATTAATCATGTGCCTTTATATCGGAATAAAGACAGTAATCATATTAATAATCAGGGTTCTAGAGAATTAGGTGCTGAATATTTAAAACAGTTTGGCAATCCGCTCAAAGACTAGCACTGGCTAACAGCAGGCACAAAAAAAACCGCGTGATCAAACGCGGTTTTTTTAGCAATCTCCGAAATCAGGACATTAGCGCATTTTTGACAGGAAGCGACCTAAACGGGTAATCGCTTCACGTAATTCATTTTCGGCCGGCAAGAATACCACGCGGAAATGGTCTGGAGTCGGCCAGTTAAAACCGGTTCCTTGAACCAGTAACACTTTTTCCGCACGCAATAAGTCGAGCATGAATTTTTCATCATCTTCAATTGGGTAAATTTCCGGATCCAGTTTAGGAAAACAGTACATGGCACCTTCCGGTTTTACGCAAGAGACACCCGGAATGTCATTTAGCATTTCCCAGGCAATATTGCGTTGCTCATATAAACGGCCACCCGGACGGATCAGGTCATTAATCGACTGATAACCGCCTAAAGCAGTTTGAATGGCATATTGCGCCTGATGGTTGGCACATAGGCGCATCGATGCCAACATGTCCAAGCCTTCAATATAGTCTAAGGCACGTGATTTATCACCGGTAATGGCCATCCAGCCTGAACGGAAACCTGCAATACGATACGCTTTAGACAGACCATTAAACGAGATGCAGAGCTGGTCACCGGCAAGTGCAGCAACAGCAACATGCTCAATGCCATCATAAATAATTTTGTCGTAAATTTCGTCAGCGAACAAAATCAGGTCATATTTTTTTGCCAGATCAACAATTTGTTGCAATACATGACGTGGATATACTGCACCCGTCGGGTTGTTTGGATTGATAATCACAATACCACGGGTATTGGGTGTGATTTTACTTTCCATATCCGCAATGTCTGGATACCAGAAGTTTTCCTCATCACATTTATAGTGAATTGCGGTACCACCAGACAGGTTTACGGCAGCTGTCCATAATGGATAATCCGGCATAGGCACCAGCATTTCATCGCCGTCATCCAGCAAGCCCTGCATCGCCATTACGATCAGTTCAGACACCCCATTACCTACATACACATCATTCACATGCATGTTGAGAATGCCTTTTTGCTGGTAATACTGGCAGATTGCCTTACGCGCAGGGAAAATCCCTTTTGAATCGGTATAACCTACCGCATTGGGCAGGTTTAAAGCGACATCATTAATAATTTCTTGCGGCGCTTCGAAACCGAATGGGGCAGGGTTACCGATATTCAGTTTAATAATCTTATGCCCGGCTTCTTCCATTTCGTTGGCCGCTCGTAACACAGGTCCGCGAATGTCGTAGCATACATGCTCGAGCTTAGACGATTTTTTAATTTCGCGTGGGGTGTGGAAAGTGTTCGGCATTTTTATGTTCTCGGAAAGAGTGGAGGTCACTTTTGCATAACGGTATAAATAGCTTTTAAATGTCTCGGTTGTTACCAGATCGAGATGATGTTCATCTCTGAGTAAAGCAACAATTTTTTCATGCGTAAAACCTGTCTGTTGATATTGTTTAATCACAGGCAGCAGATTTTTAAAAATTACGCTCTTTTTCTGCGACATTTTTTAATCCTGAGCAAGAGTAGGATTAAGCCTAACACTAAATTTGCTTACAAAAAAGCATTTAATTTTCAGAATTGCTTACCATGATTTTATATTTGCTTACTTTTTGCTTTTTGAGTCATTATATTGATTTTGTAAATTGTTGAATAAAGACTAGAAATTTAAGATTGAATGACGTAAATATACGATTATCCTATTTTAAATAGCACGATATAAAGGGACGTCATCATGGGAAAACTCAATAAAACAGAAAGAGAATGGCAAAGAGAGTTATCACCAGAAGAGTTTCGCATTACGCGACAAAAGGGGACGGAGCCAGCATTTACCGGTAAATACTGGAATACCAAGCAGGCAGGGACTTATCTTTGCCGTTGCTGTGGGACAGAATTATTCTCTTCCGAAACTAAATATGACAGTGGTAGTGGCTGGCCAAGTTTTTATCGCCCTGTAAATAGTTCGGTCATTGAAGAACATCAGGATTCGACGCATGGTATGGTCAGAACTGAAATTGTTTGCCATCATTGTGGCGCACATTTAGGCCATGTTTTTGAAGATGGTCCACAACCTACAGGATTGCGCTATTGCGTAAATTCAGCTTCTTTAGAATTAAAAACACAAGAAAAAAGTGACGAGGAAACCTATCCATGACCAACATTTATCAGTTTGAGGCTGAGTTGTTAGATGGAAAAAATAAATCATTTACCGATTATCAAGGTAAAGTTTTATTAATTGTAAATACCGCAAGTAAATGCGGTTTTACTCCCCAGTTTGCTGGTCTTGAAAAGTTGTATGCAAAATACAAAGATCAGGGGTTTGAGGTATTGGGATTTCCCTGTAATCAGTTTGGTGGGCAAGATCCGGGTTCCAATGAACAGATTGGTGCATTCTGCCAAAAAAATTACGGCGTGAGTTTCCCGATGTTTGCCAAAGTGGATGTAAAAGGGCCTGAAGCGCACATTTTATTTCGCTATTTGACCAATAACAGTAAAGGAATTTTAGGCAATGGCATTAAATGGAATTTTACCAAATTCTTGATTGGCAAAGATGGCAAGGTGCTCAATCGTTTCGCACCCACCACTAAACCTGAAGAGCTGGAAAGTGAAATTGAAGCAGCTTTAGCGCAGTAAGCTGGAATAATAGAAAATAAATAAAATAGGGCGATTCATGAATCGCCCTATTTTATTTTACAGACTTAGAAATCTATTTCATTTTCACAAATGCAATCAACAGGTCATTTAATCCATACGCTATAAGCCAATCATCCACTGGTGAAACAGTGGATGATGCTTGATCTTATTGTCCCTTTAATTCATTAAAGAATGGCTTTAAGACGCTGAATGGCTTGTTCACATTGTGCGATATCGGCGACCAATGCCATACGAACATGATTTTCACCTGGATTGCCTTGCTCAGTATCACGTGACAGATAACGGCCAGGCAGGACTTTAATATGGGCTTTTTCCATCAACATTTTGGCAAAAGTTTCATCATTGTCTACTTTTAACCAGTAATAGAAACCTGCATCCGGTTTTTTCAGTGGCAGTAAATGCCCCAGTTCATTTTGGAATAATTCAAATTTGGCACGGTACAACTTACGGTTTTCTTCTACATGCACTTCATCATCCCATGCCGCGATTGACGCCAGCTGGTGCTGAACCGGCATGGCAGCACCATGATAGGTACGGTATTGTAAATATGGTTTCAGTAAAGTGGCATCACCGGCAACAAAGCCGGAACGCATACCCGGCAGGTTTGAACGCTTAGACAGGGAGTGGAACACCACACAGTTTTTGTAATCATCACGGCCGATTTCAGCACAGACTTCAAGCAAGCCTACTGGTGCCTCATCAAACCAGAGTTCTGAATAGCATTCATCTGAGGCAATGACAAAATTGTACTGGTCTGAAAGTGCGATCAGTTTTTTAAATTGCTCTTTTGACAATACTGCACCAGTCGGGTTGCCTGGGGTACAGACAAATAGCAATGCAGTTTTTTCCCACACTTCTGCAGGAACCGCATCAAAATCACCCAGATAGTTATTTTCTTCTGTGCAATTAATGAAGTAAGGTTTGGCACCCGCAAGCAAGGTTGCACCTTCATAAATTTGATAGAAAGGATTTGGCATCACCACATAAGGGGTATCTTCACGGTTCACTAAAGCCTGAACAAAAGAAAAAATGGCTTCACGAGTTCCAGAAACTGGCAATACATTGCTCTCTGCACTGATGCTATTGAGCTTGAAGCGACGTGTGAGCCAGTTGGCAATGCTTTGACGTAATTCAGGTAAGCCTTTGCTGTTCGGGTAAGTCGATAAATGCTGGAAGTTGTCAATAATGGCCTGTTTTACAAACTCGGGTGCCGGATGCTTTGGCTCACCAATTGATAAGGCAATAAGGGGTAAATCTGCAGTTTGGATATCCTGAAAAAGCTTATTTAACTTTTCAAAAGGATAAGGATGCAATAATGACAAACTTGAGTTCATGAAATCGATACCGCGTAAATTTAAGTTAGTGGTGACCAGAGACTAGACTTGAGGCTTCATCCAGAGCTGACTTCAATTGGGCAGCAAAAATTTCAGCTTCTGAATCAGTCATTGGCTTACCATCTTTTTTGGTGACAAAGAAAATATCTTCTGCACGCTCACCCAAGGTAGCAATTCTAGCAGAATGAATATCTAAACCCTGCATCATAAATAAACCACCTACTTTAGCAAGTAAACCCGGATGGTCGAGCGTTGCAATTTCAACCATGTTTTGCTGTAAAGCGGCATTCAGGGTGATATCCACGGTATTTTCAATATCAAAATGGCGTAATTGGCGTGGAATACGACGTTGCATTAAGCCCGGGTATTTATCTGACTCGCTTAACGCCTTGACCAAAGCATCAATAACCGTCTGTTCACGCTCAGGGTCGGTCAGCAAGGTACCAAAACGATCTAACACCACATAGGTGTCCAGACTAAAGGCCGTTGATGCGGTGATAATCCGTGCATCCTGAACGTCCAGATTCATCCGGTCCAAAATGGCAACGGTGGTGGCAAATAGATTCGGTTGATCCTGAGTGTAAATAAAGATCTGTACCGCATCTTGTGCCGACTGGCGATGGGCACGCATCAAGACCAGAGGTTCGGTGTTGTTGCCATGCTGCAATATGGCACGGGTATGCCAGGCAATTTCATCGGCTGATTCTTTAATAAAATATTCATCGCCCAGTTCTTGCCAGACTTTTTCGACATTGGCCAGAGAGAAGTCATTGACCAATAATTCACTGGCAGCAAATTTGGTGTCTTCAATCAGCATTTGATAATCCACCGGATGTCCAAGACCGGTACGAATCACATCCCGTGCATGGGTATAAAGCTGACGCATTAAGGAAGCACGCCAGGTATTCCAGAGTTTGGGATTGGTCGCGTTAATATCTGCAACAGTTAAGGTATACAGATAATCCAGATGCTCCATATCACCGAGTTTTTCAGCAAAATCTTGAACTACATCCGGATCGGAAATATCTTTTTTCTGTGCAGTCATCGACATCAGTAAATGACTTTGAATCAGCCAGGCCACCAGATTGCATTCACGTTCGGTAAAGCCATGTTTCCGGCAGAATGCAATCGCATCTTCTGCACCCAGTTCACTATGGTCACCGCCACGGCCTTTGGCAATGTCATGGAACAAGGCCGCCAGATAAACAATGTCGCGACGGCGAAGACGTTGGAACACTGAACTGACCACCGGGAAATCTTTGGCAAATTCAGGTTCTTTAAAGCGGTTTAAATTACGCAGCAATAACAGGGTATGGGCATCTACGGTATAGATGTGGAACAGGTCATATTGCATCAGCCCCATAATTTGCCCAAAGGCCGGAATATAATTGCCGAGCACGCCATAACGTTTCATCGCCACCAGCGTATCATACAGGCGATGCGGTGAACGGATGATCGCCATAAACAGGGCTTGGTGTTCGGGATTATCGCGATAATCTTGATTAATGCGTTTGGCTGCAAGGGTGAGCAGACGTAAAGTGCGGGCACGGATGCCTTCAATTTCAGGGCGATTTGCCAATAAATAGAAGATTTCCAGGATTGCACTGGGACGTTCCGAGAAAATTTTATGATGCTGTACCGCTAGTTTGCCATCGACCAGTTTGAAATTTTCGTTAATTTCTTCAATTTTACGTTCGTAGTTGGGCAAACGTGGGGTAATCACAGATTCATTAAAGTAAGCCAGCAGCATTTCATTTAAGGTGGATACCTGCTGTGCGCTACGATAATAACGCTTCATGAATTGTTCAATCGGATAATTCGGCGATTTATCTTCTTCACGTGTATAGCCAAACAGGGCCGCAATATCACGCTGATAATCGAACAATAAGCGGTTTTCATCGCGTTTGGTGAGGCGGTGCAGATGATGACGGATTTCCCATAAAAAGCTTTCAGCTTCTTCTAGCACACCCAGTTCGAACTCTGAAATAAAGCCTAAATGCACTAGGTCATAAATACGGTTGACCCGGAAGTGACGTTTGGCAATCCAGCCAATCTGGTTGATATCGCGGATGCCTCCCGGCGCATTTTTAATGTCCGGTTCCAGATTGCTTTCGGTATTGTTGTGCTGAGCATAGCGCTTTGCCTGCTCATCCATTTTGGCATCAAAAAAGGTTTTATCGGTCCAGGTTTGCGAAACAATACGGCGTGGCCATTTGGCCAAATGCCGGTTACCACTAATTAAACGCGATTCAATCAGCGCAGTCGCGACGGTCAAATCATTGGTGGCCTGTTCCACACATTCGTAAATGGTGCGTACACTAATACCGGGTTTGAAATTACCGACATCCCAAAGCGAGGAGATAAAAGTAGAAATCAGTTTTTCCTGCTCGGCAGTAATATCATTTTCCGATAAAATCATGATATCGACATCGGAATAAGGCAGCATTTCCCGACGGCCATAACCACCCACGGCAAACAGGCCCAGATCGGTCTGGTCAAGTTCAGCATGTCTCCAGAGAAACTCCAGGGCTTCATCAATCAAATGGGAGCGGGCCAGGATAATTTCCCGGATTGACTGTCCATTTTCAAAACTTTCCTGAAGCTGATTTTCAACATCGGTGCGCCATTGATTGATCGCCTGAATGTCATGGTTACTTTTAACGTAATTCAGCAGTGGAGAAGTATTGATCATGAACAGTGGTCCGTTAATAAGGTTACAAGTTTAGTTTTGTTGAACACTGACTTGAGACGCAGTCTCTAGTGCAAGTTTACGTGCCTGATCTGTTGTTTCAGCACGTGCAGTTGCGACCCCCATACGACGACGTTTAAAACCTTCGGGTTTACCAAAAAGGCGTAAATCGGTGTTTGGGTTGGCTAAAGCAAGATTTAAGCCAGAAAAAGACAAATTGCGATCATCAACGCCTGCATAAATGACGGCACTGGCTGCAACACTATGACGAGATGTATTTACCGGCAGACCTAAAATGGCACGTGCATGTAATTCAAATTCGCTCTGGAATTGCGATGCAAGGGTAACAAGCCCTGTGTCATGCGGACGTGGAGATACTTCACTAAACCATACTTTATCGCCTTTGACAAACAGTTCCACGCCGAAAATACCGCAGCCGCCTAAAGCAGCCGTGACTTTATGTGCAATGCGCTTAGCTTCTTCTAAAGCCACTGGAGTCATGGCCTGAGGTTGCCAGCTTTCGACATAATCGCCAGAGTCCTGACGGTGTCCAATCGCGTCGCAGTATTGGGTTTCGATTTCACCTGTTTCAGCATTTTTGGCACGAACTGTGAGCAAGGTAATTTCAAAGTCAAAATCGATTTGTGATTCCACAATCACTTTACCCTGATTGACCCGGCCACCGGTTTGCGCATATTCCCAGGCCTCATCGACTTCATCAAAGTTCTTAACTCGTGATTGTCCCTTGCCGGAAGAAGACATTACCGGTTTAACAAAGTTGGGATAGCCAATGTCATCACAGGCTGCACGGAATGATTCAATCGAGTCGGCAAAACGGTAAGCTGAGCTCGGCAAGCCCAGTTCTTCTGCTGCCAGACGGCGAATGCCTTCGCGGTTCATGGTCAGGTTGACGGCTTTTGCTGAAGGAATCACGGTGGCAATATTTTGTTGTTCGATTTCAACCAGAACCTGAGTTGCGATGGCTTCAATTTCGGGCACAATCAGATTGGGTTTGATTTTTTCAATCAGTTGTTTGAGTTCTTCGGCATCTGCCATATTCAAGGTATAAGCATAATGTGCAACTTGCATGGCAGGAGCATGGTCATAACGGTCTGCTGCATGAACTTCTACACCTAAACGTTGCAGAGAAATCACCACTTCTTTACCAAGCTCTCCTGAACCTAATAACAAAACTTTAAAGGCAGAAGCTTGAAGGGGAGTACCAATAGTCACGCTCATGTAAATCATCCATGCTTGATTTTATGGACTTTTAGCATAGCAGAACTGATTGGTGAATTAAGCCCGGATTCACATAAAATAATGATATTGTCCAACAATTTTATTTATAAAGTGATCTCTAGCCTTAATTTTAACTCCCGCTAAGTCGCCCCTTTAAAAAGAGGAGACTTTTAAAACACTTAGAAGGAAACGGGCAGATAAGTGTAAATCAAACCATAGGTCAAGGCGGCGGTTAAAGTCGCCGGGACAATCTTCTTAAACTTAAAATAGAGCCCGGTTAAGGTCAGGAAACCTACAAGCATGGCGAAGCTTTTATTGGGGCTTTCCATCAAGGGGGGGAGAGTTGCCACCACCAGCATGGAACTGATCGCGGCAATGCCAATACTGCCTAAAGCTATTCTGATCCAGACTGAGCCACGCTTTTGAGAATTTTGCTGATGTTTTTGAATGACATAAAAAGGACCAAAACGCGAAGCAAAATTGGCAATGCCGACAATGATCCCGACCAGAATAATTTCAAGATTCATGGGCTTCTCCCAATGCATCATCATGCTGTTTTAAAACATAGTGTTTAAATAGGCCAGCCAAAATACCGGATAAGATGCCAATAAAAATGGCTGCTGACAAATTAATGAAATAGCAGGCAATCGCGGAAACAATTAAACAGACCGTGACAATAAAGGTATGTTTCTTTTCAAAGGCAGCGAGCAGGAAGCTGAGGAATAAGGCTGGCAGCAAGAAATCCAGCGCGGCTTGTAAAAACTGCGGTAAGGCACTGACCTGGTCGGCAAACAATCCACCCAGGAAAGAACCTAAAGCCCAGGACATCCAGCTAAACAGGCTCAAGCCCAGCATCCAGGACTCTGACCATTCCTGACGGCGTTGTGACAGTTTAATCATGCCCGAGGCAAACACTTCATCGGTCAGGCCCCAAGCCCAGACGGCAGTTTTCTTTAAATTCAGCTTGTCCTGAATCAGGTTTTGCAAGGCCGGACCGTAAAGTACATGACGAATATCTAACGCAATCACGGTGAGGGCAGTCATCCATATAGATGTACCACTACCCAGTAAAGCCACGACCAGAAACTGGCTGGCACCGGCATACATGGAGCAGGATAGAAATAGTGCTTCCCAAGAGCTAAAACCGAACTGGCTGGCCGAAACACCAAAAGCAAATGAAACAGGAAGATAAGTAAAAATAATGGCTTGGCTGTCTTTAGCACCTTGCCAAAAGCCGGCAGCTTGAACTGGAGGGATTTTGTGCTCAGACACGACACACCTTTGCGGGAGAGTTGAACAACAGGTCAAATGATGATTGAGTATTGTACTCGAATTCACTAGCATAGTGCCGAATTGTTTATCTAAGCGAGCCTGATATGAGGATGTTGAAGACGCGTGGAATGCTGATTGTTTCTTTATTATGCAGTAGTGTTTTGCTACAGGCTTGTGGAAATGACAGTAAGAATACTGAAAAACCTGAAATTAAGCCGGCACCCAAGCTGACCAATGATGCCACCACTTATGCCAACGAAGCCTGGAAATTCATTAATCAGGTGGATGGTTTGGTCTATGCCAAAAAACTGGATGTATTGGAAGAACAGGTCCGTAAACCTGCACGCAAGCTCAGCACGGATTGGCGCATTAATGTCAAAATGACTGATTCCGTGACTGAAGGTAAATATGCGCTCTGCCGTAAAGCCCTGACCAGTCTGGAAATCTGGGCGCGTGAGACGATGGATCAATCTAGCTCAGTGGCCCAGAAACAGGCCGATTACGAACGTGATAAACAGCAATGTAAGGATGCGATTGAGCATCCGCAGCTGGGCAATACCGATCCGAAAAAGGTCGGAGTTTAAAAAATAAAAACGGGGCAAAGGCCTCGTTTTTTTATGCCTTAAATGTCATGGTATTTTCTTTTTGTTATAGTTTTAAAGAATGAGTAAGAGAATAAAACGATAATCTGATAAATATATAGAATTATCTTAAAATGATAAATTATGTATAATAATTTGTGTTTTTATGATGAAAAATTCAATTTAATTCTAAATGTATTTAACTTTAGTAACGATCAGGAGTAATAATGATGTTAAATAAAGTGTTTTTATCTATAAGTATAGCTGTCGTTATAAGTGCTTTGAGTAGTGTTGCCACAGCTGCAGAGCCGCTACAAGCCATCCAGTCATCATCGGACAATGAATATGAAGTTGCGCCATGCACCAATGGTTTTGATGATGTCAATGTGTGCCAATTACGTTCATAAGCACGATGTGTAAAATAAATCCATCATCAGGCAAGTTATTCACCTGTCATGCTTGGCCATAAAATGGCTTATGCTGCAACGGTATACATCTCTGAATTATTTTCATAGTTTAAAATTTCATTCATCTTCCGATTTAAGTATTGGGAAAGGCATGCGCGATGCGATGCAGTTCCGCTACATCCAAAATTTCAATTTTCTTAAAAGATACGCACAAAATATTTTGCTGTTCCAACGCTTGTAGTTCCTGATTGATGGTTTGTCGGGAGCAGGTCAGCATTTGTGCCAGTTGTTCCTGGGATAAATGAATGACATTGTTTTCAATACTTAAATGATTGCCATAGCCATTTAAAATAAACATCAGGCGTTGTGCCAAACGCTGGCTGATGCTTTGCGTTTGAATGGAAATCAGTTCTAAAAAAGCAAAGCGCAATTTTTGACTGGTCAGTTGCGCAATGTGATACCAAAAAACTGGATGTTGTTGCAGCAGGGATTGTAGTGCGGTACTCGGTATATGCAGGAGCAGGCTTTTTTGCGTTGCAATCGCATCGTGCGAACGGGGCTGGGCATCCACCAGCGAGATTTCGCCAAACCACATAACCGGTTCAACAATGGCAGCCACCGATTCCTTGCCATGAATGTCAATATAACCTAGGCGAACCGCACCTTCTAAAACGGCATAGATCCCATTAAATATATCTCCTGAACGGAAGATGCTTTGTTCCTTGTCAAAACGCTGCTGCACAGCACAGTTCACAATAAAATCCTTAAATACCGCAGGCAATTGTGCAAACCAGATATTCTGCTCTAAATGTTTAATATAAATGGGTTCGAGCATTTTTATTCCTTTTTAATCTGAGTTGTCGGCTAGCTGACAACTTGTCCTGGTATTTTTTTATATAGTGAAATGAAAATATAAGTCTAACAAGGAAGACGGTCATGACCAAATTAGAACAATTACTGAGCCAGTATGCCGCCTATCATCTGGACCAGAAAAATATTTATACCCATTTTGTGGGTATTCCATTGATTGTATTTTCAATCATGTGTCTGACTGCACATGCCGGTGTGGTCATTTCAGGTGTCGAGCTGACTTTGGCTTTAGGATTACTACTGGCAAGTATAGTGTATTATCTCAGTCTGGACCGTATCTTTGGCCTGATCATGTTGCTCATCTATGCGCTTGCTTATCCATCTGCTTACAGGATTGCGCAGCTGGATACGACGGTCTGGTTAAGCTTGAGTATTGGCATTTTTGTGGTGGGATGGGTATTCCAGTTTGTGGGCCATTTTTATGAAAAGAAAAAACCGGCTTTTATGGATGATGTGATTGGTCTGGCGATCGGCCCTTTATTTGTCTTGGCTGAAATGGTGTTTATGTTCGGGTTTCGGAAAGAGCTGGAGCAACGTATGCTGGCAGAAGCTCGTAAGCAACGCGCTGTAATGGATGCCAAGACCGTGAATCTGAACTGAAAACAGCTCTAAATAAAAAAGCCAGCATCATGCTGGCTTTAAACTGTTTTGAAACGTCAGAATGGTTTAAACGTTAAAACGGAAGTGCAGCACGTCACCGTCCTGAACCACATAAGTCTTACCTTCCAAACGCCATTTACCGGCTTCTTTCGCGCCAGCTTCGCCGTTGTATTGCACGAAGTCATCATAAGCAATACATTCAGCGCGGATAAAGCCTTTTTCGAAGTCAGTATGAATCACACCCGCTGCTTGAGGCGCAGTAGCACCGACTTTGACGGTCCAGGCACGAACTTCCTGCACACCCGCAGTAAAGTAAGTCTGTAAGCCAAGCAGGCTGTAACCGGCACGAATCACGATGTTCAGGCCTGGTTCTTCCATGCCCATTGCTTCTAAAAATTCAGCGCGGTCTTCATCTTCAAGCAATGAAATTTCAGCTTCAATCTGGTTGCACAGCGGAACCACAATGGCATTTTCTTCAGCGGCCAATTTTTTAACCGCTTCCAGATGAGGGTTGTTTTCAAAACCATCTTCAGCCACGTTGGCAATATACATGGTTGGTTTTAAAGTCATTAAACCGAAACCACGTACCAGTTTGCGTTCATCATCATCCAGATTGGCTGCACGGGCAGGTTTACCTTCATCCAGTAAAGGCAAAATTTTGTCTAGTACCGCTTTAGTGGCAACAGCATCTTTGTCGCCCCCTTTTGCAGATTTAGCCAAACGCGTTACGGCTTTGGTCACAGTTTCCAGATCAGCCAGTGCAAGTTCGGTATTGATGGTTGCAATATCATCCAGAGGATCAATCTTACCGTTTACATGAATCACGTTTTCATCTTCAAAACAACGAACCACGTGTGCAATCGCATCAGTTTCACGGATGTTTGCGAGGAACTGGTTACCCAAACCTTCACCTTTAGATGCACCTGCAACCAGACCGGCAATATCCACAAATTCCATCGTGGTTGGAAGCACGCGTTGTGGTTTAACGATTTCCGCAAGTTTGTCCATGCGCAGGTCAGGTACAGGAACAATACCGGTGTTTGGTTCGATGGTACAGAACGGGAAATTTTCTGCAGCAATAGCAGCTTTAGTCAATGCATTGAAAAGTGTAGATTTACCAACGTTCGGCAAGCCGACAATACCGCAATTAAAACCCATGAAATGACTCACAACGTGTTATTTAAAAATTGCCGCTGATTTTACATGAAAGCCATGACAAAGTCAGGTCATGGCTGGATGCTTTGTTGAAAACTCATAAAATGGATAGGGATTTAAATTTTGCGTTTATCCAGTTGGCTGGAGATGGAATCGCCCGTGGCCTGAACCAGCATGACCAGAATCACCAGCACGACAATCACGGCAAGCATAATCTGCATATCAAAACGCTGATAACCATATCGGTAGGCAATATCGCCTAAACCACCTGCGCCAATGGCACCAGCAATCGCCGATGAGTTGATCATGGTCACCAAAGTCACGGTAAAGCCTGCCACAATCCCGGGCAGCGCTTCAGGTAGCAGCACATGCCAGATGATCTGCTTGCGGTTACAGCCAATCGCTTGGGCGGCTTCAATCAGACCCTGATCGACCTCGCGTAAACTGACTTCTGCAATGCGGGCAAAGAAAGGTGTGGCTGCCAAGGTTAAAGGCACTACCGCAGCCCAGACCCCATAACTGGTGCCGACAATCCAGCGGGTCAATGGAATGAGTGCTACCATTAAAATTAAAAACGGTACTGAACGGGTAATGTTAACTACCCAGCCTAAAGCGTGATTGACGCTTTTGGAAGGATAGATGCCATGTTCGGCAGTACTGACTAAAATGACAGCGATGGGCAAGCCAATAAAAAAGGCAACCAGGGCAGATACTCCCACCATCAACAAAGTGTCAATAGTGCCGCTAAGTAATAAATCAATGAGCTGGTCGTGCATAGCCAATGACCTCAATCTGTGCAATGTACTGTTTTAATTTCTGCTGGAGTAGTGTGGTATTTATATGCAGATCGGGGATTGCCACAATAAAACTGCCGACCAGATGGTTCTGTATGCTATCGATATGACTTTGATAGAGATGAACTGGATGATCGAACTGCTCGAAAATCACTTTCAAATCTGGTGAATGCTGAACACTGGAGGCATAACGCAGTTTTAAAATGCTATGTGAACTGTCGGCAATAATCTCTGGCGTTAGCGAAAAAGGCAATTCCAGCTGTTCCAGATTTAGCAATTCCTGAGTAATCTGCTGCTGTGGATTAGAAAAGACCGACCACACTTCACCCGCTTCAACAATTTCACCATGTTCAATCACCACCACCTGATCGCAAATTTCACGAATGACCTGCATTTCATGAGTAATCAGCACAATGGTGATGCCGAGTTTCTGATTGATTTCCTTGAGCAGGGACAGCACCACAGAAGTACTTTCCGGGTCCAAGGCCGAAGTAGCTTCGTCACACAGCAAAATTTCCGGATGGTGAACCAGCGCCCGGGCAATCCCGACACGCTGCTTTTGTCCGCCCGATAATTGGGACGGATAGTTGTGTGCTTTTTCACTCAAACCGACCAGTTGCAAGACTTCATTGACCCGAGCTTCAATCTCATCTTTGTTATAGTTGGCGACTTTGAGGGGTAGGGCAACATTTTCCCATACGGTCTTGGCCGACATTAAATTAAAGTGCTGGAAGATCATGCCAATACGCTGACGCAACCGGATCAGTTCAGCATGTTTTAGTTCAGCCAGATCTTGCTGGTGAATGTGAATATGACCTTCACTGATCTGTTCCAGACCATTTAAAGTTCGGAGCAATGAAGATTTACCTGCGCCACTTTTGCCGATAATGCCAAAAATTTTGCCTTCCGGAATATCCAGGTTGATGTTTTTCAAGGCATGTACCGATTGACCCTGTACTTCATAATATTTGTTCAGGTTTCTGATCTTGATATGGGGAACAGAGAAGTCCACCTGTGAACCAAAACTCACCATCGTATTCTCCTTATTTCCAGCCCGGGAACCAGAGTTTGGCACCGAAATCTGCATCCAAAGCCTGTTTCACTTTTGGCGAGTTTTGATAGATCTCGACAAATTTTTTCAGCTTGTCGTTTTTATCTTGGTAATCCTCACGCACGGCAAACAGGATGGCATAACGGTTGTCCTTGTTAGAGTCAAATAATAGTGCCTGTTCGGGATCAGCGGTTTTGGCTAAACGCAAGTAGTGCGGATAACCAAAAGCCAGGTCGACCTCATCAATTGCACGTGCGGTTTGTGGACCTTCGACTTCAACAAACTGCAAGTTTTTCGGATTGCTTGCGATGTCTTTCAGGTTAGACAGATGGTTTTTAGGGTCTTTCAGGGTGATCAGTTTTGCCTGTTGCAATAAAAGTAGAGCACGGCCTTGGTTTACAGGGTCGTTTGGAACCACAACTTTCGCGCCATCTTTTAACTCATCAAAGCTTTTGATTTTTTTGGAATACAAACCCACATGCGTGGCTGCACCTTTGGCAAAGGCTTTGATTTTAAAGTCGGTTTCTTTTTTGGCATTATCCAAAAAGGGGTGATGCTGGAAGAAATTGGCATCAATATCACCGTGATTCAGGGTAATGTTGGGCGTATTCCAGTCGGAAAATTCCACCAGTTTCACATTCAGGCCTTGCTGTTTGGCCTCGACTGCTGCCACCTGTAAAGGCTTGGCAAATGAAGGGCTAATGCCAATCACCAGTTCATCCGAAGCGGCTTTTTTTTGTTGATTCCAGACCACCAGTCCAATAATGACTGCGGCAATAATCACCCCGATAATGGTCAGTTTGGTTTTTGCTGTTTGTGCCATGTTGCACCTCAAAATTTATGCGGATTGTTTTTGCTTTAAGTTAGAGTTCGAAGTTGAGGCGGAGCTTGGACATCGAAATTGCTGAACTGGGTGTGAGGTCGACAGTCGGTTGCCTTGATTAAACAGTTTGTGTCTTAAACTGCCGTGTTCGTAGGCTGTTTTATAACGGCCACGCTGCTGCAATTCAGGAATCACCAGACGGATAAAGTCATGGTGTGACTCAGGGGCAACGGTGCGGGTCAGGTTAAAGCCATCAATACCGGTTTCATCGATCAGCTGAATCAGTTTTTCAGCCACAGTTGCACCACTCCCGACAATCAGGGGATAACGACCACCTAATACATGCTGAGCTTTTAAATCATTTTTGCTGATGTGCTGTTCTTTAAATTTATTGTTGACTGATGCAATGCTGTTGGTCTTTTGGTAAGGGATCGCTTCATCATCGTCAAATTTGGACAGGTCAATGCCGACAGAACTGGAGAAGTGCGCCAAACCTGCTTCAGGACTGGCATAAGCGCGATATTCATCCAGCTTTTGCTGTGCCAGTTCATCAGTTTCCGCAGTCACCACGGTAATGCCGACAAAGATTTTAATATCTTCAGGATGACGTCCTTGATCGGCAGCTTGCTGACGAATCTGATCGACCTGCTTTTTGATTTTTGCAGGCTGATCACCGCCAATAAACATGCCTTCCGCATGTTGGGTGGCAAATGCCATTCCACGCGGTGAAGCACCTGCCTGAAATAACACCGGGGTGCGCTGAATGGAAGGGGAAACTTGAAACACGCCCTGGCTTTGGTAAAACTGTCCCTGATGATTGACCTGATGTACTTTGGCAGGGTCGGTAAATATCCGGTTTTTCTTGTCTTTTACAACGGCTTCATCTTCCCAGGAACCTTCCCAGAATTTATAGCAAAGTTGTACAAACTCTTCGGCTTGCTCATAGCGCAGGTCATGGTCTTTTAAGCCTTTTTCACCAATTAATCGCTGTGCGCTGTCCAGATACCCAGTGACAATATTCCAGCCAATACGGCCCTGAGTCAGGTGGTCCAGACTGGCGAAACGGCGGGCAAACTGATAAGGCGACTCATAACTTAAATTGACTGTGACCCCAAAGCCGAGATGCTGGGTCACCGCTGCCATGGCAGAAACCAGAGTACTGGGGTCATGACTCGGCAACTGAATTGATTCTTTTAAAGTCAGGTCAATATTGTTTTGATAGACATCATACACCCCGGTAATGTCGGCAATGAACAGGCCGTCAAACAGGCCGTGTTCCAGGGTTTGGGCTAAATCTGTCCAGTAGCTCAGCTCATTAAAACGCTGCGACTCATCACGCGGATGGGTCCATAATCCGTGATTGATATGGCCGACACAGTTCATATCAAAAGCATTTAACAAGATTTTCTTGGGTACAGATTGTGATGCTGTTGTCATTACAATGTCCCTCGGCGCGGTGGCAATACGCCATTTAAAATATGATTGGCTATGAAATAATATTTCCAGCGCGAAGCATCATGCAGCGTGTGCACGCGGGCATTGCGCCAGAAGCGGTCCAGACCATCTTCGCGTTGGCTACCACGGCTACCGGCCAGTTCAATCAGTTTGGATGATGCTTTTAAGGCAGTTTCGGTACTGTGTGCACGTACTTTGGCCACATCTAATGATGCTTTGGCGATATTTTCTGCGGTCGGTGCGGGTCTGGCGGCATCAATTGAACGGGCGGCCTGTTTCAGTAAAACTTCAGAGGCACGTACATCGGCGACAATCCGTCCCAGTTCGAACTTTGTCAGTGGGTCATCGGTGGCTTGATCTACGCCAGAATCAATCCACGGACGGGCCTGACGCACACGGTTTAAAGTTTCTTCAAAGGCGGCACGGGCAATACCGGTTTCAATAGAGGCATGCAGCAATTGCGCAAACGGGCCGGAGATGGTTGGCTCTGAATAGGCAATATCAAATGGCACTACATCTTCAGCCAGCACTTGCACATTATTGAATTTCACTGTGCCGCTGCCTGTGGTACGTTGCCCGAAACCACTCCAGTCATCGATTAAAGTCAAACCTTGGCTATTACGCGGAACAAAAGCTAGGAACTGCTGATCTTGTTCATCGACCACCAGTGTTGGAATGCGATGGGCAAATAAACTGCCGGTGCAATAAAACTTTTCGCCATTAATCACATAGCCCTGATCAGTTTTGCGTATCGCGGTTTGACGCTGTGCAGCAGTTTTGGTTTTAAACTCGGCCAGGGCATTGCCAAAACGCGCACCTTTTAGCACTTCGCTATAGAGTTTTTGTTTTTGCTGTTCGGTGCCGCTATTGCGCAGGATCTCCAGGCCATAAAAATGATTTTGCGGAATCTGGCCAATGGAACCATCTACACCACTCATCAGTGCAATCACTTGCGCTACGGTATAGCTAGAGACCTCTGCACCACCATACTGTTTTGGGACGGTAATGGCCCAGAGCCCAGACTGGCTATAGGCTTCGATTTCTTCAAAAGGCAGAATGCGCTCGGCATCGCGCTGAATGGCTCCAGCTTTGAACTGTTGCGCTAGATTGCGTGCAATTTCCAGCGCTTCTGCATCGGATTGAATAATATGTGCATGCGCCAATTGCTCGGGATGAAATGAAATAATGTTTTGATATGAAGTCATGACAAATATCCTTAAATCCAGGCGTGGCGGGCAGGGAGGGTGTGATTGAGGTAATAATCCCCAAGCGCATGCAATTTCCAGCGCACCGGATCATGCAGGGTATGCACACGGGCATTGCGCCAGTGCTGGTCCAGGTTGTGCTGACTCAGACTGGAACGGCTACCGCCAAGTTCCAGTAATTTTTCCGAGATATGCAGTGCAGCATCATTGGCATAAATCTTGGCTTCAGCGACTAAAATAGAGGCTTTGGCCGCCTGTTCATCAGTGACTGATTCAAGCCGATCCAGTTCATCCAGATATTCAGCTGCTTCATCAAGCAGCAAAATGGCAGCATCCAATAGCACCGCAGACTTGCCGACTTCCTGCAAGGTATAGTGTTCAAAGCTGGCTTTTTCCACTTGTGCATCGACAATCGGGCGTGCTTTATGCACCGCCGTCACGGTATCAGCAAAGGCCGCTTCAGCAATACCGACATCAATGGCAACCTGTAATAACTGTGAATACGCGCCGCGGTAATTGGGCTGACTGGAAAGCAGGCGTTCATCAAAAATCAGTAGCGGATCAACTTCAACATGCTCAAGTCTAACTGTGCCACTTGAAGTGGTACGCTGCCCAAAGCCATTCCAGTTATCAATCACTTTCACGCCTTTGGCCTGAGCATTGACGATAGTCAGTACTACATAACCTTCTGGATGAATAGCTTTAATCGCGAGCCAGTGAGCAAAACTGCTGCCCGTTGAATAGAATTTTTCGCCGTCGACAAAATAACGCCCATTTTCAAAAGTTAATGTGGTTGCCAGGGTTTTGGTATCTTTGGTATTACGTTCCGGCCCACCATTGGCTAAGCGTTTACCTTGTAAAATTTCTTGATAAATAAACTGTTTTTGCTGCTCTGTACCCATCATTTGGATCATATTCAACAGCGCAATCTGATTTTGTGGGATTTGTCCTACACTGGAATCGGCCTTATTCAGAATGCGGAATACATGTGCCAATGTTTTATTGGAAACGAAAGCACCACCAAATTGCTTTGGAATACGAATACCACCTAAGCCTTTCTGGCTGAATAGATCAATTTCAGCAAAAGGCAATAAACGCTGTTGATCACGTTCATTGCGACCTTCCAAAGCAAAATCTGCGACATGATACGCAGCATGAATAGCTTCAAGATCGTTTTCAATTACATGAACATTTTCAGAAATTAAACGAAACATAATGACACCTTAAATCGATATCAGAACGCTACAAGTAATTCAGTTCAAAATTAAGCAATTGCTTTTGCAAAGCTTATGAAAAATCCTGTTTAAGATAAAAACTGCAAGATTTTTATTTATTTTGCATATATTAAGTGTTTAAAAAACAACATGATTTGAATTTTTTTAAACATTTATTTTTTGAAGTTTATGGGTTTATATCTGCTTTAAAGATAATCAAGACAAAAAAATGTATAAAAATAAAAAGCGTATGACTAATAGTACCAAGATGATATTTTGGATAAAAAGCACATTGTAATTCCGGGATAGGGTGACTAAAGTATCCGACTGAATTAGATGGTTTTGACTTGGCAGAACTAAAAAAATAAAAGCGGAGTTTTTATGCGAATTTTATACCAGTTTCCTTTATCTCATTTTTGTGAAAAAGCGCGCTGGTTGCTCGATCATAAAGAATTGGATTATGTCGCACAAAATTTGGTGCCAGGTGTACATCGTGCTTTTGCACAGCTAAAAACAGGGCAGAACAAATTGCCTATTTTACGTGATCAAGATCTTTGGATTGCCGACTCGACTGAAATAGCTTTATATCTGGATGAGGTATATCCGGAACACTCTTTATTGCGTGCCGATCCACAACAACGTCACTTGGCTTTGGAAATCAATGGGCTTGCTAACGAACTGGGTAGACATGTGCGCCGTTGGGGGCTTGCCCATACCTTGTCGGAAAGTGAAGAATCCTTAGATATTTTAATTGGTGAAAAGGGATATCTACGCCAGTTTGAAAAATATTCCAAACCCCTTATCAAAGCCTTACTTTCCAAAGGCTATCAACTAAATGCAGACAAGGTGGCCGAATCTAAACAGCAGATGGATAGCATCATCCAGAATTTAAATGCAAGATTGATAGAGAATCATGGGCGTTATTTTGTCGGTGAACGTCTTGGCCTTGCTGATATTGCGGTCTGTTCGATGCTTGCACCTATTCTGGAAATTCCCGGGACACCTTGGGAAAAAGAACAGGGCGAAACTTTATCTGAAGAATTTCGACAGTATAAAGAACATTTAATGGCATTACCCTTGGGACAATATGTGCTGCGTATCTATCACACTGAACGGAATGCACGGGTCGATTGGCGTGGAGTTTAAAAGCCAGCGATAATAATACGCACTCTATAGCGCGTATTATTGCAAATCAAATGACTGTATTTTTTTGTTTTGGTCGAACATCTTCCTTTTAATCTATTTCTATTCAAATATAAAAGATGAGTGATGATCCGGAGCAGGACACTTGACTGAATGAGTGTTAAATTCGATATAAGTCTTTAATATATAATTAAAATTAACATTGAGTGTTTTTTATTTTTGAGTGGCTCAGGGTACTTTAAGTAGGCGTCAAGATCTTTCTTTATGAGCTGGAAGGCTTATGGAAAATATTTTCATAATCTTAAAATTTTGTGAAAAATAAATAATTGCTATATCACAAAGCTAATGTAATATTTTGCGTAGCTATCGATTATTGAAAAGAGTACAAAATGGAACTAGATCGTTTTGATAAACAGATTCTTGAAATATTGAGTCATGAAGATGTCAATTTGAATGAGCTTTCTGAGCGTATTAACCTCTCAGTGAGTTCGGTTCATCGACGGATCAAGCATCTGATTGAAGCCAATATCATGACCCATTTAAAGCGTGATATTAACTATGCCAAGCTGGGTTTCAGTTTACATGTGCTCTTGCAGGTGTCTTTAAATAAACATGATACGGATACTTTTGCCAAGTTTTTAGAAGAACTGGAAAGCATTCCTGAAGTCATTAAGGCTTTTTTAGTGACCGGGCAATCCGCCGACTTTATTGTCGAAGTGGTGGCTAAAGATATGGAAAATTATAGTGAAATTCTGTTAAAACGCATCGGTAAAATTGAGCATGTGGTTGCATTACATTCCAGTTTTGTGATTAAGGAATACAAGGTATTGAATTGTAGTGGCTTACTGAACCGGGTTTGAAATTATAGTTTAGGTAGCAGTTTTATATAAAAATGCCTTTAAAGCACATAAAAAACGCACCATCAGGTGCGTTTTTTTATGTGGAAAAAGAATTAATCATCTAATTGAGCTAACACTTCTTCTGTGAATTCAACGTTGGTATAAACGTTTTGAACATCATCCAGATCTTCAAACATATCAATCATTTTGACGATTTTTTTCGCTTGATCGATATCTGAAATTAAGGCTTTAGTTGAAGGGTTCATCACAACTTCAGCATTGTCAGATTTAAGACCGGCAGCGGCTAAAGCATCTTGAACTGTACCAAAACTTTCCGGAGTGGTAATGACCAAGATTTCATCTTCATCAACTTCAATATCTTCAGCACCTGCTTCTAAAGCCACATCCATGATTTGATCTTCTAAAGAAACATCTTCAAAAGTAATCTCACCGCGTTTAGTAAACATATAAGCAACTGAGCCAGCAGTACCTAAGTTACCATCAGTTTTAGAGAAACAGTGACGAACATCAGGCACAGTACGGTTTAAGTTATCAGTCATTGTTTCAATAATAACTGCAACACCTCCTACACCATAACCTTCATAAGTGATTTCTTTTAAATCGGCATTTTCTTCACCGCCAACACCGCGCTGGATTGCACGGTTGATGGTATCACGTGTCATATTTGCGACTAATGCTTTTTCAACGACAGCACGTAAACGTGGGTTAGACGCAACATCACCGCCGCCTAAACGGGCAGCTGTAACAATTTCACGAATGAATTTTGTGAATACTTTAGCGCGGCTCGCATCTTGTTTTGCTTTACGATGCTTAGTATTAGCCCACTTGGAATGACCCGCCATGCGAAATATGCTCCTTGTAGATTGGCCTTATGCCTATCAGATTATGCAAATTCTACCATAAGCCCTTTTTTCTTAGAAAGAGCTAGATTTTGAGTTTTTAAACAAATAGCAACTAGTTTTTAGGTTCAGGGATCACAATATCCAGTCCAACTTTTTCTCTGTAAAGCTGTTTTAACAAAGCCAGGTCGTGATTAATTTCTGTTGGATAAATCTTGCCTAAAATACCACCTTCTTTGGTTTGCGAATTGGCATACATTAAAACAATAGGTACACCAGCGGCTTTGGCAATATACCAAAAACCTGTACGGATGGGCTTTCTAGATTCACCCGTTTTGGCACGGGTCGCTTCAGGTGCAATCACCAGATTGAATTTTTCATTCTGCTGAAAATGCTCAACCATAAGTGAAACAATATCCTGATTTGCTTTTCGATCAACAGAAATTCCCCCAATAGCTTCTAATAAAGGCTTCATGGGACCTTTAAATAATTCTTTTTTAATCAGGGTATGAATTTTTATATCATAAATCTGGAATAGTGCCAGTGAAAGCACGGCATCCATCATGGATGTATGTTCAAATCCAACAATAACCTGCTTATCTTCAAGTACATCTGGTTCAACATGATATTTCCATCCTGCAAGTTTAAATGCAGATTCACCGATAAATTTTTTTAACATGAATGTAGGGGATATTTGACTATATGAAAGTTGGCTAATTTCTGCCTGTTCTTGTATGTAGTCAAGTGTTAATGAATTAAAAATAACCAAATGGATACGCATTATATGATGGATGAAATATGTGTATTAATTGCTTTTATATATTAAATCTTAAGCTTAAAGATTTAATATGTATCAAGTTATATAAAATAAGACTAAATAGTGACTATTCAGATGAAAAAATACCTATTAGACTTTTGTCGAAGATAAAATTTTTTAAACACAGGGCGCGATGTGGCCTAGGTTTAATGAGGATTGAAAAGAATGATGTATGTTTCGACTTTTCTATTAGCATTTTGTTTGTTTATGCTGGTTGTTGTATGGTCTTTAATCGAAATTCGCATTGAAGAGCAAAAAGAACGCAGTCTTTAGCAGTGATTTGCAGTCGAAGCTGGAAAAATCTTTATAGTTGGATTTTAAAAAATATTTCTTCCCAATCTAAATAAAAATTAAAGTAATACTTTTTAGGTATAAGATTTTCATCTTTTTCACATGATTTGAATTTCAAAAACGTGAGTGGATGAGGATTTAATTTTTGCATTTTTAAAAAATTATAGTCCACAATCATTCATTTAAAAGGTGTTGAATATTTAAAATTGTGTATTAATCATTCTGTTTTTTAAGTTTTACTCTTCTTAATTTATAGGAGTGAAATATTAGCTCTCATTTGAATCTTTCAAACACTTACTATAAAGGTTTTTAGCTATAAAACTTACAATCTGTTCACAGGAGGGTGGGGTGGAGTCTAAGGAAAAATAATCCTCCTTTAAAATATGCTCAGTAATTGTTGTGTTACTGTGCAAGTGAAAGTAAAAATGCTTGTTTTTTGAAAAAATCTTCGTTAGTATTGCCTCGCTTGAACTTGTTGATATATAACAAATTCAGCTTATCAGGGCCTATAGCTCAGTTGGTTAGAGCAGCGGACTCATAATCCGTTGGTCGACAGTTCAAGTCTGTCTGGGCCCACCATATAAATCAACCCCTTACGTGTATTAATCGTAAGGGGTTTTTTAATTAAAACAAAAAAGGTAGCGAATAGGTAGCAAGATATGAGTAATACTTCTCTTTTTGGTGAGGATCTGCGAGAGCAAGTGGCTCAAGATATAAAGCTAAGTCAACTTAAGTTAGAAAGATTAAATGCTCATAAAGAAAGTATTTTAAAAATTCAACAACAAAAAATATCCTTATATTCTCTTCAACAGGCAATTAACTTAATTGCTTTTTATATGCAGCAAGTGACTATTGAACAAATGTCAGAAACAGAGTTAGTAAAATTGTATATAAAAATATTAATAAAAATAAAAAGCCAATTAAAAAAAGCCAGAAGCACATTTAAAGTGGATTTTGAAGAGCTTGGAGAAATTGATAGTGATGAGTTTTCAAGTGATCTTGATAAGTATGCATATAAAGAGATGGAATTTTTATGTGAATGGGATAAATTTATGATTTCTATGAAATTATATTTTATTCAATACCGTCATTTGAATAATTTGCTCAAGGAATTAAATCTTATTGATAGAGAGATGCCAATTTCAGATAAAAAGGAAAGGATATTAGAGGCTAGAAATATTATACGTAGGATTATTTCAAATTTTACTGAAGATGATTTAGTGGTTTTTGAAAATAAGAGTCTGGGACATAAAGGATTAAAAAATGCAGTTTTTGAGAAGCTAACTAGAAGCGAGTATGGGAAATACTTTGAATCTAATAGAACGAATTTCAAGAATCGTTGGGATGAAGTTAGAAGGGAAATGGTATAAATATACTAGTATAAAAAACTATACTAGTATAAAAATAAGTAAATATTTGAAATATATAACAATAAAGTAGTATAAAAATAGATTTAAATAACGTTTTACTCTAGATTTGTTCAAGTCAAAGAATAGCTTCATTCAATTATTTCGATTGATTTGAATTTATAGGAATTGATCAATGAACTTAAGTTCTCAAAGAAAGCCCCTTTTACTCTCTACAAATGAAGCAGCACATGAAATGGGTTTTCAACCTCAAACATTGCGTAAGTGGGCAATGGATGGTAGCGGGCCAATTCAGCCAATCAAAATTGGTAATCGTTTAAGGTGGAAATTAAAAGATATAAAAGAACTCTGTAACGTTGAGGGAGATGAATAATGAAAGATATCTCATCTCTAGTAGTATCGCCTCTAGTGCAAAATCTAGTAGTACCACCTCTAGTACCACCTAAATGTGATCTAACATCATTTCCTTATCTTGCAATTGAGGTAAATAATTTTCCAGCAAGAGGTGAATGGATTTCATTTAGTTATGTCGAAAAAGTTGCATTTCTTAATTTATTGCTCAAAAGTTGGCATCAAATTCCTTGTTCTAGCCTTCCTAATGATGATGTGCTTCTAAAACATTTTGCTGATGTAGGACAAAAATGGGGGAAAATAAAAGAGAACGTTCTTTCTAAATGGGTGTTAGCTTCAGATGGGCGATATTATCACCCATATGTTGCAAAAAGAGCTTTGGAAGCATGGTTAATAAAATTAAATGCTTCGTTAGATGCTAATAAAGGTAATGAAAAACGTTGGAATGTATCAATCGATAGTTCTGAGTTATTAGCTGATTTAGAAGAAGCATTACAATGTTTAAAAAAATTAAATCCAACATCTAAAACTTTAGAAAGTCATGTTTTAAAAGCAATAGTTCGCGCTAATAAACATATAGATAGTTATGTAAATTTATCGGGGGGCGATCCCAATATAAATAAACATAATCAAACTAAAAAAATATTAAATAAAAAAGAAGACATCAATGCTCCGTGGGGGCGTGCTGATGATGTCACTTCAATTTTAGAAAACAAAAGAAGTAATTAAGGAGATGAATATGTTAAATGAACTTGATTACTGTGAAAAACATGAATGCAATAAAAAATTATTGTTCCAATGCAAGTGGATATGTAACAAATGTATATCAGAGAGCTTGAAAAATGCGAGCAAACAATATGAAGAAATTTTGCTAAAGAACTTGCTCAGTAGGAGAATTAGCAATGCTCAAATACCTCTAGATTTGAAAAATAAGGATTTAAACAATTTTCTTATTAATGACGAAGAAGATGAAAAAATAGTAGTTCTTGCAAAGAGATATATGGAGCAAATAGTAGAAAAGAAAACTCATTTAAATCTTATAATTACTGGACCAACAGGAGTTGGAAAGTCACATATTGCTGTAGGTATTTTAAAGTATTGCTATGAACTAAAATATTTTAGGAACTCTGTTTGTTACTCAACTTCATTTGGATTGGCAAATAAAGTTATTGCTACTTGGGCTAATCCTGATCTGAATGAAGAAGATGTTCTTAAGGAATATACAGAAATTGATCTTTTAGTTATTGATGATCTGGGTTATGACGATATTGGTAAAAAAGCTGAAATTATCAATAAAATTATTTACCGTAGGCATGAAAATCAAAAAAGTACAATTATTACTTCTAACCTAAAAGCAAATCAGGTACTTGAATATATGGATAGCCGAACTTGTTCACGATTCTTGTCACATCTATATTCTGACATACAAATTGATACTGAAGATTTTCGTTTGAAACGGATGTAAATTTTAGTGCAAATTTAGAATAGATATTAAGTTTGCAAAATCAACAAATGGGTCGACAGCTATTATTACTAGGCACTCTAATAATTCACCTGAAAAAAATAGAGTGTCATTTAACTTAGATGAAATTAACAAGCTCGTCGACTTTTCTTCTCATTTTTCGTTTTGATTTATCTATTAGATTGTATACATGTGTTTGATGGATCATCTGATTCAATAAAGTGTCTCACAATCTTATCATTCAAAATGATTCAAAAAAAAAGTTTAATGTATGACTAAAAAAGCAGATTTAAATCAGATAAACAGTAAACGTTATGGTAATGAATTATGGACGGAGATTCGCAAGCTTTATGAATCAAGAGTTCATCCTAATTATGAAAAAATAAAAAGTAAGATTTGTATTAAATTTAATCTGGATACTTTCCCATCACAACGTACTGTAGAGCGCCGCGCAGTAAGAGAAAGATGGATTAGGTATGAAGATGAAATTATCAATAAAGTCGCTCCCAACAAGTACAGTACTGACTTTTGGCTTTGCGTTCGACAGGTTCATGAATCTAATCCTAAAATTCCCCATAAGCGCCTAAAAGAATTAGTCCAAAATGAACTGAAGTGCAAGTATTTCCCCTCGCATCAGGCTATAGCGTATAAGGCTAAACATGAAGGATGGGAAAGGTCAGATTCTCTATTAAAAAAAAGTGACGCTACCTTAAAAAATTTAATTCGTGGCGTCAAAAACTTGGAGTCAGAAAATGATTTTAAGGGGTGTTTAGATAGTAAAGAAGATTATGAAAAACATAATCTTAATCATGATAATGCAAGTGGTGACATATCTGATTTAGATGTCATTAAAGAAATCGTAGAATGCGAAAAAGCTAACATCGAAAATTTACTTATGACTGCACAAGTACGGCGAAAAAGACAGGCTGAGATCATTGTAAAATCTCGAAAGAGGATGGCAGTAATTAACGATTTGGGAGATCGATTGTATGATGAGTTAGTGATGATTTATGCACTCATAACATCAGATGAAATCAGAAGAAAATTTACCAAGCCGATGATGAAGCAACTCAACGACAAATTGGATACCTTATGCCAACTTTTAGAAGTCTATAACGATTTTTCTTTTAATAGGCGTGAGAGTATTAAGTTTGAATTGTCCTTATACGGCACACAACTAGAAGACCTTAAAGAGGAAAATGATGCGAAGCGTGTGAAGGATCTAAACGATAATAAAGCCTATGAAGCACAGCAGTTACGTTTAGCTTCAGAAGCCGAACGGATAGCAGCACGTAGACGTTATATTGATTCAGGTGGGCTAGAAGAAGAGGTAAATACCGAAATGGAACAGCGTATGAAAGACGTGGAGTTGGATGGGTACGATGCAGCCGATCAGGTGGAATAGCTAAATAAGGAAACTCTTTACTTTTGCGAATGAGTTTATATCTATAGCTTAAATTTTTTCATTGATGGGTAATTATTTCAAATAATACCAAAGCCCATCAATTTCTGTTTTATGATCCATTTTGACCTCTATTGGATCACTATAAATCATATTTTTAGAATCCCGTTCGTGATGAGCGAAAAATGCACCTTGAAGCGCATCGCAGTGAAAACAGCCATTAGATAAATATGCTTCTCCACGGGTTTTACTAAACCGTTTAATAATAAAACCGTACTGATATTTTTGGAGTAATTCAGGACTGTTTAAAACTTCACTGTGCGGTTGAGATAGCTCTTCAATATCCAAGCGGTATATTTTTGTCAGTTTTTCGCCATGAGGAATGAAATAATTAATTTCCATGATGGTGTTAGTGGATTGTTTGCATTTCCAGCATTGAATGGTATTCATCGCCAATTGTATAAATCTGCTCGAATTAGGCTTTACAGAATATTGTACTGTGCCCGTCATGAGTTTCTTAAAGAAATGAATAAACTCAACTTCGACTAAATCACTTGAATCCCAATTTTCAAATGCTCCACTTGCAGTCAGTTGATAAGTTTCTTTATTCAGCCAAAACGAAAAAACAGGAAGTTCATAACTCTGGTAGTCTAAGACATCCCATTTGTTTTTCTGGGTTGTTCGCATAAACCAAACTGCTCGAATTCCTGAAGCAATATATTTTTCCTGACGGCGTTTTGTCTCCTCAATGCTTTGAGCAGACCACTGAATTTCTATGGCTATTTTGGCTTTATTTTTCTCAGCATAAATATCAGCGATCCAGATTTCACCATTTGGCGTTTGCCCACGATATTCAGGAATCACAGTCCAGCCATTTTCGTGAAGATATTTTAAGATGAGATATTTACAGAGTTGATGTTCGCGACTTTCACCCGAGCTAAAATCACAACTGCTGGATGGATGATGTGCAAAAAATTGTGTTCCGAGTTTATTTTTCTTGGGAATTGCGGGTGTCTGGCAACATGGCATAAACATGCTGAGGTTTTTATATTTATCTTTCAGTCTCATCCATTGTTCATCATTCAGCGTGAAACTGTAGATTTCTTTATTTTCAATAATACTGAGAAAGCCCATTGTTATACTAAATAATCGTCTTTTGCCCCATTTTAAGGCTAGTAAAATCCTTTGTAAATCAGGCACAATGAAACTATAAATTTCAAGTTTTATAGCCTTAGGGCCAGCGGTATTTTTTAATGACAAATAATAACTTTTCACAAGTAGCAGCTTTCATTTGGTCGGTGGCAGATTTACTGCGTGGTGACTTCAAACAATCTCAATACGGTCGTGTGATTCTCCCATTTACGCTGTTGCGCCGTTTAGAGTGTGTACTTGAAGCCAGTAAGGCAGATGTATTGGCAGCCAATGAAAAAGTGAAACTCATGCCACTGCCAGAAGAAGCCAAAGAAAAGATGCTGCTAAAGGCAACCAATGGCCTGTCATTTTTCAATACCTCCGAGCTGGATTTAGGCAGCCTGGGTCAAAAAGACATCCGTTCAAACCTCAATACTTATATTCAAAACTTCTCCAAAGATGCACGTGAAATCTTTGAACACTTCAAGTTCGATGAATTTATTGGTCTCCTGGATGATGCCAATTTGCTTTATAAAGTCGTTCAATATTTTTCAGACCCTAAAATTGATCTCAGCCCAAAAAATATATCTAACCATGAAATGGGCTTGGTGTTTGAAGAACTGATCCGCCGTTTTGCCGAAGGTTCAAATGAAACCGCAGGGGAACACTTTACCCCGCGTGACATCGTTCGCTTAACCACAGGTCTGGTATTCAGCAAGGATGATGACGTGCTGAATGGTGACGGTATCATCCGCACAATTTACGATCCGACGGCAGGTACGGGTGGATTTTTATCCTCAGGTTCGGAATATGTGTATGAGCATAACCCTGATGCGGTGATGCGCGTTTTTGGTCAGGAGTTAAACCCAGAGTCATATGCGATCTGTAAAGCAGACATGCTGATCAAAGGTCAGGACGTGCGTAATATCAAACTCGGCAATACGCTGTCCAATGACCAGTTGGCCTATGAGAAGTTTGACTACATGCTATCGAACCCGCCGTTTGGGGTGGACTGGAAAAAGATCGAATCGGACATCAAAGACGAGCATAAGCAAAAAGGCTTTGAAGGGCGTTTTGGTGCAGGCTTGCCACGTGTATCGGATGGTTCTTTATTGTTCCTGATGCATCTGATCAGCAAGATGCGCAATAAAGACGACAGCACGGCGCAAGGCAGTCGTATTGGTATTATCTTGAATGGTTCACCGTTGTTTACAGGCAGTGCGGGCAGTGGTGAAAGTGAAATCCGCCGTTATATCTTAGAAGCAGATTTGTTGGAAGCCATTATCACGCTACCCACCGATATGTTCTATAACACCGGTATTGCGACTTATGTTTGGGTACTCAGCAATAAAAAAGAGACTCAACGTAAGGGCAAAGTACAGCTGATTGATGGTAGTAACCTGTACAGCAAAATGCGTAAGTCGCTTGGCTCTAAACGTAATGAAATGAGCGAAGATGATATCGCGATGATTACCCGCAGTTATGGTGACTTTGAAGTGACGGATGCACGTGAACTGGATAAACCTGCAGAGGTTAAGTCTAATCGTGGTCGTCAATCGGCTAATCCTAAAAATGAAGCTGCTAAAATCTTTTCTAGCAAAATCTTTAACAGTTACGAGTTTGGTTACCGCCGTGTGACCATTGAACGTCCTTTACGTTTATCTGCTCAGGTGAGTGATGATGCCGTAGCATCGTTACGTTTTGCACCGAAGCCATTTAATGCGGTGATGCAAAAGGTCTATGAGCAATACGCTACAACGTGGACAGAAGACAGCTATGGTCAGCTTGATGAGTTTGAGGTGGAAATCCGTGCGCTGATTAAAGCGGAATTTAGCGAGCTGAAAGAAAAAGACATTAAGACGGTGCTTGAGCCAAAACTGTGGTTAGAACAGCGTTCATTGATGCGTAAAGCCGAAAGCCTGCAAGCCAAGATTGGTACAGCGCAATGTGATGACTTTAATGCCTTTGATGATGTACTCAAGCAAGCGTTAAAAGATGCCAATGTGAAACTTGAAACCAAAGAGAAGAAGCAATTCCTGGATGCCATTACGTGGAAAAACGCGGATGCTGAGCCAGTCATCAATAAAGTGGTGAAAGGCGCAGAAAATCCGCTTTATGGTCAGTTTAGCTATAAAGGCAAAGTGGTTGAGTTTGTGCAGGATGGTGATTTGCGTGATGCGGAGAACATTGCCCTTGACCCAAGCCAAAGCACCACAGATTTAATCGAGTCTTACTTTAAGCGTGAAGTTCAACCGCATGTGCCTGATGCATGGATTAATGCCGATAAGCGTGATGCTCAGGATGGCGAGATTGGTATTGTGGGTTATGAGATTCCGTTTAACCGTCATTTTTATGTGTATGAGCCACCACGTGATTTAAGCGAAATTGATGCGGATTTGGATGCGGTCAGCCGTGAAATTCTGGCACTTCTGCAAGAGGTGCATTCATAATGGCGAAGTATCAGAAATATGCTGAATATAAAGATTCGGGTGAGGATTTTTTACCTATTTTGCCTTCTAGTTGGGAGGTAAGTAGAGTAAAAAAATTAATGACTTTACAGCGTTCTATTGTTGGGAATAAGAGTAGCTCGTATCAGCTTCTATCTCTAACTCTTAAAGGAGTTATACCACGAGATATTTCAAATGGCGATGGTAAAATTCCTGAAAGTTTTGATACATATCAAGTAGTAAAAGCAGATGATTTAGTTTGTTGTTTATTTGATATGGATGAAACACCAAGAACAATTGGTATTGCTGAGCAAAAAGGGATGATAACAGGGGCATATAATGTTTACACAGTAAAACAAGATAACTTCCCTAGGTACATCTATTACTATTTTTTGTATTTAGACTATTTTAAAGGTTTGAAGCCATATTATACAGGACTTCGTAAGGTTGTTAGAGCTGATACTTTTGCTAATATCAAAATGCCATGCCCGTCATTTTTTGAGCAAATTAAAATCGCCAATTTCCTTGACTATGAAACCGCACAAATTGACACTTTAATTGCTAAACAAGAAAAGCTGATTGAACTGCTAAAAGAAAAGCGTCAAGCGGTGATTAGTCATGCTGTGACCAAAGGTTTAAATCCTGATGTAAACATGAAAGATTCAGGTGTGGAATGGTTAGGGCAAGTGCCTGAGCATTGGAAAGTTATGCAATTCAGGCGAATCACGTCACTTTCTCAAGGATTGCAGATCCCTCAAAGCGAAAGATTACATGAACCAAATGATAATACTGTTGAATATATAACAATCAAATCACTTAATGCTAAAGATGATGCTTATAAAGAATATATTTATAAAGCATCAGACCGTGTTACATGTGGTAAGTCTGATGTATTGCTTGCTAGAACAGGTGCTACGGGCGAAGTTGTGACTAATGTCAGCGGAGCATTCCATAACAATTTTTTTAAAGTTTCTTACTCTAATGATATTTTAAGAGATTTCTTAGTATATATATTAAAAGTTAAAGAACTTAAATCTCATTTACTTATGCTTGCAGGAACAACAACTATTCCTGATCTAAATCATGGGGCATTTTTAGGTACTCAAATTGCATTGCCATCTCTCACAGAACAGCAAGAAATTATAGATTTTATTGATGATTATTTAAGACGTAGCATGATATTAGAAGGCAAAGCTAGATTGGCGATTCAACTCATGCAGGAACGCCGTACAGCCCTTATTTCCTCTGCGGTGACAGGCAAGATCGACGTTCGTAACTGGCGACACCCCAATGAGGCTAAAACGGAGTTTGGCGCATGAATATTCACAGTTGCCTCAAACAAATGTGGACTCAAGCAGATACAAAAAATCATTGCATAAATAATTGCAATGATTCACTATATGCTCAACAACACCCGACAAGGCTAGGCAAGCAATTGCATCCTCAAACTGTCGGGTTACTTGTTTCTGGAGCCCAAAAAAATATAACAATCAGGGCAGGCCATCTATGAAATCTTTTAACAAGCCTGCCAAAACCTTTGCTGAACAAATTGAGCTATTAAAAGCGCGTGGTATGCAGTTTGCCAATGAGCAACAGGCACAATTTTACCTGGAGCAAATCAATTATTATCGCTTAGGTGCCTATTGGCTTCCATTTGAACACACCCATTCACCACATTGCTTTAAACCTGATACCAGTTTTGAGCAGGTTCTAGAGCTGTATGTATTCGACCGTGAATTAAGGTTACTCATTCTGGATGCCATAGAACGCCTGGAAGTTGCCGTTCGTACCCGTTTTGCCTATGAACTGGCACATCGGCATGGTTGTCACGCCTATCTGCAAGGGCAATATTTTAAACCCGCCTTTAGATGGCACAAATTATTAGAATCACTTGCAGGTGAAGTAGACCGAGCAGACGAAGTCTTTATCGAACACTATAAACGCACCTATGATGAGCCCGAATTGCCACCAATCTGGGCTACCTGCGAAGTCATGAGTTTTGGGCAACTGTCCAAATGGTATCAGCTCTTGGCACCGATTCAGACACGTAAAGCCATTTCCAGTCATTTTGATTGCGATGAAAAACAGTTTGAAGGCTTATTGCAGCATTTTGTCTACTTAAGAAATACCTGTGCCCATCATTCAAGACTATGGAACCGCAAATTTACCAAAACCATCGCCAAGCCGCGCAGTAAGCCGATGGGGCTTCGGGTGCAATGCAATTTTGAAAATACCAACGCATCAGATCGAAAAATTTATAATAGTCTGGTATTTCTACTCTATTTCATGGACAAAATCGCCCCGCAGCATACATGGCGTAAACGTCTGGTTGATCTGCTTTTGACACATCACAACATATCAAAAACAGCGATGGGCTTCCCTGAAGATTGGCAAAGCCATCCTATTTGGCAAATAGAACTGTAATAAAGAAATTTGGGTATTTAGGGGTAGGGGAAACATGAGATCGGATGCAACTTTAGAAACTATCTTCCAGCAAGATATTATTGCGCAAATGCAATCGCATGGTTGGATTGTGGGTTCTGGGCAGGGCTACAATTGTGAAAAAGCCCTGTATGAGCAAGATGTACTCGACTTTGTACAAAAGACCCAACAGGTCGAGTGGCAGAAATTTAAAAACATCTTTCCCAATGATACCGAGCGCCATTTTTTAGATACGGTCGTGGCTCAGCTTAAAAAAGCCGATATCAATGCCACCGATGTTGAATCCCGCAGTTATGGCACATTGGGCATACTCCGTCATGGTATCAAGACCCGTGGCACACGCTTTTCATTCTGTCAGTTTAAACCTGAACATGGCTTAAACCCCGAATTGAATCAGCGCTATCAACAAAATATCTGCCGTGTCGTGCCTGAACTGGTGTATAGCCCATACACATCCAAAGCCGAATTAGAGGCAACTGGCAAACAAGCCAAAAAATGGCGCATCGACCTGGTCCTGTTTATCAATGGCTTTCCTGTGGCAACTCTGGAGCTCAAGTCCGAGTTTAAACAGGCTGTGCAAAATGCCATGACACAGTACCGAAAAACCCGACTGCCCAAAGACCCTGAAACCAACAAGCCTGAACCCTTGCTGATGTTTAAACGCGGGGCATTGGTGCATTTTGCAGTAAGTCAGTATGAAGTCTATATGGCGACGCATTTGAGTGGTGACAGCACCTACTTCCTGCCATTTAACAAAGGCACCAAAGATCAAGGTGCAGGCAATGATGTGCCTGAAGATGTCAACGAATACGCCACAGGCTATTTATGGAATGAAGTCTTAACCCCAGATAGCTTGCTAAATATTCTAGGTAACTTTATTCATTTACAGATTGAAGAAAAGGAAGACTGGGAAGGGCGTAAATACAAAAAAGAAAGTCTGATCTTCCCCCGTTATCACCAATGGAAAGTGGTGAATAACTTGGTTCAAGATTCCCTTAAAGAAGGCACAGGGCAAAAATACCTGATTCAGCACAGTGCCGGTTCGGGTAAATCCAACTCGATTGCATGGACGGCGCATCAGCTTTCCAGTCTGTATGATGCCAATAATAAAAAGATGTTTGATTCGGTGATTGTGGTGACAGACCGAACCATTCTGGATGCACAGCTACAAGATACCATCTACCAGTTTGAACATGCGGATGGCGTCGTGGGTCGGATTAACAATAAAGAAGGTGATGGCTCAAAATCCGAGAAACTGGCCAAAGCCTTGGAAATGGCGCAGCCGATTATCATCGTCACCATTCAGACCTTTCCATTTGTACTCCGTGCCATTGAAAACAGCACCAGTTTAAAAGAACGAAAATACGCCGTCATTGCCGATGAAGCCCATTCATCTCAGAGTGGTTCCACGGCGCGTCAGCTCAAAGAAACCCTGATGATTGAAGAGCGTGAAGAAGATGAGCAGCTTTCTTCGGAAGATGTACTCGATGCGGTGATGGCATCACGTAAGGGCAGTGCAAACCTAAGCTTCTATGCCTTTACCGCAACACCAAAGGATAAAACCTTACAACTGTTTGGATGCTTGCCCGATCCAAGTATGCCGCCGTCTAAAACCAATATTCCTGTGGCATACCATGTCTATTCCATGCGCCAAGCGATTGAAGAAGGCTTTATTCTGGATGTACTGAAGAATTACACCAACTATAAAGTCATCTATAAGCTCAAGCAGAAGATCGAAGAAAAAGATGCTCAGGTCGATGCCAAGAAAGCCAAGACCAAGCTGAATCAGTGGGTACGCTTACACGATCATAATATCTCGCAAAAAGTGCATATCATCATTGAGCATTTTAAGAAAAATATTATGGGTTTACTCGGTGGACAAGCCAAAGCCATGGTGGTGACCAGTTCTCGTAAAGAAGCGGTACGCTATAAACAGGCCTTTGATAAATACATTGCTGAACAGAACTATGCCAACATTCAAGCCATGGTGGCATTCTCAGGCGATGTAGAATTTAATGCCAATGATGCAGACAGTAGTCATCTGTTAGGTCAGAAATTTACTGAAAGTAATATGAACCCGAATATGAAAGGTCGTGAGATGCGTAAGGCATTTGATAGCGATGACTTTCAGGTGATGATTGTAGCGAATAAGTTTCAGACCGGCTTTGACCAACCAAAGCTTTGTGCTATGTACGTGGATAAAAAACTCGGTGGTGTGGAATGCGTACAGACCTTATCGCGCCTAAACCGGACTTATCCGGGCAAGGCTGAAACAGGAACCTTTGTGCTGGATTTCTTTAACGATCCACAAGACATTCTCGATGCTTTCCAACCGTATTATCAAACGGCAGAGCTGGCGGATGTATCCAATCCTGATCAGGTTTATGATCTGTTTGAAAAGCTGAAAGCCTCAGGTATTTTCCTCTGGACTGAGGTAGAACAGTTCGTTGAGGCCTTTTATAGCAAAAATAAATCCAGTGCAGCACTCGCCAATATCTGTAAGCCTGCTTTACAACGCTGGCAGCATCGTTATAAACAAGCCATCAATGATTATGATGTTACCAAGAACCGTTTAGAACGCTGTAAGCAGACAGGTGACGCCGTACTGATTGCCAATGCTGAAAATGAGTTTGCAGAAGCGAAGAAAGCTCGTGATGCTTTGGAAATCTTCAAAAAGGACTTGGGTAGCTTTACCCGATTCTATGAGTTTATGTCACAGATCGTGGAATATGATGATCAAGAACTTGAGAAGCTGAGTCTTTTTGCGCGTAACTTACGCCCAATGCTGCGTGAACAAGCAGCGGATGAAGATGAGATTGATCTCAGTAATGTGGCAATGAGCCATTACCGCTTGTCTAAGCTTCGTCAGCAGGATATTCAGCTTAAAGCAGACAGTACTGAGCATAAACTTGAACCTGGGAATGATTTGGGTACAGCCAAGGCGAAAGACAAGAAGGAAGACTTCCTGTCGGTGATCTTAAGCCGCGTGAATGAGATCTTTATTACGGATAAGTTGACCGATAAAGATATGATTAATTATGTTCATACCGTGGCAGATAAGATGTCTGAAAACACACGGATGATGAAGCAGATTCAGAACAACACGCGTGAGCAGGCGATGCTCGGTGAGTTTGATACGGCGCTTGATGACGCCGTCTTGGATAGCAATGATGCCCATACTGAGCAGATGACGCAGCTCATGAGTGATCCTGCAAAGATGAGGCAGTTTGCGCATATTATTTATGATGTGTTGATCAATAAAGAACAGCAGAGTTTTTAAAAAATAGTTTAAATGTTAGGGGGTAATGTGAATACGGTTTCTAAGATTAATTATAATGAAAGAGAAGGCTTACAACACCAAAAAGCTGCGTTGCTAGAACAGCTTAAAGAGTTGCAATTTAAGCTTTTTGATAAAAGTGCGCCAGAAGTTATTGAACACATTAATCAACTTCAGTTAGAAAAGGCAAAGCAAGAATCTTTGTTGAAACAAGCTCAATTAAAACTAAAGCAACTAGAGCCAGAAATAGAAAATTTTGAGGAAGGTGCTGAGCACATTTTATTAGAGGCAATTAGTCAGCAGAATTGGTATGGATTTAGGAATAAAAGAGAGATTGTATTTGATAAAAGAAATGGATTTTTATTCCCAAATTTTGAATACATGCCTCATGTGCCTTGGAGTGATTGGGAGAAGCAAAAAAAAGAATATGCGCCTAATGGGATTGGTAAAAAACAATGGGATGTACTTACTAACTATTTTAAATTTAATTCAGAACAGGAAAATATTACAGGCTATAAAAGTCAAAGCGATTTTAATTTTCCTATAAAATTTGTAGGTAAAGAATTAGTATCGATCGAAGTTTATACAAACGATAGGCTTGGCTATACTACTCAGGGTATTAGCAATTTTAAAAAAAATATCGAAAAATTTGAATTTGAAGGTGTTCGAAATCATTCACAATGGGTTGTTTTTCCGACTTTAAAATTTTTTACTAATTCTGAAGTGACAACAAATAATCCTCGGCTAACAAATATTGAAAAATCTAAAATTATTTTAGATTTCTTTATAGAACAAGATTGGATTCCAAATTTTGAACCATTCCTAGAAAAATTTCATAATGAAGATGAAGATGACTTCCAAAAACGTTTAAATGAAGCTCAACAGCAATGTGACGAATATAACCGTATTTTTGATGCTTCCTACAAGCGAATACAATTACAAAAGCAGTTAGTAAGTTTGGAATCACAAATTGCTGAATTACCTGAACCATCCCCTGTCAATGTATTTACATCAGATTTTGACTATCGACTAGACTTAAATAACTATGATTTAAGTGCTATTCAAAATTCAGTTTGGCAGTATAGCCAAGCAAGCCAACAATGGATTAATACTTTATTAAATCGTATTGATGAGTGGGAAAATCAACATCTGAACCTTGTTAAAAATACAGTTGAACTCAATCAAGAGCTAGATAAAAAGTTACCTGTAAGTATGAATGTGACTGCTGAAGAAAAACAGTTACTTGAATCGCAATTGCAACAGCTAAAAAAACGTCTTGATCTAGGTTTAACGCCGTTGCGTTCAAACTTAATTAATTTATTTTCAGAATCTCAGCAGATTTCTCTCAATTTAGAGCAAACCAATACATTGGTAGGTTTGGCAAAAATTGAGCAACAATTGCGTCCAAGTTTTGAACTGCTTGCAGAACATAGTGCAATACTCTGTACCAACACATTAAAAGAAATGGAATGGTTGGATGAATCACTCGATTTTGTGAAAACAGTTGTAGGTGCTCTACGCAAATCAGCAGAAGACTATTTCATTCTCATTGATAAATATCAGCAAGACTTAATGCAGCTAGGTCTAGACAATAGCATTGAAGTTGAAGAAATCACGAAGTGGTTTGCTGAATGGCATAGTGAACGGTTATCCCTTTTAAAACAGATTCAGCCTTTGTTGGATGCTGGCTTAAATAAAATCATAGATGAACAAACTGTTCTTGATGTATTGCCATGTATTGAACAGTATCAATCAGGATTGGACCAATTCTATCTACAAAAACGTTTAGGTATTCATACGACGTATGCATTCCAAGCGAATGGGCACCGTCAAGAGAAGCTTGAAAAAGAACAAGAGCTAACAAAATTAGTTCACCAGTTCATGCAACAGTTGGAAAAGATCATCTTTAATACTAAAACAACGGCGCAAAAAATCTGGTTAATACGCTTTAGTGAGGTTTGGCAGCAAGGCGTGGTCAATCAAATCACAGATTTTCTAGCCAAAGAACAGCTTATAGAACGTGATGATGTCGTTTTAATCATGAGTGATGAATTACGTAAAGTCCAACAACAGAACTTAGCAGCATGTTTGCAGGATGCTCAAAGCTATAGTGAAGCATTGGCACAACGAGAAAAAGACGTAAATACATTGATTTTTAAAATGCGTAAGGCTTTACAAAAATAAGGGGTAGGCAATGGGGTTGTTTAGTTCAATTGGTAGTTTTGTGAGCAGTGCTGCAAGTGCTGTTGGTAGTTTTTTAAGCGGGTCTTCATCAAATAGTGGGGGTGGACGAGATCGAGACTATGGCGGTTCATATTCAACGTCGACTTCTACAAGCTCTACAGTGACCAACTATGATCCAGATAAGGTGGAAGTTGCTAAACTAGAAAATGAACGTATCGATCTTGTCAAAAATGCTCAGCTTGAATTGATGGAAGTCAATGCTCGTCTGGAAGCAGTGATGATTGAAGCTCGATGCAAAGGCTTTCAGGCGATGCAAGGCTCAATGATGCAAATGCTTAAAGAGGTCAATTTACTCGCTGAAGAGCGTTTGGTTCTCTTGGAGAACGGTAGTCAGGAACAAGTTCAGAAAGTTGAAGCAATGTATGCTGATCTGGGAAAAGACATCGAAAATGACGACTTTATGTTTTCAAAAGTTCCCCAGATGTTGGATATAGCAAACAAATTCCCAGAGGAATCAGACAGCCGAAAACTTTATATGAGTGGTATTGATCGAGAAATGGCAAAGCATTTTGATTTCAAGACAGAACAGTTGAAGAAACTGAATGAACGTTGTCATATTGTCGTTGCCTCTGTGGTTGAGAGTAAAAAGCAAATGCAGGCCCATATTGATACTGTCATTTCTAAACGTATTGAGCATATTGAACAGGTGATGCATGTAAATGCACAGCTTCCTTATAATGCAACGGCGCAGATTGGTAGTAGCGATCAATTAAAAATTGAGCAGAAGTCTTAAATTAATTTATGTCTGGCTATTAAAATAGGTTAAACCTTATTTCAAACAAACGCCTGATGAACTCCATTGGGCGTTTTGTATTTTAATAAGGATTGTTACCACACTCATGGATGAATTTATTGAATTGGTTAAACAGTTTACGATTAAAAGTATAAGCGATGGTTTGCTTCTTTAGATCAAGTATCTTGGCAAAAGATTAAGATTTTATAGCAAGTGATGAAGTCTCCGACAAACCCGGTACGGTTCAACTTAAGTCTAAAGATGGGTTAATTATTGATCATACCTTTGTAATTTAATGAAAAATATCATTAAATTAGGTTAGTATCGAAACGTATAAATAATAATTGATGAATCAATAAAGAGGGGAATATACGAAGGACATTGGGCCTATGTGTATCTCAAGAAACAGACCAGCAGTTTGAGGGATTTACAGAGTTTCTAAGAACGGTTTGGTATAGAGAGCGTAAGTCATGGCTAACTTTAGCGAGAGCATGGGGCAAAGTTACAAAGCAGATTGAATATTAATTTGTTTGAAATAAGCATCTTTAAAAGTTAAAAAATGGTTGAACTATGAATTGTTGGGTTGTTGGGGCAGATTGGGATGGCGAAGATAAAACGCCTGAGTTTTTAAAAAATGGAATTTGGGAAAATGGCTATCAAGATAAATACATTGACCTGATAAAAACTGTTCAGGTTGGGGATAGAATCGCGATCAAGTCGATTTATGGTCAAAAGCACAATTTGCCATTTAATAATCATAAGTGCTTTGTGAGCTGTATGAAAATTAAGGCAATCGGTACGGTTGTAGAAAATTTAGGAGATGGACGAGTACTGCGGGTAAATTGGGAACCGCAGTCAGAACAGGAAAAAGTGATTTACTTATATACCTATCGCCCAACCATTATGCGTGTAGTCAATAAAAGCGTGCAAAAGTATATCTTCGAAAATACAGAACAGGACTTTGCCGAGTTAGACAACTTTTATAAAAAGCGCTCACAAAACAGAGATGATGAGATTTCTGATGAGTTTATTCTGTCACAGTTCAGGGATGTTTTAAATTTTGAGCATGTTGAGAAAAATCCAGCACAACGAGACTTGTTTCTAAAATTAACTCGCTTTATTCATGAAGCACCGCTGGACTGGTGGATTACCTATTCTGACCAGACTCATCCAGTCCGTTTTGGGGTGAATAATAATTTTAATGGCAGAAATAGTACCAATGGTTATATTGCAGCTGTTGGATTTAATCAAGATGGTGTCTTTTTTAAGCCGAATGACCATGCTTTTTTTGAAGATGAAACGGAAATTGTGCGCTTAACAGCAGAAAAACTTGATGAACTTAAAAATATAGAGTTTACAAAGATGGATACAGATCGTGATCCCTTTGTTGGTTACTGGCCGGAAAATTATAAAAGTGATAAACAGGTAGGTCCTTCATCTTCAGGGGCAGAACTGATACCACAAGACTTAAACCGTATCTTATTTGGTGCAGCCGGTACGGGTAAAACTTACCATACGATTAACTATGCATTATCCATTATTGAAAACAAACCTCTTGAAGCTCTAGAAAATGAAGAACGTGATGAATTAAAAAACCGTTTTGATCAATATAAGGAACAAGGGCAAATTAAATTTGTTACCTTTCATCAAAGCTTTAGTTATGAAGATTTTGTAGAAGGGATTCGTGCTGAGACGGATAAGCATGGAAACTTAAAGTATCCTATTAAATCTGGGGTATTTAAAGAGCTCTGTACTTTTGCAAAAAAAGAGCAGGATCTGATTGATTTTGAAGACTTTACTGTGACGGATGAAAGTATTCAAAATGCTATAAATAGTTTAATTGATAAAGTGAAAACTACAGAAATTACTCTCAGTACAAAAACTGGTTCCCAATTCCAGTTAAGAACAAATCAAAATGGCAAGCTTGCCGCTCGTGCTGTATCAGGTAAAGGAAGTACAACTTCATTGTCCCATCCAGCGATAGTGCGATATCTCAAAGATCAATCAGATGAAATTGTTGCGAATAAAAGTTATGAATGGGCGATTGCCAAAGAGCTTCGTTCTGAAGTTGAAAGTGAACAATATACTTCCACTTCTGATAAAAAACCTTATATCTTAATTATTGATGAAATCAACCGAGGCAATATTTCACGAATCTTTGGTGAGTTAATTACGCTTATCGAAGACTCAAAACGTGTAGGAGCATCCGAAGCTCTGTCAGTCACTTTACCTTATTCAAAAGAGGAATTTTCAGTACCTGATAACGTCTACATTATTGGTACGATGAACTCGTCTGACCGCTCTCTCACTGGTTTAGACATAGCTTTACGCCGTCGATTTACCTTTGTTGAAATGCCACCAAAGCATGAATTGCTAAGTGAGACAGAAATTGATGGACTTAACGTTGGGGAATTACTGAAAGTGATGAATCAACGTATTGAAGTAGTGTTAGATCGAGATCATTGTATTGGTCATGCTAACTTTATGTCTTTAACATCGCAGTCAACCATTAAAGATCTGGCTCAAATCTTTAAACAAAAGATCATTCCTCAGCTGCAAGAGTATTTCTTTGATGATTGGGGGAAAATTGATTTAGTACTGTATAAAAATGGCATGCTTGAATCCTCATCCCCAGCCGATAGTGAAAAACTATTTCCTGATGAAAATGATGAATATCGTGGCTATGTCCAGAATAAGAAAATATGGACATTGGACGAAGATGCATTTAAGTCAATTGACAGCTATAAAGCAATTCTCGGTTCTAAGGCTGATACCTAATGAAGGATGTAACTGTCCTTGAGTATGCTTTTATCTGTGTTGAATATGCAGGTCATCCGCCAAATACACTAGATCGGGCGTATATTCCTCAATCTGCTTTTGATGAGATTTGTGATTTAGCTGCCTCTTTCTCGAAGCATGGTGCAAAAGTATTTGAGCTTGCGGGGAACAGGAAAATCAAGCTCGATCAATATGTTGGAATCATTGAAACTCAATGCGGTACACGTATTGAAATTCTGCCTAAACATATTGAGATCAGTGCAGATAAAGACAAAGATGCAGTGATTGATAAAGAAAGGCAGCTTTTGCAGAACATGCTAAAGGTGGCTTTAGATCTGCCTTATAGAGAAGCAGGAGAGGCATCTTTAAATCAATTTATACAGCCATTGCATGAGTGGGTTATTACGCAATTTCTAAAAAGCTTTGAAGGACTCGTGCAACGAGGATTGCGTTTTGATTATAACCGGGTGCAGGAAGAGCAGAAGTATTTAAGAGGTCAGTTGCAGCACGTGAAATACATGCGTCAGCCTCCAGCGAAGAAGCATATTTTCCCGATTGAGCATGATGTCTATGAGGTCAATCGGTCTGAGAACAGACTGATCAAAACTGCGTTAGAAGTAGTGTGTAGAAAGACAAAACACCCAGGAAATTGGAAGCTTGCACAGGAATTGCGTTTAATGACTGGCGAAATTCCTAGAAGCTATCAGGTCGCTCAGGATTTTAAACAGTGGCAGTCAGGTCGGTTGTTGGCGCTGTATGAGAAGATTAAGCCTTGGACAGAACTGATTTTAGGTGAATACATGCCCGTTTCTACGCATGGGATTACACGAGGAATGAGTTTGCTTTTTCCAATGGAACGATTGTTCGAAGTTTATGTGGCACGCAAGCTTCAGCGACATTTGAAAGACTGGCACGTTTCGTTGCAAAAGCAAGACCGCTTTATGTGTGAACAGCAAGGGCGTTCTATGTTTAAGCTCAAGCCTGACATCTTCATGCAGCGTAAAGGGGGAGGTCAGGAGGAGCTGAAGGTGCTTGATACCAAATGGAAGCTGCTTGACGATAATCAGCGCAGAAAATTTGGTATCAAAGATAGTGATGTGCAACAGATGTTTGCTTACAGCGCCTATTATTTAAATCTTCAGCATGAAATTGTGATGGTTTATCCAGCAAGAAAAAATGTATTCACTGAACCTTTGCCAGCGTTCAAATTTAAACATGGAGCAACGCGTTTGCGTGTGATTCCATTTGATTTAGATGAAGACTTTGATTCTGTAGATGGTTCTAAATTTCTAAGCTATCTGATTGATTCTCGAATTGAGGAACATAATTGAAGTAATAATGAGGGGATTGAATACGTTATAAATAAAGTTGGGTAATTTAGGGGGAATAAATTCGAAAATCTATTTGTTTTTCCAAGGGGTAATGAGTTTTTTTGTGTGATTCATAGAGATCGTTTCAATTTAGCGATCTCTAAATCCATCTTGTAATTGGCATGTTGAATCCGTTCATTGGATGGGTTGTATTGCTTCAGAACCTCATCTGAGAAAGGGGTTTCTTCACATAATTCAAAGTACCTTTCCATCGGTGTTTTACCTTTCAAAGCTGAATGTGGTCTCATCCAGTTATAGTAATGCTGCCATTCGGCTAGCTTGTCTTGGATATCTTCAGAATTAATATCTACAGTAGCGTAGAACTCAGATTTATCAGTCTTTTGTGAGCGCTCTACCTTGCCATTCAGATGAGGTGAACCTGGTTTATTTGGCCTAAATTTGATCCCATGCTGCATCATTTTTTTCTGTACTTTTTCAGCAAAAAATTCCCGCCCTCGATCGGTCTGTATTCGCTGTATGGGAAAAGGCATTTCTTCAATTACGCAGTCTAAAAAGTCGAGAGTATTCGCTGCTGTTCGGCGTTTATATATCCTTAAAACGCGATATCGTGTGCAGTCATCGATAAATGTGTACTGATATAGCCCAGGCCCCAGTTTACAGGTATCCATTTGAATTCTATCGCCTGGTAGTGGGCGTTCATAACGAATGAAATCTGCTTTACGACGGAATTTTTTAATCGGTTTGACTTGATGGGAGGATAGTACTTTATGGATAGTCGCTAAGGACAACGAGACTCCGTGCAGCCTCATCAATTCTGTTTGCAAACGTCGAGCACCAAGATTTCTAGCCGAGCGCATTTCTAATATTAAGGCTTCTAGCTCAGCATTGATTTTAGTATTTGGAGATTTTAATGGACGTTTACTCTGACTACTTAATCCATTAATACCTTGTTCAGAATATCGTTTCCACCACTTGCGTAACGTTGGTCTAGAAATGCCACATCTCCGACAAACTAGGCCAGCATCATTGGTCTCTTCAAATAATTTAACCCATACGAGTCTTTGTTGAGTTTCTCTGTTCATAGACACCCATTATATTGAAATGATGTCTATGAATCACACACATTAAACTTGATGAGCCTTTTTTTAGCATAGCCCCCAAATGATTCTATGCCGTTAATATGACGTTCTCCACAGGCAAACTCATTGTCACTATGATTCACTCTTAAATGCTTGTCAAAGCCAATATCCACCAAACCATCATAGCCTCTCCATCCATCTGTATTGATCATGGAGTCAAGCTCAATATGACCACGAATAATGAATAGCCACCAAAATTCTAGATAATGAGCCAGAGTATAAATAATAACTAAGTTTGTATATATCTTTTAAAGTAAGATGCTCATCTATGTTTAGAGTTTTAGTTGTTATTCAGTTTAAACATGCAATTTATCTCTTTTCCAAAGAAGCATGATATCTATAAATTTGATAACTGCTTTCATTCTTTTTTGGTGACTTCATTGGGTTCATTTCAATAGTTTAGGTATTGGAATAAACAGCCCTAATGGAGTAGGCAATGTTAAAACAATATCTGAAGCATACGTGTGCTTTGAGTTTTTTATCTTTATGTAGTTTACAAACGGTTAATGCCTTAGAGCCAGGTGCTGCACCTCAAGCACCCGCTGGAAATACTCTGGGAATTCCATTAAATGCGCCTTTGCCCCCCGGTCTGTATTACACCAGTTCTACTAAATTTTTAAATGGTGAACTTAAAGATGATAATGGTGACAATATAGGGCTCAAATTGAATGCCCCTGCATCAACGTCAATTTTTATTTACACACCGGGTTGGAAATTTTTAGGTGGTGACTATCGTGCTTGGCTTGCTGTCCCATTTATTGTGGCAGAGGAAAAGATTAGTAATCCAATGTTGGGAGAGCCTGGGAAACATTCTAATACTAACATTGCAAATATTGATGTGCATTTTGCTGATGTATCATGGACTGTAAAACCAGGTCAATTCGTTAGTGCGGGTGTAGGGGCAATCACGACAACAGGTTCTTGGAAGCAGGGTGGAACCAATACTAGCGGAGAATACTGGTCTATTAATCCGAGACTTGGATATAGTCTATTCAGTCCTGATTGGAATATTTCTTTAGAATCTTATTATTTTTACAATTTTGAGAATGAAAAAAATAATTATCAATCTGGTGATGAATTCTTTTTTGATGCGACTGTCCTGAAGAAAGTGGATTTTATTCATGAAGGTTTACAAATTGGACCTATTGGATATGTACGCGAACAAGTAACCAGTGATGAAAATAATGGGACTGCATATTACGGCATGGAAAATGGGAAGGCCCGCCAAATGGGACTTGGTGTTCAACTACTACAGGATTTTGGTCGAGGGTTATTTGTTGGATTGAGCTGGTCTAAAGATATTGAAACTAAGAATACCGTAAGTAATGATGGTCGCTTTACGCTGAATGTTTCGGTTCCAATGTATATTAAAGACCGACCTAAACCTCCTAATTTACCCGCTGATTTTTGATTGGTTCATTATTTAGAAATACTATAAGGGCCTATTCAATGGCCCTTTGTTACACGGAAGAAAAAGCATGTCATTGTTAGAAAATCATATTGTCTTAATTACAGGTGCTGGTTCTGGTCTAGGTCTAGGAATTGCCCGTTATTGTAAGGCGCAAGGCGCTGATGTCATTGTAACGGATATTTCAGCAGAGAAAATTCAGCAACTACAAGCTGAATTCAGTACAAATGATCTCGCACTTATTTGTGATGTAACTAAAATTGCAGACTTAGAAGATTGTCAGCAACAAATTCTGAAAAAGTATGGTCGTTTAGATGCAGTCATTGGCACACAAGGCATTTTTGATGGCAATGTGGCGATTAAAAATATGACTGCTGCACATCTGGACCAGCTATTCGATGAATTATTCCAAGTCAATGTCAAAGGCTATTTGCTCACTGCACATATTTTTGCAGATGTACTGAAAGCTAATAAAGGGGCGATGGTTTTTACTACCTCAACGGCTGCTTATGCTGCAGATGGTGGTGGTGCAGTCTATACAGCAACCAAAGGTGCAATTCGAAGCTTGATTCAGCAGCTTGCATTTGAGTTTGCACCTGAAATACGTGTGAATGGTGTTGCACCAGCAGCCATTGGCAATAGCCAGCTTAAAGGTCCGAAAGCTTTGAATTTGGATCATCAAAAACAGTCCGATATTCCGAAAGACGCTTTTTTAAATTTATTCCAATCGATCAGCCTGCTGCAGGAATTGCCTGCTGCAGAAGATTATGGCGCACTGTATGCCTTTTTAGCTTCTAAACAAAATAAGGTTATGACTGGTCAAACCATTGTTGCAGATCAAGGCCTGCTGAATCGGGCTGTACTGACCCACTAATCTGTTGAACTAAAAGTATTTCAAGGCCTTGAAAAACAGACCAATGGATAACTGTTGTCAAAAGAAAGGATATCCGCATGACACAAACTGTGACTGTGCAAAAATATAGCCTAAGTTGGATTTTGCTTTTAGCATTATTAACAGCAATTGCACCGCTTTCAACGGACATGTATTTGCCTGCTTTACCGAATATGGCCAAAGAATATTCAGTCTCTACATTACTGGTTTCGAGTTCACTGCCAGCATATTTTTTCGGGCTGGCAATCGGGCAATTAATCTATGGGCCAATGAGTGACCGCATAGGGCGGAAAGTACCACTGATTTTTGGTTTAAGTTTGCATGTTGTAGCAAGCCTACTTTGCATTTACGCAGATGATTTGCCGAGTTTGCTTGCAGCCCGTGTATTGCAGGCATTGGGCAGCTGTGTTGGCCTGGTTTTAGCTCGTGCAGCAATACGGGATGTATTAGATACCCATAATGCGGCCAAAGCTTTCGCCAGCATGATGATTGTAATGGGCGTTGCACCAGTGATTGCACCGACCTTAGGTGCCTGGCTGCTGCTATTTTTTCATTGGCATGCCATTTTCAGTGCTTTGACTTTATTAGGTATTGTCAGTCTGGTTTGGGTTATTTTCGGCTTTAAAGAAACACTGCCTGTCGAGCGCCGGCTAAAAATTTCATTTAAGCATGTATTTCAGCTGTATTTTAAAATTTTCAAAGCCCCGAGCTACCGTTTTCCGATGCTGGCTGGCTGCTTCAGCTTTGGCGTATTGTTTTGCTATATCAATGTGGCTTCGACTGTATTGATGGATAGTTATCATTTGAATGAACAGCAGTTTGCCTATGCCTTTGGCTTTAATGCGGTAGGAACGATGTTTTTGTCTGCAATGAATCACAAGCTGGAGCATAAATATTCGGTACTGCAACGGCTGCGACTTGGCGGTTTAGTGCAAATTGCCGGAGTATTTCTACTGTTGATAGCATCCGTCTTGCCACAAGCCGGCTTAGTATTGGTATTGGCTGGTCTATTTTTGGCGGTAGCAGGCATTGGGCTGACTGCGCCGAATTCAACAGCTCTGGCCATGTCACAGCAAGGCAGACAGGCTGGTTCAGCAAGTGCTTTAATGGGGGGACTGCAATTTTTCTTTGGCCTACTCAGCGGTATATTGTTGAATATGCTGCCTTGGTCAGCACTCTTAAATTTGAGTATAGCTATGCTGCTGTTTGTATTCTGTGCCAATGTTTCTATTTTAGCCGCTAAACGTTTTTTTAATATGCAGCCAGTTGTATAAGCTAGAGTTTCCTTGGTTCGCCGTCTCAAAGAGGCGGCTGTTTTTATTCATGCTATCTATTTTAAATATATCTAATATCCAGCTTAGCCCATCATTATAGATCATAGGTATCTACACATCTTTAGGTACCTAATGCAATTGTTGCGATTTCATTC
>JAEAMG010000291.1_pt1 | contig 68898 bp, 51 predicted proteins | sample 8958741 | NCBI WGS metagenome assembly JAEAMG01 (sample SAMN16933256, study PRJNA681125) | bioreactor sludge metagenome | isolation source: anaerobic bioreactor treating anionic surfactant - SDBS | place: India: Bengaluru | collected 2019-02-28 | reverse complement strand
TAGCACAAAAAAAATTGAAGTATCAAAAAAAATCTTTGATACTTCGATTCAAAAAAAGGGAAATAAATGTGCTTTTAAGGAATAATTACCTTATGAGACGTAGTAGATGTATGATTTGGTTTAACTACGACGAAATAAATTCCGGATTCCCAACCAGCAACCGAGATAGAAAGTTCGTTGCTGATGATCGAATTTGAAAACAACTTGCGTCCATGTAGATCGTACACGTCGCACCCAACTGTTTCGCCTTTGACAATAAGTTCTTTTTGAGAGCCTGAAAAATAAACTACAACTTTGCCCGATTCAGATTCGGGAGTAGATGCAAATAGTTTATATTCAAAAGCACCAAGGTCAGGGGTAGCTCCCCAAAATGGGAGTCCAACATCTATCCCTTTATCAATCATACCACTGGTTGAAACCTGATGAAGAAATGATATCTCAGGCAAAGATCCATCACTTGCCCTATCGTTAAGCATTTGCAAATAGTCAAGACTAACAAAATCGGCTGCTACACATGCAAAACCTGAATTCCATGAATTATTAGATTGTGTAACGGTTTTTGCATTCAAGGAATTGGGTTTAAGGCTCCCGAGAGAAGCGCAATTTTTTATTATCAAACTCCCATAGTTACTATTCGAGAAACCATAATCAGGACTATTTTTGTAGCCCGTACAATTATATAATGTCATTGAACCGGCATTGTTATTCTGATCAAAACCTTTTACTTTGTTTCCAACAGAAACACAATTGCGAAGAATTGCATTATGAGCGGTATTATCGCCACCAATTTTGAACCCGTTTCCATTGCCGTAATTGGGTATAACGTATTTATCTGAAGCGTTTTTAAACTTCGAAAACCATGCAGCGCTATCGGTTTTAAAGCGAATATTATCCGTCATATCATAATTAGCAGGTCCATTGGCATAGCACCAGCAACTATCAAATTCGGTATTTCCGACTTTTTGGAAGTGATCCCAGCCGTCGTCGCTGTTTCCCCACGCCCGGCAATACTTGAATTTATTTATTCCGGTATTTGAATATTGTTTATCAGCGAAACCATCTGCATTTCCGCCATAATCAGGACTTGTAGTACCACCTGTTTGATAATCAAAGTTATAATAAGAATCACAATTAATAACAAGGTTATTACTGCCGGTTTTTAACTGCAAACCCGAATCACAATTCCATCTGAAGGTGCAATTATCAATGGTATTATAACTCCCCGTCACCTGCATTCCGTTATCGCCCGCACCCTGAACGACAATACCTTTTACATGAACATAGCTACCAGACAGCTTCACACCCTGATTATTGCTATTGTATGCCTGAGTTCTGAAATCGAAAACAGGCACTTCGCCAGCAAAAGCAATAATTGTCAGATATTTTGTGGCATTTCCCGACTTAGAAATGGTTTGCGAATTACTGAAACTGTACATTCCTCCCCGAAGGATGACCGAATCGCCCGCAGAGAGAGATTTAGACATGGCAGCACTAAAGGTAAGGGGCGCCTGAATTGTTCCTGCGGCTCCGGCAACTCCGTTTGGAGCAACATAATACGTGGCAGCATTAAGCAAATGACAGAATACGGACAATAATAAAAACAGAGTAAACCAATTTAATCTTTTCAGCATATCATTTTAAATGAAAAATAACTGCCACAAAAGTAAAAATTGTATTTATTGCAGATGTGTCTAAATTGTTTTTAAATGGTAGTTGAATTGATTTAGGTATAAAAGTTCCAAAAAAACAGCTTCAGGGCTTTATAAAACTTAAGAAAACAAATACAATTGAAACAAAACATATGAGTAATCCATGCTCCTTTAGCAGTTTAATATCCCAATGTTTTTCCTTTTTCGATGGCAGGAATACCTTTTATCATCCATTCGGGAGCTGGTGTGCCTTTAAGATAATGATTAAAAAAACCAAACATTCGGGCACTCAGGTCCACTCTGTTTGCCCAATACTTATTCTCGATATTATGATCCATTCCGTTATAATTGATAAGCCAAACCGGTTTTTGAAGCCGATAAAGTGCCATAAAAAATTCAATCCCCTGATACCAGGGCACTGCACCATCGTTATCGTTGGACATAATCAGCAAAGGAGTTTTTACATTAGGTGCCATAAAGAGCGGAGAGTTCTCGATGTAGTGCAAGGGTTTATCCCAAAGCGTGCCACCTATCCTGCTTTGCGTTTCCTCATATTGAAACATTCGGCTCATTCCGGTTCCCCAACGAATTCCGCCATAAGCACTTGTCATATTACTTACCGGCGCACCAGCCATGGCAGCAGCAAACATATTGGTACGTGTCACAAGATAAGCAATTTGATATCCGCCCCAGCTTTGACCCTGTAAACCAATGTGTTTTTCATCGATGAACGAAAAATTATCCGTCAGTTTACGCACTCCGCTTACAATAGCATCGTAAGCATTTTGTCCGGGGAAACCAGTACTATAGGCAATATCCGGTACAAAAACAAGGTACTCGTTACTTACATAAAACGGAATACTTATAATTGACCTGCTTGGTTGTGGATAATTGTAACGGTTGGAGGTTTCAGAACTTTTTTCGTAGAAATACACCAACATTGGATATTTCCGCTTAGGATCAAAGTTATCTGGTTTGTACAACAAGCCCCTGAGCGAGTCACCCGCGAATGAATTCCAGTAAACCATTTCAACGGTTGGCCATATATATTGTTCCTGCTGAGGATTGGCCTTTGAAATCGTTGTAGTTGTGGCAAATTTCAGATCGCTGAGTTTTACATCCGGAAATTCATTCACGGTTTGGGTAGACCAAATCAACACATCTGCATATTTTGCTTTTTGCACCTGTGCTAACATAAAATCACCCTCCACAAGCATTTTTTTACTATCAGGTTTCAATACCTGCATCGCATAATATCCTTCTGCATTTGTTTTTTCGTTAAATGCGCTCAGTAGTATTTCTTCTGAAATTGGAATATAATTTATGTCTTTATCAAGCGATTCGTATCTGTAGCGCACACTTTTAGCCCTGCCATTGGTAAGATTCAGCGCGGCCTCTTTCCCTGCCGGGTCGAACTTCCAGATATCAAAACGATCGTAGATCAAAATATATTTGTCGTTTTCGGTCCAGCCGGCTATTCCGTAAGGAGCCGGATCGTTAGGTGTATCGTGATTTTCATCGTAGAAACGAACAGAAGAATCAGTTGTCAGCTGAGTGATCTTGTTGTTTTTAAGCTCTATAGAATAATAGTTTTTATCTTTATAATCGAAATACAAGGCGTATTTACCCATTGGCGATAAATCGAGGTTGTTTTTAGCTTTTAATAGTGGCAAACGATTACCTGTTTTTAGATTAACGATAGAATAGTCATTTAAGCTTCGTGAGCTCCAAACACTTGATTTCAGGTATGCACGATTATCAATGCCAAGCGCAACTTCAGCATTTTTATAATTACAGAGGAGAACGGCCTCAACAGCCGTGTCGGCCAACTGCACACATTTTTTTTCGTTGATGCGATAAACGGCCAGGTAGGTTTGTTTTTTCTTCCGACCCAACTGCATCAGTTGTTGAGGTTGAATTATTGCATCGGTATAGCTCCACAGATCCAGTTTAGGCAATTCCTCTACAAGCATGCTGTCATTCAGTTCCGGTTTCGCTTTTGGTGCTATTCCAAAGTACAGTTTGGTTCCATCTTTCGAAAAAACGACTTCTCCATTTTCGGATGGTGCCCATGAAACCGGCAGCGCATTGGTGAGCGTATCGGCCACTTTCGACAAATATCTTTTCGTAATATTATAATAACATAAGGTATAGTTTTTTGCCGAAGCTGTATCGGCACTTGACAAATAAGCCAATTGTTTGCCGGTTTCGTCAAAAGTAATCCGTTTGAATGTGAGCGAATCTATCAAAATTGTATCGGAAGAATGCTTCAATGGATGAAAAAGAATTAACGATTTTTGTTCTGTGCTATCATTTTCCTTTGCAACATAAGCGATTTCAACACTTTTTTTTGCGACTGCAAAAGTGTCGGCATTATAAAAGGTATAACGAATGTTCTTTACCGGCTCCCAAACAATTAATTGATATTTTTCTTTGGGCTTTGTTGTTTTAGATGCGTTCAGTTGTTTATTGTAGGTTCTTTCATTCAATTTTGTACCGGAACTATCCTTAACGCTTGTCGGGACCTCCTTCAAAAATGCTAACCAATTGCTTTGCTCCTCTGACATCTGAAATTTCTTGACATTTTCGAACTGTGTAAGTTTTCTGTTCAGCAGATTAAAAACACCCAATCCATCTTTTGGCATTAACTCTTTCTTGGTTTTTGCAAGTTTAAGTTTTCTCAGTGTGTCTTCCGGGATTTTAATCGAAAAAGCGATATAATCGGATTTGGGCGAAAAGCAGGCATTATAACCATATTTAATCGTATCACTTTTTTGTTGCGATACATTATATATAATAAGCAGCCCATCGCCTTTTTGTTTATTGATTTCGAACGCCACAAATTTACCGTTCGGACTTATTAAGCGGTTCTCTATTCTATTCCAGTCGGCAAAATCAGATATTTTCAACGATTTTTTCTGTGCAAGAAGCGATAAGGAAACGAAAAACATGACAGCAATTATTAATCTGCATCTCATAATTATATATTGAAATTTATTGTGTTTTTATTCCAAGGCCTACATCGGTAAAAATTCAGCCGGGAGACAAAAATACAAATACTTTTCACTTTCACCCACAAAAACCGCAAACTAAAGGAATTATTACAGACAGAAAAACAAAGAAAATAAGTGTTTTGACTTCAGATATTCTCTGCTTACATTTTTGAAATTCTATGGGAACGATTTTAAACAGGCACAATATAATCTGATTTACTGAAGTTTAAGTACTAATGAAAAGATATTTTATCACATTAACGTTTTTTAACTTCATTTTCTTGCAGATTATTCAAAATGAAAATACTTTTGCAGTGTACTATTGCACTGCTACACCAATATACAAATACAACAAAACAGCAACAGAAAAACAAACAGCAAAGCAATAAAAAAGAAATGAGTTCATAAATTTATTGCTATAAAAAAAATAAATATCGATTATCGATGTAATATTTTGAATACACAATCGTCATACTTAAAACAGGAAACAAAAAAAATCAAAATAATAATACTCAAATGAAATCAAAATTAATCAAAACACTATTGTTTATCACTCTCACATTAAACTCAGTTTTATTATCGGCTGAAGTTATGACAGCCACCATCAAAGGTAAAGTTACCGACGAAAAAAATCAACCTATAGAATTTGCCACAGCCACTCTAATAAGTCCGGCGACTAAAGAAATCGTAAAGGGCGAAGTATGTAATGACAAAGGAGAATTCTCGATCGGTAAAGTAGATCAGGGCGAATACATTTTATCAGTAAGTATGTTAGGATACGACCGCATTGATATAGAAAAAGTAATTGTAGATGGAAAGAAAAAAATTATAGAACAAAAAATCACACTTCGTGAAAGCTCCGAACTGCTGAACGATGTAGTAGTTACAGCAAAAAAACAGTTCATCGAACAATCGGTTGATAAAATGGTAATCAACCCTGAAGCATCTATTACAACAGCATCAGAAAATGTGTACGAAATTCTGCGAAAACTCCCGGGCGTTACTATCGACAACAACGACAACATCAGCCTGAAAGGCATGCAGGGCGTTAAAGTACTTATTGATGATAAACCGACCTATGTATCGGCAACACAATTAGCATCATTACTTAAAGGTATGCAGGGAAAAAACGTTGATAAAATTGAAATTATCGAAAACCCATCGGCTCGCTACGATGCCGAAGGAAATTCTGGAATTATAAATATCAAAACCAAACATGTGAAAACTCCTGGATTTAATGGAAACGTAAATGGAGGGATTGATGTTGCCAACAAATTTGGTTGGAATGGAGGTATAGATTTGAATATGAAATACAATAAGTTCAATATCTATGGCAACTATTCGAACTATAACTGGGCAGGCTGGAACAGCATGGATGCTTCACGCCGATACACAAGCACAGCATTAAAAGGAGCTTATCAACTGATATACAACGAAGGAGACTACAAGGGAAGCGGTCATAACTACAAAATTGGAGCTGATTACTACATTGCTAAAAACCACGTTATCAGCGCTATGTTCAGAGGAAACAACGGATCGAACGCGAACATCGAGAACAGTACCACTTCATTTACCGATAAAAACAAAAACATTGATTCAACATTGGTAACTGCAGCCAACTCGAGTAACAAATGGCTCAATAAAACCTATAATGTAAATTACAAATGGGACATTGACACCACCGGGCAAGCACTCTCGTTCGATATGGATTATGCTCAATTTGATTTTAGCGGTCCGAATGCACAAAAAGGAGAATACTACGACAAACACGGCCAAGCACTGCATCACCCCATTAATGTAAACACAAATCAGGGAAGCAATATAAAGATATTCACGTCAAAACTTGATTATGTGTTGCCCCTGAACAAAAACACAAACTTTGAAGCAGGTCTTAAAACCAGTACAGTAAATACCGATAGTCGTATCGACATGAGCGGATATATGACACAAAGTGATTACTTTAAATACGAAGAAAATATCCAGGCAGCATATGTTAACGGACGCTTTCAAATGAACAAAACAACTTTGCAATTGGGACTTCGCCTCGAAAACACAATGTCGAAAGGTACTTCGGTAACTACCAATCAGGTGAACGATACCAGCTATCTGAAACTGTTTCCGTCGTTCTTTGCACAACAAGAGTTGAACGAAAAACACAATATCAACTTCAAGTACAGCTATCGAATTGGACGCCCTAGTTATCATACTCTGAATCCATTTATTTGGATGGTAGATCCTTACACTTATAATGTGGGTAACCCGAACCTGAAACCACAGTTCACACACTCGGCCGGACTTAGCCATAGTTACAAAGGAGCACTAATTACAAGTATTGGAGCCAATTACACAAAAGGTTTATTCACCCAGGTCATCCGCCAGAACGATGCTTTGAAAACAATGTACCAAACAAACGAAAACATGAATAATTCATTGGATTTAAACATCTCTGAAACATTTCAATTTCAACCTTTCAAATGGTGGAGATTCAATGGAACAATAACAGGCATGTACAAAACAATACAGATGGATGACAACGAAAAAGACGCAATAAATCAGAAGAGTATGATTGCTAACATGAGCAATAACTTTACATTACCTTACAACATCGACTTTGAGGTAAGCGGACGCTACTCCTCGAAACAATTGGTAAGTAACATTGTTGTGCTCCCCTACTATACAATTGATTTAGGATTGCAAAGAAAAATTCTGAAAGATCAGGGAACCATAAAAATAGCTGTAAGCGACATTTTCAAAACAGCAAATGGTGGAGCTTATGCCAAAAACGAGAGTGTTGACATTGATGTAATGAACAGATGGGATTCGCGCCGACTGAACATCAGCTTCAATTATCGTTTCGGAAAAGATGATTTTAAAACCCGTGCCAACCGCTCCACTTCGTCGAGCGAAGAACAAAACAGAAGTTCAAAATAACAACTATAAACATTCAAAAAAACGAAAACAAAATGAAAACAAATAACAAACAAAAAGTCTACAGAATTCTCATCCTTTCGGGAATCATGCTACTTTACATCGTTACATTTGCAAATGCAAACACCACAATCAAAGGCCGGATCCTCACCGACAGCAACCAACCGGTGGAACATGCCACTGCTACTATCCTGTCCACTAATTCAATGAACATTATTGAAGGAGATATGTGTAATGAAAACGGCGATTTTATAATCGAAAACGTTGAACCTGGTGAATATATTCTCTCGTTACGTCAGGTTGGTTGTGACAAAAACGAAACAAGAAAAATTACCGTCGACGAAAATAATCAAATTGTCGACCTAAAAACACTCGTATTGAAGACATCAAACATTCAACTTCCGGAGCTAGAAGTAGTTGCCGCCCACAAGAACAAAGCAATTGCAAAAAAATAATTTTAAAAACACTGGTATAAAAAAGAATAGTTAACAAGAAAAAGGGGGAATACTGAAATAGCTTCAGTGAAAATACTGAGAAAAGGGAGATTAGTTTTCATATATTTTGATTTAATTTGCGCATTCAATAAAAACATAGTATTCCATGAAAAAGATTTCTTTCAGTATTTCCCTCTTTTTTATTTTTTCATTATCCTCTTTGGCGCAGTCGTATCATACTTATTTTACAAATACTGCCTGTCGTATCGACTTTCTGCTTTGTGGAAATGCAACAACCACAGCCGCATATCTTGATAAAATAAAAGAAGAACCTTTTTGGGGCGGCAGACGATCCGGTTTAGCAACCGACCTCAACCTGGGCGAATATCGTTTTCAGGTAACCGATAGTACCACCAATGATTTAATATACACAGATGGATTTAGTACTCTGTACTTTGAATGGCAAACAAGCGACGAAGCCAAACGACTGAATAAAAGCTACGAACAAACCATTCAGTTTCCTTTTCCGAAAAATCCGGTAAAAGTGACGATAGAAAAGCGCCTTGATTTTGACAAATGGGAAACATTGCTTCAGTTTGGATTTTCGCCCGACGACAAACTTATCCGTAGAAATAAACCAGAGAAAGTTGCTGTTAAAGAGATTTTCAAAACCACTTCTCCCGAAAGAGGCATTGATATTGCCGTGATTGCAGAAGGTTACACCGAAGCAGAACAGGAAAAGTTTTTTGCCGATGCGCAAAAATTAGCCGAAAGCCTTTTTACCCATGAGCCCTTTGCAAAATACAGGAATCGGATCAATGTGTATGCTGTGGGCGCCATTTCGGAAAATTCAGGTGTTTCTATACCTCACTTAGACAAATGGATCAACACTGTCGTCGGATCGCACTTCTACACTTTCTACGAACCCCGATACCTTACAACACCTCATGTATTTGCGCTTCGCGATCTTGCCGCAGCTGTACCTTACGATGCTATTTACGTACTTGCCAATACTTCTGAATATGGAGGCGGAGGTATTTATAACTTCTATGCATTTGCATCGGCCGACAGCAAACGAGCACAAAAAGAAGTAGTTGTGCACGAATTCGGACACTCATTTGCCGGTCTTGGCGATGAATACTTCAAGGAAAACCCAGATGTGCTCGACGATATGTACGACATAAAACAAGAACCCTGGGAACCAAATCTGACTTCGCTCGTACGCTTTGATACCAAATGGAAAAATGATATTGCACCCGAAACCATCATTCCTACAAAATTGAACAATGCCACTAAAAAACTAAAAGTGGGTGTTTTCGAAGGTGGTGGCTACCTCTCGAAAGGCATGTATCGTCCGGCTTACGATTGCCGCATGCGAACCAACGAAGCAGCTGCATTTTGTCACGTTTGTGAAAAAGCGGTGGAAAAAATGATTCTGTTTCTGACCGAATAAATCGAACAAGGAAGAAATTCTAATAGGAACGCCTTCGGTGTCTCCTCTTTTCAAAAAACATAAAAACACAGAAACCAAATTTCGGTTTCTGTGTTTTTTATTAAAAAAATTCAGAGAGAACAGTTGGCAATCAGTACTCTGATCACCAACTGTATTTTAAAACCCTCTGTGTTAACAAACTTCTAATTTATCAATAAAAAAACAACCCTATGAGTTTTATCTGTATGCTTCATTCTGATCACACAGTTTGTTTTTTAACAATTCTTCAGTTGGAATAGGCATATCCATCTTTTTAATGTTAAAGTCAAAGTTACGATAAGTTTGATATGCATCCTTAACCAATAGATTTGAGTTAGGATAACCTACACCTTTTGGATAATTATGATTGATGTGATCTTCGATGTATCCTGAACGGAAAAGGTCAGGAGCAAGTGACCATTCTGCATTGAATTCCTTGCGACGTTCTTCGCCCAAAGCAACCAACCATACTGGAGAAGAAAAACTCTTTGCAGATTTTACCTGAGCATAGTATGTTTTAGCGCTTGGAACAGTTACTGTAGTTTCGTTGAAAGGAATTGGGTATCCGGTAAGTGCAGGCGCTTTGTAGAATGTTGCTAATTGTTGATAGTATGGAAGATATGTTGCAGTTAAAGCTGCCTTTTTACCTACTTCCAAATTACCGAATGCACGGTTACGAACCTGATCAATACAAGCCCAAGCAGTTGCATCATTTTCACCATTCAAATTAAATAAACACTCAGCATAGTCGAACAATACATTCGAATAGCGTTTGTAATAAATCTGTTGAGGACCCCACATTGCAGCCCAGTCGGCACGACAACTACGCGAGTATTTTAAGCTCCAGATAGAGGGAGCTGCTTCGCCATCTTTATAAAAGTGGAAATGCGAAGTTAAGCCATCACCATCTACTATACTTTGTTGCAAATATGGGTTATAACCATAGTTTGTAGCCGATTTCCAGTCTGGATTAATACCAGGGATAGCACCTGTAATACCTGATGCATCACGACGTTTATCACCTTTTTCGTAAGAGCTCCACCATTCCCAGGAAAGGTACAATGAACCCCAACCACCAACGGCAGGACATGTTGTAAAGTAAGTAACCCAAGCGTGAGCATCTGTTAAATTTGCCCATCCATTCCATTGAGAACCCTGATCAAGCACTTCTTCCCAAATACATTCTTTGGTCCAAACAGCTCCCGGATCCCACAAAGTGGTAAATGAAGGATTGAGTTCGTATTTTCCACTTTCAATTACTTGTTTCAAAGCAGCTTCAGCCAAAACATAATTCGCTCTCGCCTGATCAGGCACACGGAATGCTTTCCACATATAGGCTTCTCCTAAATACGATAAAGCAAAACCTTTAGTACAACGCCCATACTGTCCATCCAATGGATCCCACTGAAGTTTTTCGGCAGCAATTTTCAAGTCGGCAATAATGAAATCCCACATTTCTGCATAGGTTTTAGCACGGGCTTTATTCGGTGTATTAATGTAAGTTTCACCAGTTTCAAGCATCGGCACACGACCGAATGTTTTTGCCAACCACATATAAAAGAAAGCACGGATTGATCTTCCCTGACCATCAAGTGATGCTTTGAGGGCAGGAGTGATATTTTGAGAAGCTTCAAGACCTGCAAGAAAGTCGTTACAGCGAGCAATAGCTGCATAACATTGTTTCCAACCGCTCAAAAGTTCAGGGCTACCGGCAGTCCAGTTCTGAGTATTCCAATCTTTATCCCAACCTGTTGCCTGAGTATCCATAGTTGGATGACCACCTACAAATAAATTAGGTTTAAAGCCCCAATCGCCATTATAGTCAATATTTCCATCTCCATCAACGTCTCCACTGGGGAGCATCAAATCGTAACATCCAACAAGGCCTGCTTTTGCATCTTCGTCAGATTTAAACATTTGATCAGCAGGTAAAATTGAATAATGATCTACTGTTAAGAACTCATCATTGTTGCAAGAGCTTATTCCAATAAAGGTCAACACACTGACAACTGCATATAATATTTTAATTTTGTTTTTCATAATGTTATTATGTATTTATGTGGAACAATTATAATTGGATATTTAAACCTACGGAATAAACTCGTGGGTTAGGGTAACGACCTGTATCCAAACCTGTATATAGAACACTTCCCTGTCCGCTTTCCGGATCACCATATTTGTTGTATGAAGAGATACAGATAAGGTTTTGAACTGAAACATTAATACGTGCACTTTCGATATGAAGCGGTTTTAATAAAGTCTTATTAAAATTATACGCTATTTGAACGTTGTTGATCTTCAAGAAATCACCATCTTTCACCCAAGCTGAAGATCCACGCATATTGTAATTTGGATCAATTATGGTTAATCTTGAAAGTGTATTACTTTTATTTTCTGGTGTCCATGCTTCTGCAGCTGATGATTTCAAAATATTAGGAATGGTCTGGTTGTCGCCCGGATAGATATTCGACAATGTCATTGCTGAATATGAATATATTTTTTGACCAATTACACCATATGCATAAACCGAAAAATCCCAATTTTTATACGAAGCATTTAATGTCAGGCCATAGTTCACTTTAGGGAAACCATTGCCTAAAATAGTCATATCTTTTTCGTCAATAAACTTATCTCCATTAAGATCTTTGTATTTAAAATCACCGGGTGCGGCACTTTTTTGATATCCATCAGCGTGACCAGCAGCTTTAGCTAAATCATTAAGCGCTTTTACTTCTGCAGCAGTTTGGAATACGCCTTCCACTTCATATCCATAGAAAGAACCTACTGCATAACCTTCGCGGGAGATAGAGTGACCATCCCAGTGTACGCCCGAAGTTGCAGCTACTGCTCCCACGTTAGAACCATCATTGGTAGTTGTACCATTCACATTGAATATGTCTGCACCAATTTTCCGTATTTCATTTTTCAGTGTCGAGCCTGTCAAAGTAGCTCCAATATTCCAATCCTTATTAAGTTTCTTTCTGTAGTTAGCACTGAATTCAATACCCTGGTTAAGAATTTCACCATAATTGGTATACACACTATTGTAACCTGCCGAAGGACGAATTGATTGATACAACAATAAATCTTTGGAGATGCGGGTGAAGTAATCTAAAGTTAAATTCAAACTGTTATTTAACAACCCAAAATCAACCCCAAAGTTAGTTTGTTCATTGGTTTCCCATTTCAGGTTGGTATCAACAAGCAAATTCACATAACCATTTCCGGTTTCAGCCGTAGAACCTAAACCTGCGATTCCATTTTGCGAATAATAATAATATGCAATACTTTTTGACGTCAGAGCAGCTGAAGCTTTATCGGTTGCACCTCCGGAGTTACCTGTACGACCCCAACCTAAACGAAGTTTCAGGTTTGTGATTGCAGAAACATCTTTCATGAAATCTTCTTCAGAAATACGCCAAGCAGCTGCTGCCGAAGGGAAAGTTCCCCAACGGTTACCCGCTCCGAAGTTTGAAGAACCATCACGTCGAATTGTTCCGGTAAGGATATAGCGATCCTTTAAGCTATACATAGCACGACCGAAATAAGAGATTCCACGTACCTGAAGATTATAAGCACCACTACCGGTTCTTGTTGTAACATCACTTGTCAAACTGACATCGCGAATATTGTCTGCAGCAAAATCTTTTGCTGTAGCCGAAGCCCAGTTACCAAAACTATTTGTTACCGAGTTACCAGCCATCAAAGTAAGATTATGAATATCATTCTTCCAGTTATAAGTCAAGAAACTTTCAATTGCCAAATTGTTATTTTGACTTCCTGTTATTGTCAATTCATAACGATCATCATAATTGGCAAGTTCAACTTTCGTAACGCCATCGGGCATATAACGTTGTTTGTTTCCTGAGAAATTCTGATAATCAGTAGCAGAGAAATTGTAAGAAGCTACAGTTTTAAAATTCAGGCCTTTCATCAATTTAATGTCAGCATATGCACTTACAAGTACCTGATTGTATTTATTCACACCATTATTTTCCATCTGAAGTGCATACATATTATCACTCGGGCCTCCATCGTAAGAACCTACAGAACTTTGTATTGAGGTTCCATAAGTACCGTTTGAATTGATCACATTTGGACTTACATAAGTGCCTGATGGTGTTACATAATCCAGTGTTGGACACATAAATGCCATATCGCGAAGCGACGAAAGATTACCATTGTTACCTGATCCGGCATTACTACCGCGAGACTGAGAATGAACAAAATTAATATCACCACCAACTTCAAGAAAATCAGCTATTTTAGTCACTACATTGGCACGAGCAGTTAAACGATTGTAATTCGTATTGATAACGATACCGTCATTATTCAAATAGCTTAATGAAAAGTTAGATTGTATTTTATCAGTACCCCCTGAAGCAGAAAGATTATATTGTTGTTTAAGGGAAGGTCGAGTCATTTCATTTTGCCAATCTATGTTTTTTCTCTTACCATCATAGTTAGCAGCAAAAATTTGATTCGCCAAAAGTGCCCCATCATTTGCACGACCGGTACGTATGTTTTTTGAATATAAATCTATATCACCAACATCTAATGTCGAAGCCAGTGTCTGAAGCCCGTAGTCAGCTGAGAAAGTAATATGCGAAACACCAGCAACACCATGTTTTGTTGTAATCATAATAACACCATTGGCACCAGCAGCTCCATAAATGGCAGTAGCAGATGCATCTTTCAACACTTCCATGCTTTCTACATCGCTAGGTGAAAGAAAGTTAGCATTGGTCCCTACCTGAACTCCATCTACTACGTACAATGGATTTGCACTACCGTTGATGGTAGCAACACCACGAATACGAATGGCGGCATTGGCATCAGGAGCACCGTCCTGAGCAGTTACCATAACACCTGCAGCAGCTCCACGTAAACCTTGCAAAATGTTGGATGGATTTTTTTTCATCATTTCTTCTCTGTTTACCGAAGCAACAGATCCGGATATGTCTTTTTTTCTGGAACTACCATAACCCACCGCTACTACTTCGTCAAGCACTTTTGTGTCTGACTTTAACTTTACATTAATTACGTTGCCTTTTACTACAATTTGCTGCGATTCCATACCAATGTACGTAAAAATCAGCGTTGAACCCTGATCGGCTTTCAAACTATATCTACCGTTCAGGTCTGTAATTGTTCCTGTCGTTGTTCCTTTTATCTGAACTGAAACTCCCACCAGCGGATTGCCATCATCCGCATCAGTAACAACACCCGAAACAGAAAGATTCTGCTGCGCAGAAACAAGACTTACTCCAAATAGAAGTAATGCCAATAAAAAATTGATTTTTCTTTTCATGAAATTAAATTTAATTTTAAGATTAATTGTTTTTCGGAATTTAAATTCCATTTATGCCACTTTTTAGCCTGGCATTTCGGCGAGAAGGAATTGATTGATCCAAAAGCAGTGGTGAAGCTTCGGATCAAATTGAATCATGTAATTTGTCCATCCATAATTGTGTATTAATTTAAAGTTAATAAAACCGGTTGTTTTTTGTTTGAAAACAGAATGAAACATCATGATTTTTCACTATAAAATATCACTTCAGAATCATCTGTTTTTATACAATATATTGAAACCTGTAATTTTGTTATGTTATTAATTTCCAAGTAATTTTTAGAAATTATAGTATACAATAGTTAATTTATGTTGTTTTAAAACTATACTTTCACCATAAACAGTGAAAATTCATCTTAATTTTCACTTCAAAGTCGGACACAACAACAAAATATAATTTAAATAAAATATATATTCATCAATAATTCAAAACCCACCAACAAGTGTGTCAGGAAAACACATTAACGATATCAAGCATTAAAAAAAACACAAGTTAGTTCTTATTCATTATATTATGACAGATAACCGCGACAAACATACAATTAATACAGGTAAAATATACACTTAAAATGTATCACATTATTTCTTATTAGTTACATTATTTTGTATTTTATCAATAAATTCAAATATTTATTGATTTTTTTTACGATATTTTGGTTTTCTCAAACTACAACAATATGCTGCGTTAACAATCGGGCAATAAAACACAAATAAGAAAGAAGCTTATTTCTTCAAATTAATTAACTGATAATCAACAATAAAAAAGGAAAAAAGAGAATAAAAAATCATGATTTCCGATTGAAAATCCTGATGATAAGCAGAAAAATCACAACAAAAACACACAGCAGTGAAAAATCTCCGGGGCTACTAAAGATAAAAATCAAATCATGCCTCCGAACAAAAACAATCAACAACCTAAAAAACAGAAACATACCTCAATGGGTAAACGTGTGGTGATTAAGTTTGAATTAAATTTAAACTGAACCAGCTTCATATACCCATCTCCTGTGTGCAAGTTAAATTCAACACAAAACTAATTCTTATATTCTTTAAAATCATTATATTTGTTGAGCTTTTATGTTGATATATTAATTCGCACCCTAAAAAAGAATCATTTTATGTCGATCACACACATTAAACGTTATGCACTGCTTGCATTATTAATACTGCAAATCACATTTAGCCATGCGGCTATACCTTCAGGATACTATTATTTTGTCAAAAACAAAAGCAAAGCAGAGCTTAAAACTGCACTCCACATTCATTGCGCACCACTACACGTACTCAACTATGGCGGTGAAGCCGGATTTACGTGGGAAGGCTTCTTCTATGCAGACCAGAACCTTGACGGATCTGTTGTTGATATGTACTCGGCAACAGTACGCAAGTTCAACGGTTTTTCGGCAGTGAATGGCATGCACATCGAGCATTCACTACCCAAAAGCTGGTGGGGAGCTCACGAAAACGATGCCTACAAAGATCTCTTCCATTTATATCCTGCTGATGGCATTACCAACTCTACAAAAAACAACCTGCCTTTAGGCGAAGTAAGCGGGGTAACAATGTTTGACAATGGAGTTAGCAAAATTGGAAAAAACGGTTTTGGAAGCGACTATAACGAAGGCTGTTTCGAGCCAGCAGATGAGTTCAAAGGAGATTTCGCACGCTCCTATTTTTACATAGCCACGGTGTACGAAAATCTGGCACCACTTTGGCAATCACCAATGATGAACAACAACACTTACCCCGTATGGAAACCCTGGGCAAAGGAATTATTACTGAAATGGCACAGGCAGGATCCGGTGAGCACCAAAGAGCGAAATCGCATTGAAGCCATTTACAATATACAAGGCAATCGCAATCCCTTTATTGATTATCCCGATTTGGTGGAATACATCTGGGGACCCGACAGTACTAAAACATACCCATTCCCCGAAGAAACCGAAGCCTTCCTGCTCACTCCACGCCGTGGTGAAAACATTGATTTTGGTGTAATCCTTGAAAATGACATACGCTCTCATACATTTAAACTACAGGGAGTTAATATCAGTTCAACCGTAAATATAAGCCTTAAAAACAACACTCCTGCATTTTATGTTTCATCATCAACGCTCTCCGCCAATGAAGTATTAAACGCGACAGATGTAACTCTGCATTTTGCACCTGTAGGCAGTGGAGTTTTCCGCGACACATTAATTATTAAGGACGGAGGACTTACTCAGCCAATACTTATTCCATTAAAGGCCTTGGCTTCGGCAGATTTTATCGCTCTTGAACCCGATGAAATCACACCTACCGGGGGAAAATTGCAATGGATATCTGATCCTCAATCCACTGATTACATGATAAATGTATATAAAGGTGATACAAAAGCCGGAGATTTGGTAATAAGTGCATATGCCGAAGGGACGAGTTGGAACAAAGCTATTGAACTATTCAATGGTACCGGCAAAACAATTGATTTATCGAAATATAGTTTACAAAAACAATCAAATGGTGCCGGGAGTTTTACATCCACCCTTCGCCTCAGCGGAACACTGCCCAACAACAGCACCTATGTGATTGGACACAAGGATGCTACAAATCCAATCTTGTTATCCAAAGTCAACCTGACAACCGACTCATTGCTACAAATGAACGGAAATGATGCTATTCAGCTAGTACGCAATGGCGTAACAATTGATATGGTGGGAGCAGCAAATGCTGGCGCTGCAGTCATATGGGGATTAGATGTAACGCTAAAACGGAAATCGACAGTCACTCACCCCGCCACCACTTTCAAAATCTCGGAATGGGAGAGCTATCCTATAGATAGTTTCGACAAGTTTGGCACACATCTTATGCAACTCGTGTCCACCTCAAGCCCCGTTTTGAACAATGTATCGACTGGAAATGTAAACTTTTATCAGATTTCAGGTCTTTCGCCCGAAAGCACTTACACTTACAGCATAACATCAATGCGCTCAGGAAGTAACATACCTGCAATAAACACGATGCAACTTCACACATCAGGCCTTGAAGCACCGGTAGCTATGTCAGCCATGAATATTGGTTCAACCAGTTTTATCGCAAACTGGGAAGAAGATTTACATACATCTGATTATCTGCTTGATGTATTTAGCCTTAGCGGACAAGAAACCAAAACTGAAATTGAAGAATTTTCGGCTGTAGGTGCAAACGGAACACCACTACCAACGGGTTGGAAAGGAACGGCAAGCGGAAATTATACCACCGCAGCAAGTTCGGGCAATGCCGCACCTTCTGTTAGTTTAAAATATAACAACGAATGGCTTAAAACAAAAACATATCCATTCCCTGTAACAAAACTTACATACATGTACCGCTTTGCTTCGGCAGCCACAGGATCATCCATTATTGTTCAGGCATTTACGGAAAAAGACTCCATAAAAATTGACAGTATTGCTTACAATGGAACTACCGCAAAAATTTATCCTACATATAATTTCACTGCTGATAAAAATTTCACTTCATTTAAGTTCACATATAAAAAAACAACTGGGAATTTGGCCATCGACGATGTTTCTGCCACTTATGGAGGCTTAGACACTGTTTTCGTTTATAAAAACAAAACTGTCAATGGAGCTCAGTTCGAAGTCACCGGCCTCAATCAGCAAAGTGCATATGCTTACAGGGTACGCTCAATACTTGACACTGCCGTATCAGGTTTTTCCGAAACAATAAACGTTCACACCCTATCAAATACAAATATAAAAAACACTCATATTCAAAACATTAAACTCAATGCAAGGGACGGAAATTTATCTCTTTCAGGATTGATGGGCAACGAGACAATTCGGATCTACACAATCACTGGCGTTTGTATTTATCAACAAAATACTCAATCTGATCGTCTGAATCTAAACATAGGGACAAGGGGTATATTTATTGTGCAGATACAGAACAACGAATACCGCTATACGACAAAAATCATAAATAACTGACCTTATATAAACATCTAAAAAAGAACAGTAATATAAAAAAGCAATGCCCTGTACAGTTTCACAACCTACAGGGCATTTTGTCTAACTGAACCCTTAATAATGTAAAAATATTTATGAGTCGAGAGATTTCATACTAAAAAATTATCAAAAGGCAGACTCCTTTCAGAGGGTACCCTGCATAAGTGCATCTAAGGCCTGATGATCGCGCACTGTGTTTTTGTTTCTGTCAATTAACCCTCCGGTATCCCAGAAGAAAGGAATTAATCCGTTGGCAATGGCTTGTTTAGTAACATATTTAAAATAAAACGCCCTGGAAGCCAAATGCAGTTTTAATGCATCACCCGATAAATTATTGCGCGCAATAGCGCCAAATTCGCCAAGCACAACAGGAACACCTTTATCAACAAACTGCTTTTTCATCAGCGCAAAATTAGCATCAACAGCAGCTTCTTCATCTCCTGTGGCATTGCGGGATGCGTCGACAGTTGAATGAAAATCTTTTCCCCAATAATAAGCCATTTTACCCCAGCTTTCATCTTTCTCTAATCCACAAAAAGTCCAGGGCGTGTAATAATGCACCTCGGCCATCAACCGGTTGGCAATATTGTCGACAGGAAGCTTAGCCATTAATTGATTTGTTTTTCCCACATCCGTACTCGGTCCCTGAACCACTAAAACCCGATAAGCATTTCTCCCGCCAGTAGATCGAACTGCATCAATAAAAGTTTGATGATACGAAAACAATACCGACATTTCGGTTGCAGTCGACACATTAGGTTCGTTAGCGCTTGCAAAAAGTACATGTTCATCGAAGTCGCGAAGCGTTACAGCAATCTGGTTCCAGTATGTTCTTTGTTTGGCATTATTTTCGTCTTTTTTTGCTTCCGTACAGTTGTTTTCGAGCCATCCTCCATCCCAGTGAATGTTTACAATGACGTACATATCATTGTCGACACAATATTGAACCACCTGCTTCACCCTCTCCAACCACGAAGCTTTTATAATCCATGTAGCCGGATCGGCATGTTGATTCCATGAAACCGGCAAACGTATAGCATTAAAACCATTGCTCTTAATGGATTTGATCAAATCATTTGTAATCAAAGGATTTCCCCATGCAGTTTCACCACCTATAGCTTCTAGCGTATTCCCTATATTCAGGCCAATCTTTAATTTTTTTGCAAGTTCGGTAGCCGTGCTGCTCATGCCTGTAGCATCAGCAGGAACATCTAAAACTCTACCCGTCTGCAAAACCTTTACTGTTTTGGAAACAGAACCTGAGGTGATAGTAATCACCGCTTCGCGACTCATCGAAAGCGTATTTTCGGTAACACTGATATCAACTTGTCTGGTGCCAGCCACACCCGAAGCTGGAGACAAAGTACACCAACTTTCTGAGCTGATAGCCTTCCATTGCATATTGCTCGTTATGGACAGAATAATAGTACCATTTTCTTTGCTGAATGCTACTTCTTCCTTCGATACAACTAATTCAGGTAAAATGACAGGGTCGCTTTTACAAGAAGAAGGTAGAATTACCATAAGGATAATCAAGAAAAAAGAAAAGTATTTATTTAGATTATTCATTTTCAGCACCTATGATTTATTGGCTTACAAACAAGCATTCATCTATTTTCTTGAGAAAAAGAAGATAAAAGCAGCAATTTTCTATAGTTTTATTTATCCTTTATTTTTATTTCAACTGAACAGACATTTTTTCGCCGGCATAATGCACAGTTTTAGCTCCACTGTGATTACCATCTATTCCTGTGGAATTATCTGGTTGAATTAAAACGATTTGAAAATTACGATCTTTTATCATTCCGTTAAATTCGCCCTTGCGTTTTGCAATATCAAGCGTTTTCGTTTTATCGTTATATTTAAATTCAATTGTCGAGAATGCTCCTTTTTCATAATTGTAATTTACATTTTCATCTTCGTAAAGTGTGAAAGCTCCGTCCTTTCCGGCGTACACATAAATGGTGAGATCGTTCTGCGCTTCCGTAGTATTCTGAATCAGTTCTCCAATGGGAAGTATGCTTCCTGCAGCCACATACACCGGCATTCGATCGTAAGGTGCAGCCACTGTTTGTTTTTGTCCTCCGGCAATAAATTTTCCTTCGTTCAGCTGATACCAGCCGGCACCTTCGGGAAAATACACTTCGCGTGTGCGGGCTTTGTACTCATAAACAGGGCAAATCATTAATCCTGAACCAAACATATACTGGTCGCCGATGTTCAGCACATTTTTATCTTTTGGAAAATCCATCATCAAGCCACGCATCATTGTATAATCGTCGAAATAACATTTTCCGGCCATCGAGTAAATGTAAGGCATCAAGCGATAACGAAGTTGAGTATAATACAACATTGTTTTGTAGGCAGGATGCGTTTCAGGTGCAATGTTCCAAAGTTCGCGATAAGGGAATTGTCCGTGAGTACGAAACAGCGGAACAAAAGCACCAAACTGATGCCAACGGACATTCAATTCCCGCCATTCTTCTCGGTCGGATGAACCTTCGGGCGCTTGTTCGTATCGTTTTTCTACACAAAAACCACCGTTGTCCATAGTCCAATAAGGAATTCCGCTCATCGAAAAATTGATGCCCGCAGGAATCTGGGCTTTCATATCTTCCCATCGGGTAGCAATATCGCCACTCCAGGTTGCGGTTGAGTAACGTTGCAATCCGGCAAAACCCGAACGGGTCAATAAGAACACACGTTTATTATTATCTTCTTCACGTTGTCCATTGTAAATAGCTTCAGCATTCATCAAAGCATAAGCATTGAAAAACTCGGTAGAACTACCCAAAGCTGTTGGTCCACAAAGGGCTTTACGGTAGTCCATGTCGGTACAATCGCGTACATTCGGTTCGCTGGCATCCATCCACCAGGCATCAATACCAAGTGTGTAAAGATGCTCCTTCATTTGTTTCCAGAAAAGCTGACGTGCTTCGGGAGAATAAGCATCGTAGAAAGAACCGACATAACCAGGGCCTACCCAATCCTTTATACTGTCCTTAACGGCCTGCATATACATCCAGCCTTTGTCTTTAAATTCTTTAAAATGTTCAGTAGTCGCGTAGAATTTCGGCCATACCGAAATCATTATTCTAGCATCCAATGCGTGAATAGCATCAACCATTCCCTTTGGATCAGGAAAGCGGTTTTTATCAAACTCGTGACTTCCCCATGCATCTTCGGGCCAGTAATTCCAGTCAAGCACAATATTGTCGATCGGAATCTGGCGGCGGCGGAACTCTTTCAACGCGTCAAGTATTTCATCCTGTGATTTGTAACGTTCACGACTCTGCCAGAAACCCATGGCCCATTTAGGCATAATAGGAGCTTTGCCGGTAACCAACCGATAGCCACTGATCACTTCATCCGCATTGTTGCCACAGATAAAATAATAATCCATTTGTTTGCCCATTTCGGACCACAACGACAACTTGCTTTGTTCTTCGTTGGGCACAGGTGAGAGAGCTTTCAGCCCGATATAGGATACTCCTCCATCGGGTTGCCATTCGATACGAATTTTATGACGTTTATTTTTATCGAGTTGAGCCGAGAACTTGAAACTATTAGGATTCCAGGCTGTACGCCAGCGTTCTTTCACTATCAAACTATCGTCAAGATACACTTTGGTGTAACCGGCATAATAGAGATTGAAGCGAAAAAGTCCGCTTTCTTTGGGCTGAAGTTCGCCTTCCCAGGTAATGGCGGCATTATTAAAAGGAAAATCTTTAGGGAAATTTTTGATCGTTTGCAGATTTTCATAATCCACATTGGCTTCCTGCCTTTCAATAAAAACGTTTTTCGGATCTTTATTGAGCATGTAAATAGCTGTTAGTCCACCTTCTTTCCCATATTTATCAAATAATTTGAATTGATCGAGGTTGGCATAGGGGCGAGGATCGCCAAAACGGGTAATGGAATAATTATCCCAAAGTATGCCGTAGTTTTTATTGGAGACAACAAAAGGGACTGAAACTTTTGTATTGTACTGAAAAAGCTCTTCGTTGCGTCCTTTCCAGTTGAATTCGTCAGATTGGTGCTGACCTAAACCATAGAAAGCTTCATCAGCCGGCGACTCAAACACCTGACGGAAACTGTAACCTTTGCTTCCGTCCACTTCGATAGGAGCAAAAGTTTTGCCGCCACCGGGTTGTTCCTGAAGAATTATATTTCCATTGATATCGGTAAATGAAACTTCGCCACTGACAAGAGACACTACCGCCCTCAAACGGGATGTTTTTAGTATCACATTATTGCCCGATTGCTGTACATTCCAACCCTTTGTTTGTGTTTGGGTGTACGAAGTGATCAGACTTTTCTGGTCTGTTACTTTATCTTCAGGAGTTGCAGTAACGCGTATAATATTATCAGTAATTACCTGTAAACGAATGCTGCGGGCAAGATCAGGTGAGTTTTTTTTGAGTGAAATAACAACTCCATCAGTCTTTTTCTGAAAGGCAACAGTATTGCTACTTACAAACAAGGCGACAATAAAAAGTAGCGAAATTCTCTTATCAATTTTAATGATTTTCATAAATGATTTTTTACAGCCCGGAGGGACTTTTAGGAAAACACAAATTTAATTTATATTTATTGAACAAAACCACACAAATGTAACAAGAATCAACCGATGTTGATAACCGATGGGCGCAAAATGTAATTTTAATAGGAGCTTTTTGATAACAACGCCTTATTTACAGCTTAAAACCGCAATTATTTTATATTTTTGTAAAGTTAATCTTATCCGCTTCAATTTGCCTCTCAGCTTCGTATTATGCAAAAATCCTTTTTCTACATCTTATTTCTTTCTTTTCTCATCGCTATCAATGCGCATTCCGAAACATATAGTTTCACGCGCGTTGACAATACTAACGGATTGTCGAACAATCAGATCGAATGCATTTTCAGAGACTCCAGAGGCTTTATGTGGTTCGGCACCAATTTCGGACTGAACAGGTTCGATGGGATTCAGGTAAAGATATACAAGGCCGACCGAAACGACAGCACCATGCTTACCTATAATTCTATTTCAGAAATACAGGAGGATGTAAATGGCGATTTATGGATAAGAGGAAATGAAAATTACCTGATTTATGATATTCGGTCGGAAAAATTCAAACGCAATCTATCGTCCGTTCTCGAAAAACTGAACATTCATTTCAATCCGACCCTTGTTGAAATTGACAAAAAAAAGAATTATTATTTCTATCATCCACAAAAAGGAGTTTTTAAGTACGATACAAGCTCAAAAAAACTAACAAAATTCACTCAGGACAACAGCGGGAAAAATCTTTCGCGCGGAACAATCATAAAAATCAGAGTGGTCGACAATGCTTTTTGGGTGCTTCATCAATCAGGCCTGATCGAACGCATGAACGAAAAGGCCAATACAGTAGATTTCCGCAACAACTTCAAACAAAAGATGCCGGATGGATCGGCGCTGGAAAAGAGTTTATATATCGACAATGAAGGATGCCCCTGGGTTTTTCCGGGAGTAAACGACAAAGGAGCGCTTTTTTACGATTTCAGCAAAGCGTCGTGGGTGTACTTCGGAGCAAACACAAAAGGCTTTAAAGCTCCTTATGTAAAAGCAATCACGAATGACTTTGTGAGAGACATAGCACAAGATCAAACGGGTAAAATATGGATTGCTACCGATCATGGCGGAATTAACATCTGGGACAAAAAAACAGATCAGATAAAGGCGGTGATGAATGACCCCGACAATCCTAATTCAATCAGCCAGAACTCGGTGATTTGTCTTTTTGCCGATATCACAGGCATTATGTGGCTCGGCACTTACAAAAACGGTGTCTCCTATTACCATCCCGGTATGTTTAAGTTCGAAAAATCGCCTTTGTTTTTTTATCAACACCCCCAATTGGAAAACAAAGACTGTAACAGCCTTTACGAAGATTCGAAAGGAAACCTTTGGATTGGCACCAACGGCAGCGGTCTATTGAAGTATTCGAACATCGGCAACGATTTTAAAATTTATCGCCACAACGAAAACAATCCTAACTCAATCTCGTCAGACATTATTATTTCTTCGATAGAGGACAATGAAGGCAAAATGTGGTTTGGCACCTTTCTGGGCGGACTCAATCAGATGAACGGCGAAAGTTTCAAGACCTACTTTCCTCAATTGAATGAACAGAATTCCCTGTCGAACAAAAGTGTTTACGGGCTTGTAGAAGATAACAAAAACAACCTGTGGATAGGAACTTTAGGAGGTGGATTGGATAAATTAGATGCAACACGCAAGATTTTTAGCCATCACAACATGCGCAACACAAAAAATCTATCGTCCAACTACGTGCTATCGCTCTTTTCGAAGGACAAAACCAAAATTTACTTCTCCACCTCTTTGGGAATATATGTAATGAACACCAAGACAGGCGTGATAGAACCTGTATTTGCAAGCCAGAAACTAAAGAACAAACTTTCGGATTTAGTGATCAACTACGCCATGGTCGACAGCAAAAATCAACTATGGCTGGCCACCGACAACGGAATAAATATATATAACAAAGAAAAAAACACAATTCATTACATCAACAAAACGAGCGGACTGCCCAGCGATCAGGTGGTTTCGCTCATCGAGGATGACAATGGAAACATTTGGGCAGGCACCCGAAATGGACTTGCCTGCATTTACCCATACTTAAACGAAGACAACAAGGAATATGAATACACAATTGCATCCTTTGATGAAAGCGATGGACTTGTTGGCAGCATTTTCAATCAAAATGCTGTTTTTAAAAACCAGAACGGACTGATCTACTTCGGCTGCACAAAAGGCTACACGGTGTTTAATCCTCAAAACATTCATTTAAATACAATTGCTCCCAAACCACGCTTGACAGGTTTAAAGATAGGTGTTGATGAAATTTTACCCGGCAACAAATTCAAGGACAGAGTCATCCTCGAAACTTCAATAACACATTCAAATAAACTGATACTGAATTACAACGAAAAAAACTTCACCTTGTATTTTTCGGCATTAAGCTACATTCATCCCGAAAAGAATCACTACCGTTACATCCTTAAAGGACTTAACGACAAGTGGGTTGAAACCAGATGGGGTGCAGCCTCCTACTCAAATCTCGAACAGGGAAGTTATGAACTGATTGTGTATGCCTGCAACAACGACAATGTATGGAGCAGCGAGCCTCTTGTCATACAAATCATTGTAAAACCACCATTTTGGTTAAGCTGGTGGGCTATTGCATTTTACATTGCCATAGTACTGTATTTAATCTGGATATACGTTCAATATAATTTGCGCAAGCAGAAACGTGAATTCGAGAATGAACAAAGCATTCGCGAAGCCCGACAACTTCACGAAATGGACGAAATGAAATTCCGCTTTTTCACCAACATTAGTCATGAATTTCGCACACCTCTGACGCTGATTCTTAATCCGGTAGAGAAATTGCTAGAAGAGACTCAGTCTGATGAACAAAAAAACTTACTTAACATCGTAAAACGCAATGCCAATGGATTACTCGACCTTGTAAATCAGCTACTGGACTTCAGAAAGCTGGACGTGCAGAAAGATAGCCTGTACCTTTCGGTAGGCGATGTGGTTGCTTTTGTCAAAGAGATTTGCTATTCGTTTACCGAAATGGCCAATAAAAAGACAATCAACTTCACTTTTTCAAGCTCGGTTACAGAACTTCGCATGGAATTCGACCCCGAAAAACTACGTAAAATAGTTTATAATTTACTTTCAAACGCCTTTAAATTCACTCCAGAAGCCGGTAAAATAGATGTTCAGCTCAGCCTGATTCATCAAATCAATGATGACAAAAAGCTATTGCAAATAATAGTTTCCGACACAGGGATTGGCATTCCCGACAAAGACAAAAACCGGATTTTTGAACGCTTCTACAGAGTTGAAAATGGAGAAAACGGCCATCAAACAGGTACAGGTGTAGGCCTTCACATTGTAAGCGAGTATGTAAAACTGCACAATGGACAAATCAAGGTCGAAAGCGCTTTGGGAAAAGGAACTACATTTACTGTATTCATCCCTGCCAAACAGCAAATGAACGAAGAGATGACGGCAAATGACGAAGCAGAAAATGAAGTGCCTATAGTAAATGAAGCGAAGGACAAGAACGAAGAACGCAGTGGAAAATTGCCGCTTATGCTGATAGTGGACGACAACGACGATTTCAGAAACTTTATTGCCGTTTTGTTTGCCAATACTTTCCGGATCATCACAGCCGAAGATGGCGAAAAAGCACTTGAAATAACCTTAGAAAAAATGCCCGACCTTATTATTTCGGATGTAATAATGCCCCGAATGGACGGTTATGAGCTTTGCAAAGCGCTAAAGCAGGACATTCGTACTTCGCATATTCCTATCATTTTGCTAACAGCAAAAACCGGCGATGAAAACAAATACCGGGGATTAGAAGCCGGAGCCGATGATTATGTGTCCAAACCATTCAAAATGGAATTACTTGAACTCAAAGTGTCGCGCATTATCAATCGTCAGCAACAGCAGCATGATCACTTCAGGAAAAAAATAGACATCAATCCCTCGGAAATAGAAATCACTTCGATGGATGAGAAATTTGTACGGAAAGCGGTAGCTTTGGTCGAAACCAATATTGCAAATACCGATTTTCTTGTCGAAGACCTTTGCAGAGAAATGGGCATGAGCAGGGTTTATTTCTATAAAAAGATTTTATCGCTGACCGACAAGACGCCATCTGAATTCATACGTTTTATAAGGCTAAAACGTGCATCCGATTTATTGGAAAAAAGTCAGCTTTTCGTAAACGAGGTCGCTTATCAGGTGGGATTCAACGACCCCAAATACTTCCGCAAATATTTCAAGGAAGAATTCGGAATGAGCCCGAACGAGTACAAGAAGAAATTTGTAAAATAACAGGGGATTGAATATTTATCAATTGGTTCAACTTATTCAATGATTTTAAAACAGATGAAGCCGTAAACTGTATAAAAGACAACATTAACAATATAAGTATTCACCCCTGATTGTTTACATTCCGAACGGTTCGGATCGTTATATTTATCTTATTTTTGCACAACTCTTTAATTCGATATATATGAAAATCAGCGTTTCTCGTTGGACAGTTTTATTACTGCTCATTCCAGTTCTTGCTTCGGCTCAAACAACTTTTCCTTTTCAAAACACTTCTTTACCCGATAGTAAACGTGTTGAGAACCTTCTTTCGTTGATGACTATCGATGAAAAAGTCAATGCCCTTTCTACCAATCTTGGCATTCCCCGCCTGGGCATCCGAAACACCGGACATTCCGAAGGCCTGCATGGCATGGCACTCGGCGGACCTGGAAATTGGGGCGGAATGGAAAGAGGTGTAACTAAAACCTATCCCACTACCACTTTCCCTCAGGCTTACGGACTGGGCGAAACCTGGGATACAGAATTGATCCGGAAAGTTGCCGACATTGAAGCAACAGAAGTGAGGTTTTATGCTCAGAATGCCAACCAGCAAAGAGGTGGTATGGTAATGCGGGCTCCGAATTCCGATTTAGCTCGCGATCCTCGCTGGGGGCGCACCGAAGAAAGTTACGGCGAGGATGCATTCCTCACTTCGCGACTGACGGTGGCTTTTGTGAAAGGCTTACAAGGTAACGATCCGAAATACTGGAAATCGGCTTCGCTTATGAAACACTTTATGGCCAACAGCAACGAAGATGGGCGCGATTCCACTTCGTCGGACTTCGACGAACGGCTTTTCCGCGAATATTACTCCTTTCCATTTTACAAAGGCATTACCGAAGGCGGTTCGCGGGCATTTATGGCTTCGTACAATGCCTGGAATGGAGTGCCGATGACAATTCATCCGATTTTGAAAGACATAACCCGCAACGAATGGGGTAACAATGGCATTATCTGTACCGATGGTGGCGCCCTGAACCTGCTTGTAAAAGCCCACAAAGCTTTCCCAACAATGACTGAAGGCGCTGCTGCTGTGGTGAAAGCTTCGGTGGGCCAGTTCCTTGACTTTTTCAAACCCTACATCTACGAAGCTTTGAAAAAAGGCATTTTGACAGAAAAAGACATTGACGAAGCTATTCGGGGAAACTTTTATGTAGCGTTAAAACTGGGCTTACTCGATGCCGACCAAACGAAAGTACCTTACGCTGGTATTGGTGTAACCGATACCGTTTCACCCTGGAATAAACCGGAGGTGAAGGCTTTTGTGCGTGAGGTAACGGCTAAATCGGTAGTTTTGCTGAAAAATTCAAGTCAGTTATTGCCATTCAACAAATCAAAAATCAAATCCATAGCTGTTATCGGACCACGCGCTAACGAAGTGTTGCTCGACTGGTACAGCGGAACGCCGCCATATGCGGTAACAATTTTAGAGGGTATCAAAAATGCCGTTGGGAAAGATGTAGAAGTGCTTTATGCAGCGAGCGATGAGATGGATAAAGCCACCAAAGCAGCACTGAGAGCCGATGTAGCCATTGTTTGCGTTGGCAATCATCCTTATGGAACTGATGCACGCTGGAAAATATCACCGGTGCCAAGCGATGGTCGCGAAGCAGTCGACCGCAAAGCACTGAGCCTGGAACAGGAAGATTTGGTGAAAGTAGTCATGCAGGCCAATCCCAAAACAGTGATGGTATTGGTGAGCAATTTTCCTTTTACCATCAATTGGTCACAAGAAAATGTGCCGGCTATTGTACACCTTACCAACAACAGTCAGGAGTTGGGCAATGGTTTGGCCGATGTGATTTTTGGAGATATCAATCCTGCCGGACGCACCACACAAACCTGGGTAAAAGATATCACCGACCTGCCACCAATGATGGATTACGATATTCGTCATGGCAGAACTTATCAGTATTTTAAAGGTAAGCCACTTTATCCGTTTGGGTTCGGGTTGAGTTACACTTCGTTTGAATACTCCAATTTAAAAGTATCAAAACCAACGCTTACAGATTCCATTCTTGTTTCTGTAAACGTGAAAAATACTGGAAAACGAGATGGCGATGAAGTGGTTCAACTTTATGTTTCTTACCCCGATTCCAAAGTGGAACGACCGCTCAAACAATTGAAAGGATTCAAACGCGTATTTATCCACGCAGGGAAAACTGAAACTGTTCAAATTCAATTAAAAGCATCCGATGTAGCGTATTGGAACGTAGAAAAGCATGCTTTTGTGACTGAAAAGGGCAAGCTGAGGTTGATGATTGGAAGTTCTTCGGCTGATATTAAGATGAAAAAAGAATTATCACTCATCCCTAAAGGGGAATAAGTAAGTTGAAATTAACACTAATATTCTCATAACCGAACTCCCAATTCCCCCTGCGGGGGTTAGGGGGCTTTTAAATTCAATCATGAAAAAACAAATTATTTCCACTTTGCTCCTGCTGGTTTGCAGTTGTTTGCAGCCACTTGTGGCACAACAAAAACGACTTCTCGGCGACCCCGTGGATATGAGTCTCGACTTTAAGGACTTTCACAACACCTTTTTCTTTGCCGATAAATTGGCCAGTTTCGATCCGGCAACTGCCAAAGGAAAGATTAGCTGGAAACGTTCGTCGCTTTACACGCGTCAGGCCTTCGATGTGAATACAATCCTGCCGCAAGATCTGAAGATGCTCGACTTCCCCGGTGAAGCCTATCAACAAAATCCGGAACTTGGTTTTACAGTGGATTTTATTACGCCCCGAACCTTGCGCATCCGTATGCTGACAACTCCCGTGGAGCCAAAGCCTTTCGATTCACCCATGTTGGTGAAAGAGCCGGGCAAAGACAGTTCGTGGAAATACGCTAAAACGAAAACAGGACACAGTTACACCAGTGCATTTGGCAAATTATTGATTGAAGAAAATCCATTTCGCATTGTGCTGATGGATGCCAAAGGCAACCGCCTTACCGATACATGGCGCTGGAATGATAACGATTCGTCGCAGGTAAAAATTCTCCCTTTCAATTTCATTAAAAAAGGAGTAGACAATAGTCGCGAGATAAATCCGGTGTTTTCTTTGTCTCCCAACGAAAAGATTTTCGGTTGCGGTGAATCATTCACCAAGCTGGATAAACGCGGACAAAAAGTAAACCTGTTCGTTACCGATCCACAAGGACCTGAAACGGATGCGATGTACAAACCCATTCCATTCTTTATGAGTAGTCGTGGTTACGGTATGTTTATGCATACTTCGGCACCCGTTACCTGCGATTTTGGGAACACCTATGTGGGTGCCAACAAACTATTTATGGGCGATGAAACTTTGGATTTATTCGTTTTTGTGGGAGAGCCTAAAGATATTTTGAATGAGTATACCGAAATTACCGGAAAAGCACAAATGCCTCCGCTTTGGTCTTTCGGAACATGGATGAGCCGCATTACCTATTTCGCACAAAAAGAAGGATACGAGGTGGCAGCTAAGTTGCGTGAGAATAAAATTCCTTCGGATGTGATTCACTTCGATACCGGTTGGTTCGAAACCGATTGGCAGTGCGATTACAAATTTGCACCATCACGTTTCTCCGACCCACAGAAGATGATCAATGATTTGAAGAAGGATGGTTTCCATATATCGTTGTGGCAGTTGACTTATTTTACACCTAAAAATAAATTCTTTCAGGAAATTATCGATAATAATCTGCATGTAAAGAATACGAAAGGTGAAATGTCCTACGAGGATGCCGTGCTCGATTTCTCGAATACCAACACCGTGAAATGGTACCAGGACAAGCTGGCCGGATTGCTCAAAATGGGCGTTGGAGCTATCAAGGTCGACTTTGGCGAGGCAGCTCCGCTGGAAGGCGTTTACGCTTCGGGGCGTGGTGGTTGGTACGAGCATAATCTCTATCCTTTGCGCTACAACAAAGCGGTGGCAGATATTACCAAAGCTACCAACAACGAAAATATTATCTGGGCGCGTAGCGCGTGGGCCGGCAGTCAACGTTACCCTTTGCATTGGGGTGGCGATGCGGCCAACAAAGATGTAGCTATGGAGTCACAATTACGGGGTGGTTTGTCCTTTGGCTTGAGCGGCTTCTCATTCTGGAGTCACGACATTGGCGGTTTTGTTCAATCTTCGCCCGAAGCGTTGTACCGTCGCTGGTTGCCTTTCGGTTTCCTTACGTCGCACAGTCGCGCACATGGAGCACCTCCCAAAGAACCCTGGTTATACAATCCTGATTTCGTAAAAGCCTTCCGCGCATCTGCCGAACTAAAATACAAACTCATGCCTTACGTGTACGCACAAGCGAAAGAATGTACCGAAAAAGGGTTGCCAATGGTGCGCGCCCTCTTTGTGGAATTCCCTAACGATCCCGGTGCATGGACAGTAGATGATGCCTATCTTTTTGGCTCTGATATTTATGTGGCGCCATTGATGGAAAATACCAAAGGCCGTCAGGTGTATTTGCCGGGTGGAAAATGGATCGACTATCAAACCGGCAAAACCTACGACCGCGGCTGGAACGATATTGAGGCCGGAGAAATCCCTTGTATTATCCTTGTTCGCGATGGTGCTGTTATTCCTCACGCTAAGTTGGCACAATCTACGGATAAGATTGATTGGTCGTCCATTGACTTAAAAGTTTATGGCCATCAGTCTTTTGCAAAAGGACAAATTTGCTTACCTTTGGACAATAAATTGGTGGAAGTGCAACTAAGCAAAAAAGGTACTACCTATCAAGTGGAGAAAGGTACGATTGCAGGAGTGAAATACCAAATAAAATAAATGTTTATTGAGATGTACTCCTCTCTTTATTCAGAGTGCAACTTCTATCTTTATTCGGAGTGCGACTCCTATTTATATTCGGAGTGCGACTTAAAGTTGCGCCCCGAATATAGACAGAAGGATGTACCGCTAAAGCTGTTGGAAGTACCGAAATATTAAAAAAAAACATCGCAATATTAAAAAAAAGTACCGCAATATTAAAATGAAGCACCGCAATAAACAATTGAAAGCACCGAAACATTAAAAGGAAACACCGAAATATCAAAAAGAAGCTCCGAAATATTAAAAAAAACATCGCAATATTAAAATGAAGCACCGCATAAGCAATTGAAAGCACCGCAATACTAAAATGAAGTACCGCATGAGCAACTTCATGCACCGCATTAGTAACTTTATATATAGCAGCTGATAAATGCATACAGGAAAACTTATTTTTTGACATACAGATTTTAGCATAACCATACGAACAAAAAGAAATAGCTGAAATGAAAAACACATCTCTATTTATTATTCTTGGAAGCTTTTTATTGAGCAGTGCTTTTGCACAAAATAGCACGAATACTAAAGCGAATTCCTCTGAGCGCGACATCAGCGTTAATGTCAATAAAGAAAAAGGCATTTACAATACCATGTTTAAACAGTGTATTGGTGCCGGTCGTGCTAATGAAGGCCTACGTGCCGACTGGCAACAGCAATTAGCACGCGTTAAAAAAGAATGCGATTTTAAATACATACGGTTCCATGGTTTATTGACGGATGACATGGCCGTTTATCGCGAAGACAGGAATGGAAATCCCGAATACAACTATATGTACATCGACCCTTTGTTCGATTATCTTTTGAGTATTGGCATCAAACCTTTTGTTGAACTTGGATTTATGCCTTCGGCCCTGGCAAGTGGCTCTAAAACTCTTTTTTGGTGGCGGGGCAATGTTACTCCGCCGAAAGATTATAACAAATGGGGTGATTTAATTAAAAACTTGACTGCACACTTCACCGAACGTTATGGAGCTGAAGAAGTAAAAACATGGTATTTCGAAGTGTGGAACGAACCAAACCTGGATGGATTTTGGGCAGGAACTCAGGAGGAATACTTCAAACTTTATAAGTATTCAGTCAACGCTATTAAAAGTGTAAACAAAGACTATCGTGTAGGTGGACCTGCTACTGCCGGAGCTGCATGGGTGCCCGAAATGATAGAATTTTGTCAACAAAATGCACTCCCACTCGATTTCATCAGCACACATTCCTACGGTGTTGAGCAAGGTTTTCTGGATGAATATGGCAATTCCGGTACTGTTCTGAGTAAAAATCCAATGGCCGTAAGCGGCGATATTCTCAACTCCCGCAAGCAAATAACAAATTCTACCATGCCTGGTCTGGAACTGCATTATACCGAATGGAGTGCATCCTATACCCCTGCCGACCCAATTCACGACAGCTATCACGAAGCGGCTTATATTTTGCAAAAAATAAAACAGGTGGGCAACTCGGCCAATTCAATGTCATATTGGGTATTCACCGATATATTTGAAGAAGCCGGCCCCCGCTTTACACCCTTTCACGGAGGATTTGGTCTACTCAACACACAGGGAATCAATAAATCGGCCTATTATTCGTACAAATTTATGAATGAAATGGGCGAAACGGAATTACAAAACACAGATGATAAATCCTGGGTTTGTAAAGATGCCAACGGAAATGTACAAGTACTGCTTTGGGATTATACACACACGCTTCCGGCCGACTCTGTCAATAATCAGGCTTATTATATCCGCGATTTACCCGCCGGTTCAAAAGGGAAAGTTCGTATCGGTTTATCGGGCATGGCACAAGGGAAATACAAGCTCGAAATCTACAGGATTGGATACAAATCGAATGATGCTTATTCTACTTATCTGGCCATGGGACGACCTGATCAGCTGACAAAAACACAGGTGGAACTAATCAAAAAACAAAACAATGGTTCACCGCTGGCAATAGAAAACATACAAATCAAAAAGAACCAGGCATTTGTAAAAGAGCTTGATCTTTGCGAGAACGATGTCTATTTTCTGAAAATAATCAAACAATAATCACCTGAAATCATCAATTTTACAATATATCAATGAAAAAACTAAAATCACTTTTACTTGGCTTACTTGTTGTGGCGGCACTACCCGCACAAAACAAACTTCCCATTTATCTTGACAATACACAACCCATAGAATTGCGTATAAAAGATGCATTGTCGAAAATGACCACCGAAGAAAAAGTGGCCATGTGTCATGCCCAGTCAAAATTCTCATCACCCGGAGTACCTCGTTTAGGCATCCCCGAAGTATGGATGAGCGATGGTCCTCACGGCGTTCGTGAAGAAATTGAATGGAACACGTGGAATGCTGCTCAGTGGACCAACGATTCTATTACCGCTTTTCCGGCGCTTACCTGTCTGGCTGCCACTTTCAATCCTCAGGCATCACTTGCCTATGGTGTGGCCATTGGCGAAGAAGCGCGGTATCGCAAAAAAGATATTTTGCTGGGGCCGGGTGTGAATATTTATCGCACACCTTTAAACGGACGCAATTTCGAGTACATGGGCGAAGATCCTTATCTGGCTTCACGCATGGTGGTTCCTTACATAAAGGGAGTTCAGCAAAATGGTGTAGCGGCCTGCGTAAAACATTTTGCACTCAACAATCAGGAATTGTGGAGAGGCCATATCAATGTACATGTCAGCGATCGTGCTTTGTACGAAATATATTTGCCAGCCTTCAAAGCTGCCGTAGAAGAAGGACAGGTATGGTCGGTAATGGGTGCCTACAATAAACTCAGAGACGAACATTGCTGCCACAACGATTTTTTATTGAATAAAATCCTGAAAACCGACTGGAAATTTGATGGTTTGGTGGTAAGCGACTGGGGCGGAACACACGATGCGAAACAAGCAGCGCTGAATGGCCTCGATATCGAAATGGGATCGTATACAAATGGATTAACATCAGAATCAAAATTTGGATACAACGACTATTTTCTGGCCAATCCTTTCCTGAAACTATTGAAAAGCGGTGAGGTGCCAATGTCGGTACTCGACGACAAGGCAAGTCGTATCCTACGTGTTATTTTCCGTACAGGAATGGATACAACCCGTCCCTGGGGTCGTCTTAGCTGCGACGAACACAGCCAAACTGCTCGCAAAATTGCAGAAGAAGGAATTGTATTGCTCAAAAACGAGAAACAGCTTTTGCCCGTTGCTACTGAAAAATACAGGAAAATAGCGGTCATTGGCGAAAACGCAACCCGCAGCGTAACTTTTGGAGGTGGATCGTCGACATTAAAAGTGAAATATGAAGTTTCGCCTCTCGATGGTTTGATCCAAAAGTATGGAAAAGACAAAATAGTATACAGCATGGGCTATGCTTCAGGCCCTTCAATGTGGGATCGTGAATTACCATCGCCATTGAATGCCGATTCGTTGATTCAGGCTGCCATTACCGCCACCAAAGATGCTGAAGTTGTTTTCTTTTTTGGTGGATTGAATAAAAACCATTCGCAGGACAGCGAAGGAGGCGACCGGAAGTCAATGGAATTGCCTTACGGACAGGACAAACTGATCAATGAAATTTTAAAGGTAAATAAAAATCTTGTCGTTGTGCTCATCAGTGGCAATGCTGTGGCAATGCCATGGGTCAATCAGGTTCCTGCCATTGTGCAAAGCTGGTACCTGGGTTCCGAAAGTGGAAACGCCATTGCCAATGTGCTCACGGGAGAAGTGAATCCTTCGGGAAAATTACCTTTTTCATTCCCTGTAAAATTAGAAGATAATGCCGCACATTCATTCGGAAGCCTTTCTTATCCGGGCGATTCTGTTCATCAGTATTACAAAGAAGACATTCTTGTAGGTTATCGCTGGTTCGATACTAAAAAAATTAAGCCTCTGTTTGCTTTTGGTCACGGACTGTCGTACACAACTTTCGAATACGGAAAAATTTCTACTGATAAAAAAGCGTACACAGCCGACGAAACCATAAAAGTATCATTCACAGTCAAAAACACAGGAAAAGTGGATGGCGCCGAAGCAGTTCAGGTTTACACATCGCAACCAAAAGCATCGGTTGCCCGCCCGACCAAAGAGCTGAAAGCATTTAGCAAAATATATCTTAAAGCAGGAGAAACCAAAACTGTGGAACTCGAAATCAAAGCAACAGACATGGCTTATTTCGATGAAAACCTAAAGGACTGGAAGTTAGAAAAAGGAGAATTTATACTTTCAAATGCAGCCTCGGCGGCTCAGGTGAAAAGCAATGTAAAAATCCGAATCGATTAAGCTGTTGATATATTCTGGATAATACTAAACAGTCCAATCTGAATAGTCAGATTGGACTGTTTTCATTTAAAGATTCATGTCCGAGAATAAATTATCGGAGATGGCGACATCCAATTCATGGTTGCAAATATATATTAAGACAATAATTGCATGTTGTTTCTGTTTGTATAAAGCTAAAACCTAAATTTATACATAAAACTTACATATGATACAGATTGTATTATTCACGGTTTTTAGTATTTTTGTAAGCAATAAAACAACAATATACTTTTTAAAATTTACAACATAAAGATAAAACAATTCTCTACATATTAATTAAATAGCATTCTGCTATTGTTCGCGCACCCCAGAAACCTGAGAAATTTCATTTAAGCGAACATACAGTATCAGATTCAATGAGCAAAATGCTCACGACGGAAACGACGTGGGCTTTTGACTTATCGATACTGTATGGCCTTCTCAGGGGCTTGGGGTGCGGGTAGGGATTTAGTCCACGTTTTTTTGTGGATAAAATCTTAGGGCAATTAGTGAAATGCAAAACTAATCCATAAAAGCCCATGACCCTTGCCGAGATCCTCAAAGATTCCAATTACAAGCTTACTCAATTTACCCTCACTGAACAACAAAAATTAGAACAACGCATTAAAGAACGGACTGACAGTAAAGGAAATCCTGTTCCTTATGCCGAATGTTTGGTGCGCAAAAAGGAAATTAAGCTAACGCCCGAGGAAGTTATCCGGCAATTGTATTTACAAGTATTGATGGATGATTATGGTTATCCTGCCACCCGTATGGAAGTGGAGTATTCAGTGTCGTTTGGGCGTGAAAAAAAGCGGGCTGATATTGTGATATTTGACCGCGAAAAAACGCTTTCGCCCTATATTATTGTTGAACTAAAGAAACCAAAACTTAAAGATGGGAAAGAGCAACTGAAAAGCTATTGCAATGGAACAGGTGCGCCCATTGGTGTGTGGAGTAATGGCGATTCTATTTCGTATTATCACCGCAAAGACCCCAACTATTTCGAAGATTTGCCGGGCATTCCTAAAGTTACCGAAAAGCTATCCGATATTCTATCAGAGCGCTGGAATATTGAAGATTTAATCAAAAAAGATAAGTTGGTGAATGAGCGCAAATCGCTGAAAGACTTGATTCTTGAAATGGAAGACGAAGTTTTGGCAGGTGCCGGCGTGGATGCGTTTGAGGAATTGTTTAAGTTGATATTTACGAAGTTGTTCGACGAAATGGAATCGGGGCGCGACAAGAAACGCTTTCTCGAATTTCGTAATTATGGCGATACGGAAACGGAACTGAAAGATAAAATTCAAGCCATTTTCAACAGGGCTAAAGTCAAATGGTCGGGTGTGTTTTCCGACGATGCAAAAATTGAACTTACCGCCTCTCACTTATCTGTTTGTGTTTCTTCCTTACAAGATGTAAAGTTATTCAATAGTAATCTCGATGTAGTGGACGATGCTTTCGAATACCTCATTGGCAAAAGCTCGAAGGGCGAAAAAGGACAATACTTTACACCGCGGTATGTGATTGATATGTGTGTAAAAATGCTCAATCCACAAGAGCATGAAACCATGATTGACACAGCAGCCGGAAGTTGCGGCTTCCCTGTTCATACCATTTTTCATGTTTGGAAACAAATCTTTACAGACCTGGGACTGGCGCAAAGTCATTTGTTTACGTTGGAACAAAAACCTCCTCGCTGTACCGATTATGTAAATGATAAAGTATTTGCCATTGATTTTGATGAAAAAACGGTGCGTGTTGCCCGAACCATGAACCTGATTGCAGGCGACGGACAAACCAATGTGTTACACCTGAACACGCTCGACTGGGAACGGTGGGACGAAAAAACAAACGATGGCGACTGGCAGGATGTGTATGGCAGTGGTTGGACAAATATTAAAAAGCTCCGTACAGTTAAGAACAACAACCGCGATTTCCAGTTCGATATTCTGATGGCAAATCCGCCCTTTGCAGGCGATATTAAAGAGAGTCGGATTATTTCCAAATATGAATTGGGCAAAAACTCAGCAGGCAAATATCAAACAGCCGTTGGGCGCGATATACTGTTTATTGAGCGCAATCTCGATTTCCTAAAACCCGGTGGACGTATGGCTATTGTATTGCCACAGGGCAGGTTCAATAACAGCAGCGACAAACAAATCCGTGAATTTATAGCCGAACGTTGCCGCATTTTAGGCGTAGTAGGGTTGCATGGCAATGTGTTTAAGCCGCATACAGGTACTAAAACCTCTGTAATGCTAGTGCAGAAATGGGACGATAAGTTATGTCCCAAAGTGGATGATTATCCTATTTTCTTTGCCACCATGCAGGAACCAACCAAAGATAATAGCGGTGAAAAGATTTATGTTCGCAAGCGTGATATTCCTTCCGTTTACAAAGTAAAGCCGGAAGTTCCACAACCTGTTCAAACCGAAATGGAACTGAAAGAACCGGAAGTAAGCTATGTAAACACGGTGAAAGATCTGGACGAATATGTATTAGACACCCACGATCACTTGATAGTAAAGCATGACCTGTTTAACCACGACGGACAAACCCACGACGGAATAGCCGAAGCATTTGCAGAATTTGCCAAGAAAGAGCAGCTTAGTTTTTTTTAAATAGCCCTTTCGATGAAGCAAAGTATAAGGCTTTGTTGGAGGGGCTGGAAATAAGTGTTCAGTATTATAAATCACTATCAACAATAATTGACTATCGGATTGAGGCAGAATATTTTGATAAGCGATTTCTTAAAATTGATGAAATTTTTGAACGTATAGAAAGTACTACTTTCTTTAATGTTGCAAACTATGAAAACGGCAGAGCATACAATTCCGAAGAATTTTCGGAATTACAACTTGAAAATGGAGTAAAAGTATCTAAGATTGGGGATGTAACACAAAAGAGAATAAATGTCAATTGGGTTGAAGTTTCCGAATTGGAGTTTTTAAGGCAAAAAGGTAATTGTTTAATAGATGATGATATATTGATGACATTAACAGGTGATCCCCCCGATGTTGGAAAAGTAAATTTATTTAAAGACAATCAAATAAAGTCAACATGGAATCAAAGAGTTGCTAGAGTTTATCTGCAAGAAAATCAATCAATTTTTTTTAGCTCAAAGGTTTTTTTTATTGTGCTTTATAACAGATTTTGTAGGGAACAACTAGAACGATTTGCCAAGGGAATTAGACAAAGAAATCTTGGTGTTGAATGTATTGAGAAATTAAGATTGCCGATTCTTTCAATTACTCTTCAGATAAAACTTAATGAATTAATTACGGAATCATTTAGTTTACTTGAAAATGCTAATTCAATATATAAAAGTTCAGAAACCCTTTTACTCGAAAGCTTAGATTTAAATAACTTTGTACCGACAGCAGAAGCAGTCAATGTAAAGAGTTTTAAAGAATCGTTTTTGAGTTCAGGCAGATTGGATGCTGAATACTATCAGAAGAAGTACGAAGAAATTATTGCTCGTGTTAAGTCGCACAAATATGATAAGTTAGGAAATCTTGTCAATATAAAGAAATCAATTGAGCCGGGGTCGGATGCTTATCAGGAAGAAGGCGTGCCATTTATCCGGGTTTCCAATTTAAATAAGATGGGATTATCGGAACCTGATATTCATTTGGATGGAGTAAAATATAAAGATGTGGTTAGACCACGGAAAGATACAATTCTATTGTCGAAAGATGGAACGGTAGGTATAGCTTATAAAGTATCAGAAGATATGAACGCCATTACCTCAGGTGCTATTTTGCATTTGTCAGTGAAAACGGATGAAGTATTGCCAGATTATCTCACATTGGTTTTAAATTCCAAAGTGGTGCAAATGCAAGCCGAGCGCGATGCCGGTGGTTCTATTCTTCAGCATTGGAAGCCTTCGGAAATAGAACAGGTCGAAATTCCAATTATCGACAAACAGATTCAGGAAAAAATAGCCTTATTGGTTTCAGAAAGTTTCAGGCTCAAGAAGCAATCGGAGCAATTGCTCGAAACTGCTAAACGAGCTGTAGAAATAGCCATTGAAGAGAGTGAAGAAGTAGCTATGCAATTTATCCAGGCAAGTCAAGCTTTCAATTGAACTGACAACTATATAAAAATAAAACAGCCCGAAAGTTCATGAACTTTCGGGCTGTTTCTGTCTCTTTCATAAACAAGTTTTTTATTCGCCTTTTTTCTTGTTCATATATTTAAGTTCGATGATAAAAGCAATAAGGAGTCCTAACCCGCCAAACAAAAGCACCGCTGCACCGTACACAATACCGGCAATTTCGTAAATATCGTTCGAGAAATCGCCATAACCATAACCAGGTAACATTGAATAACAAAACAAGAAGCCAACAAGCAAACCTAAGCCTACGCCCAACAATAAGCTGGCCAGTTTCAAAGTGCTAAAAACACCACTTGTGCCAAAATTAACCGGAAGCGAAAACTTACTTTCGAGAAATGAAGGATCAAATTTTTCACCAATTTTTTCTATCAGGCTCAATCTTTCTTTTTTTCGGGCAAACAATTCGAATAATTTATAAATGCCCAGGGTAACTATACCTACTACAAGAGGAATACTAATAAAATCTAACATAATTTTTTGTTTTTAAAATAAATAATTTCGTTCTTTGTATTGTTTGACGCCACTTTCCGAAATAGGTTACACTATTTGCAATTTTTTATTATTTTCGCAGCCGGGTGTAACCATTCATCATTAGTAGCGTCTAAACTCATATATGGAGAACAAGGACGAGCTAATATATATAAAACGGATTTTAGAAGGAGAAACGAAATTGTTTTCGTACTTTCTTCAGCGCTACAGCAACTCTGTTTTTTCTATGGTTGTCCGTATTGTTCAGTCGCGCGAGGATGCCGAAGAGCTTACACAGGATACTTTTCTGAAAGTATTTAAAAAGCTCGATACCTTTAAAGGTGATTGTTCTTTCTCTACCTGGATGTTCCGAATTGCTTATAATACAGCCGTTTCGTTCACCCGCAAGAAAAAGATAATTTTACCGGCCATCGAAGATAGTATGCTCGAGACTATTCCCGACGATGCTTTGACTGGTTTCTTCGAAAAAGATGAGAACGAAAAAAAGTTGCAGGACCTTGAAAAAGCCATTGCGCTGCTGAACGCTGAAGAAAAAGCGCTGATAACGCTCTTTTACCTCGAAGCAAAAACGGTGAACGAATTAGCTGTGATCTTCGATCTTACCATCGAAAATGTGAGGGTAAAGCTTTTCAGGGCAAGAAAAAAATTATTTGTACTAATGACGAAGTAAAAAAGATATGGAAAAAGACAAAGCCATCGTAAAAGCGCTGAAATCGACCCAAACGCCACAGATTTCAGTAGACTTTCAGGCACACACAATGAACAAAATATTCAAACTGGCCGAACAAAAAAGAAAACGTGCCTATTTTCTGCATCTATGTCTGATTTCGGCGGCATCGATAGGATTAATAGTTACTGCCGCATTTCTACTCAAGGATTATCTGTCTTTCAGTTTAAAACTACCTGATTTTCAACTTACATCATCATCTATTTCATTGTTTGCATTCAGTTTTTATATCGCCGCACTCATACTTATATTGGTAGGACTGGACGCCTATTTCCGCCGCAAATGGCTGATAAAGCATCAGAACAGCAAATAAAACAAGCGAGGCCGATCATTACTGATCGGCCTCGTTGCATATATTGCATATATTTTAAATACTTTCTCTCATTTTTCAGCCTTGTCTTGGTTCTTAGCTCTTAAATCCAACATTTTTTTGAAAACCAAAGCTCTATAAAAGACGAAAGGTAGTGAACCATCACGGCCGACTACCAATCTTTTTGTTAACCTTAAATCTAATACTATGAAAAAATCACGATACAAAGATACGGCACATTTTAATTCCATGCAATAGTTTTCGGAATATTTTACTCTAAAAATATGTTTTATAACATTGTTTTGGTATTTTGACCTTTTTTCTTTTCTGAAAATGCTGTTTTTTGAAGTAAGTTAACAATTTTAATGTCGCGGTTCCTACAAATAAGCATCTAAAAACCTATGGATTTCAGTCCTAATCCGGCTTTTTCATCCAAGCCGAACGTCAGGTTCATATTCTGAACAGCTTGTCCCGAAGCTCCTTTGAGTAAATTGTCAATCATCGACACAATCAATAGTTTATCTCCATGTTTTTCGAGATACACAATGCCTTTGTTTGTGTTCACCACCTGCTTCATGTCGGGATTTTTATCCACAACAAAAGTGAAAGCAGCATCTTTGTAAAAATCTTTGTACAACGATTTGGCTTCTTCTATATTCAGGTTACTTTTTGTGTAGATGGTTGCATAAATGCCACGTGCAAAATTGCCCCGCACGGGAATAAAGTTGACCGCAGCATGAAAATTATTTTGCAACTGACGCAACGACTGACTAATTTCCTGTAAATGTTGATGATTGAACGCTTTATAAATAGAAATATTATTGTTTCTCCAACTAAAATGAGAAGTTGCCGATGGCTTCACCCCTGCCCCGGTAGAGCCGGTTATGGCATTTACATGAATATCGTCGGTGAGCATTCCGGCGGCAGCCAAAGGCAATAATCCAAGCTGTATGCAAGTGGCAAAACAACCGGGATTGGCAACATGTTGAGCCTTTCTGATTTCAGATGCATTCAGTTCAGGCAGTCCATAAACAAAATCGTGATCAGCCCGCTTTTCTCTGTAGTCGGTCGAAAGATCAATGATTTTTATATGAGCCGGCACATTATTTTCGTCCATAAACTTCTTACTATCGCCATGCGCCGAGCATAGAAACAAAGCGTCAACTTTATCGAACAGAAATTCAGAAGTAAATATAAGATTTGTTTCGCCAATCAAACCTGAATGCACATCGGTGATTGGATTTCCGGCGTTGCTGTTGCTGTGCACAAAAGCAATCTCCACATTAGGGTGATTCACAAGTATGCGAAGTAATTCTCCGGCGGTGTAACCAGCGCCTCCTACGACGCCCACTTTGATACTTATCATAAGTTCGTTGTTATATTTTGTTGAGGTATAATGTTATATGCAAAGCAATTTTGTGCTGACACGCTTTCGGGGAATTTTGTGCTTCAACAGCCATCGAGAAGCATTTTTCGCTCCACATGAACATCCTGAACTTCAGCAAGGGCTAGAGTTTTGTGAGCTGAAGTTTGCGCAAGGTCATGCAACCAACTGTTGTGATTCATCACCTAAAAGCCATAAGCCGGGTAGAAGTTTATCTGACCTCAAAAAAAAGCGTGAATGTATCAACACAATCAGCCTTAGTCTTTTTTAGCGGCCTTTTTGAGTCTTTTTTCCTCTTTTTTTTCTTTTGGCGACTTGAGAGCTTCTTTTTTTACGTCTTTCTTAGCGTCTTTCGATTTTGACATTGCAGATGGGTTTTAAATATTATTATTTCACAAAGGTAACTATTTAAAAAATAATAGTAAAGCTTTCCGTTCGAAAAAAAAATTCAACAGGGTGAATGTTATAAAGCAAAAAGGTAATGGAGTTGTAATTTACTGATAACGAGAAAATAGGCAGCAACCCACCAAATCAGTAAAATCCAGGTGAAGAGGTAATAACTTAACTTTCTTCTTTTGTGGTTGATCGCATACATGAGAACAATAATAGCGAATACTCCTCCAATAAATTCAAAAAAATGCAAAAGATTTTCAGGTATCCTGCGTTTATTACGCATGGCAGCACTCTTATCGTAGACAAATAGAATAGCACTTATTAAATTAACTGCTATAAGATACAAAACAATAATATTCATAACAATGCATAATTGTGTTGTTAATAAAAAACAAGTTTTACAATCCAAAAAAATATCTTTAAGTTAGTCTCCTAAACAAAAAAAAGAAGAATCACAATTATCAAAATCATCGCAAGTTAAAGTTACAAAAGGAATAAATCGATCTATTTATTCTTCGAGCAAATCCGGCCGAAGCAGTTTTGTACGCTCTACCGACTGTTGATGATTCCATTCGTCCACTTTGGCCTGATGCCCCGAAAGCAGGATGTCAGGTACTTTCCAGCCATTGTAGTCAGCTGGACGCGTGTAAACAGGCGGCGCCAACAAGTTATCCTGAAAAGAGTCGGACAAAGCCGACTGTTCGTCGCCGATAGCTCCTGGAATAAGCCTCACTATGGCATCGGTCATTATAGCAGCGGGAAGTTCTCCACCCGTAAGCACAAAATCGCCAATTGTAATTTCTTTTGTAATAAGATGTTCGCGAATACGATGATCAATTCCTTTATAATGCCCACAGAGAATGATCAGATTTTCGGAAAGAGAATAACGGTTGGCCATTTTCTGATCAAAACGTTCACCATCAGGAGAAGTATAAATTACCTCATCGTAATTGCGTTCGCTTTTAAGTTTTGAAATAATCCTGTCAATCGGCTCAATCTGCATCACCATACCGGCACTGAACCCGAAAGCATAATCGTCTACTCGTCGGTGCTTGTTGGTAGTGTATTCACGCAAATTATGCACATGTATTTCAACAAGACCATTTTCTCTGGCTCGTTTAACGATAGAATAATTCAACGGGCTATCCAGCAATTCGGGAACGGCAGATATAATATCAATACGCATTTTTAAATAATTACAATTAGGTACCTTTAGTTTTAAGTGCTAAATTTTCACTATTCCTTCTCTTTATCTGTTAGTTAAAGAAATAAAAACATAAATGCAAAAGTATAAAAAAAAGTTTCATTCAAACAATATGCTGCCAAACAATTCATATTTATGACACATTGCTCTGTTTTCAGTGATGATTAATCACAGATTGGCGGCGAGCCATTTTCGAAGCATATCGGGAGATTTGCCACACCTACGGGCGTAGTCCTGAAACTGATGCTCATCAATTTTCCCAATGTTGAAGTATTTCGATTTTGGATGATCGAACATGAGCCCGCTTACCGAAGCATTGGGAAACATTGCACCGTTTTCAGTTAGCATGATTCCTAATTCCTTGAAATTTATAAGTTCATCGAGCGTAAAAATGATAGACTGATCGGGCAAAGAAGGATATCCTACCGCAGGTCGAATACCCTGATAATGAGTTTTAAACATTTCATTCACATTCAGTGGTTCATCGGGCACATAGCCCCAAATCTCTTTGCGCACCTTGTAGTGCAACCATTCAGCGGTAGCTTCGGCCAACCGATCCGATAAGGTTTTTATAAGGATAGAATGATACATATCATCGTCCTTTTCGAATGTTTCGGCAAAAGCTTCGACACCCAAAACGGTATTGGCAAACACACCAACATAATCGTCCTGAGGTTTCAGAAAATCGGCCAACGAGTAGCAAAAACCATCGGTCGAAGGAACTTGCTGACGCAAAGTCGGAATCGTGATTTTCTTATGTTCAAAGGTTGCAACAATATCATCGTCGTTGGAATTAGCCGGATAAATACCCACCACAGCATTGATGGTTACGATTTTTTCATCCTTGAAACGCCTGAGCATTTCCTGCGCATCTTTATACAGCTTAAGCGCTTCTTCAGCCTTTTCTCTTTCGTTTTCGGCAAATTTTTGCAACCATCCCGCCTTGCACGAACCACAATCGCAAACACTTTGAATATCGTCGTATTTGCCGTTCAATCGCCAGGCCATAAAGAAAAAAGTCCAGTGAATAAAAGGAACAATTTCTTTGATATCTATATCGAAAAACCGGGTTATGCCCGGTTGTTTTGGAGTCATTTTCGTTTTTGTTTTATTATGTTTTTAACGCCTCTAAAAAAGCATCAATATCTAAAATAACCAATTACAATGGCGATTGGTTCAGTTCCGAACAAGTTAAAGCTTGAAATATATTCGATCAATTTTGGAAATCAGGACAAATGCAAAATAACGCAATTGTAAACATCTATTCCAAACAAACGTCACAGCCGCATCTTATTTTTAAGAACAACTATAAATCTCACTTCAACTATTATGGCACAAAGGTAATTGCATTTTTTCAAGGCTCAATGCCAAAACTAAAAATTAAAATATGTATTTTTGGTGTTTTAAGTCAAATCATCGTATAACCCTATTTTGAAAGAATCAATTGCTTTATGAAAAAAATCTACTTTATCCTGTTCATTGTAAGCTTGTTTTTAACCGTTTCTGTTCCGGCAATGTCACAATCGGCAAATGTAAAAAGCAAAAACGCAACAGCTTTTGACACGATTCGTCTTCAGATGCCCGACACGCTTGGAGGCGTACCGCTACTGACTGCTGCACAACATCGTCGCTCCTACCGCGAATTTGACAGCAAAAATCTGTCGACAAAACATTTATCAGAACTATTATGGATGGCTAACGGGATAAATCGTGCCGGAGGGAAGCGCACAGTGCCTTCGGCAATGGCGCTCTACCCTATACAAGCCTACGTGTTTCTTGCCGATGGCGTGTATTTTTACAATCCTCAGAAACATTTGCTCGAACCAATTATGAAAGGTGACTTTCGTGCATTCTGTGGTACGCAGGAATTTGTAAAAACTGCCCCTTTGAATTTGATTTATATTGCCAACTACAATGTTTTTAAAGGCCGACACGAAACCCCTGCTGAAGAAAAGCTTTGGCTCGCTTCGCTGGATGCGGGACATTGTTCACAAAATGTTTATCTCTACTGTGCTTCTGAAGGTCTGAAATGCGTGGTGCGTGCCAGTGCCGACAAAGCAGCCTTGCTCCGTTTGCTACAATTGAACGAAAATTATCAATTTATTGTAGCGCAAACCATCGGATATTGATTCCTACTGATATTTAGGGAACTATGGGCATGACTTTCCAAAAGAAGTCATGCTTTGCTCATGGTCGGCTTCCGTGATTAATTTTAATTATGATTTATTTATCTGTTAGTTATAGCTATTTTTAGTATTTTTGTCCTCAACCAAAACAAACGTTAAAAAGGACAATTCGATGACTAAATTTTCAAAAGCTTTCTGGGTCGCCAATTCTGTGGAATTATTGGAACGACTCGCCTACTACGCCGTTTTCATTGTAATCACGCTTTACCTTTCGAACGTATGGGGATTTTCAGACATCGAAGCAGGCGTTATTTCAGGTACTTTTTCGGCCTGTTTGTATTTACTGCCTACTTTTGCCGGTGCTTTATCCGACAAAATTGGTTTCCGCTCAGCCATAATAATTGCCTTTCTTCTGCTAACTTTAGGTTATGGTGGCTTAGGCGTTCTGCCTACCTTTTTGGAAAGCGCCGGACTGGTTACTTATGGTATGACTACCACATTTTCGGGCCTTAACGAAAGTTACTTACGTTGGTCGATCGTACCGATTCTTGTATTAATTGTGATTGGGGGCTCATTTATAAAAGCAGTGATATCAGGCACAGTGGCTCGCGAAACCACTTCCGAAACACGTGCCAGTGGATATGCCGTATTCTACATGATGGTGAATATCGGAGCCTTTACCGGAAAAACAGTTGTAGATCCGCTTCGTAAAAGCATGGGTGATCAGGGCCTGATTTACATCAATTATTTTTCTACAATAATGACCTTGCTGGCGCTTGTTGCTGTGTTTTTCTTTTATAAATCGGCCAAAACCGATGGACAGGGAAAAAGTTTTGCTGAAATAGGACGTGGTTTGCTTAAAGTTCTGGGCAATGCAAGATTGATCATATTAATTCTGATCATCAGTGGTTTCTGGATGATTCAAAGTCAAATGTATGCTACAATGCCTAAATATGTAATCAGAATGATTGGTGCTGAAGCTTCGCCCGGATGGTATGCAAATGTGAATCCTCTTGTGGTTTTTGTTTTGGTGAATTTTATCACCTCCTTTATGAAAAAGCGAACTGCTCTTACTTCAATGACAATTGGTATGCTTATCATTCCACTTTCAGCACTCGTAATGTCTTTCGGCACTCAAATTGGCACTGAAAACGTGATGGGATTACACCCGGTTGCTTTTATGATGATCATCGGAATAGCCATGCAGGCAGTGGCCGAATGTTTTATTTCGCCCCGCTTTCTGGAATATTTCTCTTTGCAGTCTCCCAAAGGAGAAGAGGGACTTTATTTAGGATTCAGCCACTTACATTCATTTGTCTCCTACCTTTTTGCCTTCGGTCTTTCTGGCTTTTTACTCGAAAAATACTGCCCCGATCCACGCAACTTTACTTCGTCCGAAGCTTATACAGCTGCCACGCAACATGCTCATTATATTTGGTATGTGTTCGTGGCCATTGGATTAATTTCGGCTGTTGCTTTGCTCACTTATGGCTACGTAACCCGTCGGATAGATAAAAAGAAATTAACGCTGAATTGATGCTTAAAAAATTAAAAGGATATATGATGCCCATTGCCATGACGCTGGGCATCATATTACATAAATATGTGGGGGAATTATCGTTTATAATTCCTTACCTGATTTTCGTCATGCTATTGCTCACCTATGTAAAATTATCATGGAAAGAGATTAGATTTACAAAAATGCATTTATGGCTTATTCTTATTCAAATAGTGGGTAGTATAAGCGCTTATTTTGTCCTCAACCCTTTCAACTCCACACTGGCACAAGGCGTTATGATTTGCATTTTAGCTCCAACGGCAACTTCGGCGCCCGTAATTACCGGCATGTTGAAGGGAAATGTGGCCAGTCTGACCGCCTACAGCCTTATAAGTAATCTGACCATTGCCATTCTCGCTCCCTTGTTCTTCTCTTATATTGGTTACAATGAGTTACCTTTTCTGAGTTCTGTCTTCGAAATCTCGAAGAAAGTTGTTTTTCTGTTGGTTATGCCCTTTATCATTGCTTTATTGCTGAATAAATTTGCACCTAAAACATCCGGATTTCTTCAAACAAAATCAGGACTTTCGTTCTATCTATGGAGCATTGCGCTTACTGTTGTCACCGGGCGAACGGTGCAATTCATTATCGAACAGGGACAATCGCATATTGTTGTCGAAATACTGATTGGTTTGTTTGCTTTTGTGGTTTGCGGGGCTCAGTTTTGGTTTGGACGTAAAATCGGACGTAAATACAATGATACCGTAGCCGGCGGACAAGGACTTGGACAAAAAAACACGGTACTCTCCATTTGGATGGCTCAAATGTATTTGGATCCCATTTCGTCCATCGGGCCGGGCGCTTATGTGCTTTGGCAGAACATGGTGAATTCGTGGCAAGTGTGGAGGAAAAGAAAGAACCTTGGATAACTCAGATCATCCCTTATTCAATCTTTTCGGGCAATTCCTTGATGGTGTTGATGCGATTAGATGTTTTGTGCAATTGGGTTAGAAATTCATTTATTTTCTCCTGATAATCTACCAAATAATCGGGATGCATCTTTTTGGTTGCAAGTGTGATCAGTCTTTTGAGTAATAGCCCCACCTTGTAATCGTAGCCCGACACGCGCGCCCCGAAAACCTTTGCCGGATTGGCAAACTGCAATTCCAATACATAAAGTACAAGATCCGCTTCAAGCTTCAGGTTTTTGGTTTCAATTTTAAATTCGTTGATGCGCTTCACACAGGCATTCAGTTTATTCACAGCTTGTTTCTGAATCGTACTGCCTCTGTATTCTTTCTGGCACAGCAGGATAATGTCTTCCTTCGCCTCTTCGTAAAGTGTTTGCTCTCCGCCCTCCTTATCCAGAAAGTTAACAAGTAAATACTCGTAATTATAGCGTTTGGCCGACAGCTTCAGCAGCATTTCTACAAGTTCTTTTTTCGAAAGCTGGTTGAGTTGTTCTTTGAGAATGGCTTTGTCGCGGGGCATATCTTAGGGTTAGTAATTTGTTTCACAAATATAACAAATTTGCTCAGAACCAGGAATTGTTATCAATTGATTTATCAAAGTCGATTAAAAATCTAATCACCTGATTTGTCTGCAAAAAAAATATATTTCACAACCAACGAAGCCACTCTTTATTTTTTACATTATTGTTTATCCTAAATTTCACTGATTTTCTGTATCTTTGCAGTCCAAAATAAATCAGAATTAAAGAGTAAGGCACAAGCAATTAAAACTTTGAGCCCCATATCTTTTTATGATCAACTAAATGCAAAATACGAAACAATGAGTAATTTTAAACGAACCACCGTAACTTCAGCGCTTCCTTATGCCAACGGACCTGTTCACATTGGTCACTTAGCCGGTGTATATGTGCCAGCCGATATTTATGTGCGCTACCTGCGCCTTAAAGGCGAAGATGTGCTTTTTATAGGCGGTTCCGACGAACACGGGGTGCCCATTACCATAAAAGCTAAAAAAGAAGGCGTGACACCACAGGATATTGTGGATCGTTATCACGGAATTATTAAAAAATCGTTCGAAGATTTTGGTATCTCGTTCGATATTTATTCGCGTACCACTTCTAAAACGCACAAAGAGCTGGCTTCCGAAATTTTTAAAACCATCAACGAAAAAGACGGTTTTGTAATTCAGAGCAGCGAGCAATATTACGACGAAACAGCGCAGCAATTCCTGGCCGACCGATATATCACAGGTAAATGTCCGCACTGTGGTAACGAAAATGCCTATGGTGACCAGTGTGAAGCCTGCGGAACGTCGTTGAACCCAACCGATTTGATCAATCCTAAATCGGCCATAAGTGGTTCGGCGCCTGTAATGCGCGAAACCAAACACTGGTACCTCCCACTCGATCAGCACGAAGCATGGTTGCGTCAATGGATTCTCGAAGACCACAAAGAATGGAAACCAAATGTGTACGGACAGTGTAAAAGCTGGCTCGACATGGGCTTGCAACCACGTGCGGTGAGTCGCGACCTCGACTGGGGAATTCCCGTACCTGTGGAAGGCGCTGAAGGAAAAGTGCTTTACGTATGGTTCGATGCGCCTATCGGTTATATCTCGAACACCAAAGAACTTTTGCCAGATAGTTGGGAAAAGTGGTGGAAAGATCCCGAAACACGTTTGCTGCATTTTATCGGAAAAGACAATATTGTGTTCCACTGCATTGTGTTCCCGGCCATGCTGAAAGCCGAAGGTTCGTATATTTTGCCCGAAAATGTGCCGGCCAACGAATTCCTGAATCTCGAAGGTGACAAGATTTCCACTTCGCGTAACTGGGCAGTTTGGTTGCACGAATACCTCGAAGAATTCCCCGGCAAACAGGATGTATTACGTTATGTATTAACTGCTAATGCGCCCGAAACCAAGGACAACGACTTTACATGGAAAGATTTCCAGGCCCGCAACAACAATGAATTGGTGGCTATTTTCGGCAACTTCGTAAATCGTGCGCTGGTACTCACACAAAAATACTACGATGGCAAAGTGCCTGCTTTGGGCGAACTCACCGACTACGACAAACAAACGTTGGAGGAATTTGCCAATGTGAAAGCCGATGTAGAAAAACTGCTCAATAATTTCCGCTTCCGCGATGCACAAAAAGAAGCTATGACATTGGCGCGTATTGGCAACAAATATTTAGCTGATACCGAACCCTGGAAGGTTGCCAAAACCGACATGGCGCGCGTGGATACCATTATGCATTTGAGTTTGCAGATTGCAGCCAATCTGGCCATTGCGTTCGAGCCATTCCTGCCATTCTCGTCGGAGAAACTGAGAAATATGCTCGGACTGAAAACCTTCGACTGGAAAGAGCTCGGCCGCATCGACCTGCTGAAAGCCGGCGATCAACTCGGAACACCTGAATTGCTGTTCGAGAAAATCGAAGACGAAACCATTGCTGCACAGGTACAGAAATTGCAGGACACAAAATTAGCCAACGAAGCTGCGGCTTACAAACCCGAAGCTGTAAAAGAAAATGTCGCTTTCGACGATTTTATGAAAGTGGACATCCGCGTGGCTACCGTGCTCGATTGTCAGAAAGTGCCTAAAGCCGATAAACTGCTTCAGTTTAAGCTGGACGACGGCATGGGCGGTCGCACTATTCTTTCGGGAATTGCTGCTTCGTACCCAAATCCTGAAGAACTGATTGGTACACAGGTTTGCTTTATTGCCAACTTCGAACCCCGCAAACTGCGCGGCATTATGAGCGAAGGTATGATTCTGTCGGCCGAAGATGCCGATGGAAAATTAGTGCTTGTGCGCCCCGGTGCTTTAGTGACGAATGGTGTGGGAGTGAAATAAAAATTGTTGAATTTAGGATGATGAAACTTACAAGCTTCGCAAAAAGCAATGTTATCACATTGCTATTGAGGTGTCTCATCATAGTTGTAGTGGTGGGAATACTAAGGGCATTTTTCTACATTTACAACGCCGACTTAATTCAAATCGAAAACTGGAGCAGCGAACTACCCGCTTTGCTGAAAGGCGCTTTCATTTTCGACGCTTCCAATCTGTCGATTACATTTGGCCTGTTTGTCATTTTATCGTTGATTCCGTTCAGATTTCGCTCAGATAAAAGGTATCAGTCCTTTCTGTTCATATGCTTTATGATTGGAATAATTGTGTTGGTGGTGCTGAACATCACCGACACAATTTATTTTCATTATGCTCAAAAACGCATCACTTCTGACGAATTCAGCTATTTCAACAACAGCAACACTGCCCTGATAATGCTCATTTCCATTCGTGAGAATTGGTACATGCTGTTGTTGGGTATTGCGCTGATACTCGGGTCTGCCTGGCTTTATAAAAAAATCAAACACAACAGATCTGAATGCTCACAACTTGCTTTTTATATCAGCAACTCACTCTTTCTCATCGTTATGGTATTCGTGTTGATAATTGCCATACGCGGTGGTGTCAGCCGGGCGATACGCCCTATCACGCTGAGCAATGCGTTGCAATTTTCCGAATCTCCGTCCAAAGCTTATATTGTTTTGAACAATCCCTTTTGCATTGTTAAAACATTAAATAAAGATCAAAACAATTACAGCAGATATTTCTCTGAAAAAGAGCTTGATAAGCTGTATTATCCTTCGCACAAAGGCTCGAACGAACAACAAATGAAGCGCAAAAATGTAGTAATTTTCATTCTTGAGAGTTTCAGTTACGAACATTCGGCTTTCCTTAATCCACAACTATACCCTGATGGTACAAAGTATACGCCATTTCTCGATTCGTTGATGCAACAGGGATATGTTTTTGATAAATGCTATGCAAATGGACGAAAATCAATTGATGCACTACCTTCGGTACTTGTATCAATTCCTTCCTTCAAGACTCCATTTGTATTAACCCAGCAAGCCCTTTCACCCATGAATGGTTTCGGAACACTTTTAGGAAATGAAGGTTGGGACAGTTGGTTTTTTATGGGCTCGGAACAAAGATCGATGGGTTTCGTTGCATTTGCCAAAAGCGCAGGATACAAAAACTTCAGAACCAGAGAGGATTACGAAAAAACAAATGGAACCAAAGATTTTGATGGATACTGGGGAATCTGGGACAAGGAATTTTTATCTTACATGGCCAACGAACTGGGACAGGCTAAACAACCTTTTTTATCCACTACTTTTACGCTCACTTCGCATCATCCTTACGTTATTCCGGAGAAATATAAAAAGATTTTGCCTGCTGGAAAAACAAAACTTCAACAGTGTGTGGCGTATACCGATATGGCTTTGAGAGATTTCTTCTCAATCGCTAAAGATAAGGATTGGTACGAAAATACTATTTTTGTTTTTGTCGCCGACCATGTGAGCCCCGAAGTGTACGCCGCCGAGAATAAAACTGGTATTGGCAATTCACACATCATGTATTTTCTGTATACTCCCGATGGCTCCATTCGGGGAAGAGATGCTGCCGTTACGCAGCAAATAGACATAATGCCAACTGTATTAGGACTCTTAGACTACAACAAACCATATTTTGCTTTTGGAAAAGACCATTTTTCTGAACAAAAAGACAACTTTGCCATCAATTACAATGGAAGTGCTTTCCAGTGGATCAACGACTCCTCCGATTATATTTTCGACGAAAAAACAACCGGCGATACCATCGTTGATCTGAAAGTAAAGGCTTTCGTTCAGCGTTATTATCTGCAAATGGAGAAAAGAAAGTTTGTACTCGACGGTAAAAACAAGTAGTTATTTTTTTCTTGGCTTATGTTTGTTTTTCGAACAATTCAGGGCAATAATACCGACGTTCTCGAACAAAATTTGTAAGTTTGTGTGCTAATTTCAAAAAGCTTAAATTCATGACACAAAACACAAAAGCTGCGACTTCCCGCTTATTATCACTCGATGTTTTACGTGGGATTACAATTGCAGGTATGATAATGGTAAACAATCCGGGAAGCTGGGGAAGTATTTATGCACCACTGGGTCACGCCGAATGGAATGGCTTAACTCCCACCGATCTGGTTTTCCCGTTTTTCATGTTTATCATGGGAGTTTCAATGTTTTTGTCGTATAAAAAATTCGAATTCAAATTCAGTGGAAAAACCTTCACTAAATTACTGCGCAGGTCGATTCTGCTCTTCCTTATCGGATTAGGAATTGGCTGGTTTAGTTTGTTTTTACGTGGATTACGAAGCGAAGAACTTATTGGATTACCTGTTTTCGAAAGAATTCTACAAGCAGCCAATAATTTTGAAAACATACGCATTTTAGGGGTTCTGCAACGCCTGGCGCTGGTATCATTTTTTGGTTCGCTGATTGTTTTGTTGTTTAAGCCAAAACATATTCCCTGGATTATCGGCTTCATCCTTGTGGCTTATTGGGCGATTATATATCTCAGCGGAAGTATGGAGCTCAGTTCAAACAGCCTGATCGCCATCATCGATCGTAACATTTTGGGCGAAGCACATATGTACACCAGTCATCTGGCCGATGGCTCTTCAATCGCTTTTGATCCTGAAGGTATTTTAAGTACTCTACCTTGCATCGCCCATGTATTGTTAGGCTTTTGGGCAGGAAAACTAATATCGGAAACAAAGGATCTTGGCGAAAAAATTCAAAAACTCTTTATCTTTGGAACAATAATTATGTTCATTGGATTTTTGATCGATTATGGATTTCCTATCAACAAAAAAATATGGAGTTCAAGTTTTGTGCTCACCACTTGTGGTTTAGCGTCCTTGTTACTCGGTTTACTTATCTGGATAATTGACATAAAAGAAAAAAAACGCTGGAGCGTATTCTTCGAATCGTTCGGAGTTAACCCAATGTTTGTATATGTTGTAGGTGCTGTTTTAAGCATTTTACTGAGCAATATCGGCTTCCAGTACATGGAAAAATGGACATCAATCAAAGGCTTTGTATATAATCAGTGGTTGCTGCCTGTATTTGGCGACTATACCGGATCATTGGTATTTGCTCTGATATTTGTAACAATTTGCTGGTACATAGGCCATATACTCTATAAGAAAAAGATTTACATAAAATTATAAGCTGCAATACTGAAGGATGGATTGGCATTTATAAAAACCTGTAAATCAAAACAGCAAACGCAATAATGAATTACGAAGATCTTCGCGACTACTGCCTGAGTCTGAAAGGAACTACTGAACATTTTCCTTTTGATGAATTCAGCCTTGTAATGAAAGTGCAGGGTAAAATGTTTGCGCTGCTTCCTCTCGACAATCCAGAGACTCAGATTGCACTGAAATGTGACCCTGAACGGGCTATTCAGCTGCGCGACGAATTTCCGGCCATTACTGCTGCCTATCATTTCAATAAAAAACACTGGAATTCGGTGCGCGTCGATCCGGCCATTTCGGCAAAATTTATGCAAGAGCTAATTCAGCATTCGTACAATTTGGTGGTGGCAGGCTTGCCCAAAAAATTAAAAGAGGAATTAAATATTTGGAATGATTAAATGTCGTATAAATCTATTCAACTATTTTTTCTTGAACACAACGGCACAAAGTCGCTAAGACGCTATGTGTATTTAAACTTTCTGTCTTTGCGTCGTCGCGACTTAGCGTTCAAAATACGACATTATATTTATCATATTTCTTAAACAGTTTGTAGCTCCAGCTATCTTCAGAACATTTATGCGCATATTAATTCAGAGAGTAAACGAAGCATCGGTTGAGATTGAGGGAGAAATAAAAGCCTCGATTGGCGTAGGATTGCTGGTACTTGTTGGCATTGAAGAAGCCGACACAAAAGAAGATAGCGACTGGCTTGCCGGGAAGCTGGTGGGGCTACGCATTTTCGACGACGAAAACGGAGTCATGAATCGTTCTATAGCTGATAAAAATGGTGAAGTACTGATTGTGAGTCAGTTTACGCTTCATGCAATGACTAAAAAAGGCAATCGTCCTTCGTACATAAAAGCAGCGAAACACGAAACAGCCATTCCGCTTTACGAACATTTTTGCAAATCGGTGTCCGAAAAATTGGGAAAAGAAGTAAAAACAGGTACCTTTGCAGCGGACATGAAAGTGGCTTTGGTAAATAATGGCCCTGTTACCATTTGGATAGACTCGAAAAACAAAGAATAGTCAGGCTGAGGATCAGCTAATGGACATAGATATTTAAACACAAAATGATAAAAAAGCACATTCCGAATTTTATTACCAGCCTGAATTTATTTTCGGGAGCAATGGCAGTGTATTTTGCTTTTCAGGCAAACTATGAGCTGGTTTTAATTCTTGTCTTACTGGCAGCAGTGTTCGATTTTCTCGATGGTTTTGCAGCCCGCTTGCTGAAAGCGTATTCGCCTATGGGCAAAGAGCTCGACTCACTGGCCGATGTTATCAGTTTTGGAATGGCGCCCGGCGCTGTGGCTTTTTCATTATTAAGAGCCAGCGAATTACCCGAATGGCTGGCCTTTGCAGGTTTTATTATTCCTGTATTTTCAGCACTGCGATTGGCAAAATTCAATATCGACGAACGTCAAACCACTTCATTTATTGGCATGCCCACACCGGCAAATGCCATTTTCTGGATTGGACTCGGATATTCATATAACGAATCTTTAGCACAACAACCTTATTTCGTACTGGGCTTTATAGCATTAATGAGCCTTTTACTTGTGTCGGAACTACCGATGTTCTCATTGAAATTCAAGAATTTGAAGTGGAAAGATAATAGCTGGCAATTCGTATTTCTGGCAGTCTGTTGTTGCCTGCTGATATTCCTGAAACCCGATGCATTTGCCCCCATAATTGGCTGTTACATAATAATTTCTATCATAAAACGATTCGTTGGATAAAAATTCGCAACATATAACCTAAAAACGGGAAAGTGCTCTGAAACAGACTTTCCCGTTTTTATTTTTCATTACCATGCTATTTTTGTACTTTTGCAATCTACAATTGTAAATTGTAAATATCTAAATTGTAAATTCTAAAAAAGTGTCAGTCAGCATTTCAAATCTTTCGAAAAACTACGGCGAACAAACGGTGTTGAACAATATCGGGTTCGAAATCGGCGAAGGCGAAGTGGTAGGTTTTCTCGGTCCAAACGGTGCCGGAAAAACCACGACTATGAAAATCATTGCCGGCACTTTGTCGTACAATACCGGATCGGTAAAGGTTTGTGGCCTCGAAGTGAAGGACAATACGCTGCAAACAAATGCATTGGTTGGCTATTTGCCTGAGCAAAATCCGCTTTACACCGAAATGTATGTAAAGGAATATCTGCTTTTTGTAGCCGAAACACATGGTATAAAAAAAGATCGCGAAAAACTGGTAAACGAACTGATTGAGAAAGTCGGACTTACGCCTGAGTTTCACAAAAAAATCGGACAACTTTCGAAAGGTTACCGTCAGCGTGTAGGATTGGCTCAGGCATTGGTGCCGAACCCGAAAGTGTTGATACTCGACGAGCCGACCACCGGACTCGACCCTAATCAGTTGGAGGAAATCCGCAATCTGATTCGTGAGTTGGGAAAAGACCGTACAGTAATACTCAGCACTCACATTATGCAGGAAATAAAAGCCATTTGTAACCGTGTGATTATTATCAACAAAGGCGAAATTGTGGCCGATTATCCCGACATTTCGAAAATCAGTCAGTTGGACGAAAACAATCTGCAATTCGAAGTGGAATTCTTAAATCCGGCTGAAATCACAGGAATTGATGGGCTAAATGCTGTTTCGGCCAAAGACAAAAATACTTATACAATTCTGGCCTCACGCGATATTCGTGCTGAGATATTTGATTTTGCAGTAAAATCCGGAAATAGAATTCTGACAATGAAAACCGTTGAACGCAGCATGGAGGAAGTGTTTAAAGATTTGACAAAATAGAGTGTCACGCAAAGGCGCTAAGACGCTAAGGATTGGTTCTCTTTATAAGTGTTCAAAAAGAATACTTTTCTGATTTGAGTAGAAATGTGGTTAAATAATTATTTATCAGCATAACCAGCGACTGATCGCTACTATCAAAAAAAATACAAAGAATATGACTGAAAATGAAATATCTAAAATTGTCGTTGATATAGCATATAAAGTCCATACCAAAATTGGCCCGGGCCTTTTGGAGTCTGTTTACGAAGAAATAATGTTTTGCGAAATCAAAAATTATGGATTAACGGTTGAACGTCAAAAAGCAATTCCGGTTATTTGGAAGGAAAAACAATTAGAAATAGGCTTCAGGGCCGACTTAATTGTTGAGAGTAAGGTTATAATTGAATTAAAGTCGGTTGAAGAAATAGCTCCCGTACATTACAAACAGGTTTTAACGTATTTGAAATTGACTGATCTAAAGCTTGGATTACTTATTAATTTTAATGAATATCTGATTAAAGATGGCATAAAGCGAATTGTAAATAACTTATGAACATAGTATTTTACGAAGGTGCAAATAAAAAATTTAGAATTTAGAAAATCGAAGATTTTCTCTTTGCGTTCAGGTTCTTCAACTCACAATTTCATAAAAACGACATATTAAATTTGCGCCTTTGCGGCTTTGCGTGAAATAATAAATACTTTCAAACGCTTTGCGGAAAACATAAAAAATGGAAGAAAACTTCGACATACGAAACAATAAAAATGGCGAGAAAGAGTTCGAGAACGCTTTGCGACCGCTGACTTTCGATGATTTTAAGGGACAAAACAAAATTGTGGAGAACCTGAAAATTTTCGTGCAGGCTGCCCGTATGCGCACCGAATCGCTCGATCATGTGTTGCTACACGGACCTCCGGGACTTGGCAAAACAACGCTTTCGAACATCATTGCCAACGAATTGAATGTAGGCTTTAAAGTAACTTCGGGACCTGTGCTCGACAAGCCGGGCGACCTGGCCGGACTACTGACCAGCCTCGAACCCAACGATGTGCTTTTTATCGACGAAATTCATCGCCTGAGTCCTATCGTGGAAGAATATCTTTATTCCGCCATGGAGGATTATCGCATTGATATCATGATAGATAAAGGCCCAAGTGCGCGGTCTATTCAGCTCGAACTGAATCCGTTTACGCTTATTGGCGCCACTACCCGAAGTGGATTGCTTACAGCTCCGCTCCGCGCCCGTTTTGGCATCAATAGCCATTTCGAGTATTATGACATTGAGGTGATTACAGGAATTATTAAGCGCTCGGCCAATTTATTGAATGTTCCCATCGAACAAAAAGCAGCCGTAGAAATTGGAGGTCGTAGCCGTGGTACGCCTCGTATTGCGAATGCATTGCTGCGTCGTGTGCGCGATTTTGCACAGGTAAAAGGCAATGGAACAATCGACCACGAAATCGCCCTTTATGCGCTCGAAGCTTTGAATATCGATAAATATGGTTTGGACGAAATTGATAACAAAATTCTGAATACCATTATCGATAAATTCAAAGGTGGTCCGGTTGGTTTAACAACCATTGCTACAGCACTTGGCGAAGATGCAGGTACGCTGGAGGAAGTTTACGAGCCTTTCCTTATCAAAGAAGGTTTTATGAAACGTACACCTCGCGGACGCGAAGTAACGGAACTTGCTTACAAACATTTGGGAAAAGTAAAATTGGGTGAACAGGGAACGTTATTTTGATCACATATAAACAAAGTACAATTAATCAACCATTTAAATGATTTGATTATGCAGCAAACAGATAAAAAGAATTACGAAGTATTACTTGAACGCATTTCCGAAGTTTATACAAAAGGTCGGAACAAAGCTGCTATTGCTGTAAATCAATATCTGGTTGAAACATACTGGAGTATTGGACAGTATATAGTTGAATTTGAACAGGAAGGTAATCTTAGAGCAGAATATGGGAAATCGCTGATAGACAATCTGTCAAAAGATTTATCAATTAAATTGGGGAAGGGATTTAGTCGAAGTAATTTAATCTATATGCGACTGTTTTATATTGAGTTTCCAATAAGTGAGAAGCCTTCTCACTTATTAAGCTGGTCGCATTATGTAGAATTGTTAAAAATATCAGATAAATTAGAGCGTAACTTTTATTTGCAACAAGCAATTCATGAGCGCTGGTCGATTCCTGAATTAAAACGTCAGAAAAAAACTTCACTTTTTCTTCGGTTAGCAGCATCAAAAGACAAAGAAGGAGTGCTTGAATTATCGAAAAAAGGTCTGAAAGTGCAGAAACCTGAAGATATTATTCGTGAACCATACATTCTTGATTTTCTTAAGATTACTGAACCCAATAACTTCAATGAGTCTGAATTAGAGCAGTTGCTGATTAGTAATCTTCAACAATTTCTGCTCGAACTTGGTAAAGGTTTTGCTTTTGTCGGACGTCAATATCGTATTACATTAGGCAACCGTCATCATTATATTGATTTGGTGTTCTATCATCGAATTCTAAAGTGTTTTGTGTTGATTGATTTAAAAAGAGATGAAGCCGGATATGAGGACGTCGGACAAATGAATATGTATTTAGGGTATTTTGAAAACGAAGAAAATACTGAAGGCGATAACCCTCCGATTGGTATTGTGCTTGCAAAAGAAAAAGATGAATTATTGGTACAATATGCCATGCATAATATCAGCAGTCAATTATTTGTCAGCAAATACCAATTGTATTTGCCCGAAAAACAATTACTTGAAGAAAAGCTGACTCAAATTCTTCAGAAAAATAACGAATTAAATAACTAACTCAAATTTCCCCTGACGGGGTTAAGGGTAATATGGAACATAAATTATACATTTACAACACACTAACACGCAAAAAAGAGCAATTCATTCCGATACACGAAAACAAAGTGGGCATGTATGTGTGCGGTCCAACCGTTTATGGCGATGGACATTTGGGACATGCACGTCCTGCTATTACTTTCGATATTTTATTTCGCTATTTGCAGCACTTGGGCTACAAAGTGCGTTATGTACGCAATATCACCGATGTAGGTCATTTGGAGAACGATGCTGATAGTGGCGAAGATAAAATTGCCAAAAAAGCGCGTCTCGACCAATTGGAGCCTATGGAAGTGGTACAGTATTACGTAAACCGCTATCACAAAGCCATGGAAGCGCTCAATGTATTGCCGCCAAGTATCGAACCGCATGCTTCGGGACATATTATGGAGCAGATTGAGTTTACACAAAAAATTCTCGATGCAGGGTTTGCTTATGTAAGCGAAGGATCTGTATATTTCGACGTAGAAAAATACAATAAATCAAATAATTACGGCATTCTTTCGGGTCGTAATATCGATGAAATGCTCGAAACCACCCGCGAGCTCGACGGACAAAGCGAGAAACGCCGAAGTGTTGATTTTGCACTTTGGAAAAAAGCTTCGCCCGAACATATTATGCGTTGGAATGCTCCCTGGAGTGTCGGCTTTCCGGGTTGGCACATGGAATGCTCAGCAATGGGAACCAAATACTTAGGCGAAGAATTTGACATACATGGCGGCGGCATGGACCTTATGTTTCCGCACCACGAATGCGAAATTGCACAAAACAGAGCCGGCCTGGGCAAGGACAGTGTGAAGTATTGGATGCACAATAATATGATTACCATTGGCGGACAAAAAATGGGAAAATCATTAGGCAATTTCATTACACTCGATGAATTTTTCAGCGGAAATCACAAATTGCTTTCGAAAGCATTCAGCCCAATGACCATTCGTTTCTTCATTTTACAGGCACACTACCGCAGTACGGTGGATTTTAGTAGCGAAGCACTCGAAGCATCCGAAAAAGGTCTGGAACGCTTGATGGACGGCTATGCACGTTTGCAAAAACTATCGCCTTCGGCTACAAGTAGCGTGGATACAGCCGGACTTCGTGCCAAATGCGAGGAAGCGCTCAACGACGATTTGAATACGCCTATTGCCATTTCGTATTTGTTCGAAGCGCTCAAAGCCATCAATTCGGTACACGATGGAAAAGCTACAATTTCGGCAGGCGATTTGGAAGAATTGCAATCTGTTTTCAAACTCATGATCGAGGATTTGCTCGGCTTAAAAGTTGAAACAGCTGCTACAGGCACCAACGAGGCTTACAAACAGGCAATAGATATGCTTTTGAATATGCGCCTCGAAGCCAAACGCAACAAAGATTGGGCAACAAGTGATAAAATCCGCAACGAACTCACAGCTTTGGGCTTTGAGATAAAAGATACGAAAGATGGCTTTGAGTGGAAGATATAAAGTGATGTATTGATCGAAATTCAGTTCATTCCATTTTGTAATAAACTACCATCGATAAGAAATGTGAAATGACCTTTATAATCTCAATACGACTTTCTCTGAAGGCTAATGGATCAACTAAAACTTAAATAATTAATTAAACAACAGACAATTAAAAATACCAGATTCATACAGAATCAAATTAATTTATGGAAACAACAAGACAACAAAAAATATCGAGAATGTTGCAAAAAGAGTTAGGAGAAATCTTTTTGTTATACGCACGCGAGCTGCAGGGAACATTGATTACAGTAACCTCTGTACGCATTAGCCCTGATTTGGGCATTGCACGCACACATTTAAGTATTTTCCCCAGCGATAAAGCTGCAGCTGTTTTAGCACAGGTAAACGCCGACACAAAAGCCATTCGCTTTGATTTGGGAAAACGCGTACGCAATCAGTTACGTATCGTTCCTGAACTTTTCTTTCATAACGACGACTCATTAGATTATCTTGAGAATATTGATAATCTGCTGAAACAAGATCCACCTTCTCCTTTAAAAGAGGGTGAAGTTATCGAACTTGATTAATTGAAATTTTGATGTCGGACCAAAACTCAAAAATAACAGATAAATGGCGCGGACTTTCCTTTTCGTTAAGGATAGCCCGCCGCTACTTATTTTCAAAAAAATCACACAATGCCATCAATGTCATTTCGGGAGTTTCGGCTGCCGGTGTGGCCATTGGCACAATGTCGCTTATAGTTGTTCTGTCGGTTTTTAATGGTTTCGAATCGCTTATTGCCGGTATGTTTTCGTCCTTCGATCCTGATCTGAAAATTACACTTGCTCAGGGTAAAACATTTGATACTGCTACAGAAAAATTTGAACAGGTAAAGAAGTTAAAATCGGTGGCTGTATTTACCGAAGTGGTGGAAGAAAATGCCTTATTGCGTTTCAAAGACAAACAAATGCCGGCCACCGTAAAAGGAGTTACGTCCAACTTTGCCAAGCTCACCGAAATTGACAGCATTATGTATGATGGCGATTTTGTGTTGTACGATGGAGCTTTTGAACGTGCGGTACCGGGAGTTGGAGTAGCAGCAGTACTGGGTCTCGGTGCTCATTTTATCGACCCTTTGTACATATATGCTCCTAAACGGACTTCAAACATCAACCTTCTTCGGCCCGAAAATAGCTTTAATCAATCCGAACTGTTTATTTCAGGAATTTTTTCGGTACAGCAACTACAGTACGACGACCATTATGTGTTGGTATCCATTCAATTGGCACGTGAATTATTTGAGTACGATGCATCTGTCGTTTCGTGTGTAGAATTGAAATTAGCACCCAACGTAAATGCCGAAAACGCTCAGCAGCAAATTCAGGCCTTACTCGGTAAGGAGTATAATGTAAAAAACAGATACGAGCAGCAGGAAAGCTTTTTCAGAATTATGAAAATAGAAAAATGGATTACTTTTCTGATTCTTAGCTTTATTCTACTCATTGCCAGCTTTAACATTATCGGCTCTTTATCTATGCTTATTATCGATAAAAAAGCTGATATTGGAACGCTAAGAAGTTTGGGCGCCGACAACAAACTTATTCAACGCATCTTTCTTTACGAGGGTTGGATGATTTCATTTATCGGAGCAACAACCGGAATTGTTTTGGGAACCCTGATTTGCATTATTCAGGAATATTATGGAATTGTGAAGCTCGGTACAGGCTATGTGGTTGACGCGTATCCTGTAGTAACCAATCTGGCTGATGCTTTCTTTGTATTTCTCACAGTAATCGCTATGGGGCTTATAGCTGTATTGTACCCGATACGTTATATCCGGAAAAATGCATTAAATTGAAATAATTTCACTACATCTCCGTTAGTTGTTTAAAAATATAGTTGATGAAAAACCTGATTTTTGTACTGTTGTTTTCTTCTGTTCTCTTCGTTTCCTGCAAAACAAACGATCCGGCACTTGAATACAAATACAATACGAATCCTACATACAGCTGGGGATATGCCGAGTTTTACGGACCCTATTATTCGGAATATATGAATGATAACAATGTGATTTCTTTGTCATTGTTCTCCGATTCGCTGTTTGTCGATAGTACCGGTAGCCTCGATGGTATTGGGCAATATCTGTTCCTCGAAGATATTTTTATCTCACCAACCGACACCATTCTTCCCGATGGAGTGTACGAAATTTCGAAATCAGAAGCTCCGTTCACGGTGGCGCCGGGCGAAAAATTCAAAGCAGATAATAACGAATATGTGATTGGAGCTTCTATTTATTTTATCGAGAAAAAAAGTAATTTTTCGGTTCAAAAACTTATATCAAGAGGTTCATTTACAGTAGAAAGCATGAACAACACAAAGTACATTGATTTTAATTTTGTGCTGACCGACAGCACCAAACTTAAAGGAAAATTTAGTACCGAACTCCCTCATTTTGACCAATCAATCGCAACTCCACCCAGCAGTGTGCGCAAAAAACTTAAATTAAAATCTGGTCCGGTAATATTCTAAATAGCCATGCTTTACCTGAAATGCCATTCAACAATAATATTGATAGTTAAAAAAACAGGATTCAAAACAGAACAATAGCTTTATTGATGACCGTACAGAGAACTCAGATTTGAAATGTTCCATTCAGAAGCTGGACATTATTCAATAAGCTTTTATCAATCAGTGCTATTTTTTATAACAAACCTAAACTTCCAAAACAATACATGATTCTATCTGTTTCATAATTTTAAAGTGATTTTTATGAAAACAGAGAAATATGCAGTCACAGGAATGACTTGTACTTCGTGTGTAGCACATGTGGAGAGAAGCGTAAATAAGCTTGAAGGAATACAAACTGTTCAGGTAAATTTGCTCGACAACAGCATGACAGTGAGTTACGACGAGACGAAAATAAACACTGATGCTATTAGTAAATCGGTGGAAGATGCCGGTTACGAAGTTCACGTAAAAACAGAAAAAACGTCAGAGACTACCGAAACAAAAAAGATCGACTATGTGCAGCTGGAGCAGGTCGAAATGAAACGCCGTTGGTGGATTTCGCTTGTTTTTCTTGTTCCGCTACTTTACCTTTCGATGGGACACATGTTCGGCTGGCCGTTGCCTGCAACTTTCCTGGGGCACGAAAATGCGCTAACCTTTGCTTTTACCCAGTTTCTGCTAACATTGCCCATTGCATTTATAAATAAAAAATATTTTATTGGCGGCTTCAAAAGTCTATTCCGGGCAGCTCCTAATATGGATTCACTGATTGCAATTGGTGCTTCGGCGGCCATTGCTTACGGCGTGTTTGCCATTTTCCGGATCGGTTACGGTTTAGGACATGGCGATATGAATACTGTGATGCAATTTTCACACGATTTGTATTTCGAATCCGGCGCAACCATACTTACACTTATTACATTAGGAAAATACCTCGAAGCCAGGTCGAAACGCCGTACTTCGGACGCTATTTCACGTCTGATTGATTTAACCCCAAAAACCGCTATAATTATTCGGGATGGGATTGAGGTAGAAGTTGCTGTTGAAGAAATCAATTCAGGTGATTTAATTGTTGTGAAAAGCGGACAAAGCATTCCCGTAGATGGAATTATTGTTTCGGGGAGCGGAAACATCGATGAATCGGCTTTGACGGGTGAAAGCATGCCTGTTTATAAAGATGCCGGACAGTCAGTATTGTCGGCCAGCATCAATAAAACAGGTTACTTTACATTTCGTGCCACAAAAGTTGGTAACGACACCACCCTTTCACAAATTATACGTTTGGTGGAGGAGGCATCTGCATCCAAAGCTCCCATTTCAAAAATGGCCGACCGCATCAGTGCTGTTTTTGTGCCTGTGGTGATTGCTATCGCCATTGTTTCTGTAATTGTTTGGTTATTATTGGGTTATCCATTTGATTTTGCTTTATCAATTGGCATTGCGGTACTTGTTATTTCATGCCCCTGTGCATTAGGACTTGCCACTCCTGTTGCCATTATGGTAGGCACGGGCAAAGGAGCCGAATATGGATTGTTATTTAAATCGGCTGAAGCACTTGAAACTACGCATAAAATAAACACAGTGGTATTGGACAAAACAGGAACACTCACCGAAGGTAAACCAAAAATCACTGATATTATTTCGGATAATAATCTCAACGAGAACGAATTACTTCAATTGGCCTATTCGCTTGAAAAAGCATCGGAACATTTACTTGCCGATGCTGTTATATTTGAGGCCGAAAAACGCAATTTACAATTACTCGATATCGAAAATTTCATAACAATTCCCGGACGAGGTATACAAGCCGACATCAGCGGCAATCGATATACTGCAGGTAACATTCAGCTTATGAATGAGAATAATATCGTCAGCAAGGACTTTGTGGCGATTGCAAATCAGTGGGCAGAAGAAGGAAAAACGCCTTTATTTATAGCTAAAGACCAAATGGCTATAGGTTTGATTGGCGTGGCTGACGTGCTGAAAGAGAACAGCAAATCGGTAATCTCGCGCCTCAAAGAAATGGGATTGGAAGTAATAATGCTTACAGGCGATAATAGCAAAACGGCTCAATATATCCAACATCTTCTCGGCATTTCGGCCTCAGTTTCAGAGGTATTGCCACAGGATAAGGAAAAGGAGATTGTACGGTTACAGAACGAAGGGAAAATAGTGGCAATGGTAGGCGATGGTATAAACGATGCACCAGCATTAGTCAGAGCCGATGTGGGAATTGCTATTGGAGCAGGCACAGATATTGCCATCGAATCGGCCGATGTGGTGTTGATGCGAAACAATCTGATAGATGTAGTTGCTGCATTTCAACTGAGCAAATCGGTGATCATCAACATTAAACAGAATCTGTTTTGGGCATTTTTTTATAACATTATCGGTATCCCATTGGCTGCTGGCGTTTTCTATGCGTTATTAGGTTGGAAGCTCAACCCTATGTTCGCAGCAGGAGCCATGAGTTTTAGCTCAGTTTCGGTGGTGCTTAATTCGTTACGATTGCTGAAGTTTAAACCCAGGATTTAATCTTTGACAAAAAAACACACAATGCACAACAAAAAATGAAATAACAAAAAACAAATACAAAACCATGACAAACAAAACATTAAAAATTTCAGGTATGAGCTGTGGCCATTGTTCAGCCCGCGTCGAAAAAGTATTGAATAGTATCGATGGCGTTGAAGCCAAAGTTTACCTCGAAACTAATTCAGCGAAATTAGTTTTGAGCAAGGAAGTTAGCAATGACACAATCATAAAAACGATTGACAATATCGGTTATCAGGTAACTGAAATCTCAGAATAGCCTTTTTTCATGTTTTAAAACATGAAAATCTCTTAATATTGAGTTGAAAATAGCTCGATTCATCTAAAAATATGTTATAAAACACGTTTTTCGCCCTAATATTTTCGAAAACTCTTGCAAGTGTACCAAATACACCTTATCTTTGCATCGTGATTTTTTCATAGTATTAGATTTAAGGTTAACAAAGATTGGTAGTAAGGCGTTACTACCTTTCGCGTTTTATAGAGGATAGGTTTTTAAAAATTATATAGAAAAGGGATACATGCATTTTTGCCTGTATCCCTTTTTCATTAGCTATAAAGTGCTGTTTCCTGACTTTGACATCTTTTTGATTCATATTTTATAATACGCTATATATCAAT